>Ga0308408_1001615_pt1 | contig 10305 bp, 9 predicted proteins | sample HotsprSampleMSe3_FD_203466 | JGI IMG/M metagenome (GOLD analysis project Ga0308408, IMG submission 203466) | Hot spring phototrophic mat microbial communities from Mushroom Spring, Yellowstone National Park, Wyoming, United States - 20060912_MSe3 ... | reverse complement strand
GCAACTTGGTCGTCCGATCTGAAACGCGCGAGAACATACCGATTGACGCAGCGACAGGCTTGGCAAGCATGCAATACGCCAGCCAGATCGTCCAGTTGCTCGGCAATCAGCGCGACCGCTTCCTGAAACAGTACGATCCGAATGATGGCGGGCAGGCGCTCGCTAACTTCGCGACCCAATTGGCGCAGGCGTTCGCAAAGACCCGCAACACGCAAACCAAGCTGTCTTCCCAGCATCACAGCCCAAAGCAGCCGACGCAGCCAAGCGTGACGGAGCAGGCCAATTCCCTGATTGCAGATTTCATCGGGCAAATTGATGACTCGCCACAAACGAACAAAGACGCCGCACAAAGCGTGACGCTGCGAAACGGGACGCCCCTGTTTCAGTCCGCAGTGGACAACAACTATCACGGGGCTGGGAAATCGAAGCTCGACCAGCCAGCCGAGACACAACGGCCTGCACAATCCACCGCCGCGGTCGCAGCTGCCGATCACTTTTTTGATTTCTTCAGCAGCCATGGCAATGCGCACGGAGGAGGGCGAAGCGATGGTCAGGCCACCGCAGTTCAGCATGCGGATAACCAGATGGTGTTACGCGCCGACGCCGCGCCCTATCCCCACCCGCGCAGCTATATATCAGGCTATCAAGGGATGGATACCCACAGCGCTGGATACAATGGGCGCACAAGCTCTGGATATGTCACAACGATTCGCCACAACAACGCGTCCGACGACCCAAGCGTCCCTCCTCGTCAGCACCACTACGATGAATATCGCCCTGCGCACGACCACCGCCCGGCTTATGGAAGCGCCCTCCATCGCACCACCTTGGACGACTTCGTCGCCCATCACGCTGCCACATGGCGCGACCCGCAGTGGCAAGACCAGCACGTCTGGGGACCGATGACGCCTTATCTTGCCCATCAAACGATTGCGATCAACCGCGCCTTCACGCGCCTGAACCAGTCACCCCCTGACCTTGAACGGCTCGCGCAGAAGGTGGTCGAGATTCGCCAAACCGCAGGTGATGAGGCGGTTGAGCAGATCGGAGAGGTGCTGAGCAATTCGCGTAATATAGACGAAGCGCGAGAACGAGCTCCCTCTCATCTACAATCTTTAATTGATAATTTAATATCTTTCTTGTCAAGAAAGATTGAAGATAATTTAATTTAGTTTTAATTTAATAAAATTTTTTTGTTATTCGCATCCTCCGAGCGCTGCTTGTCCGCTCGCACGGCATGGTATAATGCCAGCATGACAGATCGAAGAGAAAGCGGGCTCCGCTTCATTGCAATCATCGTCGGAATCATCCTCGTCTTCGCAGCCTTCGCCGGTGTGCTGGTTTTCGCTAATATTCAGCGCGGCCCGACGTTTCGGGTCGCGTTCGTCGTCGTGGAGAGCATCCCAGTCGGCGAGCGCCTCCGCAGCCAACACGTCACCTTCGAGAGCGTGACCATGCAGCCAGCCCTGGCAAACATGTATGTCCTCGAGGATGAATTCCCGCGCTATGAGGGACAGATCGTCCTCGATAACCTGCGCTACGGGCAGGCGCTGATGAAATCCCACCTCATCTCCGGACAGGCACGCTCGCGCTATGCGTCGTTCATCGAAGACCCGGAAAACGTCGTCCTCTATGTCCCCCTGCGCAATGTCACCAGCATCCCGCGCGTGACCCCAGGCGACTACATCGACCTATGGTTGGTCTTCGGCGACGCGCAAAACATCGCCGACTTGATGGACCCGACGCCTACGCCGACGCCGTTTGTGGTAGAAACCATCGGTCCGCTCTTCCTCACCCCTGAACCGCCTACGCCCGCGCCCACGGACGTCATCGCCGACGACGTCATCTTCGCCACGGAAACCCCCACCCCAACCGCGACCGCGATCGTGCGCTTCCCGATGGCCGACCTGCTCGTCCGCAGCGCGCTCGTCATCGACCTCGATAAGCGCCCAGGCCGTGAGGAGGGCGAATCGGATCGCGTCGTCGGCTTAACCGTCGTCGTCAACCGCAACATCTCGACGCGCCTGTTGTTCGGAATCAACTCAGGCGCGAAGATCGTGATAGGCATCAGCGCGCCGAATGACGGCGATCCGAACGTCATCTCACCGTTTCCGGTCCCGTACGACTATGAGCAGTTCAGAATCGACACGCGCTCGAAGATCAGCGAGGCCGCGAAACTAGGCTGGTTCGGACCGTATCAAAGCGGCTTGTGGGACGTCTACCTGCAAGCGTTCTCGCCAGATGTCTATCAGTCCATTCAAGCCACCCGCCAAGCCGTGCTTGAGTCCGTCGGGCGCGCCAACCTTGCCCGCCCATATGCGCTGCCAACGACCACCCCGCGCCCAACCCCTGCTCAGCCATGAATATAGAGATCGTCATCTGGAGCGCCGATCAAAACTTCGTCGTCGCGTTTGACCGCGCAGCCAAGAACCTCACCGATCGCCTTGGAACGTCGATGGGCTTCAGCGTCGTCGCGGTCGCCAACAGCCAAGCCCAGTTCTTCGGCCAAGTGGACACCTACAAACCGAAGTGCGCGCTTATCGACGCCCGCACGCTCACCCTCTCATCGACCCAAGATGCCGCTGCGCTCGCCGCCAAGCTCTGGGCTGCATACACCGAATCAAATCCGGCCATGATCACGCGGGTGATAAAACACCCTGGTATGGTCGGGTTGTACGATGCCCTTGTTACTAGGGAGAATAACGGCATCCGCGTCATCACCGTCCAGAGCTTTGACGCGCAGTTTGCCGAAAATTACCTGATGTCGCTGATCGGGGAATATAGCGCTGCCCTCAATGACCTCGTCAGCGGCGTTGTCACGCGCACTACGCCGATCACCTACAGCCCAAACGCGAACAACACCATCCCTTGGGAGAGGAAAACGATCGCGTGTTGGTCAATTAAGGGCGGCGTCGGCAAGAGCACGCTCGTCAAAGAGATCGCGACCATCCTCGCGGTCCTTTGCGGGCGGCGCGTCATTATCCTCGACTTGGACATGAACTGCGGCAGCATCGCGAATATCATGCCCGCCCCGGAGCGCATCGAGCGAAACATCTACACGCTCTCCCAAGTCTTTGCCAACAACGGGTGTAAGCTCAACCAAGAGTCCGTCAACCTGCACATCTACCAGATCACTTATCCCACCAGCCCATCCACTCCCATTAGTGTCATTTACGGCCTCACCAACGGCTTACAGAGTGGTAGTCAGGGGCTGGTCGGCGAGAACGGGTTGAAGTTCTGCTCAGAGTTGCTTGAAATCGTCCGCAACATGCAGTATGACTTTGTGATCTGCGACGTCGGACAACGCATCGCGGAGAGCGTCCACATGGTCGCCTTACAGCGCGCCAACGCCGTGCTCGCCATCCTGACCTCCGAGCTAAGCACGACTACCGAGATGTCCAACACGCTGACCACCATGCAGAACTTCCCCCAATACTACGGCTCGATCCCGGATCGCTTCTTTGTTGTTTTCAACAACTGGCTCGACGATCACGGGATCAAGCGCGAGCAAGTCGTCCAAAAGATCCTGCGCCTGCCAGAGATGGGATGCGTCCCTGCGGATGTGGAAGGCAAGATCACGCTGTGCAATAACTTTCGCGAGTCGTACGTCCTCAAATATCAGCACACGCCTACTGCCCAAGCCATCCTCGACCTGGCAAAGAAGATCTATCCGCCCCTGAGCTACAGCCAAAGTGAGAAGGCCGATGGTGGGCTGTTTGGACGATTCTTCGGTAAGAAAAGCAAGTAAAGTTAATTTTTTGTCTAACTGACGTTAAATAGGTGTTAAAAAGGATCCAGATAGGGAGCTATAAGTGCATCAGAAATGCCGATGTGCAGGTTGACTCTTTCAACATGCTGATCGGCAACCACAACAGTGGCAAAAGCTCCTTCCTAGATGCCCTCTGCTTCCTCAAGGACATCCTCGTCCATGATGTGGAACGAGCGGTCCGCAAGCGCGCCGAATGCTTGCGCGAGCTCATCTGGCGAAATGACGAGGATCGCCAGATTGAAATCGCGCTAGAGGCACAACACCCCGAGTCGCCAAGGCTGCATCTGCGTTACGAGGTCGCCATTGGCCTAGATCGGCAAGGCGCAATCGGCATACACGCCGAGAACCTATTCGTCCTCAACCATCCACCAAGCGCGTCCAAGGCCATCGTTCACACGGCACCTGCGGCTACACACCGGACGCGCCACGTCATCCGGCGCAGCCTAGGACAAATCGCGCTGTATCAATCCGAAAGGACGCGCTTGAGCTTCTCCCAGCGCATCCCTCCGCTGCGCCTCGCGCTCAGCACAATGCCGGAAGATCGAGATCGCTTCCCCATGTCGCTTTGGCTCAAGCAGACAATTGCCGAGCGCTTTCACTTCATCCGCCCAAATATACACAGACCATGCCCGCCGGACGCGCCCCGCACCCTGCAGGACGATGCTGCTAACCTTCCAATCGTCCTTCAGTCCATAGATCCCACGCGCTTGCGCTGGTGGGTTGCGCACCTGCGAGTCATCTTCCCGGAGCTAGAGGACGTCAGGATAATCGAGCGTATGGATGACCGTGCGCTGTACCTGGCTGCCATTTTCCGCAATGGAGTCGTCGCACCTGCTTGGCAACTCTCCGACGGCATGCTGCGCCTGTTCGCCCTGACTGTGCTGCCATACCTGCCACACAAGGGGGAGATCTTCTTCATTGATTCACCGGAAAACGGCATCCATCCGCTGGCGATCGAGGGCATGTGCCAATCGCTTCGTTCGATCTACGATGGACAAACTTTCGTCGTGACGTACTCGCCGGCTGTGCTTTCCACGGCTTCGCCTTCTGAGCTGCTGATCTTCAGCAAGGCGCAAGATGGATCATCCCAGATTGTGCGCGGGACAGACTCAAGCATCGTCTTGGACGATCCCTCTTTGATTGAAAATTATTTATATATAAGCTAATTTTACGCATGAATATATTTTTATTAAAGTTTATGTCGGCCTTTGACTAATCTATCTTATCGGTTTGGCTGAGCCATGCATTGTTACACAGGGTATTTAATCACTATTATCAATAAATTACAATAAATTATGTTTTGTATTAATCGGCTAATTTTTTATTAAATTATATTAAAAAACATGCATAATTATAGAAAGCGCAGGTCCCCAGATGGGGTTACCACCAGCCAGCTCGTCTTCAGCGCGCATGTCGGCAAAAACGAGCAGCTGTTCCCACTGATCCTAAGCTTACATGTCAAACCTAGCTCGATCGTCGCGGATGTGACCTACGGCAAAGGGACATTCTGGAAACGTGTCCCAAAGGGCAGATACATTTTGTTGGCTAGCGACATCGTAAACGGCGTAGATTGTCGGCGCTTGCCGTACGCTAATGACAGCGTGGATTGCGTTATCCTTGACCCACCGTACATGGAAGGGTTTTATCGCCGATCCCAAGCGCACTTGGCCTGTGCGGGGACATATGCGCCTTTTCGTCAAGCATATGCGCATGGCGGTGCTGCGCTCAGCGGGGCGCAGTATCACGAGGCCGTCCTTGCCCTCTACTTCCAAGCGGGCGAGGAAGCATGGCGCGTCCTGCGAAAGAACGGGACTCTGATCGTCAAGTGCCAAGACGAGGTGAGCGCCAACGTCCAGCATCTCACGCATGTGGAGATCATCACGCACTATCAATCGCTCGGCTTCTACGCCAAGGACCTCTTCGTCCTCGTTCGCTCGAACAAGCCGGCGATGAGTCGCGTTAAGACACAAAAACACGCCCGAAAGAATCATTCTTATTTCCTAGTTTTCGTTAAAAAGTAAAAAATTATTTATTTAAAATAATTTAAAATGATAATTATTCGCATAATTGGCGCGGTGAGGGCTCGCTGAGCTGTTATAATCTCCGCTTGCGCGTCTTGCGCAACAGTCAAGTGAAGGCGATAGGCCAACCAGTCACGTGTATGTGACAAATAGGCAGAGCACTCGATCCCAAATCGTAGGTTCAAATCCTGCCTGCCCTCTCATCTATGCTATGGCGGAACACTCAGGACGATCGGGGTTGTTCAATGCGGCGCGCGAGTCTTGGCGCGAGACGCTTGCTGAATGGCGCAAGGTCCAGTGGCCGACACAAGCACAAGCCAAAAACCTTACCCTTGTTGTGCTTGTAGTGATGACGACCATGGCTGTCTTGCTGGGCATGTGCGACTTTATCTTCGGCTACTTGGTGGAAGAGATAGTCGCCATGAATATTATCGCAATTTTCGTAGGGGTTTTAATTATAATTTTAATTAATGTTATAATTTTTCTCTCTGCTCGCGCAAGATAGTTATAATTAGTAAAAAAATAAATTATGGTTGGCCGTTCTTTTGCTTGTATTGTTTTCTTTTTGCGTAAAACTGACTTAGAAGTGCGTATTTTATGGTTAGACGAAAATTTTACATTTGCCAATCGGTTTGCCGTTTCAGCCCTACCAGATCGAGATGCGCTTGTTCGCTGGCCCAAAAGCTGAGTTTATGCAATCCACCACGACCACCGTGGAGGAGGAGATAGCTGCTTGCGCATCACACAACGACCATCCCAGCGCAAGCACCTGCTGCAGAAACTCTGCGTTGGACGCTGAATACTCATCTAACGATAAGTACAACAGCATTGCCGCCCCTTGCACCCCCTCTGACCAACTTGGTGCAGCAAGCGCTTCCTGAACGCGACTCTTCAAGTCATCTTCTGCTAATTCTATAGGCTTAACTAACCCATAAATTGGATGTATAAAACCACAACTTTTAATATAATGTATGAGCAATTTATTTGGAAATGTCCCGTCATCATATTCAAATGGGCCATATAAGGATGCCCTTGGCCCAAATTCCCCCTTCAACATCTCCGTCAAAATCGGCAGCTCCGCCTCTGCGTCGAGCTGACCTCGGTAAACCCGCCATCCTGCTGGACGGTATGTCACCTTCTCCATCAGGTCATGCGTAAGCTCGCCGCCAGATACGCCGCCTCCGCGCTGCCAGCTGCTAGTAACTCGTCCAGCCAGCGATGATAGACTTTCTCCGGCCACGGTCGATTATTCATGCATGTCCAGAGACCAAACAGGCATGCGGAATTAGACAATCCTCAGCAGGGTTACCGGTTGCCACAAGCCCGTCTAAAGCAGCTGCGGGAACAATTTTCCCGCTCCCTTAGTTTTCTCGATGAAGTATAGTGCATTTCTTCCCAGGGCGATCTCGGCAACAAGTTGCTCGTCCTCTGCGCTCAACCAGCGTAGTACAAAATACCGCGCCAGCATTCCTGGCCTGTGATTGGTATCAAATCACAGTTCATCACTTTTCATGCACGCACCCACTTAGAATTATCTTAACAGCAACGGCCGCGCAAATAAACCTGGGGTAGGCGTGTTATCAGTAACGTACAATCTAGTGTATGATATTCACAATATTAGCGCTGATCTGCACAAGTAAAATATTAAAAAATTTTTATTTAGTAAATTATAGTATTTTTTGATTTATAATCCACGCCAAATAACGCAATCAACCTTGAATTTTTTAATTTATCCCTAAATAAGTCAATATTAGATAATATCACTTTTTTCACCAATTTCAGGTTGTTTATATCTTTAAAGCATTCTAAGATTTTGTCATAATTATTTTCTATAATATCTATCAATTCTATTATTAATTTATTTTTTATTTCTTTGCACGGTAAGTTATTATTTTCTATTTTATTTAAATATGAGCTTATCTTTATTTCTATATTACTACTTATTTGACCATATAAATTTTTAATAATTTTATTTTTTATATTTAAGTACAAATTAATTTCTTTTTCTTTTTTTATATGATCTATAAGATCTATCCGCCTCCACCCCTTTAAAATTCCATAATATAAATATAATCCAATGTGATTTGATTTTAAAAACATATCTTCTCCTAAAAGAAAATTCCTGTTCGGATGCCAGCTATGTATAATTTTTTCGTAATCTCCTTTAAAATCAAAACTAAAATCTATTTTTAACTCTCTTTTTAATATATCTTCTATAAAACCACATATTTTATATGGATCCCAGTTTTTATTAAAATATATTTTAGCTTGATATATTAAAAAATTTATTTTATCAAAATATCTTATTTTGCCGCATATATCTTCTACTTCTTTCTCCAAGTGCTCAGTTTTTAATTCTTTTTTAATATTTATAGTGAAGAGACCTCCATAATTAATTCCATCAGACATATATAAGGAAATCAATACATCTCTAATTCTTAAATCATCTAAATTATTTTCTAGCCATGATTCTACTTTTTCTTTTTCTTTTAGCATTAAATTAAAAATTATATTCTTGAAACTTTTTCCAATATAAAGTATGTCATTCGTTTTTAGGCCAATTGAAATATACTTGCCGAGCACTTTCATTGATAAAATATTATAATCTATTATTTGGTCATATAAAATTATTAGATAGTTTATATAATCTTTTATTAAATCGTAATCAATCTTTTCTATTTTATCCATATGAAAATTTATTATATTAATATGCCTTTCATCTAATTTAAATAAGTTTTTTTCTAATATATTAAGCATATCTTGTTCATTAATCTTTATTTCGAATCTCTTCAGTAATAAATATAATAACATCGCCGCACCCTTCGTCCCCTCTGACCAACTCGGCGCAGCAAGCGCTTCCTGAATGCGCTCCTTCAAGCCACTATCACGTTCTAATTCTCTCGGCCAAACTAACCCACAAATCGGGTGTGTAAAGCCATGCCTCTCAATATACTGTTTTGGCAATTCCTTGGGATTTGGTGCATCATCATATTCAAATGAGCCATATAAAGATACCCTTGGCCCAAATTCCCCCTTCAACATCTCCGTCAAAATCAGCCGCTCAGCCTCCGCATCGAGCTGACCCCGGTAAACCAGCCATCCTGCCGGACGGTATGCCACCTTCGCCATCAGGTCATGCGCTGGCCACAGGCTGGCCGCTAGATACGCCGCCTCCGCGCTCCCAGCCGCCAGTAACGTGTCCAGCCAGCGATGATACACTTCCTCCTCCCACGGTCGGTCATTCATGTACGTCCAGACCAAGACGGCATGCGGAATAAAGGTGTCCTCGACCGGGTCGCCAGTGATCACGAAGCCATCGAAGGCGTCCACAGGGACGACTTCCCCGCGCCCTCCCCACGCATCTACGTACTCCTTGGTCCTCTCAATGAAATGCATCGTGTTTCGCCCTAGCGCAGCTTCCAACAGCCACGCGATGAGCCGCTCGCCCTTGGCAGTTGGCTCCTCCAGCCAGCGCTTCGCAAAATACCGCGTCAACGCCCCCGGTCTGTGTGCGGTATCAAATCCCAGCTCGTCAGTTGTCATACACGTGCTCACTCGGAGTTATTTTAACGTGAGTTCAGATTAACCCCGCCTTATGCGGAGACGCAGAGATTCTACATGTCGCAGTTCTCACAGCGAGCGGGCGTAATAAAATCACTGAGTCAATTTGTGCGTGGTACATGCTTCTCGCACCCAGGTTGATGTATGCAATTGCCTAGGAGTTCCCCTACTAGGCAGCCAGACATGCTTTCTCCTGCGTTCTCCGCGTGAGAATCGCTGAGTTATGTAGATCCAACTAGCCTTTTGCATGCTAACGAGCCAGCAGAAAAGAGGGATAATCACTGACCACGGTCGCGCAATGCTCGCACAAGGTTGCGCAAATCAAGCATTTATCGTCGGCTCGACCCCAACATCTAGATGTCGCGCTGGCTGACGCTAGTGTGCATGCACCCACGGGACAGCAACCCAAGCAAGCGGCGAAGATGTTCGCGCATCACATCAACATATGCATCGGCGAGACGCCGAAGAGTTCGCCCAGCACTGTCTCGCTCTGAGACGGGCGTCGCCTCAGCATGTGATCTGCCATCGCCGCGATCTCGTCCTCCGTCACATAGTCCGCCAGGCTCGGGCGCGTGCGCAACGCGCCCGGTGTCTCGCTTGGCACAGTTCGCGCTTGTCCGGCGTGTTGTGCCTCGTTAATCTTCAGCGCCGTGTCATAGTGAACGAGGAGCGACAAGCGCTTAGTGCTCGGCGAGTTCTGCGGCGCGCCGCTGATCACGATGCAGTAGCCGACCTCATCAGGCATCAGGCGCGTCAGCCGGCCCCGCATCTGGTGCAGTTGACCCAACCCAAAGCTCTCCCCTTTGTTGATGATTAAGACCTTCACGGGCAAGTTCAGGCCGGTCTCCATGATGTTCGTGCTGTGAAGCACCGCCCCCGCGCCGCCATCTGCCATCAGCGCCTCTAGTTCTCCCTCCATGCCTCCGAAGGCCACGTAGAGCCTTCGGCTGTGGT
>Ga0308408_1001613_pt1 | contig 10317 bp, 3 predicted proteins | sample HotsprSampleMSe3_FD_203466 | JGI IMG/M metagenome (GOLD analysis project Ga0308408, IMG submission 203466) | Hot spring phototrophic mat microbial communities from Mushroom Spring, Yellowstone National Park, Wyoming, United States - 20060912_MSe3 ... | reverse complement strand
GTTGGCTGCACGACGGCTATTGGTGGATATGCCGAATATGCGCTAGCGGCCGCCGATAAGCTGGTACGCATACCCGATAACGTCGATCTAGAAACAGCAGCAGCGGTGCTCTTACAGGGCATGACAGCGCACTATCTGACCTTAAGCACCTTTCCCTTGAAAGCGGGTGATACGTGCTTAGTACATGCAGCGGCTGGCGGTGTCGGTCTTTTACTGATTCAGATTGCCAAACGCCTGGGGGCGCGCGTCATTGGCACTGTCTCTAGCGATGAAAAAGCTGCGCTGGCACGAGCAGCCGGTGCCGATGAAGTTGTGATCTACACCCGTGAGTCGTTTGTTGAGCGGGTACGCGCTTTCACCAACGGTCGTGGGGTCGATGTGGTCTACGACTCGGTTGGCGCAAGTACCCTCGAAGGTAGTCTCGACAGCCTCCGGCCACGGGGAATGTTCGTGACCTTCGGAAATGCCAGTGGCCCATTGCCGCCCATCTCACCATTGATGTTGAGCAGCAAGGGATCGCTCTTCATGACGCGACCAACGCTGTTTCACTACATCGCTACGCCTGAAGAGTTGCGCTGGCGCGCCAACGATTTGTTCACCTGGATTGGCGCCGGTGAATTACAGGTACGGATTTACCGCCGCTATCCCTTGCACGAAGCGGCTGAGGCCCAGATCGCGCTTGCCAGTCGCGCAACGACCGGCAAGCTGCTTCTGATCCCGTAACTTACGGAACGTTGGAAACATCAACAGATTTCAGATGGTATCTACGTCGCGGAGATGCGCAAATCGGCGCGCTGCGACGTTTTTTGTATCATTGTCATAGAGAGGAGCCATTGCAATGCGGTTGGTGATGAAGTTCGGCGGCACCTCGGTTGGCAGTGCCGATGCCATTCGACGTGTGACCGAAATTGTTGGTTCGTATGCCCGTGATCATGAAGTGGTCGTGGTGGTTTCAGCAATGAACGCGCCTGATCTGCGTACCACCGATACCCTGATTGCGGCAGCAAAGGCGGCTGCTGCCGGTAATGGTGATGCGACGGCTCAGATTGCGCCACGTTTGCTCGAACTCCATATGCGTGCCGCAGCGGAAGTGGCCTCACCAGCGGAGTGTGCTGCGCTTGAACCACAGATTCAGGCGATGCTCGATTATATGAGCAACCTCTCGCGCAGCATTGCTGTACTAGGGGAATTGACGCCACGCGCCCTCGATCTGTTTAGCGGGCTTGGTGAGCGGCTCAATGCCCGCTTGATCGCTGCCGCCTTCCGCAGCGCCGGCATTGATGCTGAAGCAATTGACGCAACCGAATTAATTGTAACTGATGAACGTTACGGGAATGCCTCACCTATCGAACCCGACACTCGCGAGCGGTGCCGTGCCCGACTGTTACCCATGCTGGCAGCCAAACGAATACCGGTAGTCACCGGTTTTATCGGCGCTACACGGGCTGGTGTACCGACTACGCTTGGGCGGGGAGGCTCAGACTACACCTGTGCCATTCTCGGCGCCGATCTCGATGCCGATGAAGTATGGTTCTGGAAGGAGGTTGACGGTGTGCTCTCAGCTAATCCCAAAGTCGTGCCAGAAGCACGAACGCTGCCCCGGCTTTCGTATGCCGAGATGGGCGAGATGGCCTACTACGGCGCCAATGTGCTGCACCCCAAGACGGTACAACCGCTGGTTCACCGACGCATTCCGATCCGGATTCGCAACACTTTTAATCCGAGCCATCCCGGCACGCTGATCGATGCTGAAGGCGATGGCGAAAGTGTACGGGCAATCACCGCAATCAAGGGGCTGAGTCTGATTACGGTTGGGGGGCCAGGAATGCTGGGCCTTACCGGCGTGGCCGCACGCATCTTTGGTGCCGTTGCCAGGGTTGGAGCTAACATCCTGCTCATTTCACAGGCAAGCAGTGAACAAAGTGTCTGCTTCGCGATACCCGGTGAAGAAGCCGAGCGAGTTGTGCGGGAATTGCGCTGCGAACTTGATCGCGAATTCGCCGCCCACGATGTTGAGCATATCGGCATTATCGCACCGGTTGTCATCGTAGCAGTGGTTGGCTCCGGGATGCGGGGAACACCAGGCATTGCCGGTCAGGTGTTTGGAGCGCTGGGGAAAGCAGGTGTGAACGTGATAGCAATTGCCCAGGGTAGTACCGAAAATAACATCTCACTGGTCGTTGCCGAACCCGACGCCGATACTGCTGTCCGGGCGATACACGCGGCATTTGTGAAATAAGATGACCCTAAGCTTGAGTAGGGGTGGGTTTAGAACCTGCCCCTGCTAGTGTGCTGATGAGCCAACCGATGCGCTATCACCACGCACCGCACCCTGCGGGCCGGAGGCCCGCGCACCCAGGGAAATCAGGGAGGGGCGGGTTCCTCCCTGCTGGTGTGCTGAGGCGCCAACCGATGGTTTATCACCACGCACCGCACACTGCAGACCGGAGGCCCGCGCACCTAGGGAAATCAGGGAGGGGCGGGTTCCTCCCTGCTGGTGTGCTGAGGCGCCAACCGATGGTTTGTCACCACGCACCGCACACTGCGGGCCGGAGGCCCGCGCACCCAGGGAAATCAGGGAGGGGCGGGTTCCTTCCCGCTAGTGTGCTGATGAGCCAACTGATGCGCTATCACCACGCACCGCACACTGCGGGCCGGAGGCCCGCGCACCCAGGGAAACCTGCCAGGGCGGGTTAGAAACCCGCCCCTGCTAGTGTGCTGAGGCGCCAACCGATGGTTTATCACCACGCACCGCACACTGCGAGCTGGAGGCCCGCGCACTTAGGGAAATCAGGGAGGGGCGGCTTCCTCCCCGCTGGTGTGCTGAGGCGCCAACCGATGCGCTATCACCACGCACCGCACCCTGCGGGCCGGAGGCCCGCGCACTTAGGGAAATCAGGGAGGGGCGGCTTCCTCCCCGCTGGTGTGCTGAGGCGCCAACCGATGGTTTATCGCCACGCACCGCACACTGCGGACCGGAGGCCCGCGCACCTAGGGAAATCATGGGGATCGGAAATATGAGCGCGTGTGAAAACCACGACCAAAATCCGATAACTCCGAAAACCCATGCCCCACCACTTAACCGCTTCTCATAGTAGTCAAAATTTGGTATAATCAATATTCAAGAATGGTACGGATTTGGTACGCGCTAGCGATCCCCTACTGAGTCCCCCTCGGTCGAGTACGGACGCAACGCAACCCCACCGGCCAATGAACCCTTCGTTGTTCTGTTAGAGGAGTAGCGAGCCATGAGCTTCGCAGACAAGACCCTTACCTGTCGGGATTGTGGGATGGATTTCGTCTTTACAGCGGGCGAACAGCAATTCTACGCCACCAAAGGCTTTATCAATGAGCCGGTGCGTTGCCCGTCTTGCCGGAAGGCGCGCAAGACCCAGATGAGCGGATCATCTGAACGTAGACGACCGGTAAACGCACCCTCAGAAACTCGCGAGCGAGTGAATTACCAGGTGACCTGTGCCGGTTGTGGTCAGGAGACAACTGTACCCTTCGTACCTCGTGGCACAAAACCGGTCTACTGTAGCGCATGCTTCAACCGGATACGCGGTAGTCAGCGCACGACGTTTTAGGACGCTGCTTACAGCCATCCAGAAGGAATAAAACACGACACCCCATGCCTCGCTCATGTCCGCCATGGCACGATGCCCACCGGGAAGGCCTGATGAGCAGCTATGCAGGTAGTCGATTATGCGCATAGATCATTCGACAATCACTGGAACCCAATTGGAGGGGCGAGGTGATACCTCGCCCCTCTCCCTCTGTATGTGATACCGTCGGCATTAGCCTGGTCGAACATCGTGTTTTCTCCTTCCTCGCCCCGTGTGAACGAGGCAGCGAATTGGAAGGGAAGGTGCAAGGCTAGCTTCCCCCTTCCTCGCCCCTGGTAGAAGAGGGAGGGGGTTGGGTGAAGTTGCGAGAGGCCAACCATTCTACCGCAACGTGCGCCGCCTTCCACGCGAACCCATCAGTTGGCACATCCCCGCAAAGGGGAGTAGGAGCTTGAAACCTGCCTCTAACAGAACCCTGAGAGCACACGCCACTGGCTCGCGTTGGCGTACAGGCAAATCGATGTCAGTGAGCGCAGGCAGGTGAAACTCGCCCTGGCCGTGCGCTGACAGGCGTGATCGACAAGAACACAGAGAGCCTAGCTACAGACCTCTATCAGCACAGGATGTTACCTCTTCTGCACTCGTTTCTCTTTCCTCTCCCCTCACCACTGACGAGTAGGGTAAAAACTATACGAAACGGTATTGTTGCCCTAAATACTGTTGCATAAAAAATTAAATCATGGTATAATTGCTTCCGGTTTCCACCACCAGACCAAAATGCCAATGGAGTCAGCCTGCCTTGTCGCACAAAAGAGGTCAAGTTATGCACCGCCGCACCTTCCACCTGCTTATTGCGCTCCTGATCGTCGCCGGTTTGCTACGCCTACTCATTCCGCCACCCGCTCTGGCCGCTGGTGAAGAGGTGCGTAGTAATTTGAACGGTTGGGGTACCACACCGTGGAGTATGTCTGCCTCGCTCGGTGGTACCTTTATCTACGTCAGTGGTCAAATAACTAACCCCGACAATCCCAGCACCCAGTTCAAGTTCTACAAGAATAGTAGTTTGTGGTATGGAAAATTTGACACGACTCCGATCAGTTTTGGTAGCATCTTTACTGGTCTCAGCAGTAGTGGCAGTGCACCTAATATAATTTTTAACCACATCAGTGGCCGCTACTACGTCTTCAAGTGGGATGGTGATGGGCGTGGGGTTGTCTTCCAGCTTACTGCATCACCGGCGGCAATTACCGGGGTAAGCCGCACGCCAACAACACCCACCGCCGGGCAGGCAGTGACGGTGACGGCGACAACGAATGTGGCGCCACCCTCTGAACAGGCACTCTGGCTACGATATGCGCTCAACGGTAATTGGAGCAGTTCGACGGTGGTGAAGATGACCGGCAGTGGCACATCATTCAGTGCCACCATTCCGGCTCAGAGCGCCGGTACCACGGTGAGTTATTACGTGTTTAGTTCTGGTAATGTCAGCAGCATTGCTGGTGCCGATGCTGATCTGATGACGATAACTTACGATACGAACGGCAGTAGTAACTACAGTTATACCGTTAGCAGTGGAACGAGTGCAATTTCCCCAACCCAGACACGGGCGCTGTGGCTTGATCTGAATACCATTGCCTGGAATGGTGGCCCGGCAGCCAGCTTTCGCCTGTTGTACGATCCTGATGGCGGGATAACAACCACTGCCGAGACAACGACATGTACCTTCCCAACACCGGCTGCACCATGCTACGTTCCCTTGACAGCAAGCGGCACGGTGAGCGGGTCGGTCAAGAACCCGAATGCCAATGGCCTTACCCGATTGCTGACCGGGCTGAGTGCCGCTGATGCGCGTCATCTGTTGCGTGGTCAGGTGGTGGTTGCCGCTTATAACGGTAGTGGGTCGCGCATTGACGCGACCGGCGTACAGATTCAGGGTGTCCTCGATGACCTCTACGCAGCCAGTGCCACGACTCAGACGCTAGGGGTAAGCTATAGCGGTGCAATACCGACCGTCAGACTCTGGGCGCCAACGGCTAAATCTGTTTCATTACGGCGGTTTGCAAACTCGACGACCAGCACCTACACCGACCACCCAATGACGCTCGACCCGACCAGTGGTGTCTGGAGCATTACCGGTGATGCCAGTTGGGATCGACAGTTTTATCTGTTTGCCGTTGAAGTCTATGTCCCGTCACTCGATGCAGTGGTCACAAACCTGGTGACCGATCCCTACGCTGTCAGTCTCTCGCAAGACGGTGCAGCAGCGGACGATGTGCGTAGCCAGTTCGTTAATCTCAATGATGCCGACCTCAAACCGGCCGGTTGGGATACGCTAAGCAAGCCGGCGCTTGTCAACCCGGAAGATATTGTGATCTACGAGGTACACATTCGTGACTTTAGCGCTAATGACTCTACGGTTGCCCCAGCCGACCGTGGCACGTACCGCGCCTTTACTTACGATGGTACCGGCCCGCATCCAAACACCATCTTATCTGACGGCATGAACCACCTGCTTCAGTTACGGCAAGCCGGTTTGACCCACATTCATTTGCTGCCGACCTTCGATATTGCCTCGGTGATCGAGAAGTCCAGTGACCGTACTGAACCGACAATTTCGTTCAACCCGGCCACTGATCGGGCTTCGAGTAATCCACAGGCCGTAGTTGGTGCAGCGCGGAACACCGACAGCTTCAACTGGGGCTACGACCCGTACCATTACGGTGTGCCAGAAGGCTCATACAGTACCAATCCCGATGGAGTGACACGCATCCTTGAGTTCCGTGAGCTGGTACAAACTCTGAACCAGAATGGCTTGCGGGTAGTAATGGATGTTGTCTACAACCACACGGCGGCCAGCGGTCAGGCTGACAAATCGGTGCTTGATAAGATTGTGCCCGGATACTACTACCGCTACGACACAAACGGCACCCTGTATCAGTCATCATGCTGTGCCGACACCGCCAGCGAATACGCCATGATGGAGAAGCTCATGATCGATACGGTCGTGCGCTTCGCCACAGCGTATAAGATCGATGGCTTCCGCTTCGACTTGATGAACCTGCATACCCGTCAGAATATGCTCAATGTACAGGCGGCGTTGCAAGCGCTAACCCCGGCAAGCCACGGTGTCGATGGGAGCAAAATATATCTGTACGGCGAAGGGTGGGATTTCGGATCGGCCAAAGACAAAGGTCTTACTGTCTGTCCGCACTGCTATGCCCACAAGCACAATATGACCGGCAGCGGCATCGGTCTCTTTAACGATGTGATTCGCGATGCCGCTCATGGTGGCTACAGTACCGACAGCGTTGGTATTCGCCGTCAGGGTTTTATCAACGGTCTGAGCTACGACTGGAACGGCTACAATTATCCCAACCGCTTCCAGAGTGATCTCCATGTAACCATGGATACCCTGCGTTCAGCATTGCGCGGTAGTGGTACCGACTGGAACGGTCAGGGGAACCCCTTCACTGATGATCCACAAGAGGCCATTAACTACGTCGAAAAACATGACAACGAAACCCTCTTTGATCAGAATATTTTCAAATTACCTAACGGGGACGGCAGTGGTAACCCTGGCTGGATCGGGAGTAGCATTCCAACCACTTCAATGAGTGATCGCGTCCGTAGCCAGAACATGGGGGTGAGCCTGATCGGCTTAGCGCAGGGTATTCCCTTCTTCCACATGGGACAGGATATTCTGCGCTCGAAATCGCTGGATCGCAACAGCTACGACTCAGGTGACTGGTTTAACCGTGTCTATTGGGATCGCAGCGCCAACAATTTTGGCCGCGGCTTGCCACCGTCGTGGGATAACGCTTCGCGCTGGGGTATAATGACGCCCTTGCTCAATAACAACGCACTCGATCCTACGTCGAGCGACATGAACTTCGCTGCTGCACACATGCGCGAGACCCTGCGCTTGCGTATGAGTTCACCGCTCTTTCGGCTAACCACCGAGTCGGCCATTAATGCCCGTGTCAGCCATTACAACACCGACAACAGTCGTGATGCGCTGATCGTGATGCGACTTTCTGATGAGGTTGATCCTGATCTCGATCCAAACTGGGAAAATATTCTAGTCTTTTTCAACGCGAACAAAGTTGCTCAGTCGATCACGATTCCTAACGCCAACGGCTTCACCCTACACCCACTTCATACCAATGGTATAGATGATGATCCGGTTATCGCTACTGCAACCTTCAACGACGCGACCGATACCTTTACCATTCCACCACGGACAACGGTTGTCTTCGTTTCAACACAAGCACTTGAACCACCGAGTACGATTGACTGGGTTGGCTTGATGTACCCACGTGGCGGCATTGCCCATGCCATCAACGAGGGAAGTTTTGCCCCTTCCGGTTTCGATGTCTACATACAGGTGTACGAGGCCGGGGTGACACCTGGCGTCGGGCAGGGAGCGGGCATCGCATGTTACCTGCACTGGGGGCGCTACGGTCAGCCCTGGAGCGATCTCCCGATGGTTTACAATACCGACATCGGGAACAATGATGAGTATCGGGCAACGATCCCCAAGACGGTTTTAGAGAGTCTGACACCGGGTACCTATGGTTTTACCACCTACTGTAAGAAGCCAGGTGAAGGGCCAAAGTGGAAAGGAGATAGCTACGACATCAACGGTAATGTCACCGATGACGACCAGGGCGACGGTCTGATCACGATTATCCCGACTGCGGACAGTGCTCCTGAACTGGCAGGTGGTGTCTTTGTGCATCTCTTCGAGTGGCGCTGGGCCGACGTCGCTAAAGAATGTACCTTCCTTGCCCAAAAGGGTTACACTGGTGTCCAAGTCTCACCACCAAACGAGCATATCGTGCCGACTGCTGATCTCGGTGGGAACCCCGCTAACGACTTCCCATGGTGGGCACGCTACCAACCGGTTACTCACGATACCACGCGCTTTACCAGTCGCAGCGGGACGTGGGCCGAGTTCCAGCAGATGGTTACCGACTGCAACAATGCCGGTGTAGACGTTATTGTTGATGCGGTGATCAACCACATGGCCGATATTGAAGTTGGCAGCCCGGCTACTGGAACGGCGGGTACCCAATACAAGTCGCAACCGGCAGCCAGTCGCTTCTACGGTACCCAATATCTGCCCGACGATTTCCATCCCGATTGTCTCATTACCGATTACAAGGATCGCTACCAGGTACAACGCTGCCAACTGGCAGGGTTACCCGATCTCGATACCGGCAAATCAACAGTACAAACTAAACTGCACAACTATCTGCAATCGCTGCTGAATGCCGGTGTACGAGGCTTCCGTATCGACGCTGCCAAACACATGGCTGCTCATGAAGTTGGTGCAATCCTTGCCGGTTTGACCCTCCCTGGGGGCAGCAAACCCTACATCTTTAGTGAAGTCATCGATATAGACACCACCGAACGCATCCGCGACTGGGAATATACGCCTTATGGCGATGTCACAGAATTTGCTTACAGTGTGAGCGTCATCGGTAATAGCTTTAACTGCGGCGGCTCTCTGAGCAGCTTGCAAACCCTCACCAACGGCCTGCTGCCATCACGCTTTGCCCAAATCTTCGTTGATAACCACGACAACCAGCGTGGTCACGGCCCCGGTGGCGCATGTGTCGTTGACCATCGCGACGGTAAAATACACCTGCTGGCAAACATCTTCACCCTCGCCTACCCTTACGGCCATCCATCGGTCATGTCGAGCTACTACTGGACAACCAATCCCAACAGTAACGCTGGCGATAGTCTTGGCCCACCGAGCAGCAACGACGGTGGCATAACATGGGGGCCAGGTCTGGGAGCCGATACCCGTCCGGTATACGGCCCCGGCCAGCCAGCAGGCGCATATCCGGCGAACTGTGCCGGTACCTACCCCAATCCCGTCACCAGTACCGATCTTGGCAAGTGGGTCTGCGAGCATCGCCATCCGGCTATTGCAAACATGGTGCAGTTTCGCCAGACGACCAACGGCGAACCGGTAACCAACTGGCAAAACATTGGTGGCACACCGACCAACCATATTGCCTTTGGGCGCGGCAACAAAGGATTTGTAGCCATTAACAACAGTCTGACGTCAGCAACAACCACTTACCAAACTGGCTTGCCAGCAGGCTTCTACTGCGATATTGTCCACTACGACTTTGTCAATGGTATCTGCGTTCTCTCCGGTACCACAACACCGGTACCGGCCAGTGCCCTGATTGAAGTCAATGCCAGTGGTCAAATCGTGAACTATAGCCTGTCTGCGCAGGATGCCTTTGCCATTCACATCAACGCCCGTCCGCAATACCAGATCACGGTCAACGCTGCCCCAGGCGGGAGTGGAACGGTGAGCGGTGGCGGCGTGTATATGCACGGCGCTCTGGTGACAGTCAATGCAGTAGCGGCAAGTGGCTACACATTTGTGAACTGGACGGAAGGGTCTACAGTGGTCGCCACAACTGCCAGTTATAGCTTCCCGGCAACAAATAACCGTTCACTAACTGCCAACTTTGCGCCAGTAGCTACGAACACGCCGACCAACACGCCGACGCCGACCAACACGCCGACGCCGACCAACACGCCGACGCCGACCAACACGCCGACGCCGACCAACACGCCGACGCCGACCAACACGCCCACCAACACGCCGACGGCGACCAACACGCCAACGGCGACTGCTACCGCGACCAACACGCCGACCAACACGCCGACGCCGACCAACACGCCCACCAACACACCGACCAACACGCCGACGGCGACCAACACA
>Ga0308408_1001612_pt1 | contig 10322 bp, 5 predicted proteins | sample HotsprSampleMSe3_FD_203466 | JGI IMG/M metagenome (GOLD analysis project Ga0308408, IMG submission 203466) | Hot spring phototrophic mat microbial communities from Mushroom Spring, Yellowstone National Park, Wyoming, United States - 20060912_MSe3 ... | reverse complement strand
GCGCATGGTCGGCTCCTCTCCTCCGTTGCGTGCTGTCGGTCATTCCGAGCTGCTCGATTGTAGCACGGAATGGTTAAGTGCGCAGAGTGGTGAGGGGAAGATAGAGAAAAGAGGAAAAACACGAGAGTACCTGGCCCAACTCATTGAGAGAGCTGTTCAGAATCCAGATGAGAAAATTTATAGCTGAGAGTCCGGTTGCTTGTGCAAGGATATGGAGTAGACGGTTATAGAAGACGATATGATTTGCTTCTTCGCGTACAGTAAAGCGTAACCCACCACTTGTGTGAGTCGAATCTTCCGGTTACCGGTCGATGCGTATATAAGTGATAGATTATTAACTCGTGGGATACTCTATCCCCTTAACGCACCTACCAATACGTTGTGTACAAATGATGCGATTGATGAGGATATCCAAAATGCCTGTAGCTTTGCTCGCCGTCGTCGCATCCTGAATCTCTGACGAACATCTTTTACCTTTGCGTTGCATCTCTTGCAACTGATACCGGATGTTATCACGTGGATGCTGTTTGTATCGAGAGATGTCTTTTTCAATCCAGACAGTGACTGTACTAAATAAAATGCGATGAACTCGTCAATACCATTACGATGGCCGTAGCGGTTTTCCCAACGTGCTACGGATGTCTGACGATGTCCAGTATCCACTGGTGGTTGAGCAGATCTTGAGTGGTGCCTTCCCAGGGCTGTACTCAGTAAATTACTTCGGCGATCCGTTGCTTGCGCTGATTGGGCACGAACAGGTGACAGCCGAACCGGCTTGGCTGAATACGATGGTTGGTATATATTAAACGTTTTTAGGATGGTTAAGAAGAACTATTTTGACTTGAAACGGTAATGGAAACATGCTATACTCTCTAATAAGCAACCCTCTGGTAATAGTATTTCCATCCAGCTTATCTCACGAGGAGAATACCTTATGCGTGTTTCATTTGAAGAAATCGATGCACTGGCGAACGAGGTCAATCGTGGTGCGGACGAGCTTAATCAGATTGTGGGTCGGCTGACGGCGGCATTTGGGAACTCCAGCTCGTATTGGGAGGGCAATGCACAACGTGAATTCAATAGCGCCTTCGAACAGTGGAAAGCATCGTGGATGAAGATGAACGAGTCTCTTCAGGATATGCAGCGTCTCATTCGTGAATGGAATGCAAAGGCGCGCGAGCTGGATCAATCGGTACGACGTGGATAACTTTATTTTGGAGAATAGATTATTATTTGACCGCAAGGTAGCGTAAAAACGTTATCTTGCGGTCGTTTGGAGTATCTTATGAGTACACGTTTTATTAACTACGAGCGTGCTGAGGCGGCAATCAGGGCTCTAAACGAATATTCACAGCATTTGTCGGAAGCAGCGACTGCATTAAAGTTACGTCGGGATGAGATACGTCAGCACTGGCAGGGTGAGAGTTTTGAACAATTCAGCACAGATATCGACTTCGTGCTTCGTCTGATTAGTCAAGCAGAAATAGACAGTCGCAGAGCAAGCCAACTTATTGCGCAGGGTTTGCAGAAAGCAATTGCTGATGAGCGTGAAGCCGCATTACGAGCACTTCAAGGCCAGTAATCATCAAAGAGTCGACAATGGTGAATGACCTAACAGTATCGCATACGATTGTCTACATAGTGTTGTTTAGGTTGTCAGATGACCTCGAACAAACACACTAAGTTCATCCTCGACATAGATCGGACACGTGCCTCATTGTCCATCCTTACGGGCATTGTTGATCAACTCATTAGTCAGACCTCCTGTGTTTCCAATTATCTTGAAGAAGCCCAACGTGGTGATCCTCGCCGATACCTGTACAGTGGGATTGTCTCGGGTTTCGATGCAGTTAGCAAATCGCGTAAAGCCTCTGCAGAACTAAGTGAAGTGATTGATCGCGTCAGACAGACTATCCGGAACTGGGAACAGCATGAGCAAAGTGTACACGTAGACCCTGTAGCAATTGAATTGCCAACAATTATTAGCGCGCTACCAACAGTTCCGAGTGTGCAGTTTGACGACATTATGGAACGCTCTGATGAGGTAGGTTCAACCGTAGAGAATGTAGTTCTGAAAGATCGTTCACTAGATAATGAAACCGTTTCTGTAGAGATGAAAATTCACTCTCCAAGTGTCGATACAATAAATTTTTCTACTAAAGCAGAGGTACAGGAACCGATTCAACTGGAGAATGCTGAAACTATTCATACCGATTCATCAGTAACACCAGTAACTGATTCCACTTATCAGCTTATGCCAGAGAATGCTAAGAATGTTAAGTTTACACCAGAGAACCAAAGCTTTTGGAATAGGATACTAGAATTTTTTAGCTGGCTTGGTCAGAAAATCAAAGATTTGTTTGCAAGGATTCAAAAAATTTCGACCGAGATAATAACCGATATACTGTCGGTATTATCATTTTTTCTTACATCTATTCCGATGTTTATTACTAAGATCGGAGAAATAATCCTATCACTTTTCCTAACACTCGTTAAAATTGGTGAGATAGCAACAAAATTTGTGGCATCTCTTATCCTAGCGCTTCTCCTGGCACTCGTTAAAATTGGTGAGATAGCAACAAAATTTGTGGCATCTCTTATCCTAGCGCTTCTCCTGGTACTCGTTAAAATTGGTGAGATAGCAACAAAATTTGTGGCATCTCTTATCCTAGCGCTTCTCCTGGCACTCGTTAAAATTGGTGAGATAGCAACAAAATTTGTGGCATCTCTTATCCTAGCGCTTCTCCTGGTACTCGTTAAAATTGGTGAGATAGCAACAAAATTTGTGGTAGAAATATTTGTATTCTTTCTGTTTTTGGTTTTGTTAACTGTTGTTATGATAATTGTGCAGTATGGTGTATCGATTGAAGTGCTGTATCGGTTCTTTGAATTCATACGGTCGCTCGAGTTTTTTGGGTTGGCCGTAGTTATGTTGCTTTTTGGGATTATAGGACCTCTATACTTTTTGTTGCTGTCATCACTGCTAAAACGGTTAAAACCACCTTCTGGTTATTTTGCAACGGCATTAAACTCGCAAAAGATCCTTTCTCCGTTTATAACAAAATATCTTGATCTTTTTGGTTCCTTGTTGACTGGAAATGACCATCCAGTCTCACCTGATAATCGACGGCCATTGAGTGATGCCTGGTTGTACAAACAAATACCGCCATCACAGAAAGGGAATATTCTTATCGCAGAGATTGGTCGTGATGAGCAAGGAAGGGAGCGCTACGCAGTTTTCATTCCGGGTACAGATTTTGATTTCACCCGCCTCAATGACGCAAACAGTTTAGTAAAAGGTGCTGCTCCGGAGGGATTGGGCTATAACTCAGAGTACTACGAAAATATAGTCCGTGAATTGTCAAAATTGCCTCCGGATACCGAGGTTAACCTTATAGGGCATAGTCTAGGAGCAATGGTCGCACGCAAGTTAGTCCATGACAAGCGATTATCGCACCTTAATATTAGAAGTGTTACAAGTTTCGGTGGTCCACGTACCGATGGGGATGAAGACAAAAAAGGTGTCAAGTACAAAGACTATATTGAAGCTGAGGATTCCGTAGCGATGATGGGTCGATTCACCTGGCCATATAGATTGTCAAGAAGTGACATTTTCGTTAATACTGGTGATTACGTAGATTTTGGCAAGATGGATGTAATTTCTTCTCATACCAACTACGATCTTTCTCTCAAAGTTAATACTAATGATCCGGGTTTTACCATCGATCCTAATTATATTGACTACGAAGGCGGGGATCGTAGTGATTTCGATAAAGTAAAATTTCGTTATCGCGAACTTGTTTATGTTAAATCTAGTAAAAAGTAAAGCAATTTCCACCCGATATTGAGAGATATTGGTGGCTAAAGATATGAATCACCCTCAACATATTCTTTATAGTATCTACTATATCGTCGATGGTCGGGAACATCAATGCGGAGATAGTTATATTCCTGGCACTATTACCATCAAAGAACTTATTGACCAATTGGTTGAGCACCACAAATTACGGGATTACCTCAAAGAGCCACAGTGGGGCAAACCAACTCTTCATACTGCACCCGATAAACCACCCTTGGATCCGTCTATACCTTTATGTCAGGTCGGTATTAAAGAGGGAAGTCCCCTCTATCTAATCATTACACCAACTTATCTTCCAGTTACTGTCCACTGGTCAGTTGGTCAATCGAGTGGACGAAAACAACTTAATCTACCGACTGATCTAAATATTGAAGAGCTAACAAGAAAAGTGATTGATGAACTCGGATTACGCGAATGGGTGGATGGTCCGAGAAAGGCACGATCTTCTCTCTGTCTCAGAGCAGAAGGTCCTGCTCTACCTGAGCACCAGAATCTGCTAGATTTGAAATTACATGCTAACGACCAGCTTTGGCTAAAGATTGAACCAACCCGTTTGCCAGTTAAACTTCGTTGGCAAGAGCCTGATGGTGACAAAACAGTATCATATCACCTTGACTTGTCAAAAACGATTAGTGAGAATCTTACTGATCTTGAGCGATCGTACCCATCCATTAGCAAGGTAAAAAATGGACCTGAAAAGTATGTAATTTCTTTACGTAAATCCCCTCAAGACAGAGATCTACCAGGAGATAAGCGTCCAGGAGAGGTCGATATAGTTGAGGAATCCGAACTTTGGATTGTATTCAAGCCAACGATGGCTCTCGTCACCTTACACTATCCTACTTCTGGCGAAGGGAATAGTAGCTTCAATACTAAGCAGGTAACCCTTCCATTGGATAAACCAATACGCGACGTTATTCACCAGGTGAAACGTGAGATTGGATGGCGAGGACCTCGCATCATTCAGCTAGCACCATCACGCTATGCACCACCCTGGCCCGACGAGAGCCACTTGGCTGACCATCATATTCATACAGGCAGTGACGTTTGGGTGTATATTCCAGCATCTGTGCGCTTGTCGTGGCTTGTTTTTGCCACGGTAGCGGTAGCGGTAGTGGTAATTGGAATTGGACTATTTTATTTACTTAACATCAGGAATGGCGGGAATGACACATCGAAATCTACTGCCATTGTAACACCAACTGTATTTCCATCACCGACATTTGCTCCAATTGCTACTCCAACCAGGACTCTCGATGAACAAAAGCGTTTTGATTACGCTCTTGGTCGAGAGGCGTACCAGCAGCAAAATTGGTTAGAAGCAGCAGCAGCTTTCGAGCGTGTCTACGCTCTTGATCCGGCATATCTTGATACGAGTGAGATACTTGCTGCTACTTATTACAATTGGGCGTTTAATATCCTTACGGCTCCCGATAAGGCTCAAGAGTCGCTTGAGCTAGTTCGTAAGACGTTTATCTATTCTCCGACTCATCAATTGGCTCGTGATTTGGAACATAAGCTCACACTATATATTGACGGGGTAGCCAAAGCTGAAGCACGAGATTGGGAAGGGGCAATAAGCGCTTTTAGACAACTTTACGACATGAGTTCAGACTTTCTGGACGTTAGTCAACAGCTCTACGACGCACTTATATCATTTTCAAGCCAACTGCAAGAAGCGAATGACCTAAATCGTGCATTGGAGTTTTGTCAGCTTGCATCAACACTCCCGATTGACGATGTATCTGCTGCCCGAACGTGTGTAGAAACTCTACGCCCTACTCCTACTCCTACTCCTACTCCTAGACCTCGACCTAGTCCTGAACCGCCAAAATTGAGGGTCTATTTACGTGATCGTAATCCAGATGACCCAACGTGCATCTCTATAAGAGTTAGATTCATCGATAGCACTGGTTGGTACCTTAAAGCGGATGGTCTCAATCTTGAAGCAATCTTGCGCGGCGGAGATGCTCGAATGTGTGGGCTACAGCCTCTACAGCAGTTTACGTTTACGATTTACAATGCACAGGGACGAGTTGTGCCTGGAGGTCGTGGTATTCCAGCCAGAGGTGGTGACATCTTTTACGCAGATTGGAAATAAGAGATATGAATAGCACTCCTGCTTCTGATCCGAAAAGTACGAGTAACCAATCTATGATTCGTATACCCTTCAATAGACCACCCCGAACCTGTCCAATCATCCCCGATAAGACCGTAATTCTTCCGAGACCTCCAGCCGCATTAGGACAGGGACGGGGGAGTGCTATTCTTTCGTCGATACTTATCTCTGGCACTATGATAGGTGCCTCCTACTTTGTAAGTCAAACACTCGGTACCTCGCCGATTTTTCTTATCGTCACCGCAGCGACTTCGTTAGCATTTCTCATTGTTTCTATTGGCCAGTGGATCGCTGATCGTTGGAAGCAGTGGCGTGAATGGCGAGAATATCGTCGCTCTTTGCAGAATGCTATCGTTGATCTGATAAGGTTGTATGTTGAAGAACAATATGCCTATCAATATCTCTATCCGGTGCTAACGAAGGAACAGGCTGAATCGAATGCTAAGACCTTACGTGAAGAACTGGATGAACTTGTTACCTTCTTACCACGTTCAATCACTCAACGTCTCCTACGCTGGCATGACTCACCTCGTAACTTGGGGCTTGAGCTTCGGCCAACACATCAGGAAGATAAAGCACCATTTTTACTGGATATTGCTGGTTATGATAATAAAGATCCTCAACATAGGCTATGGGAGCGTCGACCAGGTGACGCTGATATGCTAGCTCTTCGATTGGGAACAACTGTCCGACGTGCAAGCTTTAGTGTCGATTTTCGAGGTCAACTGGAACAAGATGAGGCATTATCACGGATTTGTGATCGATTTTTAACGGTGAAAAATCTACCGTTTACTGTTTCATTGTCCGAAGTCGGCTCGTTAGGTATTGCAGGTTCTGCTGAGACGCGCACGAAACTTGTACATAGTATTATCTGGCAAATCATAACGCTCCATTCACCTTCCGAAGTGCGCGTGGTGGCTCTTTACGATCCTGACCAGCATCGGGATAATTGGAAAAATCTGCTTCGTGCTCCCCACTTTATTCCGCTGAATGGTGATCGGATGCGGCGGATGTTCCCTGAAACAAAGGACGATATTGAACGTTCATTCCGCATACTGATCGACGAACTGGGACAGCGCACAGAACGTTCTAATGATAAATCAATACCTTTGCCGATATTGGTGGTGGTAGTTGATAATGATAAATCAATACAGCAGCATCCTGTGTTGAAAGAGTTGCTGTATCGAGGTAAGGATTGTGGTATTTATCTAATTGTGGTATGCGACTCATGGAAAGATGTGCCAGGCGAGTGTAAAGCTGTAGTACAAATAGACAATGAGAAAGAAGCCAGATTTGCAATAGCTGGCAATGACTGGACGGATTCTTTTTCACCATTATTGGCTGATACTGAATTAAGTGATCGGCTTAGTCGAGCACTTGTTAGAATTGAACTTAAAGAAATGGGCGGAGATCGTGCGATCCCGCGTTCTGAGCGTCTATACCGATTGCTTAGGGAAAGAATAAAAGACCTAGATTTTGCTCGTCAGTGGAATCAACCAATTGCCGACTCATGGCATCCGGATGTGCCAATCGGGGTTGGCGAAGGTAGCAAGCCAGTGTACCTCAATCTTAACGATCAAAAGGATGGTCCGCACGGTATTGTAGCAGGAAAAACAGGAGCAGGGAAGAGTGAACTACTTCAGGCAATTATTACTGCAGTAGCTGCTACACACGGACCAGAAAGGGCGGAATTCCTATTGATCGACTTCAAGGGGGGCGCTGCACTCCGCGTTTTTGCCGATCTGCCTCACACAGTTGGCTTTATCACAGATCTTCAGGATAAACGTTTGGCGGAACGTGCAATTACTGCAATGCGTAGTGAGTTACGTCGTCGCAAAGACTTGTTTAGGAAAGCAGGTAAGAAAGTTCAAAATATCAATGATTACCGAGCCCAATCGGGTGTCTCCCCCCTGGCCAATCTGCTAATCGTTATTGATGAATTTGACACGATGGTAAAAGAACAGCCAGGGTTCGTTGACGAGTTAATCACTGTCGTGAAGCAAGGACGGACACTGGGAATGCACTTACTTGTGGCGACACAGCAGCCGAGTGTCGCAGTCAAAGATGAGATCAAAGGACAACTTAATTACTGGTTGGCGCTTCGTCTTGGCTCTATTGCCGACAGTCGCGAGATGCTGCAGCGACCTGATGCATTCTTTTTACCCCCAGACCTTCCGGGCCGTGTATATAAACGTGTAGGTACTAGTCTAGAATTATTCCAGGCTGCACGTGTGAGCGCGCCTTTTCTGGAGGATGCAAGCGGTCCTGGTATTGCTGGGCTGCACAGCTGGGTCAGTATTTCTACTCAACAGACTAACTCTGTATCAAATCGCAGGCCTGACCAAGATCGTGATATTGATGTGTTAGTTCAAAAGATAAAGGAAGCTGGGAAGTTTCATCAGAGGCGTAGTATATGGTCTCCTCCCTTGCCTGCGAGGCTTACTATGTCACGAGCTCTACCGGATGGACTGCAAGTTTTGCCGTCAAAAATTGTGTCTAATTTGCAACAGTTACTACGTGGTGATAAGGTAGAACCTTCTGTAGATAGTGATCAAGTTTTTTCTGCCATTCCTGTTGGTCTCGTAGATGTTCCGCAAGAGAGTCGACAGGAAATTCTGCGCTTAGATTTGCAAAGTGGTCATCTTCTGGTTTTTGGTGCTCCAGGAAGCGGGAAAACGCTGCTCCTTCAAACCATCTTGTCCTCAATCGGCGCTATGGTTTCACCTTCTCGTGTATGGTGTTACACAATTGGCACAAGTGGACGTGATTTTGCAGCATTCGAAGGTATTCCTCATGCAGGAAGTTTTGTGTCAGTACGTGATCTTGAGAAAGTTCGGCGGCTGCTGTTGATGATCAAACAGAAGCTTACAGAACGGGAATCATATCAGGAAGATTACACTTATCTCTCAGATAACCGTAGGTGGCCTGATATCGTTCTCATCATTGACAAATTTGCCTTATTTCAAACTGAGTATAAAGAGACCGAATTAGTAGAAGATTTGATAGATATAGCTACACGTGGACGTTCGTATGGTATTCACGTCATTGTGACCGCTGATCGCCCCCTAGATGTACCATATCGCTTGCAGGGATTGTTTGAACATCGCTGGTGTCTCCGCCTTATCGACGAAAGTGATTCGGTGAGTATTATGGGTCGTAAGGATGCTGCCCGTGTACCAAATGAGATCCCGGGTCGTGGGTACGTTCTCCATCCTGAGCATGGTTGGCTTGAGTTTCAAATTGCGCTACCGTATGTCCAAGAAGATACTGTCGAGGTTGAGAATATACTTAACGCGGAAATCTACACGCGGATAAGAGATTTTGTCAGGGCTATTCGGCAATACTGGCAAGTACAGGGAGAGCGGTTCTTAGAACCACCTGGAATTGAACCATTACCTGAGAAGATACTTTTTGATGATTTCTGGCCGAAAGTGAAGGCTCCGGAAACAGTCAATTTTCCAAGTTCAAAATATTCCATTGAGGTATTTTTTGGCCTTGACGCGCAATCTCTTGAGCCGGTTAGTTTTACTTTAAGTGCTGCCAGCCCTGCGATTTTTGTCGGGGGAGGACCTGGTTCTGGAAAGACTGTTGCACTGCGAACCATTATCCGTGCTATCGCACAACGATACGCTCAGACTGACCTAGATATCATCTTGATTGATCCACGACGGACAAGTTTTCGTGATCTCGAGATACCCAAGCCGTATCGCTATGCGACAACATTGGATCAAGTTGCTGCGGTTGCTCAGTATATCGACAAGTACATTGACGATTCGAAGAGCAAACCTCTGATTCTTTGTATTGATGATTATGATGTAGCACAAGAACAAATGAGTGATCAGTTCAAGAAACAATATGGTGCTTCCTCAATCATTCTCTATACGGCCATAGAAAAAGCTCTAAATCTCGGAAGAGAAAAGGGCTTCTTCATCATCGTTGCAGCAAAAGGCTTTTCATATCCGACAGGGGTATTAGGCCAGATTAGTGATCTACGACAAGGTCTAATCTTGCAGCCGCATAACTTCCCTGCTGCCTCTGAACTACTCGGTGTAAGACTGCCTATTCCGTTGGTTGGCAGACGAGAGATTGCCGGCCGAGGTCTTAAGGTCTTCAATAACTCACGATTAGAGGTGCAGGTTGCTTACTTCGATCTTACTACGAAGAATGAAAGAACATATGTTCGATAAATTGCTATTGCACTAGGTCTGTAGCAGCAGCTTCTCCGCAAACACACCATGGTAATACAGGCTGATAATTGTTTCAACAGTTGTACCAGTGCATAAGGAAAGTTTAGTTTGCAAGCCGTATCACTCTTGGTTCGCTCATTTTTATGGTGGATTTACA
>Ga0308408_1001600_pt1 | contig 10378 bp, 10 predicted proteins | sample HotsprSampleMSe3_FD_203466 | JGI IMG/M metagenome (GOLD analysis project Ga0308408, IMG submission 203466) | Hot spring phototrophic mat microbial communities from Mushroom Spring, Yellowstone National Park, Wyoming, United States - 20060912_MSe3 ... | reverse complement strand
ACGAAATTAGACAATGGGGAGTATATGCCGCCGGCGCAAACCGTGCTAAACCTAACCGCTGTGGCCGAGCACCTGAAAGACATGGCAAAAGTGCTTGGCAGCCGACTCCCCAGCCTGCCAGAAACAGAACGCGTGGAGCGGATTGTCGCGTCCAAGCCCCCCGGAAAGGACAACCTATGGTAAAACTGCCTAAAGACCTGCACCAGCAGATCACGAACGCCCTGGGCAAAGAGATTCCCATGGAACTTGGCTCGATTGAAGAGGTCAACGCCCTGGGCAATGAGATATCGGCGAAAGCCCCCGGGCTTTTTCGCGCCTACGCCGATGTGATCAGCGAAACCACCACGAAGGCGCTGCGCCAGCGGCCCGTGGCGCTTACCTCGAAACCCCCGGGCTGGCAAGGGATTTTTTACCGCAAGGACAAAGACGGCAACTGGGTTCCAGACCGGATGCGCTATATGGCCCTATCGCTGGGAATAATAGTGCTCTTCGTAGCCTTTGCCATGCTGATGATCGAGGGCTCGAGGCCGAGGCCAGCCGCTAAATCGACAGCGGCGACTGAGGCTACTGCTGAGCCTACCATTGTGGTTCAACCTACCAACGCGGCTGCGACAACAGATGCCCCTAATCCCAATCCCCTCAGCGCCGATGGCGCTTCGCAGCAACCAGATAGTCGGATACCTCCCCCGCCAACGAGTGATTCAGACTCCACCTCAGACGCATCGTCTGCTACCTCCTCGCCTCTTCCGGGACCTGACCCCAACTTCCCTCCACCACCTGACGCCAGTACGCTGCCGCCTGGGGCCGCGCCAGGAAGCGTACTTGTGGACGATCTGCAGGTGGTGCCGGGTAAAAAGGCCGCCGGTGGGGAGGGTGCCGGCCAGGGCCTGTCGGTGGTGGCCCGCACGAAGGCGGAGGGGGCCCAGAGCGAAACTGCCACACCACACTTTCAGTCCCGTAAAGAAGCGCCAGGCGCTGAAGGTCAGTTCCAGTCCAGGACAAAGGCAGAGAGTTCTGATAGCCAACAACCTGCCTTATTCATAAGCAGAGGAAAGGCCGAAGGGGGTACGCCCTCGACTCCTGCTGATGGGTGGACGTGGATCAAGAAAGGCGATGGCGAACGGTCAAACTCTGAAGGGATAGGCCTTACCGGGAAAAAATCACAGCCGGAGGCCGATACCCCGACAATACTGTGGCGACGCGAAACTACCCCCGCTACCCCGGGGATAATACCCCCAAGCCAGGCCGCCACCCCGGCGGGAACGGGCGAAGCGCCCCCGCCCGCAGATGGGCCCGCCGACCGACAGGGACCGTAGGCCTACGCCGCACCTCACCGCTGTGGAGTGTTCGTTCTTGCCCCTATAATACGGCTTTAGGAACCGGCAGGGGCAAGACACCAAAAGGAGCGCGGGGACCATAGAACCCCCACCTCCCCAAGGCCTAGCGGCGTTCCACATCCGTTAGCTGTTCTACCAGCCACTCGCGGTAATAGCGCATCTGGGAACGCCCCAGCTTAACCCGTTCCAAGTGCAGCCGCATTCCAACAGCAAAATAGTCCCGCATGGTTCGCCACACCCGCATCTTGGATGAGCCCAGTTTGGCCCTGTATTCGATCACCAGGGGAAACTCCGCGATCTGAGCGCCCAGCCAGGACGAGCGAATCAGCAGCTCGGTCTGGGCAGGAAACCCATCGGTAGAAAACCAGAAGGGAAAGACCGTCCTGTAATACTGCAAAAACCCCACCTCGTAGATACGGAAGCCGCTGGTGTAGTCCCGCACCCCATCGATGGGGTGGGTTGCACGGAAAAACAAGGACGCCAGGTGGGAAAAAAGCTGTCTATGGCGGGGGAGCCCCACCACCCCCCCACCTTTTTGAAAGCGGCTACCAATGGCCACCTCGCTCAACCGAACCGCCGGGTCATCCAGGGCGTGAACCGCGGCCATGGGATCCATGGTCCCATCGGCATCCATGAAAACCATTTTGTCGTTGCTCTTTAGATGCTCAACACCCCAATCGAGCAGGGTGCGCAAGGCACCTGCCAGCCCCCTATTTTCGGGATGGCGAAGCACCGCGGCTTTAAGTGAGCGGGCAACCTCAGCGGTTTCATCGGTAGAACCGTCGTCGCAAACCACCACCCGCGACACACCCACCTCATACGCGCGGGGTATAAGGCTACGCAGGTTGGCGGCCTCATCCTTGGCCGGGAGCATCAGAACAAGGGCTGGCCTCATAGCTCGTATTCTACCGCCGCTCCATTGCAGTATACTAACCCAGGATGGCGACATCCCTGGTCAACACAACCGCGCTGATCGAGTCCAAGGAGCTAAGGGTCAGAAACGCCCTGCGGGTTCTGGCCCTGGCCTTCCTCATCCTGATATCTAACTTTGCCCTGCTGGCCTGGGGGGGACAGGTCCTCATCCAGAACCGCTGGTCCGAGTACCTCAAGACCAAAGACCCCGTTATGGCCGGGCTGCTGTGCCTGCTCGACGGCCCCTGCAGGTCTGTTCTGCCCAAGGCCGTTCCCATCCCGCTCTGGCTGCCTACTGCGATTGCGGCCGGTCTGATGGTCGTCTCGGCCGCGATGTATGTGAGCGCCGTTAATCTCAGGCCCACCAAGCTTCCCGGGGCAGCCCGTTTCCGCTCGTCCTGGAAGGAGTTTACCCATGGCCTGAGCTATCTTGGCATCTACGAGGGAAACGCGCTGCGCTACCCGAAAGACACGCTTTTCCGCCACACCATGATCATAGGCTCCACCGGCGCGGGGAAGACCAGCCGGATCATACGCCCCCGGCTGGCGCACACGGCCCTCGAGGGGCGGTCGGCGGTGGTGCTCGACCTGAAATACCCCGACCCCGGCCTCCTGTTCATGGTCAACGTGTTCGAGTCCTACAACCGAAACGTGATCCTCTACCTGCCGTACGATCCACGCTCGCCCAGCCTGCCCTTTTTGCGGGGGGCTGAGGACCCCGACATCGCCAGGGCTGTGGCCGAGACCATCATCCCGGTCAAGGAGAGAAGCGGATCGACCACCTACTACGAAAACATCGAGCGCGAGCTGGTGTTCTGGCTGGTCCACCTCGAGGCCCAGAAAAAAGGCTCCCTGGGCAACATCCGCTACGTCTGCCAGCGGGGCCACAAGGCCGTGCAGGACTTCATCCAAACCAGCGCGCAGAACGCGGAGGCCGCCCTGGGGTTCTTCTTCCAGCTGGCCGACCGGGATAAGGCCAGCATCGTGGCCGGTCTGGTGGGCAAGTTGAGCGTCTTTGGCGACCCCCTTTTAGACCGCGCCACCAGCTTCGGGCCCAACGAGATCGACATCAGCTCGATCACCCGCACCCCGACCCTGCTCTACCTGGGCATTCCCCACGACAAGCTGCAGGACCGGGGCGGCCAGCTTTTCTTGCAGCTCTTTAAGCGCTTTCTGGACACCGTCCTGATCGAGAAGAGCAAAGACAAAGGAAGGCTCGAGGTGCCGGTAGAGGTCTTCCTGGACGAGTTCACCAACCTGGGTTACCTGCCCAAGATGTCGGATAACCTCTCCACCATGCGAAGCCGCGGCGTGGCCTACACCCTGGCCCTGCAGTCCTTCGCCCAGGGCCTCGAGCGCTACAAGGAAGAGGAGCTCGAGTCCATCATCGCCAACTGCAACACCTGGGTTATCCTCCCCGGCCTTGGGGATCAGGACGGCGTGCGGATCAGCAAAGCCCTGGGCTACGCCAGCGCTTACCGCGAGAGCAGAGGCCGTACCGAGCCGCACTTCCTGGACTTCAGTCACCCCTGGGGCAGCACCAACGAGCGCTACGACCTGGCCGCGGTGCCCCTGTTAGCCCCCGAGGAGATCGGCCACATCCCGGAGGGGAAGGCGCTGCTGCGGTTCAATATCGGGGACCCCATGATCGTGGACGTGCCCCGGCTCGACGAGATGGAAAAAGCCAGGGGAGTTCCCAAAGCGCTGCGGGCCATCGCCCGGCAGGTGCGGTCCGCGGAAGCCCCCGCCCACAACATGGGCGGCGTTTCCAACGCCTTCGCGGCCAATTACGTCATCTCTAAATACCTCAGCCCTGTCAGCGCCGTAAGCATCGTTCCAGAGACCGCCTTCAACGACCCCAAGAAACAGCTGCTGGACTGGGCCGAGGAGACCTTGCTGCAGGGGGGTACCTTCAGGGCCAGCCGGGACCCCAGCAGCCGTAAGATCAACAAGATCAGCATCCGTCCCCCCGCGGGCCTGGTTCCCCGGGCCGCCGATGAGTGGGAGAAAGCCAGGTGGGTCAAGATTGAAAAGGGGCGCTCGGAGATCGCGCTGGTGGGGTACGCCCTCGAGGAGTTCATGCGTACCCGCGAAGAGCTGATACTTTTCTGTGACGTGATGCAGCGCATCGGGCAGTGGGTCGAACAGAACGGCGAGCGGCTGGAAGGCCACCCCGCCTACAAGCGCGGCGTGGAAGAACCCGCCGGCCGTTACCAGGGCACCAGCGTCACCCTGCACGCCGACGTGCTGACCAAGGAGATAGGCCTGACCGAAGAGGAGATCAAACAGACCGCCAGAGGCGCGGCCCGGCTGAACAACCGGCGCAACTTCTTTGAGTTTGCAATGTCGGCCATGGAATGGTATCGTGATAAACAAACGGCGCTAAGCAGCCCAGACCAACAGGGGGAAGCGTGAAAAAAGCCTTGATAGTAGCAGTCGCTGCCTTTGGTACAGGCCCGGCTCTGGCCATCGACCTGGGCGCTGTGTTAAACGCGGGGTACAGCGCCGCTTGCCGGGGCGGTATCGGTCAAGTTATCGACTTGCGCGGGTTCTGCCGGAGCTACGAGGTTTACCAGCGGGCCACGCAAGGGGATTTCTGGGCCGGTATTGCGCAGACCGCGACCGCCAACCTGATCAGCGGGGCCATCAGCGGCGGCATCAGCGCGTTCGGAAACGCCGTGAACCAAACCCCGGAAATGCAGACCATTAACGGTGTCCTTACGCTGCTCAGCGACACCGCCACCAACCTGCTCAACATTCCCTACAACCTGGCGCAAAACATCGGGGAGCTGGCCTATCAGGGGGTCTACAACGAGGTATACAAAAACCTAACCAACAAATCAGTGTCAATCCAGACCCCCAGCGATGTCCCTACCCTGACCGCCGCCAGCGGCGATGCGGCGAGAAGCTTCGAGTACCTGGACCCCACCCAGATAGCCGAGGCCAACGCCCAGCTGCGGGCCCTGAACGACAACACCACGTCCATCGCCAACAGCGCCGCCCAGATAGCGGCGGATAAGACAGCCGGGGAAGTAGCCAGGTTAACCGCACTGGGGGCCTCCATTGAGGCCAGAGCGCAGACCGAGCGACAGGCGGTGGCGCAGGCCATAGCGGGCCAGAACAGAACCGTTGCCCAGATCGGCGAGACCGCCGGGCAGGTCACCGGCAAAAGCCTAAACGGAAACCCTGGGCTGGCGGAAACCTACCGCCGGTCGGCCGAAAACGCGCCCAGCGACCGCGCCCTGCTGGAGCTGCAGGTCAAGGCCCTGGCCGACATCATGGAACAGCAGGCCATCTATATGCCCTACATCGCCGAGCTTCTGGTCGAGCAGTCCAAGCTGCAGGCCATGACCACCGAGCAGTTAAAAGAAGAGATCGGCCAGGCTGTAGCGCAGGTCCAGGCCACGACCAGCCTGCCCAGGAGCCCCCAGTGGCTGGAAACCCAGATCGAACGGGGCAGGCAGGAGGCTGAACTGGCCGTCCAACCTATTAAGACCCTGATCAGCATGACCTGCATGTTCTACGGCGGCAACGCCAGCCTCTGCGAGTGAGGCCACCCCCTAAGCCATGGATGCCACCAACCTGCTCAAACTGCTCGTCCCGAATGTGGCCCAGTTCTGGGAGTACCTGCACAGAGGCACCACGGCGGCGGGCGTCCCCACCGTGGTGTATTTCATATCGGCCGGGCTGATCGCCATCGGCATAGCCTATGTCGTGCTCCAGCTGATCATCACCGGGCGTTTTAGCGCCGTCTCCGGCCTGCTTATACGCCTCGTCATCGCCATGACCCTGCTGGGAAGCTACGACGCCTTATACGGAAGAGGCGGCCCCCGGGATTCTGTGGTCTGGAAAACCTACCACGGTATCTACTGCGCCATATACGGCGGCTGTCAGAGCGCGCAGAACACGGGAAACAAGCCCCCCTCCTCTTTCTACACTTCCTGGCTCATCGGCGATAACACTTTAGGACCGGGGCCCATCACCACCGCCATCAGCTCCATGCGGGAGACCTTTGCGCGCATCACCTTCTACCTGGCCTCGCTTAGCGCAATCCGCTATACCACGGAAACCGTCTTTGGCGGTGTCTTTACCGATTTCGTTTGTGACGGGGGCAAAGCCAAACCCAGAGAGGATCGGGGAAATAAAGAGGGCCTGGGAAAGGAGGGAAAAGCGTTCAAACGATTGGCGCTCCGTTTGGCGAATAAACTCTCGAAAATGGATGTGCTCTGCGCTATACGACAGGGCATTATCGAGGTCACCGAGGCCGCCGCCAAACAGGTCAGATCCGCCTATACCTATACGATGGCCGCGGTCCTGCTGCTCATCGGGGCCCACGCCCTGATCATCTACTCCACCGTGGTCTTCGCCTACGTGTTCGCCTTCTTCGCCCCCTTAGCCGGGGCGCTGTACCTCTTCAAGATCACCGAGCGGGCCTTTCCCACCGCCATAGGCTTATTCGCTTCCATCTTCCTGGCCCTGCTGATATCGGCCATCGGCTTCGGGGCGGGGGCCGCGGTGATGCTAAACACCGTCGCGGCGCGCTGGGAAACCGCCATGCCTAAAGACGAAGAAATAGTTAGAGCGAACAGAGAGATGAAGGACAACCTGGCCCTGCTCGAGCGGTTCTACAAAGAGTACGACCGGGCCATGGCCGAGATCGACATCCTCGAGGCCCAGCTGGAGGCCCTGCATAAGAGCCTTTTGAGCAGTACGGACGTCAACCCAACGAACAACAACATCCGTTATCTGCCCAACATAGCTACCATAGGGATGCCCCGCGGCAGCCTAACTTACCCATATGTGGCGCTAGGAGACACACAAAACCCCATACCTGGTGTCATCAGAAGGAACCTCTGTACCATCCAAACGTACCCTGGGACATTCAACACCACCGGCTTCGACCTCAGCGAGGTCACCCGCTGCAAGGAAGAACTCCAGAGAGGTATTCAACGCAACGAACAGGCCTTCGACCAGGTCTCCGACCGGGTCGTAGGGGGCACCAGGCTCTACGACAACAAGCTGGTCGGCTGGGCCACCAACCTCGTCTTCACCCTAACCATCGCGGTGGGCGGCATCCTGGTGCTGTCGACGGTGATGAGCACCGTCCTGCTGCTGCTGGTTAACTCGGCGGTCCGAATCGTCGGCCAGGTCAGGATCGGTTCGGGCATCAATGCGCCGGCGAGGTGAGCGGGGAAGCGAAACCGCTGATAAAATAAAGGGTGTGAAGACGCTCCTGGGCATGGCGCTGCCCGTATTAACCCTGGCCACGGCTTACGCGCAGGAACCTCCCCCACCCACCCTGGCCCTCAGGCAGGCGCGGGGGGAGGTCGTCTACATGGGCAGCTACCTGCGGAACCGGACTCACGCCGAGGCCCTGCGTCTTCTGCTCAACCAGGGCGGCGTGGTAAAGCTGTACACCTCGAGCTACACCTACCTAGACGGCGGAAGCTACTTCCTGGGACTCTACCTGGCCGGGGCCGAGCTCTACCTGGGGGCGGTTCCCCAGTACTTCCTGCGCGTAGACGGCAGATGGACCTACGCCGGCAAAAACGAGGGCGACCTCAGCGCGACCCCCGCCCCACCCGCGCAGGTAGCGGAGGCCATGAGGACCGCGATCCCTTTCACCTATTCCCCCAGCGCCGTGATACGCGGACTGTATGATCGGAGAAGACGATGAGCTATAGCAGATACATCCTGGGACTGGTTTGGCTCGGGCGGGCGGTGAGCCTTTTTGTGCTGTTCCTCCCGTATGGGGTGTTCCTCACCGTCGTCACGCTTATCGCCAGCGAGACGCTCCTACACCTCAACCGCCTGGTTAACGCCATGACCTCGATTGCAGAGGACGGGGAATGACCGATCCGGTTTTGCTCAAAGGCACGGTCGAAAAGTACGACCTTTCCACGGAAGGGCGAAGAGAGATCGCCCTGCCTCTGCGCAACTTTGGGAGCGTGAAGACCTACGTCCTGCCGGGATTATTGGGGAACAACCACGCTTTTCTGATGCACCTGGGCCTCATCGCCCATCTGCGCTACACCCTGGGGGCCCCGGACGGCTGGCGCTACCCCTCCACCCCACCCTCGGAGAGGCAGCCCGACGCGGTTTTATACCGCGGCCCCCTCGCCTACGCGGTCGAGGTGGACGTGGGCTACTCGAGGGAAAAAGTGCTGCGAAAAATAGCCCATTACCGGAGCCGTTACGCCGGACAGATATGGGGGTTGACCTCCAGGGCCCGGGCCCGGCTGGTCTCCAGCCAGGCCTGGCCAGCGGCTGTTGAAACTGTGCTGATCGACCTCGCCGCTGCCTGTGGCAGCGGCCCACGGGAGGTAAGGAGATGAAAATAATCCTGGTTCTGGCCGCCGCGCTCGCGCTGAGCGCCTTTGCCCAGAGTTCGTACTACAGCCGCCCCAGAAGCGAGGAGCAGTACAAAACCCTGTTTTCCCGCACCCCTCAGCCTTCCGGCAACGTGCCGGCCCCACAGACGCCCACACCACCGCCCCCCACCGGTGGGCCCGGCCCGGGAACCTCTTCAGACGCACCTCTTCCCTTATTCGCCCCACCGACCACGCCCACTGAGGCGCCGGCCGGCGCATCGGCTCCCCCCTCTCCCATCCGCCCCGGGCTGTTTTTCAAGGCCCGGCTGATAACGGGCGTGCTGGCCTCCCCGGGTCTGACCAGCCCTGTGCTGATCGAAGCCGATCCCGGCTGGTGCGGTAGCGCCAGGTGTGAACCGCTGCTCCTGCTTGGGCTGGCCACGCTGGCGGCCAATGGGCGGGCGGTGGTGGTATTCAGCCAGGGGGTGCTGAACGGCCAGGCCGTTCCCCTCGACGCGACGGCCTTCGACGCCTCGGACAGGCAGTTCGGCATCAGGGGGCAGGTAATAGACATCGCCCCGGCCCTGGCCGCCGACCTCATACGGGCCGGTTTTGGGGGGCTCGCGGACTGGGTAAGAGCCCTGAACAACCAGACCACCGTTACAACCCTTCCCGGGGGTGGCGTGGCCACCTCGTTTCAGGCGGCCCCTTTCTGGAGTTACGCCCTGGGACGGATCGGCCAGACCATCGCGCCACCCCAGGACGCCACGGCCCTGGTTCGCGCGGTGGTGGCGGAGGCGGATAGGGAGCTCCTGGTGCTCACGGGCGCTGCGGAGCTCATAAAAAATATGGAGGGGGCCCGGCCTTGAAGCAGCTTATCGCACTGGCCGTCCTGCTGGGCGTTTTTGCCGTGGCCTGCGGTTACCCCGCCCCCGACATCCACCGCAAAATCGAATACTGGGCCTACCGGTTTGGCCTGGACCCGCTCCTCCTGGCCGCGGTGGTCTGGGTTGAAAGCCGTTACTGCGTAAACGCCGTGAGTTATGCTGGGGCAGTGGGCCTTGGGCAGGTCAAACCCGGCACCGGGAAGGAGATGGGCGTACCCCCCCAGTACCTGTACCACCCGGACTACAACCTGTACGCCTCGGCCAGATACCTGCGCCAGATGTTCTTAAGATTTAATCGATGGGACCTCGCCCTGGCCGCTTACAACGAAGGCCCCAACCGCGTGGCCCGTCACGGCGTGAGCGCCGCGGGGTACAGCTATGCCCGCAAGGTGCTCCAGACATACTGGTACTGGAAAAACGCGCAAAGGAGGTCAAGATGAATACCCGTCCATCCGCCCTGGTTCTGCTGGTGGCCGCTGTCCTGAGCGGCTGCGCCCAGCTGGAAGCCTTCTTCACCGGCATAGAGGTTGAGGTACAGGCCCCTCCTTTTATCGACCAGGTCGAGTACCGCGTCACCAGGGACGACCAGCTGCTGGCCAGAGGGGTCGCTGTGGCCAGAGACGGCACAGCCCGCTTTTCCGCGCGGGTAGAAGGAAATGGAACCATTACCCTGGAAGGGCAGTACAGGGGTTTTTCCTATTACCGCGTCCAGCGCGCCGTCGCAGAAAGGCCGCTGTTTCCCCTGATCTACCGGCTGGATGATAACCATCGTATTAAAGTAGACCGCGCGATAACGCTGATAGGTCTGCCCGCGGACCACGCCAGCCACCGCCTTCTGATCTGCGCCCCACAGCCTGTCGGGGCCCCTCAGCTGGAGGGCGAGGGCTGCCCTGAAAACACGGTGCTGTTGCGGGTTTACCCCGCCGCCGCC
>Ga0308408_1001568_pt1 | contig 10559 bp, 8 predicted proteins | sample HotsprSampleMSe3_FD_203466 | JGI IMG/M metagenome (GOLD analysis project Ga0308408, IMG submission 203466) | Hot spring phototrophic mat microbial communities from Mushroom Spring, Yellowstone National Park, Wyoming, United States - 20060912_MSe3 ... | reverse complement strand
AACCCTGATGCGTACCACGCCAGAAGAGAACAAACAATTGGGAGAGAAGATTGCCCAAAAGCTCAACCGTTCAAAGGGCAATTGCATGCTCTGGTTTCCCAGAAAAGGTTTTTCCCAGCTCGACCGCCAAGGCGGCCCGTTTTGGAACCCGGCGGCGGATGAGGCTCTCTTGCAGGCGTTGAAGGAAAACCTGGGTCCTGCAATTCCCTTAATCGAAGTCGAAGCGCATATCAACGATGGCGAATTTGCGGAACGAGCCGCTACTGCCCTACTGGAGATGGTGGGCAAGGGATAGAAAAAACGAAAAAATCGCTATATTAGAGCCTACAATAAGGTATGTTCTTATCCTTCTTCGGTGGGTCTTAAAACTTCAGTCCCTAGTGATGTGATCCTTAACAGATGTCAAATAGATATAATCTTTTATTAAGTGAAGATGCTTTTGTTTATAAATTCCAAGCAAAAAATCTAGCTGGATTTTGGATAAATATAGTTTGGATTAATTCTTCACCAAGAGAGGATTCTCGCATTAGAGGTATAAATGAGTCTAGAATGTACGTAAGTCCTAAAGCCCGAGGACATCCATACGATTTCCAACTTGAACGCCTTGCCATGTCACCAGATATCAATATTTGATCCTTATAACCTCTTTCAATTAAGTGCTTTATGAGTGTTATTCGCTGCATGTCAGAAGCGTATTTCTCTTTTCCTATCTGGTCTAATCCAAGCATAACCCCAAATTTGGCAACGGATTCGATATATCTCAAGTCCATATTTCTATCCAGATGACCAATCAAGATTCTAGAAGGATTAACGCTATTTTCAATAAGCAAAGTGATTTGTTCAATCGCCATAGTGCCAGCTTCTGTATGGGTCGATATAGGAGCGCCCGTCCTTTTATGGCTAATGGCTGCTGCAATAAACACTTTTTTTTCTTCCTCCGTGATTATATTTAGGCTGCTTGAGGCCTTGATAACTCCAGCTCTGATTGCCGTATTGTCCATGCCTTCTAACAAATCCTTGGTCATGAGATCAGCTATCTGATTGATTGATAATGAGCTTATGATTCCTTTTGAATATTTCGCTTTATTAAAGCCCGTTGCTGCTATTATATTTACAGTTGTTGCGTTAGCTATTTCAAGCATCTTAATCGGGTCGCGATTTAATTCCATGGTAGTCATTTCCACAATGGTTTTTCCTCCAGATGTAGCAAATGCACGGAGTTCTGAAATAGCTGCATTATAATCCATCATGACTAAATCTGGATCTTCATGAGCAAAAGGTTCGGGTGGGCTCCAAAGAATGTGTTCATGGGAATATGTGATTCCCATTTCTGAGGGTAAAATATCGCCTTTTATTGTTCTTATCATTCCTCTCATGGGTTCCCTCAATAACTAATGTTAACTAATGTTTAATCTAAAATCGCTCCTAAATCAATTAGTTTTTTTTGAAGCTCTTTGACGTTTATCTCTTTTGGCATAATTTTTGATTGACGGCAAATAGCAGCAGCTATTCCGGCGGCTTGTCCCATTGCCATACATTGTCCCATACTTCGTAAAGAAGCATGAGCATCGTGACTTGCAGATACGCACCTTCCGGCGATTAATATTCCACTAATGCTTTTTGGAATCAAGCATCTATATGGAATGCCATAAACAGCCCCATTAGGAACATACTCCCAACGGGTTGTGCTACCCTTGCGGTGATCTTCAATTGGGGCTCCGCAGACTGCAATTGTATCTTCGAACTTATGAGCGCCAAGAACATCATCTCGAGTCAACCAATACTCGCCAATTATTCTACGACTTTCTCGGACACCTATATAAGTGGAAAAATTTATTAATATCGCATTCTCATATCCTGGTATTTTTTCCTTTAGAAAGCGATAATACTCAATTGCTTGTTTTCTCCCCTCTATTTCTGCATTACTTAATTGAAATGGATCGGTAGGGTCCTCGACGTAAACCCTTACCATATTTGTCGCAATTACACCTTGGAAAGGTGTAATATGCAAACTGCCTTCTTTCCTAGGTAAGTTGTATTCGCCTTTTTCAGAAGATTCCCTCATTTGTTGCCATAGTTCTTCTTTAGTAACCTTAGATGCCCGCTCCCAATCCACATTAATGAGGCGGAAAGTTGTTGTCAGTGATTGAACTGGAACAGCCCGCCAATCTTCATACTGTGCTCCTGCTTTATAAGCTACATCCCCATCTCCAGAGGCATCTATTACAATGGGAGCTAGGATCTTCTTAATTCCAGATTTAGTTGCCACTAAAACACCTTCACATCTATCCTCTTCCATCAGGACATCTAGAAAGAGGGTATGAAACAATACTCTAACATTTGCATCACAAATCAACTCATCCCATACAATTTTCAAGGTTTCTGGATCATAAGTTATTCCTAAGCCGGCACCATAGGTGTTCGGTCTAGTGATCATTGCTCCTTTTTTTTGTAAACGAATTACGATTTCGTCCGGAATGCCGCCCACGACCTTGCGAGGTTCATTACCTGGTGTATAAAATCCATAAAATGTATCTAAAACAGAAGTGCTGATACCCCCGAGATAGCCAAAACGTTCAACAAGAACCACATCGACACCTTGACGGGCAGCAGCTATTGCTGCTGTACTGCCTGCTGTACCTGAACCAATAACTATAACGTCGGTTTCTAGTAATTTGGCGTATTTTTTAGAGAATTTTGAGATGCTCATTGGATTCCCCTAATAGCTTGAATATCGCTTGTGGCGTTCATTCCAAAATTCTTCCAAGGCAAGGCGGGATTTCTTGAATAAATGGAATAGCTCACTATATATGGAATGATTTTGCAGATTCGGTTCAAATGTTTTGCTGGTCTTAACAAATTGAGAGACGGCTTCTTGGGTGGTTCTGTAAAATCCAAGAGCTCTAGAAACTAAAATTGCTACTCCACGCGCTGCTGCTTCTTCTCCCATGGGGAGTAATACTATCTTACCCAAAACATCAGCTACAATTTGGCATAGGGTATGACTTCTTGCTGCACCTCCTGATAATCGGATTTCGTCAAGTATGATCGGGCAAGATTCGTAACAATCTCGCATAGAATAAGCTAATCCTTCAAAAGTTGCTCTAGCTAAATCCTTTCTTTTTGCTTCGACATGCAGTCCTAAGAATTGAGCTCTAGCTCCAAGATTATAGAATGGAGCTACAACGCCGGCATTACTAATGTAAGGATGGTAAAAAACCCCTTTTGAACCCAGTGGAGATGAGTTTACATCTATATCAACGGCGGTGTAGGGATCTTTTTCGCTGGCGTAGAGTACTTCAACTAGCCATTTAATATTAATAGAACCTCCACCAGTGTTTGGGAGCATCCTCATCCAATAGTTATCGATGGTGGGAATATTGAATCCCAATCCTTCAGGTTCAACAGTGACAGATGGTGTTATTATGTTATTGAGGAGACTAGTTCCAATAATGCTTACCGCTTGACCAGGTTTGATGACTCCTACCCCGATAGTACTTGCATTTGCATCTCCTATACCGGTGATTACTGGTATCCCTGGTGTAAGCCCAATTTCTTTAGCAGGAGCTGGTTGCAATTCTCCTGCAATTTGGATAGACTTTCGAATAGGTGGAAAGAGATGGCTATATTGTTCAATACCAGCTAATTGCCATATTTTCGTTGAATAATTTCGTTTCCTGACATCAAAAGGCATCCATCCCCCATCCGATTCGTCTGTACCCAAATTGCCCGTAAGTCGGTAAACCAGAAAATCTTTTGTGTTGCAAAGGTATTTTGCCATATTTAGAATGTCAGGTTTATGTACTTCGAACCATTTTATTAGTGGAATAGTTAGGCCTGCCAAAAGCGCCTGTCCCCCTTCTTGGACTATCTCCTTATATATGCCTTGCTCTATCCATTGTGAAATTATATTGGATGCTCTGCTATCATCCCATAATATATTAGGATAAAGGGGCTTACCGTTCTCATCGAGCAGAATGAGTCCTCCCATGTGAGAGGTAATACCAATTCCTGCAATCTCCTTAGAGGTGATATTGGAAGTAGCAAGTATTTCTCTGATGAGTTCGCTTATCAATTCCCAAGCTTCTGTTAAGTCTTCTTCGTGCCAACCCAATTGTGGTTGATATGTTTTACTATCTCGCAGAGCTATTGCTCTTTCCTCTCCATCCTGAGTATAAAGTATACACTTTACGACAGAAGTTCCTTTGTCAATAGCTAAAATATATTTCATAGGCACCTTTCCATGGCTAATCTTTGATCTAGGATGTCATTTTTTCAATAATTCAAGCGCTCTATAAAACGTTACTGCCCCGATAAGAATTAATCCTCGAATGATCCATTGATAAAAAGCAGTAACTCCTGACAAATTTAAAATATTTGAAAGCATGGCGAGAATATAGGCGCTTGCTATTGTTCCCCATAAAGAACCACTACCTCCTGATAAACTTGCTCCACCTAATACCGTAGCAGTAATGCTGTCAAAGACATAAGTTTGACCAATATAAGGGTCTGCTGATCCAGTTCTAGCGGCTAGAAATAAGCCGGCTAAACTTGCGAGTATAGCGGATATGAGATAAGCTGACTTTTTTACCTTACTAGGGCTGATCCCACATAAATTAGCTTTTTTTACATCATAGCCAACAGCTTTTATATGTAATCCCCATCTTGAATACGAAAGATGGATTGCAAATAAAGCTAGAATTACGAGGGTGACTATACTAGCTAAGGGCATATTGCCAACTTTTACCGTCGCAATTAGCCTGAATTCAGGAGGAATATATCCGCCTGGAACGGGTCGGAGGTAGATGTTTAGCCCTTGGAGAGCAAACATTGTGGCTAATGTAGCTAAAAAAGGGGGCAACCCTAACTTTTCCACCAAAAAATAGTTTATATAGCCTATACTGCAGCCGATATTTAGGGCTATAAGGACAGTCAAGGGGATACCAAGTTGTTTCATTAAATCCGAGGCAATAATTGATGACAGGGTTATGACTTCCCCAATCGAGAGATCAATTCCTCCACAAAAGATGGTCAAGGATTGACCAACTGAAGTAACTAGTAGAGGGAGAGATTGGACTAGGATATTGCGGATATTACCAACGGTACTGAAGTTTGGAACTAACAGTCCCCCATAAAGCATTAGAAACAATAGTAATATAGCTGGAATTATGTTAATCAAATTGGCATTAATTCTCTTGGTGCCTATCGTGCTATTGATCTTATGGAAGCGAGGCGCCAAAGTATTTCTTTCAACTTTTGTGGCTTTATTAATATGACCAGTGATTGCAGCAACAACTTTCTCTTTACTACATCCATTACGGGGAAAAACTGCTACAATGTTGCCCCGATAGAAAGCGTAAATTCGATCAGCGACTCCCAGTGCTTCGTTGAGATCACTTGTTGCTAATAAGACCCCTCCACCATTCTTAACATGATTTCTCATTAGTTTGTATATTTCAGCTCTTGATCCAACATCTACGCCTGCGGTTGGCTCAATCATCACCAAGATTTGTGAGTTTGAGGCGAGCCAGCGTCCTATAACTAGTTTTTGTTGATTTCCTCCGCTTAGTGTATTCGCCTTGACGAAAATATTTCTGGCTCGTATTCCCAGAAGTCGAGTTAATCGTTCTACAGCATCATATTCTAGCTTTTGTTTTATCCATCCCCATTTTGACCAAGATTTGATGTTGGCAATACTAATATTGTCCCTAACGGAAAGTATGCTAAAGATGTTACTGGAGCGGTCTTCTGCAATAAAGCCCACATTGTTTGCCAAAGCGTCTTTTGGTTTTGATATCAATCTTTCACTTCCCCTAATAGTAATTTTCCCTTCCTGAGGAGGTGGATCTCCAAACATAGAGTGCGCTACTTCAAAAGCGCCATGACCAGTAAGTCCTACTAAAGCAATAATTTCTCCACTATTGATCTTAAAATTGACATTCTCAAATTTGGGTTTTTGACTTAAGTTTTCCACTATCAATAAAGAAGCACTAGCTTCATCTTTTGAAAATTCTGAAGGGGGGTAAATCTCCTTAACTTCCCGCCCCACCATTAAGGATATTATTCTTGTTTGAGTGGCTTCATGAGGAGGTAGGGTTCCAACATTTTTTCCATCTTTCAATATCGTTACACGGTCGACAATGTCCTCGATTTCTTGTAGACGATGAGTGACATAAAGGATAGCTACGTTGTCTTTCTTAAGGTCTTGAAGGATGCTCAAAAGTCTATTTGTCTCGTCAATTGTAAGAGCAGCAGTTGGTTCATCTAGTATGATTAACTGGTGTTTATTTTGGAGTAATCTCATCAGGTCTAAAATCTTTTGTTGTCCAACCGAAAGATAACCTGAATTGATATCGGGTTGAAACGAAACGTTCAATTTTCTAGATTGTATTTCAAAGGAACTGCGGACAGCTCGCCAGTCAACCCAATTTAGGAAACGTAGTGGCTCCTGTCCCAAAGCAAAATTGGACTTATTGTCAAGTTCAGAATAGATAGAAGATTCCTGATGAACGATGCTGATGCCTAATTTTCTACTTAGACTAGGTGTAAGATAAGAGAAGGTTTGACCTTGAATGATTATTTGACCATTATCTGGTGCATAAATACCCCCAATAATCTTGATCAAAGTGGACTTACCTGCTCCATTTTCACCTAATAGAGCATGAAATTCACCAGGTTGCACTTCGAGGTGTGCACCTCGAAGTGCAACAATTCCACCAAATTTTTTAGTAATCTGATCAACCTTTATGATAGGTGTCATGACGATAGAAATTTATTTATTGAGAAGTTTTATTAGTTCTTCTTCCGTCAATTGGGTTCCAACCCAAGCGCTATCGGGCAAAGACGGCTTAACAAATTGGGTAAGGTTTGAGTTATCAATAGCATACAATGAAGGAGATACTTGGGCTGATACTGTTTTGCCTTGTAAGTAATCTAAGGCAACGTTCAATGCCGTGACGCCAATGTCAGTAGGATCAGCGATTACATAGGCATTTAGGCCATTAGTTTGCCAGAATTTCAGGAAACCATTGCTTCCTCCGATGCCAATCATGGGAATTTTTGTCACGTCGTATCCCTGATCCAATAGAACCTCGGCTGCTGCCCAAGTCATGGCATCACCTAAAGATAGTATTCCGTCAATTTGTGGACGGTTCGCAATGCAGTTGGCTACTGCGGTCTTGGCTTTATCGTAAGCCCAATCTGCATATTCTGTACAAATAATTTTTATGTCGGGATAACCTTTCAACGCTTCTTCAGCTCCTGCCCACTCATCAGCTTCGGCAGCCAATCCTGCAATTCCGCGTAAAGCGATAATATCGCCTTTTCCGTTCATGGTCTTGACAAGCCATTCCGTCGTTAACTTTGCCCATTCGCGATACGGAGGAATAACCCGAGATATCACTTTGTCACTTTCTAAGTCGGTATTGAACACAACTACTGGAATGCCTGCATTAACTGCCTCCTCAACTGCGGGAGATAAAGCAGTGTAAGAAGCTGGAGCTACAAGCAAAATATCGACTTTTTGGGTAACTAGATCTTCGATATCTGCGATCTGCTTATTTGCATCCCCACCAGCGTCTGTAATAACTAGCGATTTTATTAAATCGGTTTTCTTGCTAGCAGCGTATTTTATTTCTTCAATAACTTGGACCCGATAAGAATTGGCTACAGACACATTTGAAACGCCAACAGTATAGGGGGGTTGTTTAGTAGTAGGTTGAGCCGGGCTGGACGTTGGTGTCTGACGTGGCGCGGAACATGCCGTCATAATAAGTAAAATAAAGATTGATAAAAGAGAGGGAAGGTATCTATTGTTTTTCATTTTCTATTCCTTTCTACAGAAGAAGAATTAAAATTTTAGAAAATGGAATTCTAACTTTGTTCAGTCAAATTTTATGTCACCTCCATATTCCTTTGGATTGAAAGATTGCCGCAATAACCACAATCAAGCTTAATATGACAGAACGAAGAGCTACGGGAATTCCTAATTGAATGAGTAAGGCAGTAAGCACCGCCAAAATAAAAACCCCAAAAGCAGTGCCAACAATACTGCCTTCTCCACCGCTAAATTTTGTTCCGCCAATGATTACCGCAGCAATTGAGTTTAATACATAGGGACCTCCTGCTTCTAGTGTCCCAACTCCAACATAGCCTGCTAGCATGATTCCGGCTAACGCTGCTAAGGTGGAAGAGATTACATAAGCTCCAACTGTGATTTTATTGATGGAAAGTCCGCTTAACCTTGCGGCATCCGCATTTGCTCCTGTAGCATATAAGTAACGCCCAAATATTGTGTGTTTAATCAAAAAAAGAAAAATAAGGAAAACAAATAATATAATTAGATCTGCGACCGGGATGATATTTATACGTCCATTCGCTAAATAACGTATAGAATGCGGAACAGATCCCCCAGGTGCACCGTTGGTATATACCCAGGCGATTCCTTGTAGTATGGACATCATTCCAATTGTTATAATTAGAGATGGTAACTTTAACAATTGAATCAAAAGACCATTGATTAAGCCGATGAAACAACCGATTACTAGACAAAGCAAAATTCCTGGGATTGCCAATTCTTCTCTGCCTTGCATAAATCCACTTGCTAAGACTAGACTTAGAGTGAGAACTGCACCCACCGATATATCTAATCCTCCAATGAGAACTACAAATGTTTGCCCTAATGCAACTAAAAATAAAGGAGCAATTTGCTGGCCTAGAGCTAACACTCGGTCAGGAAGCAGAAAGCCAGGTATTAACAAACCTCCTATGATGAGAAGGAGAATTAAAGTTAAGAGTGATGGGAGCGAAGGAGATACCAAAAGTGTAAACAAAAAGATATTTTTTGTTTTTAGCATCTTTGTAGTTGAAAAAAGATGATTATGATGTTATAAATAGCTTATGACATTATAATATTATAATATTATAATGTCAAGAGGCTGCTAGATATTCTAAATTATAGGATAATTCCATTTGATGATTAGTACATCGTAAATATAAACCTTTAAGGAGTAACGATGCCAAGTTCGAATAACACATATTTACCTTTATATGCGCAGATTAAAAATGCCATTTTGAACCAAATCGAAAGAGAGTTCAAGCCAGGTGATATTTTGCCTGGAGAGGCGGAATTGGAGAAACGTTATAAAGTGAGTAGAATAACAATTAGACGCGCGCTAGATGAACTTGTCTCTGATGGGATAGTTATTCGTAAACAGGGTAAAGGGACATTTGTCAGAGAAAAACGCATTACCCAAGAGTTGCCAAGGTTACTGTCGTGGTCAACGCAAATGAAACAGATGGGCTTTACACCCAAGAGCATTAGTTGTGAAATTATGGTAGTAGAACCGACCAAAGAACAACTGAATATGCTTGAGCTATCAGAGGGTCAAAAATTGGTAAGAATTCGACGTCTGAGATGCTTGAATAATGAACCGGTCTGTATTATGACAAATTATTTACCTGAAAGACTTGTTCCGAACTTAAAAGAGGAAGGACTTGTAGATGACTCTCTCTATGCCACATTAGCAAAGTATGGTATTAAGCCAAGCAGCGCTGAGGATGTAGTTGAGGCAAGAATGCCGTCGGCGTCTGAAGCAAGTCAATTGAGAATCAATCGTCATATTCCCCTTCTGCAAGTCACGCGTTTGACTAGAGACATCAACCTGAAGCCACTTTATATTGCGGTGGTTGCAAATCGCTCAGATAAATATGTATACACTATCAAGGTGGTGGGAAATTATTGAGTCATTGACAAACCAGGAAAGGAGTTTTTATGTCAAATTATTCCAGGTTGGAAGTGCTTAGTGAGGTTATTAGCGTGGGTATTGTGCCTTTGTTTTATCATGAGGATTTCACCATTTCATCAATGGTTATTGATGCTTGTGGTAAAGGGGGAGCTCGTTTGGTTGAATATACAAATCGCGGAGAGAACGCTTTAGAAAACTTCCGCCAGCTTATTCGTCACATAGAAAAAGTTGAATCCCATGTTATCCTTGGTGCTGGATCAATTGATGATCCCTTTATGGCTGCGTCCTTTATTCAAGCTGGGGCAAATTTTATTGTTAGCCCTTCTCTAAATATCGAAACGGCTCGGCTATGCAATCGATACAAAATCGCTTATTTTCCTGGTTGTACTACACCAACCGAAATAGCTTTGGCAGAAGAATATGGTGTAGAGATATGTAAGCTATTTCCGGCCGATCAAATCAGTGGCCAAAATTTTATTAAAGCTGTGTTAGGCCCTCGTCCTTGGACACGATTAATGCCAACGGGGGGTATTCAACTTGATAGAAACTCAATTTCAAATTGGATAAAAGCAGGTGCTGCTGCTCTTGGCATTGGTTCAAGTCTAATTAGCAAAAATATCGTCCATTCCCAACAATTTGATGAGCTTACCGATCGTGTCTCGCAAGTAATTGGTTGGATAATGGAAGCTCGTCAACAAGAATCGTGAAAAACTTCTTGACAAACGTTCCGATTTGGGATATAACTGTAACGTAGTCGGCAAATAGATATTCCGAAACGGAACGATAATGCCTGCTCGTCACCCTTCTTTTGAC
>Ga0308408_1001564_pt1 | contig 10574 bp, 9 predicted proteins | sample HotsprSampleMSe3_FD_203466 | JGI IMG/M metagenome (GOLD analysis project Ga0308408, IMG submission 203466) | Hot spring phototrophic mat microbial communities from Mushroom Spring, Yellowstone National Park, Wyoming, United States - 20060912_MSe3 ... | reverse complement strand
CGCGAAATACCCAATCCCCTGGAGCGGGATACCTATCTCCAACGCCTTGCCCGTCTGTTGCGGGTGGATGAACGCGCCTTGATGTCGAGCCTTGCAGCAACGCAAAAGACAACCCGGCGACCAAAGAAAAGCGAGACTGCAACACCCCAAGCGGCGCCGGCTGTTGCCACACCCGCCCAAAGTCTGCTCAGCCTGGAGCAACATATTCTCGGCCTCTTGCTGCGCTTTCCCGACTTGCTTTACCGCCTCGACCGCGCCTTGCAGGAAGAAGGTTTAGAGCGCTTATCGTCTGGCGATTTCTCCTCCGCCGAACATCAAACCCTCTTGCGCCTTTTACAAGAATCCCTCGAACAGGATCTCCTCGAACCGCTCCAGTATGTTCTTCAACAGCTCTCCTTGCCGTTGCTGGAGATCACCGATACAATTCTGGAGAAGACCAAAGGCCTGGAAAGCAACCTCTCCCGATTATCGGATGACTTATTGCGCGCCGTGCTGCAACGCCGCCAACGCAGCCTGAACCAGCAGATCGATTACCTGCGCTTTGCTTTACAAGAGGTGTCCGAAAATGACCCGGCTGCGAACCCATCTTTTCAGCAAAAGATGTTGCTCCTGACCCAGACGCGCTTTAAACTCGATAAAGCGTTGAAGAAGGTCACCAGTCATTGAACTGCCGGCCCAAAACGGGTTTTTCTCATAAAAGAGGTAAGCATGAACGCATCTCAAGCGCGAAAAAAGAAAAAATCCATTTCAGAGTTAGAAGACGCAGCCAAGAGCGACTCGCTGGAGGATTTTTTCCTGCCCGAAAAAGTTGATGATCTCCTGGTCGAGTTAGAGCCAACCGATATCGAGGAGCCCGACCAGGAAATCCTTCCTTTGGAAGACAAGGAACTCGAGCAGATCATTGTCGAGGAACCGCTAAAACTCTTAGAGGACCCACGTCTGCTTGCCGAACTGGGAGAAGACCCGGTGCGCTTATACCTCAAGGAGATTGGCGACATTGAGCTCCTCGATGCCGACCAGGAGTTCTGGCTGGCAACCCGCTTGGACGCCTTACGGCGTTTGGAAGCCCTCTTGCCCGGTGAGACCAAAGCCGTCCAGAAAACCTCCCAGGCCTATTATGAAGCGCTTTTAGACGAGATGCGCACCGCCTGGAAGCGGGTTAAAGAGGACACCCAACGCCTGAGATACGAACGCCCTGACCTGGAAAGAATCTTACAGGAAGCGCGTTCCCTGCGCCAAAGCTGGAAGCTGATCGATCCATCTTATGTGCGCTCTTACCTGGATAACGGACAGTGGGGGGAAGACCGGCGCTGGGATACCCTGGCGCGTTATGTTTTCTCCGTTTACGTGCATCTCTATCTCTTTCCGCACACCTGCCTGGCTGAGTTGAGCGAGATTGTGGCAGCCAAAAAGGACATCCCAACCCTCAATCGTTTGAAGAGCTACCCGCCCGATGAGGAGGTCTTTCGACAGGAGATCGAAGAGATTCGTCAGGCGGCCGCCGAAGCGCAGTATGCCTTGATTCGCGCCAACCTACGTCTGGTGGTTTCCGTTGCCAAGCGCTATATTGGCCGGGGCAGCGCTTTTCTGGACTTGATCCAGGAGGGCAATATCGGCTTGCTGCGAGCTGTGGCAAAGTTCGACCCGGCGCGCGGCTACAAGTTCAGTACCTATGCCACCTGGTGGATCCGCCAGTCGATCAGTCGTTCGATCGCCGATCAGGCGCGCACCATCCGTATCCCAGTGCACGTCTTCGAGTCGATCAATCGCCTGTTGCGCATCCAACGGCGCTTGCTGCAGCAGTACGGCCGCGAACCCGGCTACGACGAGATGGCCCTGGAAGGCGGTTTTCTCGACCCCAAAGACGATCAAATCATCCGCCGCGCTCGGGCAGAAGGCACTCCTCTCCCTCCCGACGTGCGCCGGCGCTGGCAGCGGGCTGCCCATAAAGTCGAGCGCATACTCCAGGCCGCCGAAGAACCGATGTCCTTAGAAAGCCCGGTCGGCAGCGAAGAGAACAGCCAGTTGGGCGATTTCATCGAAGATCAGGACGCCATCGAACCGATGGATGCCGCCGCCCGCGAAATGCTGCGCGAGTCGATTCAGAATGCCCTAGCGGTGCTCTCCGAACGCGAGCGGCAGGTGCTGGAATTGCGCTTTGGTCTGCTGGATGGCAAAGACCACACCCTAGAGGAAGTAGGACAATACTTCAACGTCACCCGCGAACGGATTCGTCAGATCGAATCCAAAGCCTTGCGCAAACTTCGCCATCCCACCCGCAGCCGTCATTTGCGCGATTACCTGAGCGAATAAGCCAACCGCCAAGGCTGGCTTATGTCTCTTCCAATCCCGCCACGCGGATGCTGGCGGTTTTGGTTTTGTAATGCTTGTTCAGGCTAATCAGCAAAGCCGTCAAGCCTTCGACCACCAGGGCATTATCCAGACCGCCGGCATAATAAGCCTTCATCCCACCATCCCGGGCAAGCTGGATGATGGCTTCCGCCGCTTCCAGATCATCGGCGCAGACCAGCACGTCACTGTGCAGGGGCTGATCCAGTTTCCGCAGGGCAGCCGCAGGGACGTTTTGGAAAGCCGCCACCACGCGCACGCCTTCTCCTAACAGTTCCTGCGCCTGCCGGGCAGCCGCCGGCGGTGTTGGGGGCTTGGGGTCACGGAAGTCCACCCGCGCCGTAGCATCGACCAGGATTTTCCCTTGCAGGGCTTCTTTCAGCCCGTTCAGCGCTTCGTGATGGGCAGATTGCACCACGGTCAGCACGCAAATCTGCGCTTGCCGGGCTGCGGTAGCGTTTTCAAATCCCTGGACAGTCTGGATGCCCAGGGTTTGATTGATCTCTTGCGCCGTAGCCTGGGCTTTTTCCGCCTGACGCGAGCCAATGAGAATGGTGTAACCGGCCTTTGCCCAGCGCAGTGCCAGGCCAGGCCCTTCTTTGCCGGTGCCACCCAGAATTGCTACAATAGGCTTTGCTTGATTCATGTCTTACTCCTGGAAAAGGGGGTTATTCCTCGCCGCCGAGGACGTTGGCCTGATAGCGTTGCCAGGCGCGCGGGGCAAAGTCACGGGCGCGGGTCGCAACGGCAGCTTCATCGATCGTTAGTAAACGACGGTCCTTCATCAGGATTTTCCCGTTAACGATGGTGGTCGTGATCATGCTTTCATGGAAGCCAAAGACGATATGCCAGGGCAGGTTATCGGCCGTCAGCGGAGTGTGCGGGTGATAATCGACAAAGATCAGGTCGGCAAACGCGCCTTCTTTAAGGACGCCTAGAGGAGCTTCGTCGAAAAACCTTCCCGCCAAAGCGGCGTTGTTGTGAATTGCCATCTCGGCGATCAGATTAGCCGGCATGCGGCGTGGGTCGCGGTGCCAGACTTTCTGCACCAAATAGGCAAACTTCCATTCTTCCCACATGGTGGAGGAAAAACCATCGGTGCCCAAACAGACCGGCACGCCCATGCGCAACAGGGATTCAACCGGGGCAACGCCCACGGCATTATTCATGTTCGAACGTGGCTGATGGGTGACCCAGGAGCCACTTTCGGCAAGGATTTGCATCTCGCGGGCGTCCACATGCACGCAGTGGGCTAAGATGGTGTTTTTCCCCAGGATGCCATGGCGCTGTAGGCGGTCAACCACGCGCAAACCCGATTTGGCAAGGCTATCGTACTCATCGGCATCCGACTCAGCGGCGTGAATGTGAAAGCCAACCCCCGCGGGCGCTAGCGATCGACACCGCTCTAGAGTCTCATCAGAGAGGGTCAGGCTGGCATGTAAACCAAAAGTCGCCCGCACCAGTGGCCATTTGCCGCCTGCGCAGGCTTTCAAAAAGCGCAGGTTTTCGTCTATCCCCGCCTGAGTTTTCTCTGCCCCATCCCGATCGGTGACCTCGTAGCACAGCACAGCCCGCAGGCCGGCTTTTTCCACCTCCTCGGCGATGACATCCAGGGAGCCTTCAATGGCATTCGGCGAGGCATGGTGGTCGATCAGGGTGGTGGTGCCATGCCGGATTGCATCGGCTAACATGACCTGGGTGGAAAGGCGCACGTCTTCGAGGGTCAGAGAACGATCCAGCGGCCACCATAACTTTTGCAAAATTTCGGGAAAGTCTTTCGGCGCTGCGCCGGGGATCGCCATGCCCCGCGCAAAGGCACCGTAGAAATGCGTGTGGGCGCAGATATTGCCGGGCATGACATACTGTCCGCCGGCATCCAGCGTCTCCTCCTGGGGATAGCGGGCAATCAATTCCGCCTGGGGGGCAATTTCGGCGATGCGCCCATCGACAAGGCGGATTGCCATCTGCTCCAACAGCAGGTTCTCTGCCTGCCAGGTGATCAATTTACCGTTCAGAATAATCATCACAACCTCACTTTCTACCGATATCCTTTGGGTCAGCTTCTGCCAGGCGATGCGGTTTTGAAGATTTTATCATTAAGGGCCGCTGGCCTTGCTCGACACAAGGCGAATACGGCCGCGAGAGCAATCGCTCAGGGCTGTTGTAACGCCGCCTCGATTTCTTCGATACGGAAATTCACAATTACCTTGCCTTTGATGAGGAAGGTGGGTGTGGTTTCGGTGCCATTTGCCCACTGGCGCACCTGGGCTGCCGCAGCGCGGTCGCGCGAGATGTCGATCTCCACAAAGGGGATTTTCTTCTCGTTGAAGTAGGCGCGCGCTCGTCGGCAAGCCGGACACCACGGCGTACAGTACATGACGACTTCCGCGGCGGGAGCTTGCGCTTCGGCTACGGCTGCGGCCTCGGCTTGTTGCTGGCGTTGCAGAAACTGACGATCTTTTGCGGCCAGTTCTGGCTCGAGCTTATACAGCTCGGCAAACAGCACTTCGTTGTCCGGCTGGTCGTCAATCTCATGCACATCGACATAGCGGATCACGCCTTGCTTGTCGATGACAAAGATCGCCCGCTCGCTATACCCTTCCGGGCGCAGCACCCCATACAGTTGGGCGACCCGGCCATGAGGGAAGAAATCGCTCAGCAAGGGGAAGGTAATCCCACCGAGGCTCTCTGCCCAGGCATACAAACAATCTGTGCTGTCCACGCTAATACCCAGAACCTGGGTATCCATCCGTTCAAAGCGGTCCAGCGCCGCTTGATAGGATGGAATCTGGCTACTTCATATCGGCGTCCAGGCAAGCGGAAAGAAAGCCAGGACAACATTCTTGCGCCCACGAAAGTCGCTCAGGGCGACCGGACGTTTGCGATGGTCGAAGAGAGTAAAATCTGGGGCAAGTTGTCCAACGGATAATGCCATAGCAATTCCCTTTCTGAAGATGGTTACGCAGTTCGTTAAACGCCTATAGTATAAATCTTGTCGGATTTTCTGACAACAGGAAACTAAGGCTGTGAAGGGTGCAAGTCATTCGATGGAGTGCGCAAACCTTGGGGGCGTTTGTGTACAGACATATCCAGCCTGAACTATACTTTGATTTCCAGATCAGGGAGGCATATGGCGTACCCTATGCCCAGGCATCCGTAGCCAAAGCCTTGTTTGATGATCTCTATTTGCGGACTCTGCCGGTTGAAGTGGAACCGCAGCGCTATAACCTGGCCGAGGAGCTTCGCTTGAACTTGGATGGGTTCGGACAGGCAGAGCGGGAAGAATTTGCTAGCTATGTGCTCAAGAGCGAAGCAATTCGAAAAGGCGTCCGAAAAATGCGGTGGATTTGGACCAATTAGAGGTTCACCTATGGCAACCTTGATCCAAACGCGGCAGAATGTCCTGACTGGCAAAGACCCGTTACTCGCTCCACAGGTAGCAATCGTCCAGCATCCGTCGCTGCTCATCTATGGGTGCAGCCTGGTCGCGGCGCATTTTTCGCTTGAAACCATGATGGCTGGAAAAATACTTGCTTGCCTGGAACGCAATTTCGAACGCGGGCGCGGCGGTGCCCAAATTAAGGGGCGCGATTTCTATGATTTGCTCTGGTTCACGCAGCAACGCGTGCAGCCACTCGAAGAAAAACTGGCAAAAGATGGCAAGCAACCCTACAGTGTTGAGTCAGCGATGCTTGCCCTGCAGAAAAAAGTACTCCGAATAAAACCTCGCGATCTGGCGCTTGATTTGCTACCTATGTTCGAGTCTCGGTCTTACATCGAAGCCTGGTTAGAGGCTTTTGAAGAGAATTTCCAGGCAATGGTGAAAGTCTAGCTAGGGGGAAAATAAAGTATTGCTGTCTTTTGAAGCTCACCAGCTTCACAGAAAAGCGGATATTGTCAATCGGGAATTTCCCTGTGCTTTGCTCAAATGGTTTTGTTGAAATAGATGCTACTCTTTCGCAGCCAGGTCAAATTGAGGGCGTTGTTTCGGTGTCCTTATAACGGGTGGTAGGAAGGGTAACTTTTTAATCTTTCAAACAATGATAAAATTTCTCTGCGGCTGGTTGAGTCCTTTGGGAGGGCTGGCAAGCCAGCCAGGTCTGGCTTAAGAAGAATCGATGGCGCAAGATTTTTATACCCGTCTGGTCTATGCCCGCACCTCGCCCATTTTTGGCAGTTTTGCCTATTATCTGCTCAAGCTTTTGGGCGTGGAGATTCCGCGCGGTGTGCCGATCGGCGAAGGGTTTGAGCTGGCGCACGGCGGGTTTGGGGTGGTGATTCACTCCAAAACGGTGATCGGCAAGCGAGTCAAAATATACCCAGGCGTCGGCACCGGCCGGGCAGATATTTACCGCCCAATTCACGAATCGCGCTTTGAAGGGATTATCATCGAGGATGATGTCATTCTCTCCCCTGGAGCAAAGGTGCTGGGCAAAGAAGGGATTTTGCGAGTGGGGCGCGGCACGGTGGTAGGCGCCAACGCTGTGTTGCTCGAGTCGACCGGCGAGAACGAGCTTTGGGCTGGAGTTCCAGCCCGCAAAGTGGGTAGGCGTCCATGAAAGTGTGTCTGGTGCCCCGCGTGCGCGGCGTGGGGGGGATGGTCTCTTTCCGCGATCGTCTGATGGCGGTCTTTGAACGCTGGGGTGTAGAAGTTACCCAGGATTTAAGGGATGAGCACTATCAGGCTGTGCTGGTTATTGGCGGCACGCGTCAATTGAGCAAGTTATGGCGGGTACGACAGCGTGGTATCCCGATTGTACAGCGGTTGGACGGCTTGAACTGGCTGCACCGCCTGCCGCCTGGCGTTCGCCCGACTTCCCTTTCCCTTCGCCACCGCCTGCGCGCCGAGCTTGCCAATCTCACCCTGGCGATGATCCGCCGCCATCTGGCGACTGCAGTGGTCTATCAAAGCCGCTTTGCCAAAGGCTGGTGGGAACGAATGTACGGCGAAACCCGCCTGCCCAATCGGGTGATTTATAACGGCGTTGATTTAGATCGCTTTACTCCGCAAGGCGAGCATCAGCGCCCGACCGACCGCTTGCGTGTCTTGATGGTGGAGGGCAGCCTGGGCGGCGGCTATGAGTGGGGGTTGGGTGTGGCAGTGCAGTTCCTGCAGGAATTAAGCGCTTTGCAGGGAGAGTGGGGCAAGCGCTATCCCCAGGGGCTGGAGTTCATGGTGGTTGGGCAGGTTGCCGAGGCGGTGCGTCGGGCCTGGGATCGAAGCCGTGGGGTGCAGATCCATTGGCGGGGGCGCGTTGCGCCGGCTGAAATCCCCTTTCTCGATCGTTCGGCGCATTTCCTGTATTCATCCGATGTCCATCCGGCCTGTCCCAATGCGGTGATTGAGGCGCTTGCCTGTGGGTTGCCGGTGCTGGCTTTTGAGACGGGCGCCTTGCCGGAGCTGGTCAGCGAGAGCTGTGGGCGCGTGGTCCCTTATGGAGGCGATGCGTGGCGGTTGCAACCGCCTGATATCCCTGCCCTGGCGCGCGCGGGGGTGGAGATTGCCTTGCAACAGGAGCAGATGCGCCCGGCCGCCCGCGCCCGCGCCGAAGCTTGTTTTGACGTGCAGGAGATGGCAAAGGCGTATGCAGAGGTGTTGGAGATAGCCCTGCCATCCCGTAACCCTCACTCCCTACTGCCTCTCACCCCCTCTCCCTCTTCCAGAGGGAGAGGGGAGAGTTCCTCACCCCCGATCTCTCTCCCAAAAGAGGAGAGGGGAGAGTCCCTCACCCCCGACCCCTCTCCCACAGGGAGAGGGGGGAGTCCCTCACCCCCGACCCCTCTCCCACCGGGGGAGAGGGGAGAGTCCCTCACTCCCGACCTCTCTCCCACCAGGGGAGAGGGGAGAAGCCCCTCATTCCCGGCCCCTCTCCTACAGGGAGAGGGGAGAAGCCCCTCACCCCCGACCTCTCTCCCAAAAGGGGAGAGGGGAGAGCCCCTCACCCCCGACCCCTCTCCCACCGGGGGAGAGGGGAGAAGCCCCTCATCCCCGGCCTCTCTCCCAAAAGAGGAGAGGGGAGAAGCCCCTCACCCCCGACCCCTCTCCCACCAGAGGAAAGGGGGGAATGGGCCTTCTCCCCCGGTTTCGCTCTGGCTGGTGGGATTGGGGACGCTCTCGCGCCTGACTCCTCTGGCGGTCAAACGCTGGGTGTATCGCCTGCCCTGGCTTGCCAATTGGCTCCGCCGGCGGGTCAATCGCTCGGTAGGCAACCGTTTTCGGTGGGTGGAGATCACCGCCGGGGGTCTCAGCGGGCTGTCTCTCTATCTTGACCTTTCTCAGGAAAAGGATTACTGGCTTGGCACCTATGAGCCCGACCTGCAGCGGGCGATCCAGGAGCTTGTCCAGTCCGGTCAAACCGCCTACGATGTTGGCGCAAATGTGGGCTATGTCACTCTCTTGCTGGCGCGGCAGGTGGGCAGGCAGGGCGCCGTGATCGCTTTTGAACCCTTTCCTGCCAACGTGGAACGTCTGAAACAGAATCTTTCCGCACACGCCGACCTTGCCCGCATGGAGGTAGTGGCCGCGGCTGTGGTAGAAGCCGCCCAAACGGTGAGCTTTCTGGTCGGCGCCTCGGATGACACCGGGCGGGTTGTCGCCAGCGCCGCAGAGGCGCCTTCCCCGGGCAACCTGCTTGCCGTCCGGGGGGTTGCCCTGGATGAACTGGTCTTTGAGCAAGGGTATCCGCCGCCGCAGGTTGTCAAGATCGACATTGAAGGCGGCGAAGTGGCTGCCCTGCGCGGGATGAGGCGCTTGCTTCACCAGGTACGACCGCTGGTGCTACTGGAAACCCATACCCAGGCCTGCACCGAAGCCGCCTGGCAACTCCTGACCCAAGCCGGGTATCGCCTGTGCTGGATGAGGAAAGGCTACCCCGCCTTGAACCGTCAGGCCGCCTTGCCGCGGCGAGCCTATCTGGTTGCCTTTCCAACGCTTCAGGAAGGAGACCATGCCTCAGGTGCTCACCTTAGCCAGAGAGAATAGCATGCGAGTTGGGATACAGCAACGTGTCCTGCCCGATTACCGGGTGGCGTTTTTCGAGTGCCTGGCGGAGCATTTCCCTGAGCGGTTGAGCGTTTTTGCCGCTCAGCCATTGGCGCAAGAGATGATCCATCCTGTCCAAACCATTCCGAACGTTCGTTTCGAGCAGGGGTTCAACCTGCATCTCTTCCACCCCACTCATCCGCTTTACCTGTGCTGGCAGTTGGGATTGCTGCGCTGGCTGGGTGCCTGGCGACCGCAGGTGTTGATCGTCGAAGCCAACCCCCGCTATCTTGCTACCCGCCTGGCAGTGCAATGGATGCGGCGGCAAGGCGGCAAGGTGATCGGCTGGGGGTTGGGAGCACCGCCCCTGGCGGGGTTCAGCGGCCGTCTGCGCCAAATCGAACGCGCCAGGTTTTTCCAAAGCCTGGATGGGATCATCGCTTACAGCCATCGCGGCGCCGAGGAGTACCGCCTGGCCGGCTTTCCACCTGAGCGAGTCTTCACTGCCCTCAATGCCGTGGCTCGCCGTCCAACCAGCGCACCGCCGCCCAAACCACCAGCCTTTGCAGAGCGGCCTAGGGTGCTCTTTGTCGGGCGTTTGCAAGCTCGCAAGCGGATCGATTTTCTCTTACGGGCCTGCGCCTCCCTGCCCGCCAATCTTCAACCTCACCTGGCGATCGTCGGTGAAGGACCTGAACGCCGCTTCCTGGAAGATCTGGCCGCTCAAATCTATCCTTCGGCGCGTTTTTTAGGTGAGCGGCGCGGCGCTGCCCTGAGAGAAGCCTTTGACTGGGCAGATTTGTTCGTCTTGCCAGGCACGGGAGGGTTAGCCGCCCAGCAAGCCATGGCGCACGGCTTACCGCTCATTGTCGCCGAAGGGGATGGGACGCAAGAAGACCTGGTGCGACCAGCAAACGGTTGGTTAGTGCCGCCCAATGATCTGAGCGCGCTTAAGCAGGCTCTGGCAGAGGCACTCAGCGATGCTGCCCGCTTGCGCCGCATGGGAGCAGAGTCCTTTCGCCTGGCAGTTGAAGAGGTCAATGTGGAAGCCATGGCGGAGGTGTTTGCCCGAGCCGTTCATCAGACTCTGGCATCGGGGTCTTGAAATTCAGTTCAAACGCAACTCCGTTCCCCTCCGCTTAACCTGGCGGCTGGCGAGTTTAGCGCTCAACTACCAGGAAAGGGTTGGAAAAGCCAACCGCCAGGATTGTGCAGACAAAGCATTCCGAATCCTCTTTTCTTG
>Ga0308408_1001548_pt1 | contig 10647 bp, 9 predicted proteins | sample HotsprSampleMSe3_FD_203466 | JGI IMG/M metagenome (GOLD analysis project Ga0308408, IMG submission 203466) | Hot spring phototrophic mat microbial communities from Mushroom Spring, Yellowstone National Park, Wyoming, United States - 20060912_MSe3 ... | reverse complement strand
GCGATGCCTATGAGCACTCCAACCAGCACGACGAAAAATTCAAAGAAGCTCTCTTGATAGAACGAATAGAAAAACAAAGACGTGACCAAGATAACGTTGGCCAAGATAGTGCCTTTCCTCAATGTGGACGCAGCATCTTTGGATTTGTCACTGAGAAACCTTGTCAGGGCGACGGCCAACATTGAAGCCAAAAGGCCAGCAGATACGGTGAAGAGAGCAAAACTTGACTTGCGTTCATCGTTGAGGGCGAAGGCCAAAGCGAGAGTGGAGAATATCGAACCAACGTAAGATTCGAACAAGTCCGCCCCCATACCGGCCACGTCTCCCACGTTGTCTCCCACGTTATCAGCGATCACCGCGGGGTTCCTCGGATCATCTTCGGGAAGATTCGCTTCGGTCTTTCCAACGATGTCGGCACCGACGTCGGCCGCCTTGGTGAATATGCCTCCGCCAACGCGGGCGAAGAGTGCAACAAAAGATGCACCCAGAGAATAGTAGCTCACTTTGGACGCATCCTTGGTCAAGGCGTAGACAAAAACCAAGCCGAGCAGACCCAAAGACGAAACGGTCAGACCCATGACGGCTCCACCACTGAAAGCTATTTTCAACGCCTTTCCAAGCCCATGCCTTGCCGCCCAGCTCGTACGTCCGTTCGCTTTCGTGGCTATCGTCATGCCAAAAAAGCCACTGAGCGTTGAGAAAAGCGCACCGACAAAGAACGCACCTGCGATGTTCCAGCCCAAGAGGAACCCAAGTATCAAGGAGAGAGCGACCACGAAGGGCAGAAACACTTGATACTCGTGCAACAGAAAAGATCTGGCACCTTTCTGGATGATCTCCGATAGCTGTATCGTCTTCTCGTTGCCGGGACTGCTGTCAAGGATCTTCATGGACAAGAGCAGGACATAGGATATCCCCAGAATGGAAACAACGAGTATGAACAACAAAGTATCACACCTCCTCGTCTGACATTTCCTGATAGTTATATCTTAACCGACCTCAACCGATCGAATCAAGGAGGTGTGTGAGAAGATCTCCCGCGACAGGTATCAAATCGTCGGGAGGCAAGAATTTTGAAGAATGCAATCCTTCCACACGCGAACCTCGCCTAACACCGAACCAGAACATCAAAGTCGGGAAATGTTTGGAGAAGTAGCCAAAGTCTTCAGCGGTGAGTTTTCTCTCACATTCGATGAACTCAAGACCATTCTGTTGAGAGACAGCTTTCAAAACATCCAAGAGCTTCTCATCGACCTTCACCTCTGGATACTCCGCACCAAGCATGACAGAAACTTTCAGCTTGGTCTCTTCTTCGACCTTCTTCGCAATCTCCTGAAGTGTAACGAGGATGTCGTGCACACTTTTGGAATCGCTCGCCCTCACAGTTCCTTCGATGAGAGCCTCGCCGGCCACGGTGTTCCTGACATGACCGGCGAGGATCCTGCCGAACCAAACCAAATCTTCTTTCCAGTCTCTCCCATAGATTCGATTCAGAAACGCCACACTCCCACGCAGTGCGTCTTTACCAAGCTGGTGGTGCGCCACGTGCGCCGAACGTCCCAACACGTGTACGTTCACTTCGCACGAAGCGCTGAAGAGAGGGCCGGACCTACTCGCAACGACTCCGACTGGGTATTCGTCCGTCACGTGCATCGCTATGGCAGCTTTGATTTGGCAATCCCAGCGCAAGATGTGTTCGACGATCGCTTTGGCACCCGCACCACTCTCTTCTGCCGGTTGAAAAACGAACAAGAAATTTCCCTTGCGACCTTCTTGAACTATCCTTCTCATCGCCCAACAGACCGCCGCTATGTGGAAGTCATGACCACAAGCGTGCATGTTTCCGTTCTTCGAACGGAATGCATAGTCCGTTTCTTCAGGAATGGGCAGAGCATCCATCTCGGCCCTCAAAAGGACGAAAGGTTCGTATTTGTCCCTGCTCAGCAATATCAACACACCCGTTCCCACAGTAACAACGCTGTTCAGCCCAAGGTCGTGAGCAAATTCGATTATCAAGCTCTGAGTGTCGTACTCTTTGAACGCCAACTCAGGATTTTGATGAATCAACCTTCTCAACGTGACTTCGTCCATACGCTTCCTTCAAGCTCCTTTCGAACAGATCCACCATCTCTTCGATCTGTTCAAAATTGATGTTGAGCGCCGGGAGGAACCTAACGACGTTGTTAGAAACAATGTTCAACAGGAGTCCATTTTCGAGCGCAGCCTGTTTCAGCAACTTTGCGTCCATATCCACTTCGACCCCGATCATCAGACCGAGGCCCCTGACGTCGATCGGTCTCGGCTCCATCCGCAGCAACCTCGACCTCAGGAACTCGCCCTTCTTGGCAACCAACTCGATGAATTCTTCCGTGAGCCTATTCAGAACAACCCTTGCCCCGGCAAGCGCTACTGGATTCGGTGCGAACGTCGAGCCATGCTCTGAATGACTGAACACATCAGCGATATCATCGAGGAAGAGCGTCGCGCCGAGTGGTAGACCTCCACCCAGCGCCTTAGCAACCGTTATGATATCGGGTTGCAGTTCAAAGTGTTGATAGGAGAAGAACTTTCCTGTTCTACCGAGTCCCGCTTGGACCTCATCGGCCACCAAGAGGAAGCCGAAGCTCCGCTTAGCCTCCATTATGAGTCTGGAAAGTTCATGGCTCAACACGTTTAAACCACCGCTGCCGTGAACGCACTCGACGAAGACAGCAGCGATCTCCTTGCCATTCTTTCTGACAAACTCTTCAAAAGCTTGAACATCGTTGTAGGGTAGGAAAACGACGTTCGGAAGGAGGGGCTCGAAAGGTTTCTTCAAGTTCCCAAAGCCAGTCAAGGACAAAGTGGCAACGGTTCTGCCGTGAAAATTCTTTTCGAAAGAAACGATCAAGCCCTTTCGTAACTTCTTAATGGCCTTCAGTGCGGCTTCGTTGGCCTCAGCGCCAGAGTTTGCGAAGAACACTTTCCCGTCTCTGTGTGCTTTCTCGATCAATTTTGCTGCCACGATCTCTGTGTCCTCATCGAGGAAGAAGTTCGAGATGTGCATGTAGCGTTCCATCTTTTCGATCATGGCTCTCTTTATGTCTTCATCACCGTGCCCAAAAGCGAGAACACCTATGCCTGAGAAGGAATCGAGATAACGCCTTCCATCCTTGGAGTAAATGTACAACCCCTTGGCACGTTCGATTTGAATAGGAAAAGGATCGTAAACGGAACAGATGTGACTCATTGCCATCACCTGATCGGTGTGTTCAAATGTCTCAGAGCTTCGACAATCTTGGTCTTCTCCTTCGTCCTCTCATCGACCTTCTTGACGAATCGCGCCGGAACACCCGCAACAACTGTGTAAGGCTCCACATCGTTTATCACGACGGCTCCCGCCGCCACAACCGCTCCTCTGCCGATCCTCACACCCTCGAGGATCACCGCGTTCGCACCGATGATCACATCGTCCTCCACGATCACGGGAGTTGCGCTCGGAGGTTCCAACACACCCGCGATAACTGCTCCAGCACCCACATGACAGTTTCTTCCGACGATCGCTCTCGCACCGATGACCGCGTTCATATCGATCATGGTCCTCTCACCGATCACGGCACCGACGTTGATGACCGCTCCCATCATGATGACCGCACCGTCACCGATCTTCACCATGTCCCTGACGATCGCGCCGGGTTCTATCCTGGCGTTGTACTTCGTCAAGTCAGCCAACGGTAATGCTGAGTTTCGCGCCGAAACTTGCACGTGAACATCCTCGATCTGATCGCGATGGTTCTCGATCAACTTTTTGAAATCTTCGTACTCTGCCACGACGATACCGAAATCTCTGTTTCCGAAAAAGCGGACCGCTGAGAAGTCGACCTCGTTCAGCTTGCCTTTCACGAACGCTAAGACAGTTGTTCGCTTCTTGGACTTGCTGATCAACTCGATCAACTGTTCCGTGCTCTGAAAATCCACGCTCTCCGTACTGGTACTCTCCAGAATTTCACCTTCCATGCTCTCACCCCTCCTAAAAAAACCGGGCTACCTTTTCGGTAGCCCGGTGATCTCTTTCTCCGATCGGTGTGCTACAATGAGTGCACACCGCCACAGATCACCGGGCGGTTGCACTTCTTCTCGATCTTCATTTGAACCTTGAGACTTCTCACGGACAAATTCTCACACATCGACCGACCTACTCCTTCTTGTTTTGAATTCTAATACCACCAAAAGCCCATAATCTGAACAGACACGAAAGACTCTCTGACGAAAATGTTACGCTCCCACGCGATCCAAGCGACGCTTATAATCTTCAAGAGGAGGTGTCAAAAAATGGCAGAGCGTCTCGCGATTCTGGTCGGAGGGGGTCCCGCCCCCGGGATCAACAGTGTCATAAACGCCGTGACGATCGAGGCCATCAACAACGGTCTTGAGGTTATAGGAATCTACGATGGATTCGAGCACCTCATGAAGGGCAGAACAGACATGGTGAGACCGCTCGACATCGCGGACGTTTCAAGAATCCACACCGAAGGTGGTTCAATTCTGAGAACTTCGCGAGCGAACCCCACGAAGAACAAAGAAGACGTGGAAAAAGTGGTCGAAGCTTTGAGAAAGCTCAATGTCAAGTATCTCGTGACCATAGGTGGCGACGATACCGCCTCTTCCGCTTCTGCTGTTTCAAAGGCAGCTGGCGATTCAATTCGTGTGGCCCACGTACCGAAAACGATAGACAACGACTTGCCGCTTCCAGGTGGTATGCCCACGTTCGGCTACGAAACCGCGCGCCACGTCGGTGCAGAATTGGTTTACAACCTTTTACAGGACTCGAGGACCACGAACAGATGGTACTTCGTCGTCGTCATGGGAAGGAAGGCTGGGCATCTTGCACTCGGCATAGGGAAGGCAGCGAGCGCGACCATCACGGTCATCGCCGAAGAGTTCCGCAAAGAGAAGGTGAGTTTGGCCGAGGTATGTGACCTGCTCGAAGCGGCAATAATAAAACGCAGGGCGCTCGGCAGAAACGATGGACTCGCCGTCATCGCTGAAGGCATAGGTGAAATAATGGATGAAAACGAACTCGCCAGTATACCCGGTGTGATCGTTGAAAAAGATCCTCACGGTCACATCCGACTGGGTGAGATACCGCTCGCGACCATACTGAAGAGGGAGATCCAAAGACGCTTCGCCGAGCGTGGAGAGAAGATGACCATCGTCGACGTCACCCTCGGTTACGAGTTGAGATGCGCAAGACCCATCCCGTTCGACATCGATTACACGAGAACCTTGGGCTACGGTGCCGTGCAGTTCTTGCTTGGGAAAATTTCCTCCGGCATGAAAGATGGCATGGTTTGTGTGGATCAGGGCAAGATAACGATTCTGCCTTTTGAGGAATTCACCGATCCTAAAACGGGAAGAAGTAGGGTACGTTTGGTCGATCTGAACTCCGAGCACTACAAGGTCGCAAAGAGCTACATGATAAGACTCACGAAAAAAGATCTGGAAGATCCCACGATGCTCGCAAAACTCGCGAGTGCGGCGAAGATGACACCACAAGAGTTCTTAGAGAAATTTTCCAAGGTTGCAGATTGAACCCCGGCGTTAGCCGGGGTTTGTTCATTTCTTACCCTTCTTTTCTTCCTTCTTTGGAGCTCCCTTCTTCCCCTCTTTCTTCTGACCGCAGGCCATCCTGTTCCCCCCTTTCCAAATCCAAGCGATGGAGGATCTGCTTGATTCAATCATTTCACTCGGGCAGCCAGTCTCGCAAGTTCTTCTTTCCGTCTTTTGAGAAGAGCTCAACAGGTTTGTACTTCACGCCGACGTTCGTACAAGCTCCATCGAGGAGATCATCGTTGCCGACCATGAGACAGTCTTTCGGTTCTACAGAAATGGTTCTACATATCTCCAGAAAATACCTTGGGTCTGGTTTACAGTAGTGAGAGTTCTCCATGAACGTCACATGGTTGAAGTCCGACAAACTGAGACCGATCCACCTCAAACGTTTCTCCGTGGCACTCTTTGGGAAAATTGGATTGGTCGCCAGAACTACAACCAATCCAGATTCCTTAGCTCTCTTGAACAGTTCTAAGGCCTTGTCGTTGGGCCTAACCAACTCACGGAGCCCATCGAACTCCTCGCTGGCGTAGAAACTCTCGAAAACGCTTTTCCAGTCGAACCTTTCGAACTTATTCGAGAGACATTTAAGGAACCTATCGTAGTTGTTGGTTGTTCCATCCGCACATCTCGTTATCTGTGCAACACAGTCGAGTATCTCGAAATGATCCAAGGCTATTCTGTATTGTTCCACCATGAAGACGTTCAGTGAAAAGAAGTATGCCTCCGCAAACTCATCCTCGTCCACGAGTGCGAGAGTTCCGTCGTAATCGATCAGCAACGCCTTCATTTTGAATCACCTCGCTTGCCTCTCGCCCCCTCTTTGAAATATTTTCGTCTGAATCACTGATACCTGTAGATGGGATTCTTCGTGGCTGTAACGTCGTCCAATCTCTTCACCGGTGTGTTGTGCGGTGCGCTTTTCACCAGATCGGGATTCTTGAACGCTTCATCGATTATTCTACCTAAGATCTCTGCAAACTGATCGAGTGTCTCTTTGTTTTCCGTCTCCGTAGGTTCTATCATCATCGCTTCGTGTACTATCAACGGGAAGTATACGGTCGGTGCGTGAACATTGTAGTCCAAAAGTCTTTTGGCAACGTCCAAGATTCGCACACCCGTCTTTTTGACGAACTCGCTTCCATCAACGACGAATTCATGCATGCAAATCCTTTCAGAAGCGATCTTGAAATGCTTGGAGAGCAATTTTCTCAAATAGTTGGCGTTCAACACGGCCATCTCGCTTGCACGCTTGAGTCCATCTTCACCCATGGTCAGTATGTAGGCGTAAGCCTTTACAAGAACGCTGAAGTTCCCGTAGAAGCTTCTCATTCTACCGATGCTCTCTGGCAAGTCGTAATCAAGATAATAAGATCCGTCCTCAGACCTCCTGACGAGTGGAACGGGTAAGAATCTGGCGAGGAATCCTTTGACGCCCACCGGTCCGCTGCCCGGCCCTCCCATGCCGTGTGGAGTGGAGAACGTCTTGTGCAGGTTCAAATGAACCACGTCGAAACCCATGTCACCCGGCCTGAACCTTCCCATGATCGCGTTCAAGTTTGCCCCGTCGTAGTAGAGCAGAGCCCCTGCCTCGTGAACGAGTTTCGCTATCTCGAGGATATCTTTCTCGAAGAGACCGAGCGTGTTGGGGTTCGTGAGCATCAGAACGGCAACCCTATCGTTCAAGTGTTTCTTCAACTCTTCCACATCGAGAAGACCATCTCTCGTGGATTTCAACTCCACGACCTCGAAGCCTGCCATCGCGGCCGAGGCTGGATTCGTCCCGTGCGCTGAATCAGGTACCAAAGCTATCGTCCTCTTCGTATCGTTTCTCGAAAGATGGTACGCTTTGACGATGAGCATACCTGTAAGCTCACCGTGCGCGCCCGCGGCTGGTTGGAGCGCCATCTCGTCCATACCCGTTATTTCGCACAGTGCTTCTTTCAGTTCGTACATGAGCTGCAGAGCACCTTGGACTGATTCAACGGGTTGATAAGGGTGTATTTCGGTGAAATCCTCCAGTGAGGCAAGAAACTCGTTCATCTTCGGGTTGTACTTCATCGTACAGGAACCCAAAGGATAAAAACCTTTGTCGACCGAATAGTTCTTCGAAGCCAGTTCAGTGTAGTGTCTCACCACGTCAACTTCGTTCAGTTCTGGCAATCTTGGTTTCTTAGCTCTGATCAGGTGCGCCGGCAAATCCTTTTTTCCGAAAGGTACGGTACTTTCGGGAAGTTTGAAACCCCTTCTTCCGGCAACCGATCTTTCGAAAACTGTCATTTTGAACCACGCTCCATCGCGCTCGACAACTGTTCTATGCTCTCTTTCGTGTTGACCTCCGTCGCACAGGCGAGCGCGAGCCCTTTGTAACGTTCATCGAACCACGCGAGGGGTAAGGGAGCCAGGAATCCTTCGTCGAACAGCTCTCTCCAAAGCTTTTCGTAGTCTTCGTTCGCAACAAAAACGAACTCGTTGAAGAATGGGCCTTTGAACTTCAGTTTGAAACCCCTCTCTTCAAGTCTTCTTGCTAAGTAATGTGCGTTTGCATAGCTCCTCTCAGCGATCTCACGGAGTCCCTCCGGTCCCACGAGACTCATGTAGACAGCGTTGGTGAGTGCCATCAACGCATGGTTCGTGCATATGTTTGACGTAGCCTTCTCACGCCTGATGTGTTGTTCTCGAGTTTGGAGGATCATCACGTAGCCTATCTTGCCTTCTGCGTCTTTCGTCTGGCCTATGATCCTACCAGGCATTTTTCTGACGTGCTTTTCCAACGTTGCAAAGAAACCTACCGTCGGTCCTCCGAAGTTCGGTGGTATGCCCAACGGCTGGCCATCGCCGACCACGATGTCCGCTCCAAAACTCCCGGGTGGTTCAAGCAGAGAAAGCGAAATAGGCTCAGCAACGACGATGAGAACCAGATCCTTGGCAACCTCTCGCACGAGCCTGAGATCCTCGATGATTCCAAAGAAGTTCGGCTGTTGTACAACGACAGCACAACTCTCTGCATCTATGAACTGTGAAAGGATGTTCAAATCCGTCGAGCCGTTCTCATCCACAGCTATGGGGACGAACTGCAGATCGAAACCTCTGGCGTAAGTTTTGCACGTTTGCACGTACTCTGGATGAACAGCTTCGCTCATCAGCACCTTAGTCCTGCCGTTTATCCTGTGAGCCATTAACACAGCTTCGGCGAGCGCAGAGGCTCCATCGTACATCGACGAGTTGGCGACCTCCATTCCCGTGAGCTCACAGATCATCGTTTGGTATTCAAAGAGGGCTTGAAGCGTTCCTTGGGACACTTCAGCTTGGTAAGGGGTGTAGGCGGTCACGAACTCAGGCTTCGAGACGATTGCCTTCACAGCGTATGGTATATGGTGAACGTAGATACCCGCACCCGCAAAGACCTTTTCTTTCTCGATGACTACGTTCTTCGATGCGATTTGTTTCACCATCTTGGTGACGGTGAACTCATCCAACCCTTTCGGTAAATTCAAACTGTACACGGTCATCGGTACATCCCTGTACAGATCTTCGATCGAATCGACACCGATCGTTCTGAGCATCTCACGCACTTCTTGTTCCGTGTGCGGAATGTAGGGAAACATGTCAGCCTTCCTCCTCACAGAACTTCCTGTACGATTCCTCGTCCAGGAGATCAGACAGTTCACTTGGGTCGCTCATCTCGATCTTAACCAGCCAACCTTCTCCTTCGGCATCTTTGTTGATGAGTTCCGGTTGGTTCGAAAGCTTCTCGTTCACCTCGACGATTTTCCCGCTCACGGGCGCATAGATATCGCTTGCGGCTTTGACGGACTCGACGCTCATGAACGCTTCATTCTTCTTCACAACCTTGCCCACCTGTGGCAGATCAACGTAAACCACGTCACCGAGCTTTTCTTGGGCGTGATTCGATATGCCCACCACTGCCAAGTTTCCGTCGACTTTCACCCATTCGTGAGTTTTCGCAAACTTCTTCACGAAGAACACCTCCTCAAACCGATGTGGTTTTTACAGACCCTCTGTAGAATGGAAGCTTAACGATCTGTGCCTCGACTGTTGTTCCCTTCAGATCGACCAACACCCTATCGCCAACCTTCAACGATGCGTCCAGCATCGCGAGAGCTATGGAACTCTGAAGCGTTGGAGAGAAGGTTCCACTACTGATCGTGCCAACTTGTTTGCCATCCTTCAGAACCGCCATGCCGTGCCTTGCTATGCGTTTTCCTTCGAGCTTCAAACCCCTGATGCGCCTTGAAATTCCTCGTTCTTTCTGTGAGAGCAACGCATCCTTCCCGACGAAATCCTTTTCGAACTTCACAACCCAGCCAAGTCCAACTTCCAACGGCGTCACGGTTTCGTCCATGTCGTTTCCATAAAGCAAATAAGAAGCTTCCAGTCTGCACACGTCCCTGGCGCCGAGTCCTGCAGGTTTCATCCGAAAGCTCTCATCTATCTCGAAGAGGCCTCGCCAGACGCGCGGGGTATCTTTCCACGAACAGCAGATCTCAAAGCCGTCTTCGCCCGTGTAGCCTGTCCTACTCACCATGCATTTTTTATTGAAGATCGTGAATTCAGCAAAATGGTAATACTTCAGAGAAGATACTTCCTGAATTACCGAAGAGAGCAAGCTCTCACTCTTGGGTCCCTGCACGGCGATCAGACCATACTCATCCGAAAGATCGTCCACCTGAACGTTGAACTCTTTCGACTGAAGCTTGATCCAATCGAAATCTTTCTGCGTGTTGGCCGCATTCACAACGAGCAAAGCTTCGTTATCAGCTATCCTGTAAGCTATGAGATCGTCGATGATCCCACCTTTTTCGTTGCACATGACAGAGTACACCGCTTGACCCACGTTGAGTGCACTGAAGCTGTTGGTCAACAGCCAGTCCAAAAACACTGCTGTGTCCGACCCACTTATGCGTATCTCTCCCATGTGTGAAACATCGAACACTGCCACGTTATTTCTCACGGCCTCCACCTCGGAAACGATGCTCTCGTACTGAAGGGGCATCATCCAGCCCGCAAAATCGACCAACTTTGCCCCCAGCG
>Ga0308408_1001545_pt1 | contig 10649 bp, 9 predicted proteins | sample HotsprSampleMSe3_FD_203466 | JGI IMG/M metagenome (GOLD analysis project Ga0308408, IMG submission 203466) | Hot spring phototrophic mat microbial communities from Mushroom Spring, Yellowstone National Park, Wyoming, United States - 20060912_MSe3 ... | reverse complement strand
GCTCCAACACCACATACACCACCTTCATCAAGCGGCGATCCCCTACCTCGGCAGGGGTAACGTGGCGGGTGATGGGCTTAACCAGAGTAAACATGCGGTCGCTCTCCGTCGTGCAATGCAAAAGATGAGTGAACTGGGGAAAGGATTCTGTCCTGCTAACGCGAAAGGACTCCGTCCCGCTGACGCGATAGGCAGGATCCCCTATTGTCTGTTTCCCGTTCTACCAGAGAAACGGATCCCTGCTGGGAGCATGGCGGCAGGGTCGTAATAATTCGCAATGATCGCTGAGGTACTGTAAAGGGGAAGAGGATCCCTTCCCCAGAGAGCGTCCCCTTCTAAGGATCCAATGGACTTCTCACCCCGCGCCCGCCTTTATTCAGCACATGGGTGTAAATCATGGTGGTTTTGACATCTTTGTGGCCCAACAATTCTTGGACGGTGCGGATGTCGTAGCCGTTTTGCAGGAGATGAGTGGCAAAACTATGGCGGAAGGTGTGGCAACTGACCCGCTTGGGGATCCCGGTTTTTTGGACAGCTTGTTTAATCGCCCGTTGTAATCCAGACTCATGCAAATGATGGCGGCGGGTGATGCCAGTGCGAGGATCCTGAGATAACCTTTCTGCCGGAAAGACATATTGCCAGCTCCACTCCCGCTCCGCATTGGGATACTTGCGCTCCAAAGCAAATGGCAGATAGACTGAGCCGTATCCTTGTTCCAAATCCTGCTGATGTTGTCGCTTTGCCCAGAGCAAGTGTTCTTGCAAAGGTTCCACTAAGGTTTCTGGCAGCATCGTTAACCGGCTCTCCATCCCTTTACTATTGCGAATCACCAGTTGCCGTTGGTTAAAATCCACATCTTTGACCCGGAGCTGCTGGGCTTCCGCCAATCGCAAGCCACTGCCATACAGCACCTGCACCACCAAGCGATGGATCCCGGATAGATGCACAATGATGGCTTTGACCTCCTCAGGGGTTAAGACCGTAGGCAAATAGCGTGACCGTTTGGCTCGCACGGCGTCTAGGTCAAGGTCTAGCTCCAGATGCAGCACTTCTCGGTAAAGGAACAACAGCGCACTGAGAGCCTGGTTTTGGGTGGAAGCGGCAACCTTACCCTCCACCGCCAGGTGAGTGAGAAAGGCGTTGATTTCTTCGCCGCCCATCTCCTTGGGGTGTCGCTTGTTGTGAAACAAGATAAAGCGACGGATCCAGAGAAGATAAGATTTCTCGGTTTGGTAGGAGTAGTGTTTGACCCGGAGGGCATCACTGACTTGCTCCAGGAGCTTTCTGGGTCTAGGTATGGGTGTGTTAATGCTCATTCAGCCAGATAAAAACCCTTTGGAGGTAATTATCGCTCAAAATGTTGACTATACAGACAAATTAGGGTAGCATTACACTAGGCGATGGAAAAGTCTGCTTCTTAGGTGATTATCAGTCATCTAGCGGCAGAAACACATGTTATGTTGCAAGTCCTAAGTGAATACAGTAGCCTCAAAGTATCTGTCAGCATTCAAGGCTAAGAGTTTCTGAGAATTTGTTCTGACTTAAGTCAAAGAATTTCAATCGAGTGTTACCTATCTCAGAAAGGGTAATTGTTCAGAACCCATGCAACAGAGCAATGGGCTGGTATTACGTGCGAATATCTGCCCATAGATATTAAGAAAACCCTAAAATTCAAGGGTCAGCTATCAAACTTCTTTAAGATGTAATTGACAATAATTCTCATTAAAGGAGGAGACTATGACAACCCCACAACAAGCTTCAGCCCAAGATACGTTTAAGGAAGCCTTTGAGAATCGCTATACCTGGGACAAGGATTTTCCTGGCTATAGAGCCGAGCTTACCTACTTTCCCAAGGAAGATGAAGGTAATGTATCCTTCTCAGGCGTTGTGAGCATCGACCGACACATGAAAATTGATGTGACGGGTATTGAGGATGAAGCAATCCGGCAAAAAGTACGAGAGCAGATTTGGGAAATCATGGTGCATCGTGTTCGCCATTCTTTCGATGAAGAACACGGTGGGCACACCTTTGACTATGGGGAAGCACCAGCGCCTGATGTTGTTGAAGTTCTCGTTGCGGGTCCATCTGCAACTGATCGCTACTGGGTCAAAGACAAGCACATTCAAATGGTGCATCGTCACTTTACCAATCGCGCAGTGAGAATTTTGGTGCAAGAGTTTGATGACACAGGCGAAGGCTACCTACCCACGCACTACACTGCCGAGTACCACAGTTTAGAGAGTGGGGAAAAGCTTGGAGCGAAACTGACCTATGAAGATCGCTATCAAAAGGTAGGCCGCTATTGGCTTCTCGTAGAGCGGAGAATCTGGGAAGAGCAAGGTGGCGAAAAAAGTTCATCCCCTAATCTCTTCCGATTTTCCAAACTACAACTTTTAGACACCTAGGGCACTGATGTTATCCTTTTGTGTTTTGGCTATGAGCGTCTCAACCTGTCAGAGCTTTGGCTACTGAAAGTAATGAGATGCTTATAGCCTATTTGAAATCGCTGATTGTAGTGATTGTTTTTGGAGGTACCCATGTCTAAGTTGGATTTGAAAAATGCACCTGGTCACCAAGTGCTGGCTGCCGCAGGTAAAAAAGCATTGCGACCTGGAGGTTTTGGGGCTACGGATCAGCTCTTAAGGTTTGTCAATTTTCAACCAGGAGAAACAGTTTTGGAGCTTGCCGCCAGTTTTGGCGATACTGCCATTAGATTAGCAAAACAATATGGAGTGCGTGTTACTGGCATAGAGAAAAATCCCGACAGCGTTTCCCGTGCTCAAGCCAATGTTGCTGCGGCTGGGTTGATCCAACAGGTGCAAATTATTCAAGGCGACATTTTTCACCTAGAACAAATCTCGGAGCAGTTTGACTATGTTTTGGCGGAAGCCATTTTGACCATGCAAGCGGACGCAGGCAAAGCCAAAGTTCTCAGAGGAGTTTACGATCGCCTCAAGCCAGGAGGTCGGTTTCTCAGTCACGAACTACGAGTTGAAGGTGCTAATACCGATACCATTCGCCGTGAATTATCGGCTACGATTCGCGTCAATGCTGTGCCCTTATCTAAAGATGGCTGGATAAAGCTTGTTGAACAAGCGGGGTTCGTTGTGGAAAATTACAACATCGGACCGATGACCCTCCTTAACCCCAGTCGCATTGCTCAGGAAGAGGGCATATCAACACTCCTGACGATTGCCTGGAATGTGCTCGCTCGACCGACTATCCGAGAGCGCATTCTCTCTATGCGCGAAACCTTCATGCGTTACCATACCGACCTTGGTTACATTGTATTGGTAGCCCGCAAGGGAGGTTGAATGATGTCTAACACTCTTATTTCTCGCGAAACCCCTTGTGTGCAGTTGCAAGATCATCTCGTTTATCCAGAAGCGGGTGTACTAAGCAAATTAATCTGGAAGAGTGAAGTATGCCAATATAGCCTGTTTTGTCTGGCGGCAAACACGGAAATTTCAGAACACACTGCTACTCGCCACGCTACAGTGCACGTGATTGAAGGGACTGGCGTATTGACGCTAGAGGGTCAAGAGATTCCCCTGAGTCCTGGTATCTTTATCTTTATGGAAGCCAATGCTCCCCATTCCTTGATGGCGACCTCTAATTTGGCTTTTGTACTAACGCTATCGAGTGTAAGCCAATCATGACTACAGCTACTTCCCAACCGTCCATTCCGCATGGCAAGTCTTGGTATATACCCACTTTTTCTCCAGAGCATGGGGTTTATGTCGTATTGTTGGTATCATTTTTCACGGGTGCTGCCTTTGCTGGGCAATGGAATTGGAACACAACGCTAGCACTCATCTGTGCTTTTGCAGGGTTTCAAGCTGAGCATCCCCTGACGCTCCAGATTAAGCAACGCCGCAGTTGGAAGCCGCAATTTTTGGTGTGGGGAGGGTTGTATGCAGGCATTGCCTTGGGTATTGCTGGGTATCTCTTCTGGCAAACGCCCATGTTGCTTTGGTTGTACTTGGGAGCGATCGCCGCTTTTCTGATTGATAGCATGGCGGTGTTTTACCGCAGACAGAGATCAATTTGGAATGAATTGGTCACCTTCGCGGCAGTGTGTCTGTCAGCTCCCTTGGCAGCGATCGCCACAACGGGAACAGTGTCAATAGCCCTGCTAGGTTTGTGGCTCTTGAATACCCTGTTTTTTAGCAGTGCTGTCTTCACGGTGAAGTTGCGTAAGCATCAGACCGCATCCCTAGCTCCCAGTCTGGTTTATCACGCTACTGCAACGCTGATAGTCTTGGGCTTGTGGTATTTGGGATGGTTGTCTAAATTAACAGCGATCGCCTTCGGTGTGGCTCTGCTTAAGTTTTGGTTCATTGTTTGGCGATTGCAATGGTACAAAACAACCAAAATTCAGAATGTTGCTTTTCTGGAAACTGTTTCCGCTATTTTGTTTTTGATGCCAATTGCCTTTGCCTTATTGACAGTCCATACTGGTGCAGTCCTACAGTCCTTGTGAGAAAGATGTGCTTCTTAAACAGCGTCTAGGCAAGGAGAAGAAGATCAACGTATGGCATCATCACGATGGCATAACAAATCGTTAGAGCCAACCGCCGAGAGGTTATCTGCTACAATTAAAGCCTATCTGCGGCGGCTCAACTCAATCGTTATGTTGCCAGCGCCAGAGCTGTGCCTGGTCAAGGTTGTTGGTAAAGGGGCGCTGGGGGTTGTGGGTAGCCGAGGCGATCAATACAAAAATTTACACAACATAACAAATCACTGCACCCGACCGTATGCTAAGCTATTCATATCATCCAAAGCCAGTGACCGCGGGTGAGTTCAGACGTTATATTGCTTGTCTTGTTAGTCAAATAGATTTAGTTTAGTCATTTGGAAACAGCATGTCAGAAGGTAAGTTCCAGAACTATGCTCCACTTAACCCAAACACAGCAGAGAAAAAGTTTTGGGAATGCCTCAAAAAGACATTTCAGAATGAGCCATGCGTAGCTTACTTTAGGTATCCAATTTTTAAACGCACAGGCAATCTCACCAGAGAACCTGACGTTATCTTTATGCACAGAGATTTAGGATTGTGGGTATTTGAGTGTAAAGGGTGCAGTATCGCTAACATTGAAAGTATCGAAGGGCATCAGTGGAAAATGACTAATTGGCATAGGGAAGAGGAATTGCCTATGCTTCAAGCTGAGGATGGCATGTTTGCAATAAGTGCGAAACTCACAGAACGAAGAGAAACACGAGGACTGGTCGCCTCACACTACAGAGTGGTATTACCCTTTGTTAAAGAGCAAGAATGGCAAGATAAAGGATTTTCTGACTTGCCGTGTACCCATGGCGTTGTTTTGCTGGAGGAGGATCTGAAGCCATCGACTCTCCGAGAAAAACTACAGTTGGGCGCTTGCGAAAATCCACAGCGTCCTCTATCTGATGAACAGTGGCAAAACATAGTTGCTTTACTGGGCGGTTCGCTACCAAGACAAGAACCTAGAGCCATACCCACAGGAACGCCACCCGAAAATCCTGTAAGAGTCATCCATTATCTGGAATCTCGCCTTCGTTTTCTGGACGATCAACAGCAAAAGGTAGCTTTTGAGGTTCCAGATGGCCCTCAGCGTGTTAGAGGATTAGCAGGAACAGGGAAAACCGTTCTATTTGCCAAGAGAGCCGCAAAAATCCATGCCGCGCACCCTGACTGGAAAATTACTTTTGTGTTTTTTACACAGGCACTTTACGACCAAATCATAGGTTTAATCAGTCTTTACTATCGTGAAATGGTTCGGCAGGATGAAGGAGATGTAGAGCCAAACTGGCACAATGTACAAGTACTACATGCTTGGGGTTCAAGAGAGCGTAACGGTTTCTACCGTAACTTAGCCCAAAAATCGGGAATATGTCCTCTGAGTGTCAAGGATGTAAGAGAGAGGATGGGGCGCGACTGCTCTCCATCAGAGGCTTTTGAGTATGTTTGCGATGATCTAGAGAAAAGGGTGCCGAACATACCTGTACTTTTTGATGCGATCTTGATAGACGAAGGACAGGATTTGCCCCCATCCTTCTATCGATTAGCTTATAAAAGTTTATCTGACCCAAAACGACTTTATTGGGCATACGACGAAGCACAGGGGATTGGAACCCTGACTGTACCTCGTCCTTTGCATATCTTTGGGCTTAATCCAGATGGAACACCAGTAGTAGATTTAGGTGGGAACAAACTTCCTGATGGAACCATAACCAGCCCTACCTACGAAGGAGGACTGCGCAAGGCACACAATTTAAACCGATGCTACCGAACACCTAAAATGCTTCTCATGGCTGCTCACGCTATCAACATGGGCTTACTGCGACAAGAGGGTTGTTTGCAAGGAGTGAGTAACAAAGAGGACTGGGAAAAACTAGGTTACACTGTTCTGGATGGAGATTTTTCAGATGCAAGTGTCAAAGCTGGCAAAACAGTCACAGTTACGCGCGAGGCAAAAAACAGCCCTCACCCCATAGACAGTGATGATTTTCCTCACAAGGACGCTTTAGGCTCACCTTTACGCATCCAGACTTTTTCGGATGAGTTGGAAGAGCAGGAATGGATTGCTCAACAAGTGGAGGAAGATCTGAAGTTAGGCTTCGACCCTTGGGACTTGTTGATTACTTGCCCCACTGGTGATAAAGAACAGCAGTACTTTGAAGCAATAAAATCTAAACTCTCAAGGCGAGGTATCCAAAGCGTTATTGCAGGTGTTGATACAAATCGGGATATCTTTCGCATGGATAACTGCATCACGATCTCAACAATTTTCCGAGCCAAGGGCAATGAGGCGTGGAAGGTTTATGCTTGCAGATTTCATTGTGCTACCCAGCCATTAGCTTGGAGAGGAGAGTCAGAACTACAGAAGCGTAACGAAGCCTTTGTTGCACTTACACGAGCGCGTATCTGGTGCGTTGTAACTGGGGTTGAGGGTGCGAGCCCAGTTTTTGAAGAATTGAGAGCTATTGTGCAACAGTACCCAAATCTAACCTTTAAAGCATTCAATCAATCCTCATTGAAAAGGATTAATGATGAAGATTTTGAATAGCAAATTAGAAACTCGTATCAATATTTGCTACCAATTGTAAGTGCAACATAACAAATTGTAAGTGCAACATAACAAATCACTGCACCCGACTTGAAGCTATACTTTAGTCATTACCCAAAACTATAGCTAGGTAGGTTAAGGTTGTCGCCTTAAGATTCTGGGAAACCAATGTGGGGCTACGCCCAGCGACCCATATCATGCCAACCTTTGTATGCTTAGCTATACTGGTGGCGGGTGAGTTCAACCGTTAGATGCCCTTATTCCCTGGTTGTGGCTATCCTCCCAGTCCTGATTGAGAGCAAAGGGGTAGTTAGACAAGGAGTGCATTAAACAGGTAGCCGATACTGATGATTCCAAAAGTCATTAGGCTAATAAACACAGCTAAAAGTTGAGGGCGAAGAACTTTTCTCAGGATGACCATCTCAGGCAATGAGAGAGCCGTCACAGCCATTGTGAACGCTAATACAGTACCCATCGGCATTCCTTTGTTAACCAATGCTTCGGTAATTGGCATAACACCAGCAATGTTTGCATAGAGAGGTACACCCAACACTACAGCAACAGGAACAGCGAATGGGTTGCTAGACCCTGCTAATTGTGTAACTAAAGTGGTTGGGACATAGCCATGAATTCCAGCACCGATCGCAATACCGACAACGACATAAAGCCATACCGATCGCACAATTTCACTGGACTGAAACCATCCCTGCTGAAACCTCTGTTTCCAAGTGACATGATTGGCGTTAAGGTTGTCCTCTTGAGCATTGTCTTGGTGGGCTTTTTGAAATTGCCATACAAAAGATTCAACCCATTTTTCCAACTTGAGCCATCCGATGATATAACCAGCTAAGATCGCTAATCCAACCCCAAAGCCAATATATAGAAGTGTGACTTTTAACCCGAATAACCCCCACAACAGTACAACAGCTACTTCATTTACCATTGGGGCAGAAATCAAATAAGAAAATGTCACACCCAGAGGGATACCTGCTTCCAAAAAACCAATAAATAGGGGTACGGCAGAACAAGAGCAAAAAGGTGTGACAATCCCCACCATCGCCGCTAGAATATTTCCGCCCAAAGTGCGCTTACCTTCTAACCATTGCCGCACGTTTTCAGGTTGCAAAAAACTCTGAAATGTTCCCACAACAAAACTAATAACAATCAATAAGGTCAAAACTTTGGGGACATCGTAAAGGAAAAAATGCAAGCTAGCTCCGAGATGAGATTCAACTGACAGTCCTAATAGACGAGTGACGATCTGTGTTGCCAGCCAGTCGAATGGATAAAACGGATCGAACATTGTTTGTCCTCTCTTCTACATCTGTAAGAGTCGCTGAATTTCCTCACTGGTCATCACTTTACCTTTACCCACGACCTTACCATTAACAGTCAGTGCAGGTGTAGACATAACTCCTCGCTTGGCAATTTCAATGGGGTCAGTAATGTGAAAAATTTCTGCTTCTAGGTTAAGTGCAGCGATCGCTTCTCTGGCATTAGCTTCTAGTTGCTGACATTTTTTGCAGCCTGTTCCCAGTACTTCAACTGTGATCGGTTTCATAAGAATTTTCCTCCCAATGTTTACGTCAGATCGCAATAGCATTAATTTCTCAAAGGCTTGACTTGAAACTGATCTAGGACAACGCATTCTTGATCATTTTTTTGCAAATTGGCATAGCACTGTTGAGCCAGTGGTGTTAGCTCATTATGAAGAATTTGTAATTGGCAAATCGTATCTTCAATTTCATTAACTTTTTTGCTGAGACGCTCATAAACCGCCTGACAAGTGAGCGATCGCCCATCCTTTAACGCAAGAATGTCTTTAATTTCATCTAGACTAAGCCCCAAAGATTTAGCCCGTGTAATAAAGGTAAGCCGCTCCACATCTTGTTGACTGAATAGCCGATACCCTGCTTCTGTGCGCTGTGGGGATGGAATTAACCCAATTCGCTCATAAAAGTAAAGGGTTTGTGGATTAATATCTAACAGACGCGAGACTTCCCCCACTTGAAACATTGACATCACTCCATTACAGCCTGATAAGCTCATAGTAAACCTTATACTTTGATATAAGGTCAAGGGTCGTCAGGTAAAGTTTGTTAAAGTTGTCAGGTTGTCAGGCATCTAACACTGCGTTGGTGCGGACGGAACAGAGGTTATTGGTGGGTATTCAAGGTTATCTGCCGCCACACAACTTCACCGTTAGGCGCCAAAACTCGATTACGACGACAGGCAGCATGGAAAAACCAAGTGGCCCAGCGTAACGCCTTCAAGACGAACGCTAGCTTCTTCCGAATGCTGGCGGTCGGCGCCGTCGGTGCCCGGGCTGTTCAAGAATATTTGAATTCGCTCGGACACGAGATCGTCGAGCTGGAGCGCGGATCGCTTGCGACCCGGATTTGGCGCGATGTGAAGCGAAAGCGGGTTCGAATACCCGACCTGTGTTGTACGCGATGTGGGGTACGCATCGAGTCGCGCGCGAAGACGAACGCAGACCTGAGCATGTCGCACTCCCCCAGCGACGCGGAGCGAGCCTGGCACTACGGTATGCTCGACTCGGACTGGGTTGCCTTTCCTATCCTGTCAGCGGACGAAAGCGTCTGGAGTGCGGGCGGCCTGCAAGAGCAGCGCTCACTCTGGAGAGAACGTACGTTGACGACTTGGCACGTCGAAGGCTGGATAAACCTGTTCACTGTGGCATCTTTCAGACATGTCGCACCGAAACAGCTCAAACCCAAGGGAGTCAGTGAGGGGTCCGAGGTCCAGGTGAAGTGGAAGGCCCGCTTCGCGCCCAGCAGCGGGAGAGTCGTCGCGGCAAATGGGGGGCATCTATACTATCTACTGGATGACGAGCCCAGCAAGCCCCGGCACTTCCGGCTTGCCTCAGACGAGCAACCATTCTTGGCTGCTGGAGAGTACTTTCGCCCCAACCAAGTACTCGCGGGTCAAGTCGAACCTATGACGACTGCCGCATCTCGCTGTGTAGGAGGTTGCGACACAGGTAAGATTGCACAGATGCTTGCTTCACGCGAGCGCACCGTCCGTTTCACGGGCTGCAAACTCGCCAGGTTGGCGAGAGCCGCTGGGCTAGTGAATGAAGTCCGGGAGCTTGCGGAAGACAGCGATGAAGACGCCTACGTTCGCATGGAGGCGAAATCGTACCTCTGCGAGGTTACCGGAGACTCCGCCGACGATCAGTTCCGCGCGATTCTGCTTGAAGATGCCGACGAGCAGATGCGATTAGAGGCTGCGGTGACCTTGGCCGAGACGCGCACTCGGACCTCTTTCGATCTCCTACGCAGAGTGCTTGAGGACGCCACACAACCGCTGTTTTTGAGGAGCGCTTGCGCTTGGGCAATCGGGTGCCACGGAACCAAGGAGGCTGCACAGGTTCTCGTTCAGGCGTTTGCGGATGTTGCTCCTGAGATTCGTGAAGAGGCACTCATTGCTCTCCATGGTCTTGGGGCCGTCGGATTCGATCCACTTTTGAGCGGGCTGGAGGCGTCCTCCGCAGCAATCGCCGCGGGTGCTGCCGAAACGTTGCGCCGGATTCGCGGCGCACCAGCAAAGGACATTGCGGAACTGGCGGAGAGATCTAG
>Ga0308408_1001544_pt1 | contig 10654 bp, 20 predicted proteins | sample HotsprSampleMSe3_FD_203466 | JGI IMG/M metagenome (GOLD analysis project Ga0308408, IMG submission 203466) | Hot spring phototrophic mat microbial communities from Mushroom Spring, Yellowstone National Park, Wyoming, United States - 20060912_MSe3 ... | reverse complement strand
GTTGATGCGATCTGGGTTTCGTGGGTATAAACTCCCTACCGCTCGCAAGACACCCTGCAGGTCTTTGAAAACAAGGGGCTTGTGAGTGTGCGATTTTCCGCTTTGAAAAAAAGCGGCTCCATTGAAGGGATTTTTTTCGGGATGACGCTACAGCCGCAACGCAATTTTCCGCTTTGAAAAAAAGCGGCTCCATTGAAGGGGTTGTGTATTCGTTTACAGGTCGGTACACAGTAGCATTTTCCGCTTTGAAAAAAAGCGGCTCCATTGAAGGCGCTCAGGGCTAAGTGTCAGTGAAATCAGGCACTTGTGGATTTTCCGCTTTGAAAAAAAGCGGCTCCATTGAAGGTCGCTCCAGCGCTTCAAGCTTACGCCGTGCTTCACGAATTTTCCGCTTTGAAAAAAAGCGGCTCCATTGAAGGTCCGTCCCAGCGCCAGTCCTTGGCGCGGACTAAAGCATTTTCCGCTTTGAAAAAAAGCGGCTCCATTGAAGGCCGGCTGGCGTTCGGGAGCTGGTTTTTCGCGTTGGCATTTTCCGCTTTGAAAAAAAGCGGCTCCATTGAAGGTGGAGTCAGAGTCGGAGTACCAGGGTCACGCGGTTTCAGATTTTCCGCTTTGAAAAAAAGCGGCTCCATTGAAGGCGACGTGCTTGCCCCAGACACGGGGCCAACGGCCATCATTTTCCGCTTTGAAAAAAAGCGGCTCCATTGAAGGGGACTTGCCGGTGGTGGAAATTGCGCGTCAAGCCAGATTTTCCGCTTTGAAAAAAAGCGGCTCCATTGAAGGCGGCTGGCGTTGCTGGAAAAACAAACGCCGGGAGAGTATTTTCCGCTTTGAAAAAAAGCGGCTCCATTGAAGGCTGGCACGCACTATCGAATGGCCCGACGGCGCCCAAGGATTTTCCGCTTTGAAAAAAAGCGGCTCCATTGAAGGGGACGGTTTCGCTACCAACTCCCGCAAGAGCCGGTTTTCATTTTCCGCTTTGAAAAAAAGCGGCTCCATTGAAGGAAAATTCCGGCAAATTGCCGGATCACATAGAAATCAATTTTCCGCTTTGAAAAAAAGCGGCTCCATTGAAGGTTCTGTTTTTCCCCCTTGCTACACTTGCTACACTTGCATTTTCCGCTTTGAAAAAAAGCGGCTCCATTGAAGGCCCGCCTTTCAATCCGGGTTGAATGGCGCGCCATATCGGATTTTCCGCTTTGAAAAAAAGCGGCTCCATTGAAGGCACCAGGGCCAGTTCCCATTTCCCGTCGGGACAGTTATTTTCCGCTTTGAAAAAAAGCGGCTCCATTGAAGGCTTACTTGGTGTCACGTGGACCAGCAACGTGGACACATTTTCCGCTTTGAAAAAAAGCGGCTCCATTGAAGGAATTCGTCTTTATCTACCGCTGCCTGGAGTTCGCATTTTCCGCTTTGAAAAAAAGCGGCTCCATTGAAGGCCGGGGCGGCGACTTTTCTTCAGTCCTTGTTCTTCCCATTTTCCGCTTTGAAAAAAAGCGGCTCCATTGAAGGCCGCACAGACTGGCAAACGCCCGTGCCCGGCGTCAATCCGGATTTTCCGCTTTGAAAAAAAGCGGCTCCATTGAAGGAGGCTATCCGGGAAGCCGAAATACAGGCGCAGCGTGCTGATTTTCCGCTTTGAAAAAAAGCGGCTCCATTGAAGGACAATTCGGACAATTCGGATTTGAGAAGCTCTTCATATTTTCCGCTTTGAAAAAAAGCGGCTCCATTGAAGGGTGGACAGAAGCCAAGTGCTGAAACCAAGACGGAACATTTTCCGCTTTGAAAAAAAGCGGCTCCATTGAAGGACGGCTTGGCCTTTGTGGAGTTTGGAGCAGGAGTGCGCTTATTTTCCGCTTTGAAAAAAAGCGGCTCCATTGAAGGCGCATCATTCAAATGCGACAAGCGGACGCACGGGACATTTTCCGCTTTGAAAAAAAGCGGCTCCATTGAAGGGGGAACTTTACCAACGCGGTGAAGACCCTGATTACCCTGATTTTCCGCTTTGAAAAAAAGCGGCTCCATTGAAGGAATCCGAACCGGCGGATACTTTCAGCAATCGCGTCAATTTATTTTCCGCTTTGAAAAAAAGCGGCTCCATTGAAGGCAAGAGTCAATGCAGTTCCCGCGTTTTGCCGATATATTTTCCGCTTTGAAAAAAAGCGGCTCCATTGAAGGCGTCGGGAGCGTGACGAAATCGAAGCCGCCCGGCAACGCATTTTCCGCTTTGAAAAAAAGCGGCTCCATTGAAGGCCCTGGTGTTGCGAAAAAAAAAGTCGGAACTTTTTGCTTATTTTCCGCTTTGAAAAAAAGCGGCTCCATTGAAGGCGTCATAACCAGCCCAAACGAATCGAAACACACTCCCCATTTTCCGCTTTGAAAAAAAGCGGCTCCATTGAAGGATGACGCTTCCTTCCAATCGGCTGCCAACCAGGTAGCATTTTCCGCTTTTAAAAAAAGCGGCTCCATTGAAGGGTTATTACGCAAAGCGGGGGACAGATTGAAGTGAAAATTTTCCGCTTTGAAAAAAAGCGGCTCCATTGAAGGGACCCTCGATTTGGTTTCCACACCCACAACTATTACATTTTCCGCTTTGAAAAAAAGCGGCTCCATTGAAGGGAGAAGATTGCCGGCGGGTCGGTAATCAGTCCGTGACCATTTTCCGCTTTGAAAAAAAGCGGCTCCATTGAAGGAGAAAAAGTTCTTGTCCGTGCGTTAGAGCACCCGTCATTTTCCGCTTTGAAAAAAAGCGGCTCCATTGAAGGTAGAGATACTTGGATACCACCTTCGTCAATTAGGCCTTATTTTCCGCTTTGAAAAAAAGCGGCTCCATTGAAGGCCGAAGAAATTGCCGAACGCCAGCGCGAGCTTCCTGAATTTTCCGCTTTGAAAAAAAGCGGCTCCATTGAAGGAAGACCTCAAAGCCGCCAAGATTGCCAGCGAGACCCTGATTTTCCGCTTTGAAAAAAAGCGGCTCCATTGAAGGTTCGTTAGTGCCTCGTAAAGCACCCAGATGGGATTAGATTTTCCGCTTTGAAAAAAAGCGGCTCCATTGAAGGATTGCTAACGCGGTGAACGACTTGACGCCGGTGCAGCGATTTTCCGCTTTGAAAAAAAGCGGCTCCATTGAAGGAGTGTGTCACGTTCAGCCGGATGCGCCGCCAGGCTCCAGCATTTTCCGCTTTGAAAAAAAGCGGCTCCATTGAAGGTGTCAGGACTTCTGCTTCGCCGGCACCCAGCAGACAAGATTTTCCGCTTTGAAAAAAAGCGGCTCCATTGAAGGCCGGGGCGCGGGTTTTGACGCAATGCGTCACTAACCAAATTTTCCGCTTTGAAAAAAAGCGGCTCCATTGAAGCTCAGTTGCCATCGGGATATTTGACTTCTTCATCTTTGCATTTTCCGCTTTGAAAAAAAGCGGCTCCATTGAAGCACCGCCTCTCGTGATCTGGCGTAGCGATCTCTGTACTATTTTCCGCTTTGAAAAAAAGCGGCTCCATTGAAGCGACGGCATCAAGCAAATAATTGCAGTCAACAATGCCAATTTTCCGCTTTGAAAAAAAGCGGCTCCATTGAAGCCGCAAGGCTGGCTGTTTAGTGTGCGTCACAAGCAACCGGATTTTCCGCTTTGAAAAAAAGCGGCTCCATTGAAGCGTGTCTCCTGCGTTTTAGGGCCGCCGCCCTTTGATTAATTTTCCGCTTTGAAAAAAAGCGGCTCCATTGAAGCTGAGTCTAGCGGTTTATCAGGAGTGGCCTGCAGAACATTTTCCGCTTTGAAAAAAAGCGGCTCCATTGAAGCCATTAAAAGCAGCGGTCGATCCAAACGCACAAGTTTATTTTCCGCTTTGAAAAAAAGCGGCTCCATTGAAGCGGAAGCCCAAAGAAGGTAGCTATTGCTACCCAAGCCCATTTTCCGCTTTGAAAAAAAGCGGCTCCATTGAAGCGGTTAATCTGATTACCTTCTGATAGGGCTACTTTTATTTTCCGCTTTGAAAAAAAGCGGCTCCATTGAAGCCTGCACTATTTGCCTGATCTCATCACAACTGCATCCCAATTTTCCGCTTTGAAAAAAAGCGGCTCCATTGAAGCTAACAATAAACTCAAGCATTACCCCAAGCACCCAACATTTTCCGCTTTGAAAAAAAGCGGCTCCATTGAAGCTTTCTAAGGCGCGTCCGGCGGAACATACCGGACGCGCCGTATTTTCCGCTTTGAAAAAAAGCGGCTCCATTGAAGCGCCCTGATGGCGCGGGCTGGTTTCCGCACCGACTGGAATTTTCCGCTTTGAAAAAAAGCGGCTCCATTGAAGCTCGTAGACGGCTTTCACGCCGTCCTCTGGGTTGACATTTTCCGCTTTGAAAAAAAGCGGCTCCATTGAAGCTTCTAGCGTTGCCGCCCAAACTGTGCCGATAACGTGTGATTTTCCGCTTTGAAAAAAAGCGGCTCCATTGAAGCAGCGGTTGAGTTAGACTTTCCGATGATTCGCGATCCCATTTTCCGCTTTGAAAAAAAGCGGCTCCATTGAAGCCGTCTTAGCCAAGGTCAACCAACTGGGGCAGTTCTTATTTTCCGCTTTGAAAAAAAGCGGCTCCATTGAAGCTAGGCTATGTCTGTGGTTTTGCTTTTCAGCGGCGCTATTTTCCGCTTTGAAAAAAAGCGGCTCCATTGAAGCCTAGGCAACGCTAAGGAGGCGTTGACGCTGCTAGCGAATTTTCCGCTTTGAAAAAAAGCGGCTCCATTGAAGCGGATTACTGCTGGAACGTATTACCGGACGCGATTCGGATTTTCCGCTTTGAAAAAAAGCGGCTCCATTGAAGCTACGAGTGACGCTTGAAGGTTGAGAAACGGAGCTTGGATTTTCCGCTTTGAAAAAAAGCGGCTCCATTGAAGCAAAAGCGTCCTGCGCGAGTGCGACGAGTCCGAACAGGAATTTTCCGCTTTGAAAAAAAGCGGCTCCATTGAAGCGTAGTTAAGTCGCGCGCATTGACGCCAGAGTTCCGCATTTTCCGCTTTGAAAAAAAGCGGCTCCATTGAAGCTGACGCAACTCCATGTTCTCCCTGGTCAGCACCTGTAATTTTCCGCTTTGAAAAAAAGCGGCTCCATTGAAGCATTCCAATCGGCTGCCAACCAGGTAGCGGCTGAAGGGTATTTTCCGCTTTGAAAAAAAGCGGCTCCATTGAAGCCGTATATTCCGTAGCTCCGTTCGATGACGATTTCCATTTTCCGCTTTGAAAAAAAGCGGCTCCATTGAAGCCAGCCCGCGCCAGAACAGTTCCCGTACCTGTTCAGATTTTCCGCTTTGAAAAAAAGCGGCTCCATTGAAGCTAGAGTCTGGCGCTGTCCACGTAGTGAGAAGCGTAGAAATTTTCCGCTTTGAAAAAAAGCGGCTCCATTGAAGCCAAGCCAACCTGCATCGAGAGCCAAACCAGCGTAGCCATTTTCCGCTTTGAAAAAAAGCGGCTCCATTGAAGCTTTCCCACAGACCGAAAACAGGAACGAAGCTTCTTATTTTCCGCTTTGAAAAAAAGCGGCTCCATTGAAGCGACGAAATCCCGATCACCGTTATCCGTAGCAATGAGCATTTTCCGCTTTGAAAAAAAGCGGCTCCATTGAAGCGTTGGGGATACGTCCAAAAGGATACCGGAAAACGCCGATTTTCCGCTTTGAAAAAAAGCGGCTCCATTGAAGCTTGTCAACGAAAAAGTCATTTGGATGGGGACTCTAACATTTTCCGCTTTGAAAAAAAGCGGCTCCATTGAAGCCGATTCCGCTGGGAAACGACTACGCTAGTGCAGATTATTTTCCGCTTTGAAAAAAAGCGGCTCCATTGAAGCGCTATCACCGGATTGACCGAAGGTACGAATTACGTACATTTTCCGCTTTGAAAAAAAGCGGCTCCATTGAAGCTTCCTGATTGACACCGCGCGTCGTGCTTTTCAGGGCGTATTTTCCGCTTTGAAAAAAAGCGGCTCCATTGAAGCCCGTCCTTAATCGGGCCGTAGTTCCGGGCATTACGGCAATTTTCCGCTTTGAAAAAAAGCGGCTCCATTGAAGCATACTCCAGTCGAACCGCTGGAGCTAAAACCCAATCAGACAGAATTTTCCGCTTTGAAAAAAAGCGGCTCCATTGAAGCATACTCTGCAAATTGTGCGTGTCGTGATCGAGGTCATTATTTTCCGCTTTGAAAAAAAGCGGCTCCATTGAAGCCGTCCGGGGGGCGTGTTTCGATTCGTTTGGGCTGGTTATTTTCCGCTTTGAAAAAAAGCGGCTCCATTGAAGCGCGCGCGGCAGCAAGACGCGCATGACCGGCAATAACGCCATTTTCCGCTTTGAAAAAAAGCGGCTCCATTGAAGCTGGAAGCAGTTGAAGACAAATTCTCAATCGCTTCATTTTCCGCTTTGAAAAAAAGCGGCTCCATTGAAGCGATATGACCGAACGAGAAACACAACGTCGAATCGTTGAATTTTCCGCTTTGAAAAAAAGCGGCTCCATTGAAGCTTCTTTTGATAAGGCGCGCCAGACGAGTACCTGACGCGATTTTCCGCTTTGAAAAAAAGCGGCTCCATTGAAGCAGCTCGCAAGTTGGCAAACTGTCCGTCGCGGATCGCATTTTCCGCTTTGAAAAAAAGCGGCTCCATTGAAGCTCCAAACGATAAAATCAACCATTTCTGCCATTTTCCCTTATTTTCCGCTTTGAAAAAAAGCGGCTCCATTGAAGCGGGCATTTTTCTTTCTCCTTTCTTTCGGCAAGGCGCATTTTCCGCTTTGAAAAAAAGCGGCTCCATTGAAGCACTTGTTTCCGGCGCGTAATGCACGCCGTCCACTTGGGATTTTCCGCTTTGAAAAAAAGCGGCTCCATTGAAGCGATACTCGCCGAGTAACAACCAGCGCCCGCTGTGAAATTTTCCGCTTTGAAAAAAAGCGGCTCCATTGAAGCCGCTTCAAACGCTATCTCGCCTTCCAGCTCTGTCTGGCTATTTTCCGCTTTGAAAAAAAGCGGCTCCATTGAAGCCCGCCGCCTGGCTAGCTTCCAGCCCGCGCCAGAACAGTATTTTCCGCTTTGAAAAAAAGCGGCTCCATTGAAGCTGGAAAGACAAGGACAGAAGAGAAGTTTCCGCCACATTTTCCGCTTTGAAAAAAAGCGGCTCCATTGAAGCGGACGACTTGAAGTTCTTGTCTCCATTTCAAGTTCTATTTTCCGCTTTGAAAAAAAGCGGCTCCATTGAAGCTGTCTCTCCTGCGTTTTAGGCCCGCCGGCCATGATATTTTCCGCTTTGAAAAAAAGCGGCTCCATTGAAGCCGCCCGGAGTAAGTTGGATATTCGTTGTCGATCAATATTTTCCGCTTTGAAAAAAAGCGGCTCCATTGAAGCCCCAATTATCATTCCGGCTGAGGGCTTCCCACCGGGCATTTTCCGCTTTGAAAAAAAGCGGCTCCATTGAAGCTCTCGCCGGATGCCTTCAGCCCGCCCGGAGCTGCCGGGTATTTTCCGCTTTGAAAAAAAGCGGCTCCATTGAAGCAGGGTATATTGACGGTGTTGTACCGCTGAAAAAAGATTTTCCGCTTTGAAAAAAAGCGGCTCCATTGAAGCGCGGCCCCGGCCGGACGACGGCCCACCCCATGGGGACATTTTCCGCTTTGAAAAAAAGCGGCTCCATTGAAGCCAGACGACGCAACGGATACGAGTATCCTAACGCTTCAATTTTCCGCTTTGAAAAAAAGCGGCTCCATTGAAGCAACCGGAGGCGACGGACTGGATTACGACGTGGAGCGTATTTTCCGCTTTGAAAAAAAGCGGCTCCATTGAAGCAACGTCGCGGCGCAATCGAGGCGCGTCAACGTGACATTTTCCGCTTTGAAAAAAAGCGGCTCCATTGAAGCGGCAATGAGCGGCGCAAGCTTGGCGGCTTCCACGAGATTTTCCGCTTTGAAAAAAAGCGGCTCCATTGAAGCACGCAGGTATAGATTATCCTCTGCCTATCTCTAACACGACATTTTCCGCTTTGAAAAAAAGCGGCTCCATTGAAGCATGGTTCGACCCTGTTACTTCGATGGCAAGCACTACGATTTTCCGCTTTGAAAAAAAGCGGCTCCATTGAAGCACGCTTTCGGACTTCCTATCCCTTCGCAGGGACGCTATTTTCCGCTTTGAAAAAAAGCGGCTCCATTGAAGCCGGCGGGGGTCCGATAGAGCCAATCCGGAGCCACGGATTTTCCGCTTTGAAAAAAAGCGGCTCCATTGAAGGCCTCGGGAACTCAGCCCGATCATAAGTCCGGGAAGGGATTTTCCGCTTTGAAAAAAAGCGGCTCCATTGAAGGTAGCCGACGCCGAAGGAAGCTGCTGTGCCAGGCCGGAATTTTCCGCTTTGAAAAAAAGCGGCTCCATTGAAGGGTCACTCTTATGCTCTAGCACAATGCGCCCGGAGTAAGTTATTTTCCGCTTTGAAAAAAAGCGGCTCCATTGAAGGGCTAAAGATTTTTTCATTGATTTTTGATGTTTTTCCAGATTTTCCGCTTTGAAAAAAAGCGGCTCCATTGAAGGTCTTATCGCATTGGGAGGACGTTGACCTTGCAGGGACGCATTTTCCGCTTTGAAAAAAAGCGGCTCCATTGAAGGCGGCGTGTACTCCCAACAAGTATGACAACACTTCGGGAATTTTCCGCTTTGAAAAAAAGCGGCTCCATTGAAGGGTTTCTTCTTCGGCTTGATTTTCTTCACTACTCCCTATTTTCCGCTTTGAAAAAAAGCGGCTCCATTGAAGCCTGGGAAAACGGCTTCGGGATGCATCCCCCGAAGCCATTTTCCGCTTTGAAAAAAAGCGGCTCCATTGAAGCGGCTTGGCTCTCCGACCGATGGCGTGGTGATTGTTGAGATTTTCCGCTTTGAAAAAAAGCGGCTCCATTGAAGCGATGGCCCGTCCCATGATGACCGGCGGTGGCTCCCGGCATTTTCCGCTTTGAAAAAAAGCGGCTCCATTGAAGCAAAGTCGAGAATCCCATTCAGGCGGTCAAGGCTTACATTTTCCGCTTTGAAAAAAAGCGGCTCCATTGAAGCGAGGAAGTAACAGTTTTCCTACACTTCCCCAAGAAGATTTTCCGCTTTGAAAAAAAGCGGCTCCATTGAAGCTCGTCCTGCCCGCGCGTGACTTCCGTTGCCCGTATATTTTCCGCTTTGAAAAAAAGCGGCTCCATTGAAGCGGTCTATTGCGCAAGTGCTGGGCAATAGCTCGGTAGCGAATTTTCCGCTTTGAAAAAAAGCGGCTCCATTGAAGCTAGGTAACGTCTGGAGTGCCGGCGACATTTTGCAGATTTTCCGCTTTGAAAAAAAGCGGCTCCATTGAAGCCGATTCAGTTCGAGAAGCTGAAGCGCGAAGCACCTATTTTCCGCTTTGAAAAAAAGCGGCTCCATTGAAGCCTGACGAGCCGGCGTTCACACACGCGCAAGCTGTATTTTCCGCTTTGAAAAAAAGCGGCTCCATTGAAGCCCGGCGCTGGCATTGGGTGGCACGGTTGACAAAACGCAATTTTCCGCTTTGAAAAAAAGCGGCTCCATTGAAGCGGTGATGACGGTGGTTCGCATGTGTCCCTCCCTGAATATTTTCCGCTTTGAAAAAAAGCGGCTCCATTGAAGCCGATCTCCCCGCCACCGCTGAAGTGGAAGAAGAAAAATTTTCCGCTTTGAAAAAAAGCGGCTCCATTGAAGCTCTCGCCCATTGCCGTCATGACGGCGATGGCCTCCCATTTTCCGCTTTGAAAAAAAGCGGCTCCATTGAAGCTGAGTCGAACAAGGCAAGGCACAAAAAAAGCGCCGTTATTTTCCGCTTTGAAAAAAAGCGGCTCCATTGAAGCCGGAAAGCGCCTGAACACGTCACACAGGTCTTCGCCCCATTTTCCGCTTTGAAAAAAAGCGGCTCCATTGAAGCGCCGCTGTGGTGCGTCACGAGTGCAGCGCCGGATTTATTTTCCGCTTTGAAAAAAAGCGGCTCCATTGAAGCCGTAGTGGACGGCGTCCACACAAGCCACCGGAAAGCAAAATTTTCCGCTTTGAAGAAAAGCGGCTCCATTGAAGCCGCCAGGCTTTGGCCGAGACCCTGAAGTACGCTGTATTTTCCGCTTTGAAAAAAAGCGGCTCCATTGAAGCGCTAGATCAGCGTAGAAATTGCGCGCACACTCAGGAGATTTTCCGCTTTGAAAAAAAGCGGCTCCATTGAAGCCCAGACAGCCGCCCCTAAGCCACCGCTGGAACATGATTTTCCGCTTTGAAAAAAAGCGGCTCCATTGAAGCCGGAATATACGGAACAGCAAACTAGGGCTAACCGGCATTTTCCGCTTTGAAAAAAAGCGGCTCCATTGAAGCGCATCACCTGCCGGCGCTTTTTGTTTGCCCAGGCCGCATTTTCCGCTTTGAAAAAAAGCGGCTCCATTGAAGCGATCGCATGCTCATGCCATGCACATGCTCATGCCAGATTTTCCGCTTTGAAAAAAAGCGGCTCCATTGAAGCATCTGATTGCCTACTTGGTAAACCAACCACAGTTGGATTTTCCGCTTTGAAAAAAAGCGGCTCCATTGAAGCACTTCCTGTCTGGCTTTCCTGCCTGGCTTCCTGCCTTATTTTCCGCTTTGAAAAAAAGCGGCTCCATTGAAGCCGATTT
>Ga0308408_1001540_pt1 | contig 10665 bp, 9 predicted proteins | sample HotsprSampleMSe3_FD_203466 | JGI IMG/M metagenome (GOLD analysis project Ga0308408, IMG submission 203466) | Hot spring phototrophic mat microbial communities from Mushroom Spring, Yellowstone National Park, Wyoming, United States - 20060912_MSe3 ... | reverse complement strand
GCTGAACGCCGTTCCTGAACACAATCAATTCATCACGGCAAATATCCTTGTGATTCTTTCGCACTGCACGATTCACACGCCTGCACTTCACGCCATCATTCAAACGGCAAAAGCGCATTTAGTTGAGTATCAACGCGGACACCAAGTTTTTCATTGGCGATTGAAGCATGGGCTTTCGCTTCCCGATAATGCGCCGTATCTCAACCTATTTCGCCTCATGACGCTTGACCCCGACGCTGATTGCACCGCCTTTCAAGCCCTTGCCCTCAACGATACCACACACCTTGATGCGATTGTTCAAGACCTTGAATTTTATCGGTTGGATAACGCTCGATTCCGATTGCCTCACTTTCAGCACCAAGTTTTGCCTAATGCCGAAGGCACGTTTCTTGTGTGGTTTCCGCCGAAAGAACAATGCGTTCAGCGAAAAATTGAACAGTCGGATATTGTCGTTCAGGCGCATGTGCTTTGGCTCTTGCAACACTTCAATCGGTTGGAGTGCAACGGTCGGAACGAAACACTTGCCTTTTTGCGACAGGTGATTTCAAGTGAGTTGATTGTGAAGAATCCATATGCGGTAAGTCCCTACTACCCATTTCCGCTTGTGATTTTGTATGCGCTTTCGCGAGCGATTGTTTGGGGAAAAATTGACGCGCTCTATGATGTGCGCGAGCGTGTTTTAACGATGACGCGAGAAGTTGCTCCGACAAATGATTTAGAACGCTTGTGCGTGGTTTCTATCGGAAAGTATTGGAACGACAAGGCGTTGCAGGCGGCGTTTCCAATCCATGCGTTTCGCAAGATGAACACTGGTGCGTTTTACGCCGCAACCAATGCGCACCCTTATTTTGAATGGCTCTCGCGCTTTCGTTTCACTCGCTTTGAATTTCACAGCGAAGCGTTGCAATGGGCGATGCTCAAATGGCTTACGGAAACGCCTTGCTGAATAAAAACCGAACCGCGCCGATACTTTCTCGCTTCGAGATTTCAGGCACGGTTTGCGGTGTCGGCTGTTCAAATGTTCTTGCTTAAAACTCCTTTCTAAAACTCTTCATCGAAGGTCACGGCTTTCGGACTGGAATCGAATCCTTTTTGGTATTCGGTCACGCGCTTTTCAAAAAAGTTCGTGAGCGGTTGCACATCTTGAAGCACCATGAAGGGAAAGGGATTTTTCGTTTTGTATTTCTTTTCGTAGCCGAGTTGCTCCAAGCGTTGGTCGGCGCAGTAGCCTAAGTAGTCTCGCATCATCGATTGCGAAATGCCCGTAATGCCGTGATGCAAACAATCTTCGCAGAAATTCATTTCAACGGCAATCGCTTCATCGAGCATTTGATAGACGTGGCTTTCAAGCGTTTTATCAAAAAGGTGCGGATATTCGGCACGAATGACTTGCACGACTTCCATTGCACCTTGAATGTGCATGGTTTCATCACGAAAAACCCAATTTGTTGCCGCCGCAAGCCCAGGCAAGAGTCCGCGATGGCGCAGGAAATAGACGTAGGCAAACGAGCCGAAGAAGAACAAGCCTTCGATGCACGCCGCAAAGCAAATAAGGTTTTCTAAAAACTGCCGTTTCTTTTCATCGGTATCGAGTTTGTCTAAATGCTGAATCGTGTCCATATACTTGAAGCAGAAATCGGCTTTGAGTTTCACCGACGGAACGCTTTGATATGCCGCAAAGGCTTCTTGCCGCTCACGAATATCAGGAATGTAACTATCGACTAAGAGCAAGTAGGTTTCCACGTGTTGCATTTCATCGAAAAGCACTTTGCCGAGAAACATTCGGTATTCAGGCGAATTGATGTGCTTGTAAAGATTCAGCACGAGGTTATGCCCCACGATGTTATCTGCCGTTGCAAAAAAGGCGACAAGGCGTTTGATGAGATGCGCTTCTTTGGGCGAGATTCTGTCGCGCAAGTGTTCGTAGTCGAGCGAAAAATCAAGCTCATCAGTGGTCCAAATGTTTTTGATGGAGTCTTTGTAGAGTTTGAAGAACTGCGGATACTTCATCGGGCGCAGTGTCAGGTCGAGGTCGTGTGTTAGAATCATGGTTGATTTCGGATTTTGGATTTGCGATTTCGGATTTAATTGATTTCAGATTTTGGATTTCGGATTTAATTGATTTCGGATTTCGGATTTAATTGATTTCGGATTTTGGATTTTGTTATCTGTTTTGTTTTGCGGTTTTTCCTGTTGCGGTAAAAATTGCGGTTAATTCATCTGCTTCTTTGGTTAAATCTTTCAATCGTTCTGTGTTCATCAAGCCTGATTCAGCGATAAGTTCGAGCCAAAAGAGTGATTCATCTGCTTCTTCTTCTACGATTGCAATTTTTGAGATAAAGTCTGCTTTGGAGCGGGCTCTGCAAGCGGCGCGATAATTTGCGGCGACTGATGTGGCAGAGCGAAGAATCTGCTTTCCAAGAACATCACCGATTTTATTTTTCGGCAATGTCTCCACCAACTTGATGACTCTCAACGCAAATTGCTTCGTTCTCAACTTCAACTCTTCTGTCCGCATCGCTCTACACTGTTTAATGTTTCTTTATCCGCATTCCGCATTCCACAATCCACAATCCGCATTCCGCATTCCACAATCCACAATCCGCATTCCGCATTCCACAATCCGCATTCCACAATCCGTTCATTGGCACGCTTCGCACGAGTCAGGATTTTCAAGGGAGCATGAAACAGCATCTTTTGCTTTGTTCTCGGAACTTGCGTGTCCATTGCTATTAGTGAATTGAGCATTTGCGACAGCATTAGCCAGTTTTGCTGTCTCTTGAACAGGCGTGCTTTCTTTTGCGCCTGCGGTTGTAGTTTTCTGAATGCGTGTTTTGGCACGCGAGCGCAAGTAGTAGGTGGTCTTCAATCCCCTTTTCCACGCATACATATACATTGATGACAGTTTGCCTATTGTTGGCGATTCCATAAAGAGGTTCAGCGATTGCGACTGGCAAACAAATGCCGAACGTTCTGCCGCCATGTCAATCAAGGCTTTTTGTGAAATTTCCCATGCAGTTTTGTAGAGTGCGCGCACGTCTTCGGGAATTGCGTCAATGTGTTGGATTGAACCTTCGCCTTCAATGATGGCGGCGCGAATTTGCGGTGTCCAAAGTCCCAAGCGTTTCAAATCTGCCACGAGGTAACGATTGATTTGCAAGAACTCACCTGAAAGCGTTTCGCGCTTGAAGAGATTTGAGACTTGCGGCTCAATACACTCGTAACAGCCGACAATCGAAGCAATCGTTGCAGTTGGTGCAATCGCAATAAGAAGCGAGTTGCGCAGTCCTTTCGCTTTAATTTCTTCGGCGAGTGTGTCCCAATCTTCGTGCAAGGTTGGCGTAATGCCATAGTCTTTTGCGAGATGCACGGCGAGTTTGCCGTCAACATACTTCGTTTCGTTGAACGCCGGAAATGCGCCGAACTCTTCGGCTAATTTGACCGATGTTTTCAAGGCTTCGAAGTAAATCACTTCGGAAATTTGATTTGAAAGGGCTTTTGCGTCAGGCGAGTCAAACGGCATGCGCATTTTGAAGAACACATCTTGTAAGCCCATCAAGCCAAGTCCAACGGGTCGCCATCGGCGATTGGAGGCTTCTGCTTCTTTGGTAGGATAGAAATTGATGTCGATTACTCTATCCAAGAATTTTGTCGCAATGCGCACGACTTTACGCAGTCCGTTGAAATCGAAGTAACCATCATCTCGCACGAATGCGCCAACATTAATGCTTCCAAGATTGCAGACGGCGGTTTCATCTTTGGACGTTACTTCCAAAATTTCGGTGCAAAGATTTGAACTGTGAATGATGTTGCTCGGCTTGCCTGTTTGTGCCGAGCGTTTGTTTGAGGTGTCTTTGAAGCAGAGCCAGCCGTTGCCTGTTTCGGCGAGGGTTTGCATCATTCTGCCGTAAAGGGCGCGGGCGGAAACTTGTTTCAACGCTTTGCCTTCGGCTTCATACTTTTCATACCACATCTCGAACTCATCGCCGAAGGTGTTGAGCAGTTCAGGCACATCGTTAGGTGAAAAGAGCGACCAATACGCATCGGCTTCAATGCGCTTCATGAATAGGTCAGGCACCCAGAGCGCAAGGTTTAAGTTGTGCGTGCGGCGTTCTTCGGCACCCGTGTTGTTGCGCAGTTCGAGAAATGCCTCAATGTCTGCATGCCATGGTTCGAGATAGACGGCAGCGGCACCTTTGCGTTTCCCACCTTGATTGACCGCATGCACACTTGAATCCATTACTTTGAGAAACGGAATAATGCCATTAGATTTTCCGTTTGTGCCTTTAATCAAGGCACCAGAGGCGCGAACAGGTGTCCAATCAATGCCAATGCCACCCGACCACTTGGAAAGTTGCGCACAATCGGCGTAGGCTTTGTAGATGCCTTCTAAACTGTCTTCTCCAATCGTTAAGAGATAGCACGAGCTCATTTGCGCGTGGCGCGTGCCTGAATTAAAGAGCGTCGGCGTTGAGGGCATATAAAGAAAGTTCGAGATGATGTCGTAGAACTCAATCGCTTCTGTGATGTTTTTGGATAAGCCGAGTGCCACGCGCATGAACATCCATTGTGGGCGTTCAATAACTCTGCGGGTTTTCGGGTGTCGCAAGAGATAGCGGTCGTAGATGGTGCGCAGTCCGAAGTACTCGAAAAGGTCGTCGCGGTCGTGGTCGATAGCATATTCAATCGTATCTAAATCTTCTTCGGCAAGCGTGCGTACACGCGGGTCAATGAGTGCGAGTTCGTCAGCCAGTTTGATGTAATCTCGGAAGGCTTCGTCTCGTCCTGCTTCTTTGCGAATCGATTCGGCGAGCATACGCGCCGCCACTTTGGAGTAGTTCGGCTCTTCAACGGTCAGCATGACTGCGGTTTCAATCGAGAGATTATCCAATTCTTCTGTGGTGCTTCCTTCGTGCAAACCGTTGATGGTACGCTTGGCGACTTCAAGTGGCACGACATTTTCAATCCCGCGACATGCACGCGAAACTGCATGCAAGATTTTTTCGATTTTGACTTCTTCACGCGAGCCATCTCGTTTTACAACATACATAGTCGTCTCTCCTTTTAAGGGTTATGAAAAATTGAGTTTGTAACGTTTTTTCTCTGAAACTTTGCCTTGAAAAAGCCATTGCGAAGACACGAATCGAGAGCATTTTTCCCTTCGGTCTTGTCAGACTGATTCAGTTGCGGTCTTCAAAATTGTGATAACAAACGCTCGGTGTGATTGACTTCTCTTGTATCTCTTTGCTGTAATGTTCTCGCTTTGTTTAGCGTTGATGCAAAGTTTTGGGCGAGTGTTAGAGCGTTGATGCGTGTTCAATATCGTAGAGAAGAGTTTTCAGCGCAAACAATTTCTAAAAAAAGTCAAAAAAAGTTTTCGCTAAACGAATAACGGAAGTTGTTGATTTCATTTTGAGAACAAAACCGCCTTTTTTCAAGGATTTCAACTTTTGGTTCTCACATTGACATATCGTTTATCTCTTCTCCTTTCCTCTTCACAAGTGCTTCTCTTGCGCCGATTACATCGTATCTAATTTCTTTTAGTTTTCTTGTTGGAGCAATATCGTTTTTCCTGTGCGTTTCAGGAGTGGTCGAAAAAAAATAGGTCGCCAAACTTTCGCTTGACGACCTTAAGGAGGTGCTCTATAAAACAACCTTACAGAAACCATAAACTGCAAGGCAATTATCATAACGAAGCGACTCCCAAAAAAGTTTTACTAAAAACAGATTTTTTAGGCAGTCCCTTAACCTGTCCCTATTTAGCCTTTGAACTCAATCTTTGCAATTCCTTTGACCTCTCAAAAGTAGTCTTGAATTTCTGCGCCGAGTTGGAAGCCGTTTTGGGTTGCGATAGTTTTCAAGGTTTCGATTGTTGGTTCAAGATTGTCCTGAACTTGCGGATAGGTATATCGTTCGCCTTTGAAGTTGCGCATCACGACCTCCTTGTCATCAAGTTTTTCGATGTAGTGCGGAAGAAGTGGAATTTTTCCGCCGCCGCCGGGACTATCGATAACAAAGTGTGGAATGGCTAATCCTGAAATGTGTCCGCGCAAGCCTTGAATGATTTCCAAGCCTTTTTCAACTCTGGTTCTGAAATGCTCCGTGCCTCTGACAATATCGGCTTGATAGATATAATACGGTCGCACGCGCATTTTGAGCAATCCTTTCATCAGCGCACGCATCGTCTCTATATCATCATTGACCCCTTTGAGCAACACGCATTGATTGCCAACGGGAATGCCTGCATCGGCAAGTCGCTCACAGGCTTGTTTGGCTTCGGGCGTGAGCTCGCGCGGGTGATTGAAATGCGTATTCACATAAACGGGGTGGTATTTCTTGATGATATTCACCAATTTTTTCGTGATACGCTGTGGAAGCACGCACGGGATTTTTGTTCCGATTCTGATGATTTCCACGTGAGGAATTTCGCGGAGCGATTTCAAAATATACTCGATGCGTCGGTCAGAGAGCGTGAGTGGGTCGCCGCCTGAAAGCACAACATCGCGCACTTCTTTATGCTCACGAATGTAGTTAATGCCTGCCTGCAAATACTTCAGACTAATTTTTGATGAATCGCTGACTTTGCGTTTGCGCGTGCAGAAGCGGCAATACACTGCACATTCATGCGCCACAAGAAACAACACGCGGTCGGGATAGCGGTGCGTGATGCTTGGCACAGGCGAATCGCGCTCTTCGTTGAGCGGGTCATCAACGCAACAGCCTTTAATCAATTCACTTTTGCTTGGGACAACTTGCTTGTATATCGGGTCGTTTTTTTCCTTGATAAGCGAAGCATAATACGGGTTGATGCGAATGTTGAACTCTTTTTCAAGTTCTTTCATTGTTTCAATGTCTTCGCCCCATTTTTCGTGGACTTCTTCGGGTGTTTCAATGCTATTATGCAAGAGATGTTTCCAAGCCGTGTCTTCATCTTCCTCGATGGGTGGCGGGAGCGTTGGATTGAGCAAATGCGGCTCGCTAAGCCTTATCTCGTTATGCTGATTTTCAGCAATACGCTTACGGCGATGTAGTTTAGTTTTGGCTTTTGCACTCGCAACTCCGTTGAGGCTAACGGTCTGAACAAGTTTTTGCTCAATGCTTAATAAGGACGACATACACACGTGTTAAGTTGATAAAGATGTTTCACTTTATCACTTTGCAACTCGTGTGCCAATTTGATTGTGATAGCCGTGAGTCAAAGGCAATCCGAATCTTGCGATAAAATCAAGGGTCTACGGGAGATACATTTTTTATGAAAGCCGTTTATCGTGTTTTTTCTCACAATGAAAAAACGTTTTTGAACGACTCTTAAAAATCAATTCACTTTGAAATGATTTTGGGTTTTATGTCGCTAAACTCAATGCAATTATTTTTTTCGGTGAAAAACATGAGCAAGATAGCGGTTTTCTTTTGCGGTCATTTCTTCTCTTTGGCTTGGGGTTTCATCACTGTATCCAACAAGATGCAAAACTGAATGAATCGTTACGCGCAATAGTTCTTCCTCTTCGCTTACCTTGTATTGACGCGCATTTCGGGCAACTGTGTCGAGCGAGATGTAGAACTCCCCTTCCACTTCTTTGCCTTCATTGAAGCGAAATGAAATGGTGTCGGTGGCGTAGTCGTGCTGTAAGTATGTTCGGTTTATCTTTTTGATAAACTTATCGCCGCAATAGACAGCGGAAATCATCTGCGCTTGATGTTTTTCACCTTTTAGCACGGCTTCGATTGCTTTGCGCAATTTTTGTGTAGGGAGTTTTCGCTTTGTGGTGTTTGAGATTTCAATCATGAGTGATGTGTGTTGGGAGCGAGACAAAAAATGTTGTGCCTTTTCCTCTACCTTCGCTTTCAATCCATACTTTGCCGCCGTGCAATTCTACGACTTCTTTAACGAGCTTAATCCTAATCCTGTTGAGCTTTCCCCTGCGGTTGGTCGCGCCGAAAGTTTCTGAAATTTTCCAAAGGCTTTGGCGATGTCCTCTTGCGTCATGCCTAATCCTTCATCTTTGATGGTTATGAGCACTTCGGCGGTTGTTGCCTGATTTTTTTGAATCAAACCAGCACGGGCGAGAATCCCCTTTCCTTTCGGGCTATACTTTTTCAAGAAACACTCGTGATGATACAAGGCTTTGGCGTAGTTCTTTTGCTTTTTGTAGCAATGGTAAAGCCCTTCGTGTGCCTCGTAAATGCTTTCTTTCGCGCTTGATTCCTCGCCGAGTTTCAAGGCTTTTTGGTAATGCTTAATGGCTTTTGAAAGTCTGCCTGTTTTGTAAAGCACATCGGCTAATCCTGAAAGGTGCGAGCAAATGATGTATTTATCCGTTGCATTTTCCAAGAGTTTGAGTCCGCGTCGGAAATAGCCTTCGGCTTCTTTCAAGTTGCCTTTGAGTTCTTCAACATTTCCGAGATGATACAAGGGATACGCGATAGCCGTAGGGTTGTTGAGGCTTTCGGCGAGAACGAGACTTTTTTGAGATAGGTCAAGGCTTCATCGTAACTGCCGTTCTTTCGGAAAATCACGCCGATATTGTTGTAGATGCTCCATTGTGCTTGTGTGTTGCCTTGCTTGTCATAAATGTCCAACGCTTTGAAATAGTAATTGAGGGCTTTTTCAAAAGCGTTCAGATGCAAATGCACCGCGCCGATTTGGCTATAAACTTGTGCGAGTTCTTTTGTTTCGCCTTTGCCTTCTAATCTTTCAAGGGCGAGGCTGTAATTGCCGATGCGGTCGTGCGCTCTGCCAAGCCAAAAGAGCACTTCGCTTGTATCGGCGTGGCATTGTTCGAGAAGGTCGTGCGCTTCAGCAAGCACCAGTGCTGACTTTTGAAAATTCGACAGCCGAAACTCTGCAATGCCGATGCACAAAAGACTTTGCGCCAACTCTTGCAACAAGCCTTCCTTGCGTGCCAATTCTGCCGCTTTCATGGCAAGCGCGATAGACTTTTCAGGCTCGGATTCTCTGAGGCTCGCCGCTTCTGCATTGAGCGATGTCATTTCACGATGCGTTTCCGTCATGAATGTTGGACTTCGTGTTGTCGGGATTCTGCTCTCACGTCAACTGCTTTTGGGCGAACTCGGCGGGCGCACTTCATTCTTTAAGGCTTCTTCGTGATGATTTAATTCAACCGAAATTTATCGTCAAAAAGATTTTTCAGAAGTCGACGATATTGCCCGTGATAATGCGCACTCTCTTTGCGCAAATACGACATGAACTTATAGACCACAAAGCCAATAAAGGCAAAGGTGCATATCGCCATCAGCATGAGCGCGAGCAGGTCGTAGGTTGGTCGCATGGCAAAGATAAAAGTGAATTGCTCAAATTTTGAAGTATCCACTCCGATTGCGTGTGTTTTCGGAGATGAACCACTGCCCCGTTGTTTAAGCCGATAGCGAACGTTCGTTCCAACGGCAATCCCATCGCACAGGATAGGGCGGCGCGGATTGCGCCTGCGTGCGTTACGACAACAATCGTTTCTGCTTGATATGCGCTAAGCGCATTCACAGCACGGGCAATGCGCAACTGCAAGGTAACAAATGATTCGCCTTCGGGCGGCGCAATCGTTACAAAATCTTTTGTCCATGCCTCGTAGCGAGCGCGGTCTTGGGTGTAAATCTCGTCCCAAGTTTTGCCTTCCCACTGTCCGAAATTGATTTCTCGCCATGCCGTTTCAAACACAACATCAACTTTCACGGCTTTTGCTAATGCTTCGGCTAACACACGGCATCGCAAGAGGTCGCTTGAAATCATCACACTTGGCGCAAGGGGTTTCAATTGCTCAACCAACTTTGCCACATCGGCACTGCCTTTTTCTGACAGCGCAACATTGCTTTGACCAATGCATCGCCCCGCCGTTGCTTCGGTTTCGGTATGCCTCACAAGAAAAAGATTCATCACCCTTAAGTTTTGTTGTTCGAGCAGTTTTTACCATTCGTATTTTTGTTATGCTGATTGCCCTCAATAACTTCAACTTGCCCTGTCGGTATAAGCGACTAGTAACATTCTCAACCCGTCAAAGATGTTTGATGTTCATTCGCTTTTTCGCTCCAAGTGTGAGCGGAATGTTCATCGCTCGCTGAAATAGCACCTTTGTTTTGAAAATTGAATTCCTTTTGCTAAACTCTCGCCGACTTGGTTTCGAACCCTGCTGAACCTTCACCGTTCCCCAGTGTTCAAACCCTGTTCTCTCTCATTGTTTTCCTGACAAGCCATTTCACCTCAACACGGTGCAAGATTTTAGCCAAGTTCTGTGCTGATTTCAAGATAAGGAAAAGTTTGACGAAAGTTTTCAACTTTCTTCGCAAAACAAGTATTTTTAATGTAATTATATGAAGTTTTTTCGGTAATTTTTTGCAGTTTCGCCAAACTAAATGTTGGTGGCAAGTGTAAAAGACGACCACATAAACGAAAAACGGATCGAAGAATGGAACAAAAAGACAAATCAATACAAGACCTTGACAGTAAAATCACGTCAGACACAGTTTTATTCTTCGATATGGACGGAACATTGGTAGATACAAACCTTGCAAACTTTCTTTCTTACAAGAAAGCAATAATTTCCGTAACAAAATCAAATTATGATCTAACATACAATTCTGACAAACGTTTTAATCGCAGTTGTCTTAAAGATGCTGTTCCAAACTTGACAGAGAAAGAATACGAAAGAATAA
>Ga0308408_1001538_pt1 | contig 10674 bp, 5 predicted proteins | sample HotsprSampleMSe3_FD_203466 | JGI IMG/M metagenome (GOLD analysis project Ga0308408, IMG submission 203466) | Hot spring phototrophic mat microbial communities from Mushroom Spring, Yellowstone National Park, Wyoming, United States - 20060912_MSe3 ... | reverse complement strand
CCAAAAAGCCAAAAAAGGCAATCTCAACCTTAGGCTAGTCAATCTGGAGGGTCAGTGGCATCTGAGAATCAACTTAGGAAATGGAGAGTACGTATGGGTCAAAGTAATTCGGTCAGCAAAAAGAAAAACAGACAAGTGGATAGGTTTCATCAGCGATTTGGAGCACGCTGAGAAGACAGGCGACTGGTTCCCATACACAGTACGACTGAAACTCAGGAACGGGAGAATCTATGCACAGTTTAGCAGAGAAGAAAGGCTTCCAGAAGTAGCTGTTACAAAAGACAACGGCGTCATAGGGATTGACATCAACGCTTATCCTTTTCACTTAGCATTAGTTCATACAACAAAGGATGGGAACATAGAAAAGTATGAACGGATTGGCTTAGACAATCTATTAGGGGGCAATTCAGACAAAAGAGCGTACTTAAGCTGGCAAACAGCTCATCAGGTGGTGAAGATCGCTAAGAAATCACAAAAAGGGATCGTTATAGAGAATTTGACTCGACTTCCTAAGGGTAGAAGAGGTGATGGGCTGCCTAAACTGAGACAGAGACTACAAAAGTGGATATACAAAGCGTTACTGCAGAAGATTGAGATTGTAGCAAAACGAAATGGCATTCAAGTCATCAAGGTCAATCCAGCCTACACGTCAATCATTGGCAAACTGAAATACGCACCGCTTTACAATATAGATAAAGATACAGCTGGTGCTTATGTGATAGCCCGAAGAGGACTAGGCTTCAAAGAACGCCTGCCTAAAAACTATAAACAGCTTCTGAAAGATGCAGATTTTCTGTCTTATACAATAGCAAAGATTGAAGACAAGATTGCCAAAATCAAACAAGAAATACGAGAAGAGAAAAACGAATACAAGCGGAACAGACTGAAAAGTGCTCTTTGGAAAACACGAAAAGAACTAGACATGTTACTTAGATACTTACAGGGAAGCGGAGAGAGCGAGTCAGCTGCCCAACAAACCGTCAACCGCAAGCTGGAACGGGTGAGGGGTAGGGCACAAGCCCTACAAAAAAGCTGGCAAGTTCTCTCCGTAGCCTTTGCCTTCTCCTGTCTCGAGAGCCTTCGGGACTTCTCTCCCTTGAAAAAAGTACTAATTTCGAGGGACTGGGCGGGAGTAGCAAACAAGGCTAGTCCCTCCCATCTAGGTTAGGGGACGACTGTACAAAAGGACCGCCCTTTTGTACAGTTTCAGCGACCTAGTAAAATCCTGTGACCCCAAAAAGGTCGTGCGGATTCAAATCCCGCCCTCGACACAAATTACACAATACACATACTAACATTCAATGTTTTGGTTCAAGATTGAGTAAACTGCAAAGATCTGTTTTCACACTATAACATGCCGCATACTCCTTACTAATTGCAGGCGCGACAAAATAAAACAAAACGAACTATCTTCTTCAACTCCCCAATCTTCTTGTTTATCTGATAGAAACGCAAAAAATTTCATTAATATCACATCCCCAATTCTATACACCTTAAGTTTAGTATTCCACCCAAATAACTTGTAGCTCAATCTGTAATATCCTAAATCAGCTAAGCGATTGTTTAAATACAACAATTCAAACTTACTGACCCTATCGCTGTGTAGCATGGAACCATATAAAGCTATATTTTTCATAGATGCAAAGCGTTTTGTTAACTTCTTATAACTAGAACTATATACTTGAATGGCATCACTAGTTTGGGGGCTATTAGAATAACACACTAATTGAAATCTTACCTCATCTTCCCTACAATCCAATGCAAATACACCAATTGTCTGTACATCTTGATGTACTAACTTGACAATAAGATATATCTTATAATCATTACTATCAAAGTAGTGCCCTAATATAATTAATCGTGCATCCGATAAATCATAATTCATTTCTGACTGAATCCTATTGTATATCAATTCGGGCAAATAGTAACCTTTACATACATACGCCATGTTAAAAGTGTCTATAACATCTTGGCCGTAAAAATCACCACACCCCCTGATTTCTCTATCATATTTAACTTTATTTACTACGTGATCTAATTTTCTTGTATCTAAAATAAACATGTACATTAGGCTATTATGTACAAAAATCAATTTATCGTATTTTTCTATAGGATAAAAGTAATATAAAATCCTATATTGAGTCACATCATGCAACTTATTGTCTCCTGGTGAAAAAACAATCATTAAATCTTTTTTTAGGTCTATAACAGTCAATTTAAATGGACTTGTAGAGCCACTCATGAGTATAAAAACATATTGTTTATAGTGCATCATTGAGGATGCATAATAATATCCATGTGTGTAAGTTATATATTCGCCCAACCTCTTAATCATAATCCCTTTCGCATTCCGAACCAAAAAATGGCAACCATCATTATATATGAAGTCTCTGTTTATTTTAATTTCAAGTTCTGTATTTTTAGCATTAGGTGCTTTATTTAAATTATAAGTTCTATATAGCGAGCTTACAAATGGTAATAGACTCAAATCACTCTTTGTTGAATAAGCTGCGATAATTACACCAGGCGACTCTTTTGTTACTAGCACTTTAGCATTATTACGGTTAAAATGTAGGATGCCAGTTACTTTATCTACATCCGCTTCTATGTTTATAATCAAACTTTCTATCTGGTATTTGTACTCTTCTCCATTTGCTTTAATTCTGAATATAAAAGTTAAAGTTCTTAGATGGCTCTTACTCTTATCATCTACACTTTCATCGACTAACAATAAGTCAAATTTCTCTAAATTACTTATACTATCATGTAGTATTTTTTCTTTAGTCTTCTTGTAAGATTTTGGAGCATCATCTCTCTCAATCGCAGTATTTATCAACTGCTTAATATCACTTAGCGTCCATTCCATGATGTAGTTATTTTCACTTAGCAAATCAACCAGATGAATAAATATGCCGTCCCTTTTGACATGTATAATAGGTAGTATTGTACGATGGAAAAGTGACAGAACTTCTAAGTATATTTCTTCGTCCTTACTAGACATTAGTAAAAATTCTCCATTGGATACATTGATAATAGACACATATCTCTTTTTATCCTGTAGTTCGATGTCTTGTAAAACGGCAAAACGTATATGTTTATTAAAGCTGATCAAGATAGTATCCTCATCTCTAATGACACCCTCTAAGTTACTAAGCTTTACGACTTCATAAGAGCATTTTGTGGTCTCCCGTATGAATATGGCAACTTCATAATTGAGTTTTCTTTCATATATTATTAAGTCCTTTTTAGAGTAGAAATAAGTTCTGGCATCATAAGACTTTACATAGTATAATCCATCGAACATGTTTTTGTAAGGTTCACATCGCATTATGAAAAGGTCTAGGAAATTGTTAGCATAGGGTACTTTTAGATACTTTGCAACTTTTACACGAATTCTTTCACTTTGATGCAAAACAAAAAACACGATAAATGTACAAAGTACATGTAAAATTGTATTGTTTACAATAAAACGCGAGCTAAAAACATGAATACGGCTCCAAGCTTTTGACACGTGGAGTTGAGCTGCCGCCGCCGAACATCCTCACAATAACTTAAAACGCCTGCATTTGTATATTTACAAATGATTTTAGGCCTTATTAATAATACGCTGCCCAAATGTAAAAATGCTAAGTTTATCAGAATTCCATCAATGTGCATAACTGGAACTGATAGAAATACCAGTTTGACCATAAAAAACAACATAATATTAGAACTATTTACATTGAGAAACGATGATTATGAGACAATATTTTATATGCTAAACAATTCTATTAGATTTATTAACCGTAAGTATGAAGAATACAGGAAGTTTAGTATTTTCCCACTATTTGACTACAAAAGTGGTACTTATAATTTCGTAGGTATAGATAAAGAAAAATACAAGCTAACAAAATATAGTACTGAGCCTGCTCAATTTGTCAAGGCGCCTAACGGCGATCTGTACTTCATAGTTGATCATACTTTCTTAAAAGTCGATAAAAATAGTTATAAAATACTAACTATAAGCAATTTAACAAAAGGGAACATACTATTTTATTTCGCAGAAGAAAAATATTACTCTATTCACAGAAAAAATGAAAACATATTCCCTACTATCCTTTATACTTACCCTATAGTCAACTCATTTATTGTAGTAATGCGAATAGAAGATAACAAAAAGCTTGAAAAGACTAGTATATACTTAGTCAATATAGTAGAAGGGGTTGTAGAAGAAATTGAATATGACTTGAAGGGATACATGATTGAGTTAATGTACAATGTGGAAGATTATATTTTTGATTTACTTAATGATGTTTCGAAATACCACGAACTTGAAGAAGATGACATGGCATACTTTACTCCCAAAAAGATACTTGAAACTTCAATAATAGAGGTATATGTAGATAATCATTGCAAACTTATTAAGTATCAAAACAATGTGCCAACCTATAATGATTGTAATTTTTATATAACAATATCACTAAAAAACAATATAATTTACACTGACTGTGTTTTTGAAATGGATTTTAATATAGTATTTTCAGTTTATTTTGAAAAAAGTGAGCTAAAAATTGTAATGTCTACTGATGAGGACGGATATATAAAAGTATGCGGGCGCTCTGGCGTCAAGTACAACATACCAAGTAACGATATATTACTTAATAAAAGTTATCATTTAAATAGTAAGTACGACATTAATAATTCTCAACTGTATTCTATAATCTCATTATCTGAAAAGTATTTGATTAATGGCATAGATGTTTATGAGTTAGTTGATGGATATTATAAACAGCTATATACTATGCATCCTAGTGATACAGCAAGATTCAATGGCATTAGTATTACATACAGGTCAGAAGATGTTCTCGCCCTTATCTTATCTAATCACGTCAAAGAAAATCCTATTTTTACAGGTAATTGTACATTAGGTATAGAACCTACATATAACAATAATATGTATTTTTCATATGACAATGACACTGAAAATATAATAAACTTTATAGATTGGAGTATAACAAAAAAGCTCGTAGACACATACAAAGAACAAGGAAAAGAAAATGTAATCATAGAATTCAGCGAGTATCTAAGAAAGATAAACATCGGTAACTTATTAAAACATATTGAGAGAAAGCTACACAAAGATAATATAGAATATGACAAAATGTATTATATCTACTATTTTATTGAAGAAACATGCAGTTTATACCTACTTGTATCATTATTTTATTATCAAAATAACTCTATATACCTGCGTTTTGCAATTGTTAAGTATAACATACTGCAACCAGTTTCTCGTAGTGAAATACTCTTTCTATCGGATACGTACGAATTAGATATATATCCTAAGGTAAAGTTAAAGAATCATAATAGGTTATTACAGGAAATCGTGTACAAGACTTTAAAGATAAGGAGACAAAAAATGCACTTTGACGATTTGATAGATTATTTATTGCTAAGTTACTTAGCTGACATATCAAAGCCTGTAAGGACAGCAGATAAAAATGTGCAAATCAACAACTCAACGGGTTACTTATTTGAAATCTCGAAAAGAGATTACGGTGGATTATTTTTATATGACAATGAACTAATAATAAAAGATGGTAAGACTTATATGGAAATAAAAGACATTAAGCACAATCGTCAAGCCGAATTAAAACAAGTAGTCATATTCTATCCTAAGAATGGATATACTTATTCCGTTATTAACCGATATGGTAACATTCTGATTTATCTACTGAACATAAGAGATATAGTAGAACAGAGCAATTACGATAAATTTAGATTACTGATTATAGTCTCAGAATGTGAAATTAGTCAAGTTATTAATACTGTACATAAATAGATTTGTTACGTATTGCTCAACTATTATAATAAATACACTCGGAACTGTCCTTTGTGCAATGCAACTTACATACTAATCGAAGTTATGTCTGTGGAGCAGGCTCTGGTTACAGACCGTAGCTATCCTGCGACGAAACAGGAAACTCAACTATCAAATGTTAAACAGTTCGCACTCGTAGTTCTCATGCTGCGAATTCAAAATTAGCTTTGAAAAGTTCAGCAGTTTGTTTATAGTGATAAAACTGGCATTTCGCTGACTAAATCCAGTCTAGATAAAACAAAAAATTCTCGCTTATTACGTGGTGCTCCCTCCCAAGGGTCTAGTTCCACAATCACGTAGTCTCCTAAATTCTCACATATAATCTCTTTGGGAGCGTGAGACCATTGTAGGATTCTTGTACTAATCCTGTTATTCCAGATATCGACAAACGAAGCATCACGATTACATACTATTTCTAAGCTATTATTGAACGTATTTGAAACAAATATCCCTCTTATATTCAATTTATTCATATTAATGTGGTTTTTATCTTTTTTCTTATGGAACAACATAGAATCATATGACGAGCAGGTTACAAGCTTTAAGAATAGACTGCCCTCTAAGGTTATACACTCAAATGTACCTATATACTCTATATTATTAATATCGTACTTGCTGACAATGTATAACTTATCTAAATCCTCATCTACATAGTAGCTTAACACCTTAAGTGCCTCATCTTCAATTTGCATGTTGTGCCATCGCAAAATGGCATCACTTAGTAATTCGGCTACGTCAAAAACTTCAATAAAATCATCCACGTAGCCGTAGCCATAGTGTTCTTTCTCGCATACATCTTGTTTTAGCAGATGAAGTTTATCATTTAATTCCCGCAAATTCATAATGAATATATGTTGTAATTCCGTTGGTAAAAAGATAAGATTATCGCTTGTTTTAGAGTAGTAAAAAGTATAATTAAAGTCCCCTCTCAAAAGTGTTTTGAAATAATCTCCACTCATAAAAGGATAAAGCCTACCACTTTTTAAATCAATAACTATTAAGAAGACAGGAGATATGTGGGTGGGAACTTTCATTATAAACAAATAGTCTTTATGGCGATACATTGTAAAATCTGAAAATTCGTTATCAAGGTCCCATATTAAGTCTAGTTTTGTGTCCATTCTCCGTTGCGTGTATAACTTTTTATTCTTAAGCACAATACCATTTTCAGTACTATAAAGTATGTTATAACATTCATTGCTATATAAAACATTAGACAAGTAAATTTTTGGTATTTCTGATGAAATATAAATTTTTTGTGGCAAAATTCTAATATTTTCATAAGGGTTTTCTCCAATAAAATGGTATTCGCGGTATCTATCTTTGCTTTTAATTGTAATTGCAAGTTTTCCGAAGTCCAAATAACATTCCAGACTATCGCGATCTAATACCATTATTACACCTAAACGAACTAAATTGCATCGTCTTTCTTCATTAGCATTAATATAGATATCAAAGTAAACCTTGATTTCTTTTGTGTAATTAATTTGTTCAGAAGTTACATCATGCATATACTCAATATATTTGATGCTGCTTTTACTAAAGTTGATAAATTTGATGTTTTCTAATAAATCCTCCATATATTTAAATCCAGAGGATTTATATAGCATATCCATCACTACTGAATCAATTTCATCAATATTCCAAGATAAAATATTTATTTTTTGACTTATAATATCAACAAGATGCACTTTTATACTACTATTATCTATCTGAATTACAGGAACAATTTTGTTGGCAATTAGGTAAAATAAATCTAAGTATAAGTTATTTTTTCTATTCTCTAAATATAATGCTTTCACGCTTTCTACATCTATGATAGCTACGTAACTAGGAGGATTAGTAGTATCTATATGTTCCGGCTTATATAGCTCGTTAGAAAGTATATAAAACTTATCCCTTAATCTAAATAGCAAACTATTATTCTTACCTGTAAAGTAATTTAATTTAGAAAACTCTACAGGGCGATAAGTATCGCGCAAAATATCTTTCATAAACCAAAATAGCCTAAGTTTGTCTCCGTTATATCTGCGGGGATCTCCTTCCCAAAAAAAATTATTATAATACAATATCTCGTTACTTCTGCTCCTAAAGTAAGTTCTATATACTAATCCGGCACACACTGATTCTCTGAATGGTAATATAGAACCGATTCCACTGCGATGCGTAATTTTTGTGTATTCTTCAAAAGTATTACTATTTTCGCAAGCATACGGGAGCTTTAGGCAATGGGCTATCTTAATTTTTATTCTATCATTCTCCCCCAAATTGAAAAACACAGAAAAATATACCAAAAATTAAGAAGTATTATATTGTAAAAATAGAACTAATTTTGCATTGCGCTTTTTTCGTAAGGATTGATATGATTAGGCAAAACAAAAATATAATAAATGTACGGGATACATGTGGATTTATATTGTATGTAGTAAAATGTGCAATAGAGATATAAACACGGCTATAATCTTTACTTCGGCGAAGCAGGAAGCTCAATCATCAGAGATTGAGCATTCCGCGAGTGAGCAGTTCGCTGTGTTATCTTTTTATTGACAGACTTCACAGCCCTCGTCGTCTATCCTACATGTTGATCCCGTAGTATAAGTCGGGATGGCATCACGTTCTACTGCGCTTTTTTCAATTCTGGTCGCACCTGTTGTTCGGAAGTAGTAGGTAGTTTTTAGACCGCATTCCCAGGCATATTTATAAATGTTACTGATTTCTCGTATGTCGTTACCATCGTAGAATATATTTGTTGATTGTGATTGTGTAATCCATCTTTGTCTTACTGCGGCTTGGTCTACGATAACATTAGGATTTATTTGAAAAGCGGTTTTAAAAATGGTACTTAAATAACTTTTTACTTCTTTCTCTAAATCTGGCATATTATATGCTGCTTGTATCGCATCGCCGTCAAAGTATTTGAGCAGTTCTCTAAATTTTGGCCATAGACCCTTTTCCCGCATGTAACGTTCTAAGAATCTGTTTATTACAAAGAAATCTCCCGAAAGGTTACTTTTGACATACATGTTAGAGAATAAGGGTTCAATAGATGGTGAGGTATCCATAATGATGCTGATTGTAGCGGTAGGTGCGATAGCTGTAATATGCGAATTACGGATACCGTACTGTTGGATTTGCTGGCGAAGGTAAACCCAACCAAGTTTTGGTGGATATCTTTTAGCATTCACGGGTTGTCCTCTCTCGGCTTCTATGAGGTCAATCATTTCGTAGGGCATGATTAGCTGTTCCCACTTAGAACCATTGTACGTAGGATATGGGCCTTTTTCTTTGGCTAGCACGACGGAGGCCACGATGGAATGGTAGCTGATGAATTCCATAATATCATTTGCCAATTCAAGAGCTTCTTCAGAATCAAAAGGTATCCCAAGTTTATACAACATATTATGCCATCCACCCACACCTAGTCCAATGGGCCTGTGTCTTTTATTAGAATCTCTGGCTTCTTTGACTGGATAAAAGTTAACATCTATAACATTGTCTAATGCCCGTATAGCTATGTATATGGTTTCTTTTAGCAAGTCGTAATTGACCTTCCCATCTTCTACAAAATAATCCAACATTAGTGAGCCTAGATTACATACAGCTATCTCATCGTTACTAGTGTTAAGGGTGATTTCGGTACACAAGTTTGATGAATGAATGACGCCGACGTGGGATTGTGGATTAGCGATGTTACAGGGGTCTTTAAATGTTATCCACGGATGCCCCGTCTCGTAAAGCATCTTCAATATCTCACGCCATAAGTCTATAGCATCTATCTCTTGACCGTATATTAAACCCTGTTTGTATTTTTCTACGTACTCATAGTACTTTTCTTCAAATGCTTTACCGTACAGGTCATGAAGTTCGGGTACTTCATTAGATCGGAAGAGATACCATTTGCCTCGGTTGATTATCTGTTTCATGAAAAGGTCTGGTATCCATAAGGCTGTATTTGTATCATGAGTTCGGAGACGCTCGTCGCCTGTATTACGTCTGAGCTGGATAAAGTCAAAAACATCGTTATGCCAAGGTTCTATATAGACGGCGCCGGAACCGTTACGTTTGCCTCCCTGATTGACAGCCACTAGCATGTCATTGTGGATTTTTAGAAAGGGAATCACGCCATTACTTTTACCATTAGTACCACTGATGAGTGCGCCTCTACCTCTTACTTTTGTCCATGAGCCACCTAACCCACCAGCCCACTTAGACAAATAAGCACAGTCTGCAATACCGCGTTGAAAGATAGACTCAATACTATCATCAACTACATAAACATAACACGACGATAACTGCGGTCTAGGTGTACAAGAATTAAAAAGTGTAGGCGTAGAAGAACAGAATAGCCTTTTTACATACTTTTCAAAAAGTGATATAGTATATTGTAAAGATTTTTCTTTATCTTCCTCTATCAAGAAATGACCCATAGCAACTCGCATCCAGAAGAATTGTGGTGTTTCTATTATAATTCTCTCCTCTCCTCGCCTATAACCCAATAAATATCTATCGTACAAAACCTGAACACTATGTATGCTAGAATTAAAATCATGTACATGGGAAAGATGTACAGCCAATCCATCTAAATCATCGTCAGTATATTTTTGTGTAACCCTTTTGTCTAAGAGTTTGAGTTTGATTCCTCTCTTAATATAGTGTCTAAATGCGAGTCTGTGAAACTCGTCTATCTTTTCTATGCCGTGTTTTAGTGCATCCCAGCCGAGTACAGTTTCATATATGCGCATCAACATAAGTCGTCCAGCCAGGATACCATAATCGTATCCATACTCTGTCAAAGCTTTCGCATTTAGTGTCAC
>Ga0308408_1001537_pt1 | contig 10674 bp, 7 predicted proteins | sample HotsprSampleMSe3_FD_203466 | JGI IMG/M metagenome (GOLD analysis project Ga0308408, IMG submission 203466) | Hot spring phototrophic mat microbial communities from Mushroom Spring, Yellowstone National Park, Wyoming, United States - 20060912_MSe3 ... | reverse complement strand
GATCAGCGATCACATCGCTCATGCGGAAGGTTTCGGACTCGGTGGCGATCTGGGCCTGCATCACGACGTTCAGCAGAAGATCGCCCAACTCCTCGCGCAGCGCAGCCAGGTCGCCGGCGTCGATCGCAGCAAGCACCTCATAGGTCTCCTCGAGCAGCGTGCTGCGCAGCGATTCATGGGTTTGCTCGCGGTCCCAGGGGCAGCCCTCCGGCGCGCGCAGGTGAGCAACCGTCTCCTGAAGCGACTCGAAGCTCCCCGCGCGCGGCAGCGCCGGCAAGTAAAGCGTGGTGAGGTGATCGAAGTCATCGCTGTGGTCGAGCGTCGCCAGGGTCGTGGCGCGCAGAGGCGCGCCACCTCGCACCACGAACACCTGATGGGACGGCGGGTATTGATTCATCAGGGTTAGCTTGAGGTCGGAGGCAACGGCGCGCGAGTAGACCTGCGCGATCAGCGCCGGCTGATCTGGGCTGAGCGGCGGGTGGTGCAGCGCGGCAAGCGCCAGCGCGTCGCAGATCTGCAGACCATCCAGCGGGTCGCAGGCCGGCGCTTCGCTGGCCGCGACGCGCTCAAGCGTCGGCTCGATGAAGCTCAAGCCGGCGACTAGGCGGACGGGAATGCCCAGCGCGCCGGCGCGCTGCATGATCAAGTGGACGCTGGCCTCGCCGACCAGCGGATGCCCTGGCACAGCATACACGACGCCCTCCGGCGACGCTTGGGCTGCCGCGATCACGCGCGCGGCGATCTCGGCATAAACGTCCTCAAAGCGCGCTGCATGTTCGTAAAGGTCGTCGAAATCTCGCAGCTCGAGGTGCGGCGGCAACTCGGCCACTGTTGGATGTCGTCGTGTGCGCAGATAGACGCGCCGGCTGGCGCACAGCACATCCCACGCCTCGCGCGTCAATAAGTGCGCCCCACCTGGCCCCAAGCCAAGGATCGTGATCATCGCCCTCTCACTGAACACTCACGCGGCTGCATCGGGCTAAGCTCGCGTGACTAGAATTAGCAAATCTCAAGCCAAGGAGTTCACCGATTATGGCGAGTGCGCCCGGCACAGTGAGTTTGCCCAATCCGAAAGCCAAGACCAAAAAGAAGATAGACATTCCATACGACCGCTGGCCTAATCGCATCCGACGCGCCATTCGCAGCTTCATCAAGATCACCATCCTCATCAGCTTAGGCTTCACCATCTACTTCCTCGCCACCATTGACGACGTCACGCTGAACATGTTCTTCAACGCGGTGGCGGTGGCGTTCAGCTTGCTGTTGCAAATCATGGCCGTGCTGTTCAGCATCATTCTACAGTTCGGCCTGCTGTTCTGGTTCCTCTCCCGGCCCGACGTGGAGATCATCCGCCCCGGCGACGACACCACAGTGACCTTCGACGATTACTGGGGGCAGCCCCAGCTTGTCAGGCTGGTGAAGCAATGGATGAGCCTGCTGCGCGACCGCAAGGAGTTCGAGAAGATGGGCGGGCGCTACATCAGTGGTCTATTGCTCTACGGGCCGCCGGGCACTGGCAAGACTATGCTGGCCAAGGCGATCGCCGGCGAGTCGGGCATGGCCTTCATCAGCGCCCAGGGCACCAGCTTCCAGGGCATGTTCTGGGGCATGGACATCTTGCGCGTGCTGCGCTTCTGCAAGTATGCGCGCGACCTGGCCAAGAAGTACGGCGCATGCGTGGCCTACATTGACGAGATTGACGCGGTGGGCATGAACCGCGGCGGCGTGCGCGGCAGCGGGCCGATGGTCGGGTCGTTCACCGGATTCGGCCTGGGCATGTTCGCGCTCTCCACGCTGCTCAGCCAGATGGACGGGATGAACAAGCCCTCGCGCAGCGAGAAGTTCTGGCGGCGCGTGTATCGCTTGTTTGGCAAGCAGTACAAGCCCAAGCGCGACTGGCACGTGATGTGGATGGGCAGCACCAACCGGCCGGACGTGCTCGATCCAGCACTCACCCGCTCCGGCCGCCTGGACACCAAGATCGCTGTTGACCCACCTGACCGCGCCAGCCGCCGGCAGATCATCCAGGGCTACCTGAACAAGATTCAGCACGATGAGACGGTGGATATAGAGGCCATCGTCGCCGACACTGCCGGCATGACCCCCGCCGATATTGCCAACGCAATCACGAAGGACGCCGTGGACACCATTGATCAGCACGTCGAGCCGGTGATGCGCTACGCCTATGAGATCATCGTGTCTCTGGCCGGCCGAGCTGCTGAGAAGATCCTCACCGGCGAGATGTTCGCCTCCACCGGCGGCGACTACCGCAACGTGCAGATTAATCTATGGAAACTGGCCGTCTACGGTTACTTCGGCCCGCGCCTGGCGATGCGGTTCGGCGCCTTCAGCGGCGATAACATCGCCGCGATGATGGCGCAGGATGACGTGCTTGAGCGCTACTGGACACAGATGGAACAGGTGACCGAGAAGCTGCTGCGCCGCCACTGGAAGGAAGTCACCGCTCTGGCCGAGGAGCTGTTGATCAAGAACACGTTGAACGGCAAGGAAGTCGTGGAGGTCATTGAAGCCAACCAGAGCCTGGAGGCGTTTAAGGAAGAGGAGATCATCCCGCGCACCCTGGCCGCCATCCGCGCCCAGGCCCTGGCCGAAGCACGCAGCGACAAGGGCAACGGCGCGCTGCTGAGCGATCCATTCGCCGCCCTCGGCATGGCCAATGGGTCATCCGAATACCCTGTTGACGAACCCGTAGTGGTGATTAACGGCGCAGCCAACAGCAACCCAGCACACCGCGATGGGGCAAAGCCAGGAGAGGAAGGCCCTGTGCTGATCAGCGACTCGGCCACGGATGTTAAGCCGGAGGTCGTCAACGACCTGCGCGCAGAGCGCTAGCGACTCAACCCCCCACGTGCATCTAACCTCCCACGTGGGGTGTTTTTTGTACATGCGCGCGTTTGTCCTCTCTGGCGGTGGCAACCGCGGCGCGTTGCAGGCTGGCGCCCTAAAAGCCCTCCTCGCCAGTGGCATCCTGCCTGATCTGATCGTCGGCTCATCGGTTGGCGCGCTGCACGGGGCGTTTCTGGCTGCTGTGCCCACCGCCGCTCAGGTTGAGCGACTGTTCGCGCTGTGGCGCGAGGCTGGCAAGCGCAAGCTCTTCGGAACGGCTTCGCCCTGGCACATCCTCAGCGCGCTATTCGGCCGCGATCACCTGGCCGACAACCGACGCCTGCGCGCTTACATCGTGCAAGCGCTGCCACCAGGCACGCATACATTCGGCGACCTGCGCCTCCCGCTCTATGTCACCATCTGCCACCTCGCAACCCATGCGCTCTACGTCTGCGGACACGACCCGCAAGCGCCCCTGGTAGACGCTATTCTGACCAGCGCCGCTGTGCCGGGGTTCTTCCCACCCACGCACCACCAGGGCCAGATCTTCGTGGATGGTGGCGTGATCTCCAACCTGCCAGTACAGGTAGCGCTGGCGCAGGGCGCAACCGAGATCTGGGCGCTGGACCTGGCCTTTGGCTATCAAGCTGACCTCACACTGCGCGGGGCGCTGGACATCGCTGGCTATGCCATCCGGCGGCCACTTTATGAGCTTGCGCTGTGCGAGCTGGAGCGCGCCGTGCGCACCCCGGGCGTCACCGTGCATCACATCGCGCTGACCGGTTACCCCAACCTACCGTTGGGGGACTTCTCGCAGACCGAGGCGATGTTGACCGAGGGCGAGCGCACCGCGCAGGCATACCTGGCGCAGCCCTGCCCCAACGTGATACAGCGCCCCCAGCCCGCGAACGCTCCGCTGAGCGGACCGTATGGCGCGCGCCATTTTCATTTGATCTGCCAGCAACCTGATCATCACCGCGCAGCAGGACAAGGATAATCCCGGCTGTGCCATGCAGCTCACGATGACGCTCTCAGTCGAACAACTGCTGCTCTTGGTCGCCGGGCTGCTTGGGTTGAGCGTGCTGGCCAGCAAGGTCTCCGGCACGCTGGGCGTGCCAGCTTTGATCTTATTCCTGGCGCTCGGCATGTTGGCCGGCGCAGAGGGCTTAGGCGGCATTCAGTTCAACGATGTGCGCGTCGCACAGGCCACCGGCGTGGTCGCGCTCATCTTTATCCTCTTCTCCGGCGGGCTGGACACCGCATGGCGCGCGGTGAGGCCGGTTTTGAAAGAGGGCATCGCGCTGGCGACGCTCGGCGTGTTCATCACTGCGCTTTGCGTTGGGCTGTTCGCTGTCGCTGCTATGGGCTTCTCCCTGCTGGAAGGGATGTTGCTTGGCGCCATCATCTCCTCGACCGACGCGGCAGCGGTCTTCAGCGTCATGCGCATGCGCGCCAGCCGGCTGCCGCGCAAGCTAGAGTCGCTGATCGAGCTGGAGTCGGGCAGCAACGACCCGATGGCCGTCTTCCTCACCGTGGCGCTGATCGGCTTGCTCACCACGCCTGGCAGCAGCGTGCTCAACCTGATTCCCACCTTCTTCGCGCAGACGGCGCTGGGCGTGGCATGCGGGCTGGCGATGGGCTATGCCAGCGTGCGGGTGATCAACCGCATCTGCCTACAGGCTGACGGCCTGTATGTGATCATCACAATCACCCTCGTGCTGCTCAGCTACAGTGCGACCGCCCTAATCGGGGGCAACGGCTTCCTGGCGACGTACCTGTGCGGCATCGTGATGGGCAACCAGGACTTCATCCACAGGCGCAGCCTCACCCGCTTCCACGACGGGCTGGCCTGGCTGATGCAGATCGCGATGTTCCTGACGCTGGGCTTGCTGGTCTCGCCATCCCGATTGATGTCAGTCGCCGGCGTGGCCACACTAGGGGCGGCGTTTCTAATCTTGGTGGCGCGGCCGGTCGCCGTCTTCCTCTCGCTGTGCTGGGCTGGGCTATCGCTGCGCGAGCTGATCCTAATATCCTGGATGGGGCTGCGCGGCGCTGCGCCAATCATCCTGGCCACCTTTCCGCTGGTCGCGGGTGTAGAGCGCGCCAGTGTCATGTTTGACCTGGTCTTCTTTGTTGTGCTCGGCTCAGTGCTCGTTCAGGGGGTTACGGTTGCACCCATCGCGCGCTGGATCGGCCTACAAATCCCGGAGCAGAAACAGCTACCGCCGACCATTCAGATCGTCGAGGGATCGAACGCGCGACCGGTAGATATCTATATTGCACCTGATTCGCCAGTCGTCGGTGCTCAGATCGTTGACCTTCACTTGCCGGAAGGCGTGCTCATCGTGCTGATCGCGCGCAGGGGAATGCACCTCGTCCCCACCGGCAGCACAGTGATCGAGGCAGGGGACATCCTGACGCTAGTGGCCAGCGAGGAGGGCCTGGAGAAGGCGCGCCAAAGGCTCACCAAGCGCCCGGCGGCCTAGCTTGGGACAAAGCGCATTGCGCCTGCGCCGGCCAACAGCAGGAACGAGGCCACAAGCAAGACATAGTCTGGTGGCCGCATGCGCAGCGTGCGCAGCCAGGTGCGTCGGCCGGTGCCAAACGCGCGCAGGTCCATGGCGTTGGCGCGGTCCTCGGCCTCTAGCACAGCCCGCACCACCACTGGCACGATTAAGGGCACGACCCGCTGGCCAACCATTAGCACGCTCCTCAGGCTGCGCTCGCGCGATTCCAGCTCATAACCGCGCGCCTTTTGGGCGTCCATCGTGATGCGGAAGTCACGCATGAGCATGGGCACGAAGCGCGCAGTGAGGTCGAGCGCAAAGGCAAATCGATCCGGCAAGCCCATGCGGCGGAAGGTGATGCCCAGGTCAGCCGGATCGAAGGTGAACACCATCGCCAGCGAGGCGGCGGTCATGGCCAATGCGCGGATAGCCTGTTGCGCGGCTTCTAAGGGCGAACGAAAGAGCAGATTCAGACCGCTGATCACTGCGATAAGGATGAGCACCCCTAAAGCCACAGGGCGGATGCGCGTCCAGGATAAGCGCGCCAACAGCAACACAACGGCGCTCAGCGCCAGCAGTGCAGCCAGCGCGCGCACATCGTTCGCCACCAGCAGCGCCGTGGTCAGGCAGACGTAGAACGTCACGCGCGCGCGAGGGTCAAAACGCTGAATGAGGGTCATCGTGTGCGGGGAGTGGGTCAAACCCAGCCTGGCTGATCACCTGCGGATCGGTGAGGATATCCTCCGGCGCGCCGTCAGCAATTACCTGGCCGGCGGCCATCAGGACGACGCGGTTAGCAAAGCGACGCGCCAGCACCAAGTCGTGCGTGACCAAGACGATGGCTTCGGGGCCGCCTGGCGTGCCGAGCAGGCGGATGAGCAGATCCTCCGCCGTGTCGTCGTCCAGGCCGGCGGTGGGCTCATCCAAGATCAGCACACGCGGCCGCATTGCCAACACACTCGCCATCATGATGCGCTTCTGCTGCCCGAAGCTCAGGCTAAACGGTGATTGATTCAGCGGCAAGTGCGCCAGCCCAACCAGGTCCAGCGCCCGTTCAATCGCCAGGGCGATCTGGGAATCGGTCAAACCGAGGTTGCGCGGGCCGAACGCCAGCTCCTCATGCAGCGTGTTGGCGAAGAGCATCGCTGCCGGGTTCTGGAACACGTAGCCCACCGTGCGCACGAGCTGAGCCGTCGTGGCGCGCGCGGCGTCCTGTTCACCGACCAACACCTGGCCGACCTGGGGACGGACCAACCCTACTGCCATCTTGCACAGCGTGGACTTGCCAGCGCCGTTCGGCCCGATCAGCGCGACGACATCGCCGGCGCGCACCTCTAGCGAGACGCCACGCAGTTGTGGCTGGCGAGCGCCTGGATAAGCGAAGGACACATCTCGAAAGGCCAGCAACACCTCCCCCTTGCTGCGTGGGGGGCGGGCTGCAGCGCGATCTGCGCCGCGACCGTTGAGCCAAGCGCGCAAGCCGGCTACGTCACCATCAAAGGCCACGCTACCGTTCTGCAGCGCCACGACGTGCTCTGGCTTCACCCGCAGCGCCTCGCGCAGGCGGTGCTCGATGATGACCACGGTCAACCCCGCATCGGCCAGCCGCCGAAAGATCGCCAGCGCATCGCGCGCCGAGGGCGGATCGAGCGAAGCGAGCGGCTCATCCAGCAACAGCGCACCCGGGCGCATGGCCAACGCACCTGCGATCACAACTTTTTGTAGCTCGCCTCCACTGAGGGTGTGAATGTCGCGGTCGAGCAGATGTGTGATTTGCAACTGCGCCGCGGCCTCGTGAACCCTGGCGCGGACCTCATCCCTAGGCAGACCCAGATTCTCGGGGCCAAAAGCGATGTCGTAGAAGACGCGCGTAGCGACGATCTGCCTATCCGGGTCTTGCATCACCGTCCCGATTCGGCGGGCCAACTGGGCCAGCGAGAGATGCGCAGTCGGCTGGCCGGCGCAGCGCACTTCCCCGCGGAGCGTCCCGCCCTTGTAGCTGTGTGGGATCAAGCCGTTGATGCAGCGGGCCAGGGTGGTCTTGCCGCTGCCGCTCTGCCCAACGATCAGCGTGATCTCACCGACGCGGCAAGTCAGCGACACCTGGTGCAGCGCTGAGGCGTCTTGGCCGGCGTAGGTGTAGTGCAGTTCAATCGTCTGGATGTCGTTGTTCACAGCGCAAGCAGGCCGTGTCTTTGGACATTGTAAACGGCCAAATGAGCGGACTGAGACCAAGGGCGCATTCACCAATAGGGGCAACGCGATTTTCTGAGCGCCCTGCCTTCTGGGCGGCGGAAGATGCCGGCAAGGACGCTGTGGTTTTAGCTTTCCGCGTTCTCCGCGTGAGGATTAGCCTCGGCCCTTAACCGTGAATGCACTCGATGAGAGGAGACTCGCGCGATCCTGCCGCAGGCGACTTGACAGACCAGCATGACTATAAGATTATCCCTACTCAAGACCTTAAAGGAGTTTCCATAATGACGAGAACAGCGAACCCATGGACCGTTGACACGCGCACGATCGTGCTGGCCGCCATCTTCGGCGCGATGGTCATCGCGCTTCAGGTGGTGGGGCTTGGCTCAATCCCTGTGCCGAACGTGAGCGGGGCGATGACCACCCTGCTGATCCCGGTCATCCTCGGCGCCATCATCGGCGGGCCGCTCGTCGGCATGTTCGCCGGCCTGATCATGGGCGTGATCTATCTGATCCTGCCGGCCACAGCCGCCTTTGGCCCAATTACACTAATCGTGCCCAGGCTGGTATTCGCGCTGGTGGCATGGGCTGTTTACGGCGCGCTCAAACGCAGCACGAACAACACTGCGATCGCCGGAGCGGTCGCTGGTGCGGCTGGCGCGCTGACCAATACGGTCACCGCGGTTGGTATTGCTATCTTGCTTGGCCAGGTGCCAGTAGAAGTCGTCCCTGCCATCCTGCCCCAGGCACTCGTCGAGCTTGTCGGCTGCGCCGTGATCGTCCCGATCATCGTCGTAGCGGTCGAAACATCGCTGCGTGCGCGAGCGCGCTGACTAGCCAGCGCGTCCCGCGCAACGGCCTGAAATAACAAGGGCGGGGATGCAACTCCCCGCCCTGTTGTTTGCACCTGCGTTGTCAGGTTACTTCAGCGACGCCAGGTAGGCCACCAGGTTGTCCAAGTCCTTCGGCGGAATCAACTGCTCGTAGTTGCGCGGCATGATGTTCGCTTGGCACGAACCTTGCGGACACTGGGGCACGATGTAGGCATTTGGATACAGGATTGACTGCCGGATATATTCTTCTGGAGTCGTCGCCGGCGGCTGACCCTGGATCTTGCTCTTGTAGTCGTTGCTCGCGATGCGCTCCACGGCCACCGCGCCCATCTTGCTCATATTGGGGCCGACTGCGCCCTGTGCGCCCACGCCGCGAATAGCATGGCAGGCAGCACACCCCTGCGCCAGGTAGACCTGCTTGCCGGCTTCTTGCTCAGGCGTCAGCGGCACAGGAGTAGGACGGGCTGCCTGACCTTCGCCTGGTGCCGGCGGCAAGATGGCCTGATCGTTGGGCAGTGGGCTGAGACCATAGTTCACGATGTAGTTGGCCACGTCACGAATCTGATCACCACGCAGTGGCCCGCCGTAGCGTTCGCCAAAGGTGGGATGGTTGACATCCCAGACATTGCTGGTCCTGATCGGAATGCCGGATTCGGTGACGGCGATGATGTAGTCGCGCAGCGTGCCCGTCCATCCGATCTGCCGGAGCCGCTCGCTTGGCACGACAACGCGGATGGACTGTTGCTGCATGTCGTCGCGCACCAGTTCGATGCGGCCGACGAACTGCTCACTAGCCAGCGCCGGCCCCTGCCCCTCAATGCCCTCTCCTTTCACGCCATGGCAGCGCGCGCATTGGTCAAAGTAGACCTTTGCGCCGGCCTCTATCGAGCGCGCATCGAACTGCGCGGCCCGCACGTTCAGCCGGGTGCGATCGGAGAGGCCGATAAAGGTGCACACGCTGAGCATGACCAGTATGCTGATCAGGCCGGTCAGGATGCGCAGCGTGAAGCTGGGACGGAACGTGATGATCTTCTTGATGATGCTCATGCAGGGACGACCTCACTCAGTAGCGTAGCCGGAACCCGCATGCAGGAAGGTGTACTTCTTGAACTGAGTCGGATTGCCGGCGTCGTCTGTGTAGTCAATGCTGATGATGACCTGGCGCAGATTCTCCTGGATCTGCTTCACTTCCAGAACGCCCGTGGCCTCGGGCGAGAGCTTTCTACCGAGCGGATCCGGGCGAACCTTGCGCGCCTCCATGTCGTTGTGAATGTCACGGATCAGGCGGTCCAGGCCAGCCGAACCAGTGTTCGGATCGGCGCTGATTGGGAAGCTGCCGACAACATACTGCCTGTAGGGCAAGAGGCGGACAGGGCCAACGCCCTCATCCGGGATGAAAGCTTGACCAACCTCCGATGCAGGGTCACCGCCCACGTAGCCGAAGCCGGTGATCGGCACGCCTGTGGGAATGCCGGCCAGCGACAGATAGATGATCGCAGCTGCGAAGAGCGCGCCCAAGCTAAGCATGACCTTGCGATCGCCGTAGCGGCGGCTCGGGTTGGGGTCAATGTAGGGCAGGACGAACAGGATCATGAACATCAGCGGACCGACGATGACGCCCCAGAAGACCTTCGGCGTGATGCCGAACACGTTGGCGAAGAAGCGATCCACCTCCAGGGCGATGCCGGTGGGCAGGAACGGGATCATGTGTGGGATCTTCAATAGGCCCTGCAGCCAGTAGAAGTACCACGGCGCCACCGTGTGGTTGGGCGTCACCAGCGGGTCAGCGTGATGCTCGAGCGGAGCAGAATACCAAGTGGCTGCCGAGACCGCCAGAACAGCGAAGGCAACGCCGGCGTACATCAGCTCGTTGGTCAGGATGTCCGGCAGGAAGGGCACGCGCTTCTCCGGCGGCACCTTGCGCGCGTTGTCCTCGCCCACCGGCTCCATCTCCGGCGGCAGGCTGATCCCGAAGCGCACCACCTTGTAGTAGTGCACTGCGACGAAGATCACGCCGATGAGCGGGAAGAGCACCACGTGGAACAGGTAGAAGCGCAACAAGCCACCTGCGCCGATGTCCGGCGCGCCGCGCAGCAGCAGGTTCAGCTCAGGACCAATCAGCGGCACTGCATCGGCCATCGAAGTGCCGATCGTCACCGCCCAGAAGGCCAGTTGGTCCCATGGCAAGAGATAGCCACTGAACGAGAGGAAGAGCGTGACGACCAGCAGGACGACGCCGGTGAACCACGTGAACTGCCTGGGCTTCTTATACGAGCCTGTGACGAAAGTGCGCA
>Ga0308408_1001522_pt1 | contig 10712 bp, 13 predicted proteins | sample HotsprSampleMSe3_FD_203466 | JGI IMG/M metagenome (GOLD analysis project Ga0308408, IMG submission 203466) | Hot spring phototrophic mat microbial communities from Mushroom Spring, Yellowstone National Park, Wyoming, United States - 20060912_MSe3 ... | reverse complement strand
TGCCGCCGCGGGTCCGGGCCCAGCGATCGGCGAGGAGGGCGAGCGCGAGGCTGTCGGGTCCGCCCGAGACCGCAACGGCGAGCCGCGGCGGCCGCTCGAAGGGGCCGAGCCGGGCGAGCCTGCGGTCGAGCTCGGCGAGCGCGAGCGGGCGCGGCTCAGCTGCAGCCGGCGGCGATGCGCTCACGGGCGAGCGCCTGGCGGACCGCCTGGGAGGCGTTCGGGTGACGCCGGTCGAGCTCGGCGAAGGTCTGGCAGGCCTTGTCCTTGTCGCCGAGCCGAGCGAGGGCCACGCCGAGCTTCAAGAGATTGTCCGGCGCGCGCGGTGCTTCCGGCCCCCAGGTCCGGTAGTTGCGGGCGAAGGTGGCGGCCGCGTTCTGCCAGTCCTCCCGCACGAGGAAGGTCTCGCCGAGCCAATAGGCGGCGGTCGGCGTGTTCGGATCGTTCGGGAAATCCTCGACGTAGCGGCGCAACGCCTCCTCGGCCGCCTCCCACTCGCCCTTCTGCAAGAGCTCGCGGGCGGCGGCCCAACGACCCGCTGCCGTCGGCCCGCCGGGAGGTGGCGCGGTGGGCGGGGTGCGCGCGGCCTGCTGGGACGGTCCCGGCGCCGCGGTCGCGGGCGGAGGGGGCGCCGGCTGGCCCGGGCGGCTCGGCGCCGGGGGCGTCGCGGCCGGCCCGGGCTCGGTCCCGAGCAGCGCCTCGCGCGGGATCGTGCCGAGGACGTAGCCGCGGCGCGCCGCCAGATCGGCCTCGGCCGGCGGGGCGGTCGGTTGCCTCCCGGCGGCCGGTGGCGCGGGCGGGCTGGGTGCGGCCGCCGCGGGCGGGCTCGGTCGGGCGGGAAGTGCCGGGGGCTGCGGCGAGGGCGCCGGTGGGGCGGCGCCGCTCGGGCCGGGGCCGCCGCGGCTCACGACGGGCGCCGCCGGCCGCGGCTCGGGGCCGGGCTCGGGCTGCCCGCGGCCGGTCTCGCCGGCGGCGAGGCGGTCCTCGAGCTGGCGCTCGAGCCGCTCGACCCGCTCGCGCAGCCGGTCGCGCTCGAACTCCAGCGATTCGATCCGGCCGCGCAAGCGGCGCAGCTCTTCTTCGAGCTCGGTGAGGCGAGCCGCGAGGAAGGCCGCCCGCTGGGGGTCGAGCGGCTGGGCGCAGGCGGGGAGGCCCGCCAGCGTCGACGAGGCCAAGGCCAGCGCGAGCGACGCCGGGAGCACCCGGTTCGGCCGCGACCGCGAGCTCCAGGGCACGGCTGGCACCGTCCTCAATAGCCGACGTTGACGACGGTCACGGCGCGGCGGTTGAGCGCCCAGGCGGTCTCGTCGTGGCCGGGGTCCGCCGGCCGCTCCTTGCCGTAGGAGATGGTGCGGATCCGGTCCGGTGAGATCCCGAGGGCCACGAGATAGGTCTTGACGGCGTTGGCCCGACGATCGCCGAGCGCCAGGTTGTATTCGCGCGTCCCACGCTCGTCGCAATGGCCCTCGATCGTGACACTCACCGCCGGGTACTGCTTGAGCCAGGCGGCCTGGCGCTCGAGGGTCTGGCGCGCGGCATCGTCGAGCGCGGCGCTGTCGAAGGCGAAGAAGACCCGATCACCCACGTTGATCTCGAGATCCTGCTGGCTGCCGGGGGTCACCCGGCCGCCGGGCCCGCCGAGCTCGCTGCTGGCGATCCCCCCGGCCCCGGGCGCGCCCACGCCGGTGCTGCCGCCGGCCGAGGCGCCGGTCGCGGTGTCGTTGGACGAGCTGCAGCCGACGAGCAGCAACAGGCCGAGGGCGGCGAATAGGAACCTCTTGGTCATCGCTGGGATTCCTCGCTGGGTTGCGATCGAACTTCGGGCGAGCTCGGCACGGCAAGCCGGCGCCCGTCAGGGCAACAGGGCCGACCAGTTGGGATCGGATGCATCCAAAGGCGTCGGGATCTCCCGCTCGTTGTAGCCGGTCACGTCGATACTGAACAATCGGGTACGCCCGCCGGCCCGGTCCTGGCGACTGAACAGCACGACCCGACCGTTGGGCGCCCAGGTCGGACTCTCGTCCTGGTAGGCGCGGGTCAACAGCCGCTCGTCGCTGCCGTCGGGCTTCATCACCCCGATGTGGAAATAGCCTTTCTCGATCTTGGAGAAGGCGATGAGGTCGCCGCGCGGCGACCATTCGGGTTCGCCGTAGCGGCCGGTGCCGAAGCTGATCCGCCGTACGCCCGAGCCGTCGGCGGCCATCACGTAGAGTTGCGGCGAGCCGCCGCGGTCGGAGTTGAAGGCGATCCGGCTGCCGTCCGGGGAAAAGGAAGGCGAGGTGTCGATCGCCGCGTCCTGGGTCAAGCGGCGTAGCCGCCGGCTCGCCAGATCGAAGGCGAAGAGATCGGTGTTGCCGCCCTCGGCTATGCTCACGAGCAGCGTCCGGCCGTCGGGCGAGAAGCGGGGCGCGAAGCTCATGCCCGGGAACTCGCCGAGTACGATCTCACGGCCCGTGGCGAGCTCGCGCAAGATCACCCGCGGCGCCGGCGGGCGGAACACGAGATAGGCGATCTTCTCGACGTCGGGCGAGAGCCGCGGGGTCAAAACGAGCTGGCTGCCGTCGGTCAGGAAGGCGTGGTTGGCGCCGTCCTGGTCCATCACCGCGATCCGCTTGATCCGCCGGGTGGGGGGGCCGCTCTCGCTCACGTACGCGATCCGCGTGTCGAAATAGCCGCGCTCGCCCGTGAGCCGCTCGTAGACCGCATCGGCGATCTTGTGCGCGATGCGCCGCCAGGAGGCGGACGGCGCGTCGAGCCGGAGCCCCTTCATCTGGTTGCCGCCGAACACGTCCCACAGCCGGAACTCGACCGAGAGCGGCTCGGCCGTGCGGACGACACCGGTGACGAGCGCCTGGGCGTTGATCGCCCGCCAGTCGGCGAAGCGCGGAATGCCGCGCAGTTCCTCGGGCGATTGGATGTAGGCTCGCCGGTCGATGGTCCGGAACAGGCCCGAGGAATCGAGATCGGCGCTCACCACCTGGGCGAGGGCCTCGCCGCGTTCCCGCGCCGGGGGCCCGTCGCCGGCGAACGGACTCACCGCGATCGGCATGGGTTCGACGAAGCCGCGGGTGATGTCGAGTTGCAGCTGGCCGCGCGCCGCACGGGCCGCGAGGGCCGAAGCGGCCACCGCGCCGCCGCCCAGGAGCAGCGAGCGGCGGTCGAGGCCGCCGCGGCGGTCGAGGAAAGGCTCGTCGGTCATCCGCTCAGCGCGTCCTTGGGGTGGAAGGTCATGACCATTTCCCGCCATTGCTCGTACTTGTCGGGCGGCAGGGTGAGGCGGCAGCTCAAGACCGCCCGCTGGGCGCTCTCCGCCACGACGCGGAACGCCGGGTCGACGGCCATCCTGGCTTGATCCTCGATGCCGACCCGGGCGACGCTGCCGTCGCGGTTCATGGCGATCCTGAGCCGCACCTGCATCGTCTCGATCCCGCGCACGCCCACGGGCACGTTCCAGCAGCGCTCGATCTGCCGGCGGATCGCGTCGATCTCGCCCTGGGTCAGCGAGCGGTCGGCGGCGGCGAGCCGGTCGCCCTGCGCCGGCTCCGGCAGGGGCTCCGCGCGACCCCGACCCGGGCTCGGCCGATCGGCCTGCACCCGCCGCTCGAGTCGCTCGACGCTGCGCAACAGCGCGGCGAAGCTGTCCTCCTGCGCCGGCTCGGCCTTTTGCGGCTTGGCGGGCTCCGGCTTCGGCGGTGTCGCTTTCGGCGGCTCCGGCAGGGCGGGCTCGGTCTTGGCCGGTTGCACCTTCGCCGACTCGGGCTTCGGGGGCTCGGCTTTCGTGGGTCGGCGCTCGGCCGGTGCTGGCTTCGGGTTCTCGACCTTGGCCGTCTCGGTCTTCGCGGGCTCGGGCTTGGCCGGCATGGGCTTGGGTGGCTCGGGGCGCGGCGCCGGTCGCGGCGGCTCGACCTTGGCCGGCTGGAGCGCGGGTTTCGGCTTTTCCGGTTCCGGCTTCTCCGCGACCCGCCGGTCGACCGCCGCCGGCTCGGGTTTCGGCGCCGGCACGGGCGCTTCGACCGGTGCGGGCTTCGGCGGCGGCGGCTCGGGTGGCGCCGCGGGAGGCGGCGGAGCCGGGGCGGACTCGGCGCGTGCGGGGGGCCGCTCGGGCGGTGTCGGCTCGGGTGGCGGCTCGGCCCGCGGCGCGGGGGCCGGGGCGGCCGCTTGACGGGGCGGGAGGGGTGCCGCCTCGGCCGGTGCCGGCGGCGCGGTCTTCGCCGGGCCGGCTTCGGCCGCGGCCACTAGCTCGACCACCACCGCCTCCTCGACCGGCAGCTCGCGCGGCCGGCCGAGGCCGATCACCACGAGGCCGAGCCCCAGATGTGCGGCGAGGGAGAGGCTCAGCGCGCGCCGCATGGCCCCTCCCCGCGCTTCGAGCGGGGCGAGCACCGGCTCATCGCGATCCCGACATCGCCCCGAGGGCGGCGGTACGCGGCACCTCGGTCAACAGCGCCACCTTCGCGATCCCGGCCTGGTTGAGGGCGCCGACCACCGCCATCACCCGACCGTAGTGGACGCTCTTGTCGCCGCGCACGAACACTCTGAGCTCGGGGTTGCGTTCCTTCACCGCGGCGAGCCGCGGGCCGAGTTGGTCGAGGGCGATCGCGCTGTCCTGCAGGAACAGCGTGCCGTCGGCCCGGATCGTGACGACCAAGGGCTCGTCTTGGCCCGGCAAGGGGGCCGTACGCGCCTGCGGCAGATCGACCGTCACCCCGGTCGTGAGCAAGGGTGCCGTCACCATGAACACGACCAGCAAGACGAGCATGACGTCGACGAGCGGCGTCACGTTGATCTCGGCGAGCGGCCGACGCCGCCGGCCGCGCCGGCCACCGTCGCGGGCGAGGGGAGCTCCGGCCACCGTCTTCAGCCGCCGGCCCGCGCGTCGAGCTCGCGCGCGACCACCACCCCGAACTCGTCGGCGAAGCTCTCGAGCCGCTCGGCATAGGCGTCGAGCTCGTGGCTCAGCTTGTTGTAGGCGACCACCGCCGGGATCGCGGCCAGAAGCCCGAGGGCGGTGGCCAAGAGCGCCTCGGCGATGCCCGGCGCGACCACCGCGAGCGTGGTGTTCTTGGTGGCGGCGATCGCCTGGAAGCTGTTCATGATGCCCCAGACCGTGCCGAACAGGCCGACGAAGGGGGCGGTCGAGCCGATCGTCGCGAGCGAGGGCAGATGCCGCTCGAGCTGTTGGACTTCGCGGTCGAGGGTGAGCCGCATGACCCGGCCGATCCGGCCCAAGAGGCTCTCACGGCGGGCCGGATCCACGGGTTCGCCGGTCTCGCGCCATTCCTCCATACCGGTCGCGAACATGAGCGCCATCGGATGATCGGCCGGCTCGGCCCGACGGTAGAGCTCGTCGAGCGGTGCCCCCGACCAGAAGGCGCGCTCGAAGGCGGCAGCCTTGCGCTTGAGCCGGCCGAGCCGCCAGGCCTTCTCGATGATCACGGCCCAGCACCAGACCGAGGCCAGGAACAGGACGAGCATGACCGCCTTGACGACGGCGTCGGCCTGCAGGACCAGCTGGACGAGGCTCGGGCCCGAGGCTACGGCCCCGACCCCGACCGCGGTGATCGCGTCCGGTTGCATCGCGTCGTTTCTCGATCGCCCCCTTCGTCTCCGCGGGCAAAACGGAGCGCAGGCGGACTCGTTGTCGGCTGGACGGCCACCCCCACCTGCCGGTCCACCCCTCGCGACCGTTCTTGCCGCGCAGGGTGGTGCACGGCCGCAGGCCATCGCGTCCGAAGTTAGATCATCGGCATCCGCGTCTCAAGGACCGAGGGGCTCGGCCGCAGCGGACCGGGTCGAGGTGAAGACCCGACGGAGCGCCTCGGGGAGGCGACGCGGCCGGCCGTCCCGGCCGACGAAGGCGATCTCGACCTCGAGCCGCACGAGCACGGCTTCTTCGCGCCGCACCGTCTGCTCGAGCACGATCCGCGCACCCGAGCCGCCGACGGGCCGCGTTTCCACGGAGAGAAGATCGTCGAGCCGGGCCGGGGCGAGGAAGTCGGCTTCGAGCCGGCGGACCACGAGCTGGCCGCCCGCGCCTTCGAGGAGCGTGCGGTGGTCGACCCCGCCGGCGCGCAAAAGCTCGGTGCGCGCCCGCTCGGCGAAGCGCAGATAGCTCGCGTGGTAGACCACCCCACCGGCGTCGGTATCCTCGTAATAGACCCGGACCGCGAGCCGATGCGTCACGGGCTTCCTCGCGGTGGCGGATCGTCGAACAGTGCCCCCTGCTCGACGAGCGCGCGCGGCGGGGTGAGGTCGAGGTGACGCCAGGCGGCGAGGGTCAGCATCCGGCCGCGTGGCGTGCGCTGGAGGAGGCCTTGTTGAAGGAGGAACGGCTCGACCGTCTCCTCGAGCGTGTCGCGCTGCTCGGCGAGCGCCGCTGCGAGCGTCTCGATCCCGACCGGGCCACCGCCGTAAGCGCGTGCGATCAGCCCGAGATAGCGCCGATCGAGGGCATCGAGGCCGAGCCGGTCGACCTCGAGCCGGGCGAGGGCCGCATCGGCCAGCGCCCGGTCGACCGGGCTCTTGCCGGCGACCGTGGCGAAATCGCGGACGCGGCGCAGGAGCCGCGTGGCGACCCGCGGGGTGCCGCGGGCCCGGCGGGCGATCTCCGCCGCACCGTCGTCGGAAAGGGCCAGGCCCAACAGCCGAGCGCCCCGGCGGACGATCGCCTCGAGCTCTTCTTGATTGTAGAAATCGAGCCGGGCGTGGATGCCGAAACGATCGCGCAACGGCGTGGTCAAGAGGCCCGTGCGGGTGGTCGCGCCCACGAGGGTGAAGGGGACGAGGTCGATCCGCACCGAGCGGGCGGCCGGCCCTTCGCCGATCATGAGGTCGAGCTGGAAATCCTCCATCGCCGGGTAGAGGATCTCCTCGACCTGTGGCTGCAGCCGGTGGATCTCGTCGATGAACAGCACGTCCCGCGGCTGCAGATTGGTGAGGAGGGCCGCGAGATCGCCCGCCCGGGCGACGATCGGCCCGCTCGTCATGCGGAAGCCCACCCCGAGCTCGGTCGCGATGATCTGGGCGAGGGTGGTCTTACCGAGCCCCGGTGGGCCCGCGAGCAGGAGATGGTCGAGCGCCTCGCCCCGGCTCCTGGCGGCTTCGATGAAGACGGCGAGATTGGCCTTGAGGGCGGCCTGGCCGATGAACTCGGCGAGGCGCCGCGGCCGCAGGCTCTGGTCGAGGTCCTCGCTCTGCTCGGCGGGGCTCACGAGACGGCTCGTCACGGTGCGGCCAGCTCCTTGAGCCCTTCGCGGACCAGCGCCTCGAGCGGCGCTTCCGCACCGAGCCGGCTGCGGGCGCGGGCGAGTGCGGCGAACGCCTCGGCCCGGGCGAAGCCGAGCCGCAGCAGGGCGGCGAGCGCGTCGTCGGTCGGGGTGGGTTCGCCCGCCGGGACGGCCGGCGCCGGGGCGGGAGTGGCCGGGCGGGGCAGCTCGCCGACCCGGTCGGCGAGCTCGGCCACGAGCCGGCCGGCCAGCCGGCTGCCGACCCCGGGGGCGCGGGCGAGCGTGGCCTTGTCGCGGCTCGCCACGGCGGTCGCGAGTTCCTCGGGCGAGAGCGTGCCGACGAGCGCGAGCGCCACCTTGGCCCCGACACCCTGGACCGTTTGCAGGAGCCGGAACCAGCTCCGCTCGGCCGGGTCGATGAAGCCGTAGAGCGCGATCTGCTCGGGGCGCAGTTGGGTCTCGATCACGAGCTCGACCGCCTCGCCGATCCGCGGCAGACGCTGCAGGGTGCGGGCGCCGGCCTGCACGAGATAGCCCACACCCCCGACGTCGACCACGAGATGGTCCTCGCCGACCGCCGCGAGCCGCCCGCGCAGATGCGCGATCATCGGGTCCGCGTGCCCGCCGTCGGGACCGCCCGGGCGAGCCGCGCCCGGGTCGCCGCGACATGGGCGTGGCAGATCGCGACCGCGAGCGCGTCCGTGGCGTCGGCCGTGGCCTCGACGGCTCCTGCCAGCAGGGCGCGGACCATGGCCGCAACCTGTTCCTTGCTCGCCGAGCCGGTGCCGGTTACCGCCCGCTTGACCGCGCGCGAAGCGTATTCGCCGACCTCGAGGCCGGCGCGGGCGGCGGCCAGCAACACCACCCCGCGCGCCTGACCGAGCTTCAAGGAGGAGGCGGCGTTGGTGTTGACCACGGTTTCTTCGACCGCGGCCGCGTCCGGCGCGTAGCGGTCGATCACCGCGAGGAGGCCGTCGAAGAGGGCTTCGAGCCGGCGGGCCAGGGGTGCGTCGGGTGGGCTCGCGACGACCCCGCAGCCGAGGTGGCGCAGCCGCGAGGGGCCGGCCTCGATCACCCCCCAGCCGGTGGCCCTTAGCCCGGGGTCGAGGCCCAGCACCCGCATCGGCCGGCCTCAAGCCGAAAGCCGCTGGAGGGCTCGGTCCGAGACCTCGAAATTGGCGGTCACCCGCTGCACGTCGTCGTTCTCGTCGAGCGCTTCGAGAAGCTTGAAGAGGCTCTCGGCGCGTTCGTCGTCGACCGGCACGGTGACTTGCGGGCGCCAGCCCAGATAGGCCTGTTCGGGCGGCCCGAAGCGGCGCTCCAGGACTTCGCGGACGGCCGCCAGCTCGTCCGGCGCACAGGTGATCTCGTGGCCGGCTTCGTCGCTCGTGCAATCCTGCGCGCCGGCCTCGATCGCCGCCTCGAGCATCGTTTCGGGATCGGCCACATCGGCCCGGTAGCGGACGACCCCGATCCGGTCGAACTGGAAGCTCACGCTGTTGGTCTCGCCGAGCGAGCCACCGTGGCGGGCGAAGGTGGCTCGGATCTCGCTCGCTGTCCGATTGCGATTGTCGGTCAAGGCCTCGACGATCACGGCCACACCGCCGGGGCCGTAGCCCTCGTAGCGGACCTCCTCGTAATTCTCGGCATCGGTTCCCGAACCGCGTTTGATCGCGCGCTCGATGTTCTCTTTCGGCACGTTTTCCGACTTGCAGGCCTGGATGGCGGCCCGCAGCCTGGGGTTGTGGGCCGGGTCGGGCAGGCCCGAGCGCGCCGCCACCTGGACCTCGCGCAGAAGCCGGGTGAACCGGCGGGCCCGGAGCGCATCCTGCCGGCCCTTGCGGTGCATGATGTTCTTGAACTGGGAATGACCGGCCATGGTCGGGTTCGGCTGTCGGTTGCGATGCGGGCAGCATCTAGACCAGAACGCCAGCCGGCGCCACCCGCTGCGCGGCGGGCGGACGGGGCGTGGTGAACCCCGCCGCTCGCCTCGGCGGCGGGCCGACGCGCGCCGGCCCGGATGGCCCCGCTGACGACACCATCTCTTCTCGCTGACACATAGATAGATCGTTGCGGCCGGATCGTGAACGGAAAAGGCCACGGGTGCACCCGGGAGAGCCCGGCGCCCGGCCGAGACGGGTCGTCAACCGCTGCGCGAACCATTCCCTGCTGGCAAGGCCGGGGCGGGCCGTTCGCCTCGGCGCTGCTCTGGGCTCGACTCGAGACATTGCTTTCAATCACTCGAGTTTCTCTTGAATTGTCGGAAAAGACCGCAAGAAATGTCCGCGAATTGCTCACGAAAGTGCTCGTCGGCCTCGGATTGGTGCTTGTCGACGGGGCGATTTCAACGTATGGTTGCGTCCGTCAAGTCAAACGGTGCCTCCCTCCCGACTCGCCCCCGCCGCCACCTAGGCTCGCGGGGGCGCCTTTTTTGGAGAGCCCCCGCCGAGTGGGGCCGCACGTCAGGAAGGAACCACCCATGCCCATCAGCCCGGCCGACGTCTGCGACTTCGATCGCCAGCCGACCGTCGAGGAGCCCACCGACCCGGCGCGTCTCGTCGAGCGGATGCGCGAGGAATTGCGCGAGCTCGAACCCGTGGTCACGGCTGCGACACTCGCCACCGTGGCGTTCCGGATGCGCGACGAGTCGGGCCTCGTGGCGGCGCTCCGCGCGCTCACCACGGCTGTCGAGGAACTCGAACGGCGACGCGGCGACAGCTGAGGCCCGAACCCGCCGCCGGCTCGGCGACCGCTCGAGGCTTGAACGTGGGCCCGCGGGCGCCACATCCTTCGGGCCCGGAGCCGGCCGAGGCGGCCCGGGCGCGGCGCCCACGGGGTCCGCCCTCGGGCGGCTCGCCGGCCTCGGCGGGGGATCGCCCGGCACCGCGGGGTGGTAGGGGTCGGTGATCGAGACGGGCTGGCACGGCACGACGATCCTCTCGGTCCGCAGGGGCCGCAAGGTCGTCATGGCGGGGGACGGACAGGTGAGCCTCGGCCAGACCGTCGTGAAGGCCAACGCGAAAAAGGTACGGCGGATCGGCAACGGGCGGATCCTCGCCGGTTTCGCCGGCTCGACCGCGGACGCCTTCACCCTTCTCGAACGCCTCGAAGCCAAACTCGAACGCCACCCGGGGCAGCTCGTGCGCGCCTGTGTCGAGCTCGCCAAGGACTGGCGGACCGATCGCTACCTGCGGCGCCTCGAGGCGATGATGGCGGTGGCCGATGCCGAATCTTCACTCGTCCTCACCGGTGCGGGGGACGTGCTCGAGCCCGAAGGCGGGCTCATCGGCATCGGTTCGGGCGGGAGTTACGCGCTCGCCGCGGCCAGAGCGCTCCTCGAGGGGACCGATCTCGACGCCGAGGAGATCGCTCGTCGGGCGATGCGCATCGCCGCCGAAATCTGCGTCTATACCAACCACAACCTGACCCTCGAGGTGCTGGACCTGCCGTGACCGCGCTCACGCCCCGCGAGATCGTCTCGGAGCTCGA
>Ga0308408_1001512_pt1 | contig 10770 bp, 8 predicted proteins | sample HotsprSampleMSe3_FD_203466 | JGI IMG/M metagenome (GOLD analysis project Ga0308408, IMG submission 203466) | Hot spring phototrophic mat microbial communities from Mushroom Spring, Yellowstone National Park, Wyoming, United States - 20060912_MSe3 ... | reverse complement strand
GTGATACAATGTTATGTCTATGGTTACTGGTGTGCCGCTCGCATTGGCGCCCGTGAATTGAGTTATAGTCGCAATGTAGTTTTCATATATAAACATGATTAGCTTTTGTGCTCCTAAATATTTATTGTTTTCTCTTATTTCTATGTTTCCTATTTCAGTTCGTAGAGTAGTTTTCATTAAGCTCGCGTCAGGTGGCCTTGGTGTTGGCACAGTCGGCACATAACTACATGCACAAACAGAAAAAGAAGAAAGTAAAGTCAAGTGTGTAGTTATAAAATTGGTATGTAACAATACACCAATATTATGCCACATACTATAAGCACTATCACCAGATTGTTCAATTTGTGCTCTATTCGTAATACCTCTATTAGTATTCAATGTGACATCTATTAAGTTATTGATCTGCATTTCAATGCTCATAGCCCTATTAGCTTACTAAAAGAGATTACTAGCTTTCATGCACTACCTTATTATCAACTCTATCAGTATTATTGTCGCTTGTGTCAGTGTTGTTATCACTAGAGTCACTATTACTATTTCTAGTGTCAGTTTTTTCTCTAACTAAAACATCAAGCACTTCAACGAAGGTCATATCAATAATCATCTCGTCATTCTGATTTATGAAAACCATATATTTTTCACCTTCGTAGTTCACAAGTCTAATTTCAGTGTATGTTCCAACTACATAATAAGTCTTTATGTAAAATAATGTTATATATTGTTGATACAAAAAACATTTATTTAGTCTCTTCAAATTTACAACATAGTAACTATCCCCTTTATCTTCTAAGTCTATAAAAATGTCTTTATCGTATATTTTGATATAACCTAGTATTGAATCTTCTGTATTTATCTTATCAAGATAGTTTAGGTTTGATTTTCCATTTTCTAATAGTATCTTCGTTGTTGGTATCTTCTTGGCTAATACTTCGGCTTCATCGTTGAATATAATACTTAATGCATTGTCCACCCACTCAACAGATTCTTGTTTAAGTAGATGATTGACTATATTAAATCGTCTTATCTTATTGTCTAGAATGCTGTATTCTATCTCCCACTCTTTATCTTTTATCGGTAAAATATGCAAAGTAGAAGCTGATTTAATAGTTTGCATGTGGTTATGTTCTTTGAATATAAATTTACCTTTGCAGTCTATGCATGTTATTTTGTATAGGCCATCTATCCCCAAACTATCCCACTCGTTGGAAGCGGGTACTACTATTATTGCATCGTTAGTTTCTAAAAAAAAGAGATTTATGTTTTCGCCCTCTAAAGAAGTTCTGTAAAGGTAAATATTCAAATTATCGTTTACTTTACCGACGGCGTACTTGTAGGCCAAGTCGTTCAAGAGAAAAAGATCTTGTGAGATTCCAACTAAATCTACCTTACTCATGCAATTTTATTATGTCGAAAAATAAATCTTATGCTATATTACATAGTAATATTTTAGTGTAAAATCAGGTAATTAAAACTATACAAAATTGAGTTATATTATTAAACGGCCTGCTTACCTTTTTTCTTCTAGTAAGTTAGTATTGATATATTACGCAGATACTGATTGTAAAGCTGTGGAAAACCATTTTTCTATTGACATGTCGAAGTTACTTTGTATAATAGACAATCCTGTACCTTTATTTTCGTCACTTGCTCTGGTGATTGCTACATATTGCAGATTTATGGAGTCTAGTAGGTCTCTCATACCTGGTGAGTTTTCGCGAAATGCATAGGCCAAGAGTTCGGGGGTCAGCTGCTTCTCCTTAGCATCTACTATGTCTATGTTACTTTTGATGATTTGGTCTAATGGTCTAAAGTCGCCTGTGAGATATACTTGACCCCACTCTAATCCTTTTGCACTGTGAGCAGTTGTAAGAGTAAGATTAGCCTTATTGTCATATAATCTTTTAGCTTTCTCATAAATCTCCTCTACACCATCTCGTCTATTACTTCTTATCATATGAGCAACATCTAGTGAATACTTTAAGTTGTAGTCATACGTTTCCAAAAATGTTTTAAGTTCGGATAAGTTTGAAAAATTCTTAATCATCTCTGACATGTAGTTTGGCATACTGCTGAGGTAACTGCTGTCAGAACGCTCATAGTATAATATAATCTTATCAGCAACGAATAAATCTGAAAAAATAGCTTCTAAAGGACGGGTTGTTTTGAAAGGCTCGTCTAGGTTCATGATAAATTCTACAAGTTTGGCGTTTGTTTGAGATATGATAGCTCGACCAGATATCTCACGCTCACCACGGGGCACTATAAGCTTGTTCTCACCCTTAATGTTGACTAAGTACTTATTAGCTAGTTCAGCTATAGCTGGATTCCTAAACCTAAATGAGTGCGTCAAATAGAAGTTCGTCCAATCTTTTAGTCTAGCTAAGGCGTTAACTGCTCCATTCCACCCATAAATGGACTGGTGTATGTCTCCGACAATCACCTTTTTACGAGTCGGGAGATGCTGTATTATACTAAGCATCAATCCATTAGCATCCTGCGCCTCATCTAACATAACACAATCGTACGCAAAATTCGTGATAAGCTGCTTCGTAACTATGGCTTGATACTCTTTGAGATAGTGACTATGTATGGTATAACCATACTTAGGATCACTGAAAACCTCATAAATACGTCTAATCTTGTAAACAAGATCCTTTGATCGGTCGTCGACAAAGTCGCTAAAACTATATTTTTCATCAAAATTACGCCTTTGACTCATGTAGTGAGCTAAAGCTATGTTTCGCAAATCCCTGTCGCCCATCAGAATGTAGCGGATATTGTTTTGATTTATGTCTATAAATTCGGAGCGGCAGTAGGCTTCGTAGAGCTTGTGTAGAAAGATGCTCTCACTATAATCGTCCGCTATATCTGTACGCATTAACATATCACGCACATCACGATTATCCATTATCTTGACACGCCCTCTGGTATTACGAACATAATATCCATAAGCCAATCCATGTATCGTCTTGGCGTCTACATTATGGAGAGCGTACTTTCTAATTTTCTGTGTAAGTTCTTCTGCCACACTTTTATTGAATGTTAGAATAAGAAACTTGAGTTCTGGGTTATCTGCGGCTATGCTGAGTAGTGTCGTCGTTTTCCCAGTACCTGCATAGGCATTAATACGAATACGATCAATCTCTTTAAAAGCCTTCAGTATCTCCTTTTGCTCGTCCGACAGCTTGTCTCGTGTTGGCAGAGTCAATCCCATGACACTGTAAACTCGTTAAAACGCAAGGCAAAAGCTGGCAAGACAGAATGCCTATCTTTTACAGTTAGGATTTCTGCTTCGCTGTAGAATGACTTTTTAGGTAGCTCGCAATAGGTACGGCCATCCACCAGAGCCTGATCCACAGGCTTTACTTCGGGTTGTTCTAACCCGACAAGAATTGATTCTCGCCCACCAGAGATACCACCGTAACTTGTGAAAATATAATTGAAAATATTTGTGCATTTACCTATAAATATTTTGTGGTATTTGAATTTAATAGAATGAGTAATGATTTCGTGCAATTCGTAGGGGTAATGCACCATGCTAACCATAAAACCCTATGTCAAAAACAATTGAACAAGCCTGCTCACATTTGTATAGCTTTGATAGTCTGAACAAGTTCCATTTCGGAAACCTTAATAATCAACCTAAACTTGCTATACTTTACCTTTGATACTACATCGCGTATAGTAAGATAGTAAATCAGAATATCCCCGTACTGGTCAACAGTTGAGTACGTTTCATCATTATCTGGATAGAATATAAATACTTGCTTTAATTTAGATTGACGATTAAACTTAATATCTTTTATATCCATAAAAGTCTTATTATCTTTTATTATTAGTTCTTCGTCGTATAAAAACAATCCTGCATATTCTCTCTCAGAAATCTCGCATAAATAACCCGTTGAACTTTTATATGTGACTCCTTTTTCTCTTGTTTCAGAATCCTTTATAATATCACTTAAATAAACTATTAGTGAGTAAATTGTTAAATTGTCAAAGTATACTTTCTTATGTTCTGTTCTTACTATTTTGCATACGATTTCTTGCAACAACCTGTGATAATTCTTTAGTTTTGCTTTTGGGTACCTATCTAATTCGTAAGCTTCTGATAAAAAGATTATTTCGCAGCAAGAAGTTGGTCTCAATATGTTATGCTTAACAATCAGGAAACGTAAGTATATTGTAGGTACGTATATGGAACGATCTTCTACGTAATGCACTAACGATATGAACAGATACAAATCGCATGTTTCTTCAATAAAATAGTAAATGTAATACATAGCATCGTATTTTATTTTCTTACCTTGTAATTTATTTTTTACATTTGTTAGCAATTCAGTTATGTTTATCTCTTTCATATATTCACTAAATTCCATTACAACCTTTTGCCCTTTGTGGCTATCTATTATCTCATTTATTATACTCCAATCTATGCTTTTTACTATGTGAGGCCTGTTCGTGTTGTATAAAAAATATAATTGTGTATTATGTTCAAAGTCCGTCCATACTGTGCAATTTTCTCTAAGATTAGACTTTTTTCTAATTTGGTTAGGCAATATAAGAGCGTAAACGTCGTCTGTCCTGTATGTAATTCTCATCCTATCAAGCCTTAGTGTGTCATAAGGACTTATATAATATAGCCACCCATAATGACCATCGTCCGCTAGTTTGTAAACATTGCCATTCATAATCAGATAGTTATCAAATAATGAAGTTATAGAGTATAGCTGAGATTCATTTATGTCGTACTTGTAGCCGAAGTAATACTTTTTATGTAACAAGACAACATCATTTGGTATATTGTACCTAGTGCCTTGTTTGCCGCATACTTCTATGTACCCATCTTCTCCAGAAATCATTACAATGTTTAGCTCTTTGTTTTCAAGATAAACTGAGAGTAGTATATTGCATTGCATCCTAAAGGCACAATCAGTATAATGTATATTATTTTCCAATGATATCCCAATCTCAAATTCACACGCTTTATAATTTGGCGTCTCGTCTTGATATTTGATAAGTTTACAATAAGTTCGTCCTTGTGCCTTTATTTTTGAAGTTAGAAATATCTTTTCAGCAGTAAAATATTCTTCATCATCTTCTTCAATCTCATAATATTGCGAAACTTCAAAAAGCAAATCAGCAAGATAATCTTCCACATTGTATATTAACTCTATTATATACTTTTTCAGGTCATATTCAATTTCTTCCACGGTTTCTTCTATTAGATTGACTAAATATATGCTGGTTTTTTCAAGCTTGTTGTTGTCTTCTATTTTCATTATTACAATAAATGAGTTGGCTATGGGGCGAGTATAAAGGATAGTAGGGAATATTTTTGTGCCTTTTTTCCAAATAAAGTAATGGTCTTCTTCTATGATACCAAATAATAGTCTCCCTTTTGTGAGATTGTTTATAGTTAGTATTTTATAACTCTTTTTATCTATTTCTAAAAAAGTTTGATCAACTATAAAGTAGATATTACCGTTGGGTGTCTTAACAAACTGTTCAGGTTCAGCGCCATATTCTATTAATTTGTATTTCTCTCTGTCTATATCTACAAAATAATATGTGCCACTTTTATAATCAAATAGTGGGTAAACACCAACATTGCCATATTCTTTATGATGACGGTTATTAAATCTAATTGAATCTTTCATTACGTAAAATGTTATTTCGTAGTCCTTATGTGTTAAGTAGAACACGTCTAATATTTCATTACTTTTTATAGTTAAACTATTATTTCCATGGTATTCTGTTTTGCACAAAGTTGGGATCCTAATAAATTTAGCACTTTTGCATTTGATTGGCGTGTTATCAAGAAGCGTGAAAATCACTCGAAAATATACAAACACAAACGTATCTTTATATCAGCATAGTTTAATAAAGCTGTCTACAATACATTTCTTTGACATAGTTGTCTCTTTCTCTAAGTAAGATGGGATATCCTTATTTGCCATTTTCGGCAAATACCTAATCGATCATCCTGTCTTCATGCTAATTAGAAAAATACAATGCTTGCGGACTTCAATAGCTGCTTAAACTTTAGCCGTTTAATTTTTTACTTCGGCGCATGATAGCTTTTTAGTCAGCCCGTAAAAGACAATATTATATCTAGATCATATTCACTTATGGCGTCCTAATCCTACGAAGTAGATGTTTTTAGAAAAGTTTTCGTTTTTAACGAGAGACTAGACCTTGTTTTCTATTATTCTTCATCGTCGTATTCCACATCTTCCCATTCAACATCTTCATATTCTTCGTCGTCCCAATCTACTTCTTCGTCATACCATTCTTCGTATTCGGAATCTTCGTCGTCATCGTTCCAATCCCCATCGCCTTCCCATTCGTCTTCGTCTGTCTCTATTATTTCTTCTTCCTCTTTTTCTTTTATATCTACCTCAGGTAGGAGATCGCTAAAATGCCGAAACGGTGCTTCGCCGTATTGGCATAATTCGTCAATCAAGATTTGCTGTTGTTTAGTACTCTCTTGCTCGGATTTTTTGACTTCTAAAATCATAGCGTTTGTATTATATATCGAAACAAGTAAATTTTGTTGTGCGTATTGTACTAAAAGCATCTGAGATCAGCAAAATCGTATTCAAAAAGAAACCTCCTTTTAGTAATTCAAAACAAGCGAGTCTAGACCTAATGAGTCTCGGTACATTTGTGGAAAGATATTTAGTAAGTCAGGTGGGTAGTATCTTAGGCTTGAATATACAATTTGTAAAGAACAAAGAGAATATAACAAAAAAGATATTAGAAATAGGAGATATTGATGTTTATCTTAGAGGTAGAGCCGACGGTAGGGTATATGCTACCTACATGGCCAACGACAAACTAATAAGGTACGATTATATAGTAGAAGTGAAACATCTAATAACGCATACACTTAATAACAGGGAGGTAATAGTAGACTATTACAAACCACAGATCGTATCTTACCACATCCTTTATGAGTTACCCGTATTGTTTTACGCAGTATTACAAGACGGGTTTATATTTGAAGTTTTTAACTACGATGAAACAGAGGTGAAAGATTTTAAGCAAGCTATACTAAATCATCTATCAAGCCGCCTATTTTTACAACGACAGCCGCACAATTGTGAGGTCGTTAATCACAAAAAGTCCTACCAATGACGTTGACTGTGTCTGAGCACGATCTACTATGTAATACCCTACCAGATAACTATCTATAAGTAATGAGTCCGCTAAATAAAAATTAGAAAATGCCTTATAAAATGGAGCCACTCGGTGATAATGCTTATCAATAATGAGAAAGTCTGGATAGGCAATGAAAATCAAACCAGTATTTATAGTTTTACTATTTACAAAATTGTAAAATCCTCTCCAATCATAATTATGTAGATAACTGGGGAAATTAGCCGTCTTAAGTGCTTTGCTGGATATGTAAATCGGTTTATTTTTGTCTTTTTTTAGGTCTTTGGTTCTCAATATAGGTATTCCTAAATCAAAACTGTAAAATTTAGTACTTCCGCTACATAGATTTTTAGCTATTGTTATGACTGGATTTTTGTAATCAAGTACAAAAGCAGTAATATAAAGCATAGACCTATTTAAATCTACTGTACAATCTGCTTTAACATAACTTATAAGCAGGCTTCTACGCTCTTTATTTTCCAAATACTTCTCTAGCCATCTTGGAAATTTTATCATCTCTTTACATTTTTCTATTTCATCGTTACCATTAATGTTAGACATTTTTGATAAATCTAATATCGTAATCGCGCTAACTGTGTGAACTGTTCTATTTTGTTCTATATCATAAAAATCCCTATTATTATTTTTAACACTTCCGAGTATAAATACAATTTTTTTACATTTTTCTAAGTAATAATACGACAATAAATTAGCGCTTGCCCCTTCGTACCACTCATCTATTAGTGTATTATAAAAACTTCTTCTTATAGTATTGTATATTAATAAATGCCAAGCTCCCTTTTCCTGACTTAACTTAGTTGCAGTAAAATAAACTATCATTATGATATTATCAAGTATGTAAAAACGAATACCGTAACCATGTGTGTCAAAGATTCTGTTCTTAGCACTTTTCTTAAGATCTAATATGTAATATGAGTTTATGTAAAAAAAATCTCTTACAATCATGTAGTAATTTTGATAGTACACAATATTAGGCGTTGTATAGTTACCTTTAGGAAGTCTAATACTTAATATTCTATTTTCTATGACATGCTTTGTCGGTGTCCTTATTAAATCATACGATTTTATAGATAGCCCGCGCGGTATGGAGAATTCATAATGTAACTTCTGATTTCGTATTTTAAAATTTATTTCAAAAACGATATGCTCGTCACGATCTTGAAGTGCTTTGTTACCTATATACAACACAGTTTTACAGACTGATAGGTTGTTACATATATCAAAGCTTTTGTTTGCTGCATCGTCCGTAAAACGATAAGGTTCTAATATCTTATAAAATTCATCATAATGTTTGATACTATTACTTACATCACGGCCAATAAGTTTATTAATATAATCAGCAAGTTGTTTTTCTAAAAACTCAATACTGTATTTAGCTATTTTATAGCTATTTTTGTTTGTTATGTCGTAAATCATAATAATAAAAGTGTTTTCCATTAAAGCAACAATTGGAATAAAGTTGTTGTAAAGAGGCAACCCGATCCCTATCTCGTTAAAACCCGATAGCTCATAAATAGTGGCACCGTCTGAAATTCTAACTATCTTAAATTCATTATTCAAATGGTAAGCACTGTATAACTCATTATCAACGCCCAAGAACCTCAGTCTGTGATCTGTTGACAAGTCAGGTAGATTATTTAGAGAACTAACATTATAATGCGTTTTGTAATATTCTTGGGACAATGAACCTAGGAGCAACAGAGCATTCAATGCTGAACTGCGAAATTTCAGATATACTAGCATATTGTGCTTTTTTTGTACTAATAACGAGCTTTGTGTATTTTCTATAGACTGGATTTTGCTTATATCAAAAACGTAAGCTACTTGTTGATGAAAGAAATACTGCTCGGGATAGCTAAACCTAATGTTTTTTTGATGAATGCTGTCCGATGGCATTTTGACATACCTAGCCACTTGCACTTTTAATGCCTTAGTGTAAAAAAGCATGATGAAATATACGAAATCGTGATAGCCGAGTAATATAAGCGTTTCGTGTACGCGAATGATAATTTTTTATTACATCATGATTTACCTACGCTTTATAAAATAAAGTATTATTTTTTCTAACATAAACTCCTCTTTCCCCGAATTTGTATTAGTTTTTAACCCATCTGCTATGTTTTTCGTTATATCACTGATTGCCCTCTTCGTATCGTCCTTAAACAGCGGGATTTTTACATTATTTAGTATTCTTTGTGTGAAGACCAAGCGGCCGCCTCGTCGGCCACCATGAGCAAGGTAGTACTCCCTGAAAAAACTGCTGTTCAGGTAACCCAACAGAAAGAAGATGTCGTCATCATTATATGGTTGTATAAAGATTACGTCTGATGCTGGGAGGGTGTATTCTTCGCCTAAGCTAAAACGATTATAAGGTCGCCTGTCCAAAGCCGGAACGTAAATTCGCTTTTTATGTGGGTTTTCTAGAAGAAAACTGTAGTTTCGCAACCCCTGCCAGTGAAACCAACATTTGTTTTTTGCTAGATAACGACTTGATAGATTATCTTTGTACATTAAGAGTCTAAGATATATGTTAGGATATTTGTCTTTTAGCTCGTTTTCATTTATTTCATCGTCAATCAAGATATAGTAGCAGTGTCCCTGTGTTATATATCTTATACAGTTTTTAGCCTTGATAAACTTTTTTACTAAAGCTTTTTCGTTGTCTTTCAACGCGAGGAACTCATCTTCTGAAACACAATAGGCTTTATCAAACCCTGAAACAGGCCCTACACCAACTTTCGCGATCTTACCTAATTCAATAGAAGAGATTTGACTAACATAAAAATATATACTTGACCAATAAGTTGACCAAGATTTGGAAGTAGTAAAATGCTTTATCTCTTTATAATCCCATATCTCATTAGATTTCTTATCATATAGAGTTTTTATCACACTTACCATGATATCGTTTGGTGTAAGGTTTATGTTTTTTAGTCTAAGGACTTTTATCTTTTCTTTGTCTATGTTGAAGGCACCTTTTCTGAACTTGAAGATGATTGTTTCTGGGTTTGCTTTACTAAATAAGCGTGCTTCATCAAGATCGACAATTATTTCTATCTTACCATTTTGTAATATATGCTCTCTGACAACTTTTGCATGTGTGTTGTAGAAAAAATGATATGGGACAATATATATCATTTCACCACTTTCTTGTAGTAGATTTATAAAATGAATTATGAAAGCATAATATATATCTCCTTCGGATGTTCCTATGATTCTTTTTACTTGTTCTGCCGTTTCTTTGGGCAGTTGATTGAAATGAGCATAGGGTGGATTCCCGATTACTAGATGTGGTTGTACGAAGGTGAAACTCTTGTCCGTTATTAAGCTGAATGATTCTTTTTCATGTGTTTCGCGAGGGTGCGCATTGCTTTGCGGCGTGGCTACTTCCGGTAATCCCTGAACATCAGTCATTTCTTCAAATTTATTAGATTTATATCAACTGTCAATTTCTTGCAGTTGATCAGTCCGCAAGTTTGAAAGGTCAGGCCCCCTGCTGACCAGAACTGGCTCGCGCAGCTCAAAGAATAGACACGTGTTATTTTCTCTAATTATAGATCTTCTTGTGCCTAATATAGGCATTTCAATTTC
>Ga0308408_1001510_pt1 | contig 10776 bp, 9 predicted proteins | sample HotsprSampleMSe3_FD_203466 | JGI IMG/M metagenome (GOLD analysis project Ga0308408, IMG submission 203466) | Hot spring phototrophic mat microbial communities from Mushroom Spring, Yellowstone National Park, Wyoming, United States - 20060912_MSe3 ... | reverse complement strand
GGGCAGAAGACTTGGCGACACGGGCAACGACATCGCGCAGTATGGCGGAAAAATTTACATCGTGGTCAATGTCAGTAGCACGATTGAAGTCTTAGAGGCACACACCTTCAATTCGCTTGGAACAGTGTTGCTCTTCAACGGCACACAGCCCCGACAGCCTCGCCACATCGCTTTCTACGGACGGAATGCCTTTGTCAGTTGCTTTGACGGCACAGTCGCAGTGATTGATACGGCTTCGCTTAGTGTAACGCGAAACATTCAAGTCGGCTCATATCCCGAAGGCGTTGCGGTTCAAAACGGCAAACTCTATGTGGCAAATTCAGGCGGACTCAACTTTCCAAACTACGATAGCACGATTTCCATCATTGACCTGAACTCGCTCACGGAAATCAAACGCCTCACGCTTCGCATCAATCCAACCGCTGTTGCCGCCGACCGCTACGGCAAGGTCTATGTGATTTCAAACGGAAACTACTCAACTGTGCCTATGCGACTGATGGTGATTGATTCAGGGCGCGACACGCTCAAAAAAATCTACGACTTCGACGCAAGCCGAATCGCAATTCACGATAGCCTTGCCTTCGTTGCATCAAACAATAGCGTGAAACTGCTCGACATCAAAAACGACAGAATGCTCAATGCGAATTTAATTGCGCCCTCGAACTTCCAAATCCTCTACGGAATCAGCATTGACAAGGCGCGGCAGGAAATCTACTGCGCCGATGCAAAAAACTACGTCGTCAGTGGCGAGATGAAAATCTTTGATTTCAACGGACAGTTGAAGCGCAGTTTTCAGACAGGTTTAATCCCGAGCAAAACAATTTTTGTTCGGTAATTCTATAACTCAAAACAGGAGAGAAAAATGAACAAGAAACTTCTGCTTCTCGTTGCTGTGTGGTGCTTTGGCAACACATGGCTGAATGCACAGCCGCAGAAAGTGCTGTTTGCAATTCGAGGCTTTAGCAACCAAGCCTTGACTTACATCAATCTTTCAACAGGCACGGTGGTCGATAGCCTTGCGCCGCTCGGTCCTGTTGCCAACGAAATTTTAGCGTTCAACAATCGGCTCTATGTCGTCAATTCAGGGCAGTTTCCGAATGGTACGAATGCGTCGATTCAGCATGGGCGATTGGCAAATTTCGTTGTGGGTGCGGCACCGATTAAAACCGAACCGATTGCCAACAACTTGAATCCCTTTTCAATCGCAACTTTTTTCACGCAGACAAACGAAACCTTCGGCGTGGTTTCAAACTTGCTCGACAGTTCGATTTCGCTTTACCGCATGAACGCGCCGACCTTCAATCCGAATCAAGACACGATTCAATTTGTGCGCAAAATCAGCATCGGGCGGCGCGGACCAGAAGGCATGGAAGTGGTTACGCAATTAGCGACACCCAGCACTTCAACGGTCTACATCGCCAATGCCTACAATCCCTCAACCTTTGACTACGACAGCACGGTAACCGTGTGGCGATTCTACAACAATGGCGCAAACGATAGCCTCGTGGGGCGCATTCAAGTTCAACTCAATCCGCAAGATGTGGTGAGAGACCGTAACGGACTCTTGCATGTCGTTTGCACGGGTAATTACGGCTTTGGCACGCCGCCTGTGTTTGGAAAAATTTCGGTGATAAATCCTTCAACGAACACAGTGGTTGCAACCGTTGATGTGGGCGGCTCGCCGTCGAGCGTCGTGTTCAACTCGCAGAACATCGGCATTTTGAGCGGCGGCTTTGTGAGCAATCGATTGATTCGATACAATGCAAACACTTTTGATACGATTCCAACACCCTTTATTGCAGGCGGAAGCCTTGCCTTGTTAGGCGATACGCTTATCGTGGGGCGAGACGGCAGAATCACGCTCTACAACGCGCTCACGCTCGATAGCCTTTTGCAATTTAATCTCACGCCCGACGCGCCTTACGGCGGCATTGTTGCTTTCACAGTCGACGCAGGCGCACTTCCCGTTGAACTCGTTGAGTTCATAGGACGCAAGACAAATGACGGTGTGTTGCTCTCGTGGAAAACCGCATCAGAACTGAACAATTCAGGCTTTGAAGTGCAAAGAAGAAGCGAGACTCGAGGAACAAGCACAGAGTGGCAAGTCTTGGGCTTTGTGCGTGGCAACGGCACCACAACCGAAGCACAATCTTACTCGTTTATTGACCGCACCGCATCGGGCGTTGTGCAATACCGCTTAAAGCAAATCGACTTTGATGGACAGTTTGAATACTCGAATGTGATTGAAGTTGACGCAGGCGTGCCGACGCAATTTGCACTCGAACAAAACTATCCGAATCCGTTTAACCTAACAACGCTTATCAGTTATCAACTGCCTGTGGCAAGCACAGTCTCGCTCAAAGTCTATGATGTGCTTGGAAGGGAAGTCGCAACGCTGGTGAATGAACGGCAAGAAGCGGGAGCATACAACATTGCGTTTAATGCAAAAACGCTTTCCAGTGGAATTTATTTCTACCGATTGCAAGCAGGAAATTTTGTTTCCACAAAGAAAATGATGTTGGTCAAATGAAGAAGCAATGGGTTCAGCGCGGGGCGGCACTCTGCCTCGCGCTTTGCTTATGTGTGTGCAGTTTGCGGGCGCAATTTGCCGATAGCGTCGTGAGCGTCAGTTTCGGACCGAACTTCAATGTGGGGTTCGGACCTGACAATCCGAACTTTCCGCAATGTGTGTTAGGACCGCCGGATTCAACGGCACGACCGTGCGCGCCGGCATTTTCGCCAACGCAACTCCTTTCGCTGGGCAGTGGCGGCTCAATCACGCTCTACTTTCGCCGACCGATTGTGAATCTTTCAGGCGTTGATTTCACTGTGTTCGAGAATCCATTTTACTTGGGGTGCGATACCAATCGCGTGTTTGCGGAAACAGGCATCGTGAGCGTGAGCAAAGACGGTATCACTTATTTTGAGTTTCCATTTCAAGTGATTGATTCATTGCCGATTAACTCGCCATTGCGCTATCGTGGATTGGCAGGCGTTACGCCAACGAATGGTGCCGTAAGTCCGCTCTTGCCCGGCTCACCAAGTCAGGGGAGAAGCGGCGGCGATTCCTTCGACCTTGCCGTTGTGGGATTGGATACGGCATATTTTGTCCGCATCACCGATTCCGAAGGCAGAGTAAATGACGGCGGCGCATTTGCCGCATCGTTTGACCTTGATGCTGTGGTTGCGATTCACCAAGCCGCGCTCTCAACGCCACAAGCAAGTGAGAAGCCATCAGCCTTTACGCTGTTTCAGAATTATCCGAATCCGTTTAATCCAACAACAATTTTCACTTACGAGTTATCAAAGCCGAGCAACATTACGCTTGAACTCTTTGATGCGCAAGGCAAGAAAGTCGCAACGCTATTTAGTCAATGGCAATCGGCGGGGCGGCACACCTACACGCTTTCGGCATCGCAGTTTTCGCTCGCGTCGGGCGTTTATTTTTATCGGCTCTCGACACCTGAATTTTCTCAAACCAAATCCATGCTATACATCAAGTAAATGCACAAACTTCATCTCTACTACGGCTACGGCAAAGGCAAAACCACGAGCGTGATGGGGTTAGCCATTCGCGCACTCGGCGCAGGTCAGCGCGTTGCGATTGTTCAGTTCGACAAAGGCTACGACGGAAAAAACGAGCACTACTCCGAGCGAAAAGTTTTGCGAGATCTCAAAGAGAAACTCAACTATCCGATTGAGCTTGTGCCAACAGGGTGCGAGCGTATGATGCCCGACGGCACATTCCGATTCAAAAACGAACTGCAAGATTTCGCCGAAGCCGAGCGCGGTGTTCAGGCGGCAAGAGCGTTTATTGAATCCAACAAGTTAGACTTACTGATTTTAGATGAAGGACTTGCCGCTGTGGCTTACAACCTTATCACAAAAGAAACCTTGATGTCGCTCATTGACTTGTGGGAAGCCAACGAGCGACCGTGCGAACTTGTGATTTCAGGACATAAAATTTGGGACGAACTTGCCGAGCGCGTAGACTTGATTACCGAGATGCGAAAAGTCAAACATTACTTCGACGAAGGCACACCTGCGCGATTAGGCGTTGAATTTTGAAACCTTAAAACTCAACGCGTGCGCCCGTGAGAAAGCGCGTCTCTTCGTTCATCGCCAATGTTGAGCGCGATTGATGAACAGGAACAAGCGCGAGCAAATCAACTTTGACAAAATGAAAAACAACCTGCACGCCAACTTGTGCATACATCGAGGCAAAATCCGACTCCCTATCAAACCGACCTGAAATCCAATCTTGCGTTTTGGTTTCAAAGCGTGCGCCGAACATTCCAACCAGTGCAGTTTGTGAGGGATTGTTCCGAAAAATATCGTGCGAAAGTGTGGTTGTAGCGGAAAGCGAATGACCCATGCGGTCGCCGACCGTGCCGCTCGTGTTAAGTTTGACGAAGGCATCGAGCGCATAAGTAAATCCGCTCTGTTGCGCGATGAACAATGGGTTGAGCACAAAATCCCACGAGCCGGTGCCTGATTGAAACCGCGTGTCTAATCGCCGTTTTGAAGCATCGGTCAAGTTGCTTAATCCTGTGGGTATTTTAACGCCGCCGCCAAGTAGCACAGTCGAGCGTTCAAAAAGTGGAAGGTCAAGAACATAGTGTGTCATCACGGTCATGTCGCCAATGCCTGAAACAGAAAACGAAGTGCCTTGTTCAACGGTCAGCGTTGAGAACGGCACGAGCGCAGTGAGCATAAAGCGTTCAGAGAGATGATGTTGAAGCATAAGTTCAAGTGTTTGGCGCGTTTCGGTGGTTGGGAAAGGCGATGCGCCGTGTCCGCCGTGCATCAAGGTTGGCAAGGCGCGATGTTTCGCTCGTAGGGTGTTGAGTGGTGAGGGAAGAATCGGTGGGAGCGACGAGCGTTGCGAAAGAAAGTTAAGAGCCAATCGATTCTTGCCGTTGTAATACGGATTGATGCCTGAAAGGCAGTTGCAGAAATCGCACGCAAAGAGCGCGTGAGCGAATAAGCCATAGCCTATCGCAACGAGTAATAAAAATTTTTTCATCGGTCGTCGTTCTAAACCTTACGGTTGCCAAGGGTTTTGAAGCGACGGATTCTGCGTGAAGGAAGTATCGGTCAGCGATTTCAAGAATTCAACCAAGTCGGAAATGTCTTGTTCCGACAAGCCAAGCGGGCGCATGAGCGGGTCTCTTTGTGGGTGTGGTTTTCCGCCGGAGTTATAGTGCCGAACAACTTCTTCGAGCGTGCGAAAACGCCCATCGTGCATATACGGCGCAGTCAGAGCCACATTGCGAAGCGTTGGGACTTTGAACTTGCCTTCATCGTTTGGATTGCCTGTAATTAAAATGCGTCCTTGATTGAAAGTGTTGGAATCCAAGCCGATGTTGTGAAAAGTGTTGGTGGTGAAGTTGAATCCGTTGTGGCAGTGCCAGCAGTCGCCCGTTTCGCCGAAGAAGAGGGCTTCGCCGCGTTGTGCCGCCAGCGAGAGTGCGGAGTTATCGCCGCGATTCCATCGGTCAAAAGCAGAATTGCCGCTTAAAATGGTGCGCTCAAACGAGGCTATCGCGAACATCACGCGCTGAAGCGTAACCTGTTCCGTGCCGAAAGCCTCGCGAAAGAGCGGACGATATTCAGGGTAAGAAGACAGTCTCGCTTCTAATTCGCTTTGTGTCATGTTGAACTCGTTGTGTGCGAGAATTGGCGCAAGGACTTGCCGTTCCAACGAGGGAACACCACCTTCTGCGAAGAGACGCGGCACATAGCCCACATTGGTTAGCGTTGTCGAGTTTTTCTCGGTTGGCAATCCTTGAAAGCCAAAACTCACTCTGCCTGTATCGGCGAATGCGCGTTCAGGTTTGTGGCACGAGCCGCACGAAGTTGAACTATCACGGCTCAAGCGTTTGTCGAAGAAAAGAAATCGTCCCAGCCGAACTTTCGCATCGGTCAAAGGATTTTCAGCAGGAATAGGCATCGGCGGAAAGTCTCGTGGAATCGAGCCTGTAAATCCGCCGTGTCCGTCATCGCTTGGCATCGTGCCATCGACTTTGGAACACGCAAACAGAGCAAACGCAAGAAGCGAAAGAAGAAGCGAGACTTTTTTCATTAGTTCGACGCTTAGTTTGTGATTCGGCTAAACATCGTGCGTGTGTTCATATAGACGCGGTCGGCAAGTGCGCCGCCGTGTGCAACGCGTTCATTCGTGTTTTGGCGCAAGCGTAATGGATTGGGCGGCGTTAAGCCAGTGGCGAAAATTCCGCGGTAATCCATACGCACTCTAAAAACGCTCGACCCATTTGCGTTAACATCAAAGCGTGTAACCGAGCCCGTCAGCGTTGCAAGTTGCACCGTGAGATTACGGTTATCGCCACCGATGTGATAGATGAAGTTTCGAGACACGCCTGATGAATCAAAGTTACCCTCGATTTTGTGGAAAATATACCCTGTGTTCCAATTCCAATACATACGTTGGTCAATGTTGAGCGGTCTCGGTAGAATGGAAGCATCGCGATGATTAAGGTCAAACGGCACGCCGATATTGAACTTCATGCCGCGATACGTGCCGGGCTTTGCGCGGAGCGTGAGTTCAAGCACGCCGTTTTGCGCGGTGGCGTAATCAAGAAGCGTAACGGTTTGATTATCAATCGTAACACTTCGCGCTGTATCCACCACGCGAGCGGGAATCGCTCTACCAAGCGTGTCAACCACGCAAACATCGGAAAGATAGAACTTCACCGTCGTGAATCTCACCGTATCGCCTGCGGCATTCACATAACTTTGATTCAGCGCAAAGCGTGTTGTATCGAAAAAGCCTTCAATGCGGAGTTTGAACGAAACCGTTTCATCAGTTTGAGTTGGCGGCGGCGCAGTGGTATTGGAACTGTCTTCTTTGCAAGATGAGACAAGAAGTGCGAGAATTGCGAGTGAAAAGAATACCTTTTTCATGGTGAATGAAAGTTTGAAATTCAGATTAAATGATAAATGAATTTTGAAAATTTGAATGATGAACACTCACGGAATAGAGTCCGAACAGTGAATACAAGTAATAGCAAGTCCGTTGGAAAATCAAACCGAGGTAGGCGGGCGAAACACTTGGCGTGAAAATCCTTGTGCAAGCGGAGCGTGGCAAGAAATGTAGAAGCGAAGCGGTTGAGCAGTCAATAAAAACAAAACAGAAGATTTTTTCACAAGAAATTCCGAAAGGTCAGGAATGCTGACTTGAATCAGCGTGCCGCTCGGTGAGTCGCGATGCGTTTTCTCTTCAATCTTTTTCGCTTGGCATTTTCCGTTGCAATCGGGATTGGATTTGTTTTCGCAATATGTTGCAATCACTTCTTGAAATGCGAAATAGCCAACCCAAACGGTCGCTTGGCTTTGCAAATACAAGGCAAGAGCGGCAAAAATGATGGTAAACGAAACTCGTTTCATACTGCAATCGATTGCCAAAAGTTAAGCACGATAGGCTGAAATATGCAAGCGGCATGCTTAATTCTTTTTAGGGGAGTAGAGAATTTTATCAATACGTTTTCCGTCCATATCAATCACTTCGAAGCGGGCGTTGTTCCATTCAAAAGTTTGACCTTCTTTGGGAATGGTGCCGAGTTGGTGCATCACGAATCCGCCTAGTGTCTCGAAGCCTGAATCTTCATTGGGCAGTTCGGCAAGATTGAACTGTTCTTTGAAGTCGCGAATGGGCATTAAGCCTTCGATGAGCCAAGTGCCGTCGGCGCGTTGTATGGCATAAGGTTCAAGTGTTTCGCCGTCAATGTCGCCCGTGATGCTTCCGAGAATATCGTTAAGCGTAATCAGCCCTTGTGTTGCGCCGTATTCATCAATGATGATTGCCAGTTGTGGCTTGATTTTGCGCAGTTTCTCAAAGACACGAAACGCCGAGAGCGATTCCAAAAAGAACGTGGGCTTTTTCATCAACGCACGAAGGTTGAGCGGCTCGCCTTTCTCAAAGGTTACTAAAATATCTTTGGCGCGAACAATGCCGATAATGCGGTCTAATGAATCATCGCCGACAGGAAATGCCGCATGCGGCTTGCTCAACACAAGTTCGCGAATGGCTTTTTCGGAATCGTGAATGTCAATCCAAAGGATTTCATTTTTGGGGGTCATCAGTTCGCTGACGCGCCTATCGGAAAGTTTGAAGATGCGATTGATTAAATCTTGTTCCACAGGTTCGAACTCGCCTGACTTTGTGCCAAGCGCAATCATAATGCGCACCTCTTCTTCGGTTACAGGCGTTTCAGGATTGGCTTTAATACCAAGCAGTTTCATCACCAAAGTGGTTGAGCCACTAAGAACAACGACAATCGGATTTGAAACTTTTGAGAGCCACTTCATCGGCGGCGCAACAACGCAAGCAATTTTTTCAGGGCTGTTTAAGGCAATGCGTTTCGGCACAAGCTCTCCGACAATCAACGAAAGAAAGGTAATGACGGAAACCACAATGCCAAGACTTATGCTTTCGCTGTAAGTATCAAGGAAAGGGAAGTGAGAGAGATATTCAGAGAGCGGCTGTGAGAGCGTTGCGCCGCCAAATGCACCTGCCAAAATGCCAATCAGCGTAATGCCAACTTGAACTGTCGAGAGAAACTTGTCAGGCGCATTGGCAAGTTCAAGCGCAATCTTCGCGCCGCGCACGCCTTTGAGCGCAAGTTGCTCCAATCGCGTTTTTCTTGACGAGACAATCGCAATTTCCGCAAGCGCAAAGAGCCCATTTGCAACAATCAAAACAAAAATGATAAAAATCTCAAAGCCAACGTGAGACATCCCCAAATGTTTGTAAATTCTTTCTTGCCTTACAGAATAAGATTTTTTTGTCAATCTCTCAACGAGTTGCCTCACGATGAAACAACGGTTACTGACCATCTCTGCAATGCTTGTGCTGACCTGTTCAGCCTTTGCGGGCGGCGAAAAGTTAGATGTTGGGGCAAGAGCGATAGCACTCGGCGGTGCCTTCACAGGGTTAGCCAATTCATCAGCGACGCTCTTCTACAACCCCGCAGGCGCAATGCTCGTGCCGTATCGTGAGGCATCATTCTTTTACGCGCGTCCCTACGGCTTGGAAGAACTCGATTACTTGACCGTCTCTTACCTTGAACCCTCGCTCCTGCCGCGTGAATATGGCGCAGTCGGAGTTTCCGCCAAACGCTACGGCTTCGACCTCTACAACGAAACCATGTTCGGGCTCACCTACGCCAATTCCTTCGAGAAAAAATTTCTTTACGGATTTACGCTGAATTATCAACACACGTTCATCAGAAATTACGGCAGTGCAGGCGCAATGGGAATTGACATTGGTGTCTTGGGCTTAATTTCGGAATCGCTTACGCTTGGATTTGCCGCGCACAACCTCAATGCGCCACGCATCGGACTTTCGCGCGAAGAATTGGCGCAAACTTACGCACTCGGACTTTCCTACAAAGCCCTCTCGAATTTTCTCATCGTGCTTGACCTTGAAAAAGACGTGCGATTTCCAATCAGCATCAAATCGGGGGTGGAATATCGACCAGTAACGGCGTTCAGCATTCGGATTGGATTTTCAACTGAACCCTCGCGCCTGACAGGCGGATTCGGCGTGCATTATGCATTGCTCGATATCGATTACGCCTTCGCCACACATCGCGATTTAGGCTTAACGAATCACCTCTCCGTCTCGCTACGCTTTGGAAGTGGTGCAACGCCTGAACTCGCCTTGCGTGCGCTTGATGAAACGGTTGCGACTGCATTTGCCAAAGAATCCGAAATGCTCAAAGAAGGCGAAACGCTGAATCTCAATCGAGCCTCCGCCAAAGACCTTATGCGCATTCCGAAAATGACCAAACCACTTGCCGAGCGCATCATTCGCTACCGAACTGAAATCGGAAAGTTTTCTGACCTTGAAGACCTGCGCCAAATCAAAGGCATTGACGACGAAAAGTTTAATCACTTCTCAAAATTTTTGCGCGTGGAGGAAAAGTAATTGAAACGCTTATTGCTCTTTATCACTGTTTTAACTGCCGCTTGCAAGCGACCTGTTGTGCAAGAAGGTGAATTGTTCGAAGGCGTGAAACTTGTTCCGATTGAAGGGCATCACCTTATTCTTCGCGCCAATGCGGACTACGAACTTCTGCCTGAACAAACAAGCAAAATTGAGCGAATCAACTGCCTTTACTTTGACGCGCAAACTTTAAGCATGCCGTTAGATAGCATCGGCACAGGTGCTTTCAGCGACACGCTGCTCCGCATTTATGAGCGAACCTTGAAACAAAAAATGGGCATCTTCGGCGGAATGATGAAATCCTACTTTGAATACTTCGATAAATTTCAAACGCTCTCGCTCACAAGTGTTGAGCGCAATGGCAAAACATGGCAATCGCTCCTCAAAAAACACCATGAAGAAAATCATTATTGGCAAAGTTTCTACACGGTGCATAAAGGCAATCTCGTGTTCATCACGCTCTTTTACGCGCTGAAAGAAACCGAGTCTCCGCTTCCAACGACTGAATATCTCAAATACCTCGATGCTGTCCGATTCCATCGCTGAAATTCAACGCTTGAACAAGGAAGCCGAAGCATTGCGTCTTCAAGACCCAGCACGCGCAGAGGGATTGGCACGAAAAGCAGAAGCACTCGCGCGTGAAATCGGTGATGAGGCAGGCTTGGCAGAAAGTTTGACCATCATTGCTGATGTGTATTGGCGCACGGAACGCTATGCAGAAGGCATAAACGCGGCACGCGAAGCCCTCACGCTCTTCACCATGCTAAACGATATACACGGCGAAGCCCGAGCCTTGAATCTGATTGGAA
>Ga0308408_1001505_pt1 | contig 10800 bp, 17 predicted proteins | sample HotsprSampleMSe3_FD_203466 | JGI IMG/M metagenome (GOLD analysis project Ga0308408, IMG submission 203466) | Hot spring phototrophic mat microbial communities from Mushroom Spring, Yellowstone National Park, Wyoming, United States - 20060912_MSe3 ... | reverse complement strand
AATACCTGTACTCGCCTGTTGGGTTGCTCCATGGCGGCGTCGCATCCCCAGCACTGAACGGTGTGTTGCTCGCTCGCCAATGGAGAGCAGCCGCTTCAGGTAGCCCGCGCACCACCACCCGCCACGGCAGCCCAACGTCGAAGACTGGTGTGGTTATCGTGATGCTGGTCGGGGCGCCGCTGATGGTGCGCACACTGGACACACGCACAAACACGTTGTACGAGTCGTTAACTGGAATGTTGGGGTTCAACTCATAAAATTTCATCTAAGTATTCCACCCCCCAGCACCCGAACGCCTTCCCAGCGGAACTGAATCTGTCCCGTGCCGGCTTCCAACCATTGGCTGTACACCCAGCTGCCTGAGCTGTTGAGCATGCCGAAACGAATATTGCTTCCCGAACGCTGCACACGGTAGCGCACGTCTGTTTGCGCGTTGGGGATTATTAACTCGGCATGCAACGGTACACCCGAGCCCTGTGCCACAAACCAGAGATAGCTGCGCCCGGTCTGTTCGCCGCCCCACGGCACTTCAGTAAGTCCGAAATGGTGGCTCCAACACACACCAATGCCGAACGTTTTGCCGCCGAGCTCAAACATGAGAGCAACCCCATCCCAAGAGTACGTACCAATTTCACCGGTACACGTGCCGGTCTTGGACACATAGTCGCTGGAAACTTCTATGACGAAATCTCCAGAGAAACAGGAGTATGATAGTTGGATCTGGTCGGTCTGTTGCTTGACCAACCATTTATTGGAAGTGTTCGGCGTACCGGAAACCAGCCACCGGTTTGGCTCCGCTTCGTCCGCGACACCGGAATCCAGTGGGCTATTCGGCTGCGGTAGCGGCGGACAGTTGGTGTCGGGCACACGCATGCGCACGTAGTCGTCGGTGGCTTGGCGTTGGAGTATCACGGCGCCGGAGCTTATTTGGCAGCTCGCAGCGAATAGCTGGTCTCCGCGTTTTAACAATCGCCCGAATCTCATTCCATTACGCCGCCCTGTTCGTGCAGTGCGTACTGGTAGCCAATCACAAATCCCAACAAGAATGCGCCTATGAACATTAGCGCAAGTTTGATAGTCATACCGTCCACTGCTACTCACCTTCATACTGCACATGTGGTAAGTCTCGCATCTTCCATCGTCCACCCCAAGTCAGTCCATGCGCTTCCGCTGCTCTCCCATAAGTATTCCACCACTCTTCAAGCACATTCCATGTTGGCTTGCCGTCTACGAGCCAACAGCAGTCCATAGCCCTACCCGTGCCGTGGTATTTGGGGTTCAGCATTCCGGTGACTATAGGTTTCGTACTGAGATAGCCCTGCTTACGGTACTTGGTTATCTCGTCGTCAGAGAAACCCGCCTTGCGCAGTTCAGCGTCTGTCCTGCCTTGCGCATACAGGGCTCGCTGCTGCTCCCGCGAGCGATAGACTTCCCAGACCATGAGCGGCAGTCCCTTGCTGCGCACGTCGTTCAGCACCGCCTGGAACTTGCGCTTGGCGGTGGCATTGACTCGCGGGTCATTGAGTAGATTGTCTCTGATCGTCGTCGTCCATTTCATGGCGCAGTTTCTCCAGTGCATGTTTGAGTTGGGCGGGCAGCGGTACGCCGATAGCGGCTAGGTGTTCGAGTACGCTGAGCGCTTCATTGACACAGAGATAGCTCAGCACGAGTGTTCGGAACGCGGGTGCGGATTGGAACAGTGCGCGGTCCATCAACACGGCAAGCGCAATGGCACCGAAGTATCCGGTCTTGCGAATGAGTCCGCGGCGCATGATACTGCTGTTCAGCCGTTTCTCGTAGAACGCCTGTATTAGTCCGCCAGCCACGTCCAGTCCCATGAGCAGCGCCAGCGCTTGTGCCAGCACGTCCCACCCACCGAGCAGCCAACACGCCACGGAAGCCAGCGCCGCCAACAATGACTTATACTGCCACCCATTCAGCACCGCCTATCCCTTCCTACTCCTGCGACTGCGTCCCTGCGCCGCCCACTGCGCCATTTGCTTCGCACCGTACTTCCTGCGCCCTACGCTAGCCGCAATGGCTCGGGCTCGCTTCTCGCTGTAGCCGCGTTGCTTCAGCTGGTCCACCAGCCTTGCGAACCGTCCACCGCCACCAGGACGAAGAGACTTGCCCTTATAAGTGCCGTATGCCATTAAACGTCACTCCTTGAGTAGTGCTTCAATGATAGCGTTCTGTACGAGCTGCTCAATGGAAGCAATTGTGAGTTCGTCTAAACCGAACCGCTGAGCCAGCTCCTTGCGCTTGTCGGCAGGAAGCACCAGCCCGCGCTCGCGAAGCCACGGAACCAAGATCTGACGGATGAGCCAGCGCTTCACTGCTGCTGCGCTCCCTGATCCTGTACCGCCTGCTGCACCACCTGCCACCGACGGAACGATTCGATAACGTCGTCCAGCCGCGCCCCGCGATAGTCCCAGACTTCGCCTTCCTGTGGCACGACCCCGAACAGCTTCTGCAGCGAATTGGCGGACACCGTGAACTTGTCGCCGGTGTCAATGTCCACCATCACCACATTCGTACCGACCGAATTAACGTATGCTCTCATGCCGTTACCCCCTTACAGAATCGCAAACGAAATACTCGCGCGGAAGTTACCAGCAGCACTACCACCGTTGCGCACCTTGACCCGATAGTTGCGACTGCCCATGCACTGCAGTATCGGCGAGACCGCATAGTAACGGGTAACGCCATCCGTCGTGGCATCCGCGCTGGAACCGTACCAAATCACGACCCAGTTGCTGCCGTCCAGCTGCGCTTCCAGCCAGCACGTGAACGGCTGGTCACCGCTGAAGTACGCCTGCACGTGCGCCTGCTCCGTAAACCCGGCACGGTTGGAACCCGCTTGCACAGAACCGGCTGCTAACGCGCTGAACACGTCAGTGGTTACTTGAACAGCGCCAAGCACGGGGCTGCTCGGCGACGCCATGAACGGAGTGTTCGTCAACCGCACAGGGATAGCCAGGCCGTCCACATGGTGTCCCAACGCGCCCGGCACGACAATGTCCGCCAGCTGATACGCCTGCACACGGTGTACCTTCAGACTGCTCGTGCCGGCTAACCCAGCCAAACGAACACGGAACGGACCGTTCGGAATGCCGTGCTCCCGAATGCGATGCACTTCGTTGCGCACTATCTGCGAGTTGATGTTGCGGAACGACCACACCGCTTCGCCAACGCCGATATAGATACTGGCAAGCCTGTACTGACCGTTGACTGCACCGACGTTGATGCCGTTTTGTTCGTCCAACACGCCACCCGCACGCATGACCGCGTCCATGTTGGAACCAGTGTTTCCAGCCGCTCGCCATTCCACCAGGTTGTTATCGTCGGTGTAGAAGCCGATGCGGAAGTCGTCGCCGCCGGCACGGGCGGTCATGGTGGCAACGACTTCAATCAAGCACGGCGGCTGGAACCCCTGACGGCTCAACAGCGCCTGTCCTGCAGATAGCGTCAGCTCGCTACTGGCGACGGATGGGGTGCCGGTGACTTCCCAGCTCGTGGGGTCTAGATTGCTCGCGTTGAAGTCGTCGGACAGCCATTCAGCCACCTGACCACCTGCGACAGGATAAGGTCTCTCGATGCTTGGCATGTGGGATCACCTTGTATATAGATAATAGGTAGTGGTTAGGGTGGGCTGGGGAGCAATCCCCAGCCCGATGGAACGGGGATTACGTGATACCGGTAGCCCGCAACGAATCGGCAAGCGCCCCGGCGACCAACTGACTGAACATGACGACGTTCCAGATCTGAGCCGGTGCCGGGTACGACACCTTCTCCATGCGCGGCTCGTTTGAATCGACGTAGACCTTGATGGAGTTGACATTAATCAAGTAGCCGGTGCCGGCGGGGCAGGACGCATCGGCTACCAACAGAACGCCCGCGTAGGCGACTGCCAACGCGCCGAACTCCTGATCGGAGCCGCCCTTGTTCACCACGCGCTCACCGGCTTGCAACAGCGACCTGATTTTGGAGATAATTGCCGGTGTACTGACAAACAGTTGCGGAGTTTCGTAGTCCGCAGACAACTCAACGATCCAGCTGTCGAGCTTGTCGACGCTCATGGCACCAACGCTGGTCTTTTGTCTGGCTCTCCACCAGGTGTTCGCCTTGCTAATTCCGCCCAAGGTGCCGCTGTTCGCCCCGTCGAGATAGAACCCGAATCCGCCGTGGGACGTTTCCGTGCCCGTGCCAGAGCCGTGCAAACTGGTGTTAATCAGCTTGTAGAAGTCTCTGATGGCTGACTCGGCGTACCGGCGCATCATGGTTGCGGCGCGTTCGGGGTTGTCTGACACCTTGTTAATGTCGCGCAAATCGATGGCGATCTGCGCATAGAGTTCTGCCCAGTCGAAGCTCGCTGCGCTCAGGATGTCCGTAATGGCGTTTGGTGGTGTGATGCTCATGGGGTTGGCGGGCACCACCTGCACGTTAATGGCAGCGTACCGCAACGGGAACAAAATAGTGCTGCCGCCCTTGTCCGGTACGACTGCATCAAGCTTGCGCAGCGCTTCGAAGGTTGGCGGTCCCGTGATCGAGTCGCGCAGCTCGGCGATCAGCTTAGGAAGCCCATAAGCCGCTGCGCGATCCCAGGACCATGTCAGACTAGAAGCAGGCATAAGTGCTCACTCCTTGTTGATGATTTGGTGTAGGATGAAGATGAACGTATGAGTGCAAGCCCGCCCTGGTTAGGGCAGGCGGATTGCCTAAGTATGGCTACCTGTAGCCAGCCATAATGATACTGGACATCAGGTCCCCACTATCGGGTTCCTTCTCTTCGGCGGACTGCTGTTTCTGGGAGTTCCGAGCCTTCAATCGTGGATAGGCGAAGGCTGCGTATGCCGAATCGATGTCGCCGGCATACCTCTCAAGCGCGTTCAGGAAGATCTGTTGCAGATCCTGATCGCTTAGCTCCAACCCGTCTTCTTGTGCCCTTGATTTCACAACAGCAGATGCTTCCGACTGCCACATGCGCAGGGCAACATTGGCTATCAGCTCTTGCCACGGATCCAGTTGCTGCAGGGGCTGCTGCATCTGCGGTTGAACATAGGTCGGGTCGCCCTGCGTCGGCGGCGCGGGCTGCATTCCGTAATGCTGTGCCAGAAACGCAATGGTCCCAATCGGGTCCTGCTGCAGAGACTCCCAGAGTACCTGTGCCGGATCAGGCTCAGGTTCGGTAGTCTGTGCCGGAGCGGGCTGCTCGGTGTTCGTTGTTGGTTCGGTCTCAGGTTCGGGAGACTGTGCATCATAACCAGCGTTCATGATCTCTTCGTTCATTGTTGCACTCCTTGTTGTTCAAGATAGAGCTTCGGGTCGCGCCCGCTTAAGCGAATCAGTTCTTCAAGCAACGGACGAACATCGGCTCCGCTCTGCTGTAACACGGGTAACAACGCCATTACTTCCTGCTGTCTCTGTGCAATGTCGCGATACCCCGACAGGGCTACGGAAACTTGTCTGCCAGCTAGCGCTTCAGAGTAATGGCGACCTGCTCCGAAATATTGCGTCGATCCGTTGTACGGAAACTCGATGTATTCCAACTCGGCGTCCGGCAGGTTCACCAAGTACCTGCGGTAGTCGGATACGCAATCATTCAGCCAATCCCTAACAATGGTCTGCAAATAAACCAACCGCGTATTGGTTTGCGATTGTAGCAATGCAGCTTCCGTTGCTGTGTTGATGGTCGGGTCGCTGATACCGCGCTGGAACAGAGAGACGCCAGACCGAGCGGAGATGCTCTGCTCAATCTGCTGTTGGATGGTCAGCAGCTCTGCCAGTGAGCGTTGGTCCAATGGGAATACGGCTGCAGAATCTCGCACAAGCACCGTGTCCCAGCGTCGGGCAATGTTATCTGCTGATGCCGGGTCTTCGAGCTGCGAACTCACTACCTGCACCAGCCCTGCCATCGCGGCGCGGCGGACAATCATCTGCCGAAGAATGTGGTGGTCAATGAACAAATCTCGGCACGATTCTATGATTCCAATCGGTGCGCCGTGCAGGCTAGCATCCACCAGCTTGGGCCTCTCGTCGCCAATCAACAACCGCGGCTCGTAGTCCCAGTCGCTGGAATAGACAATCGCGTCTCCGTAGCGAACCTGGAGCTTGCCGTCTTGCAGTGTCTCAATAAGCAACACATTGCCAGATTTGTTGTCAAACACTCTGCGCTTGCCGTACCGCTGCCGGGCTGCCCTGACGTCTAACTCGAACCTACGCAGATACCAGTCCTTGCCTGCAATCGAGTGCTCCGGCTTCAACCGAGCTGGACCGAACGGTGTCACCACAATGCCGCCCCAGCCAACCACAACGAAATCCCGAACGGCTTCGCGAACCAGCGGATGGAGATGGCGGTTGTACAGCAACGTCATCAGCTGGTCGGCTACAGCATCGTCAGGGTCGACCCGCAAGTCCACACGACCAATCAAGGCAGCTTCCAACACTGCCACTATATCGGCAGCGATTGACCCAGCCGGTTCGTAGTGTCGCCAATCGCTCCATATGGAAGGTAGGGCACCAGCTGCAATCGCACGCAGCTCGCTGTAATGCGATTGTCGGCTCTCTAGGATGTTGATGAGTTCAGTAATTCTCTCAGTAGTCAATCCAATTCACCGCGCTTGAACTTCTCAACTCGCTGGTCAAGGTGCTCCCATTCCCTAGCCGAAGCATTCAATTCCCGTGCCACCGCAGCGGCTCGCTCAGCTGCCTTGCGCCTAGCTGGGTTGCGCTCCAGCTCGTGCGCCCACTTACGAAGCGTATCGATGTTGTTGTCGCGGAACGGCTCCGAGATAAACAGAGCGGACGTCGGGCTGAATAACCGCTTCATTGGCTTATGGCAGTTAGGGCAGGATGCATTGTCGTTGTAACTCGGAACGAACACGGTGAATGTTAAATTACACTGATCGCACTGCCAGTCATAGGTAGGCATTTCTAATCTCCTATAAGTACTTCGCACCGACTCGCTGCCGCCTAGCAGAGCGTACCGCGTGCTCCCAGATTGCCTGTGGGCTGGTGTCGGGTTGCTTGCGAACAGGATATTGATGAAGATGTGCTATTGCGTACCTCAACGCATCGATAGCATGATCGCTGCCGGAGAAGTCGCCCCTGCCGTCAATCAGCTCGGCAGAGCGTAGCTCATCCAACAGGTTCGTGCAGGCGGGCGATATTACCAGCTTCCGTTCTGCCATGAGCTGTCTCAACAACGCCAACGAACCAAGCCTGTCGCGGGTAGCAGGCTGGACTGGAACTTGTCTCTCTCTGAACCGCTCGGCAACGCTAACCAAACCATCTGTTCTGTTGAAACATGCCGAGTCCAACACAAAATCACAACGCCCGATACCCTGCGCCATGTCTCGGACCATGTCAGCGAACTGATGGGCATTCAGGTCAGCACCATAACGCTCGTCCATGACGTAGTACCTACCGTCAGGAAGCCTGACCACCAACACCGCTGCTGCCGGAGACCACGTGCCCCAGTCCAATCCGCAACATGCTCTATCACTGTCCAACTCTTCAATCAAATCAATCGCAATGTCCGGGAACGCTCGCCCAGTAACGTCCACAAACTCGCCTTCGAGTTCCTGCAGTTTCAACTGCTCCGGCAGCTCCGCAGACAACCTCTCCAGCTCGTCCCTGCTGATGAATGGATTGTCGTAGCTGCTGCCCACAAACCGCACAAACTCTGGTCTACCGCACAGCTGGTAGTAATCGGTGTGCCTGCCTCTCGGCGTGCCTATACAGACCAGTGAACCGCCCCTGTCCAACAAACACGGGCTCAAGTACTGGTCGTGGAGATAGATTAAGTTGCCAATCTCTCCGGCTTCATCTACTACAATCAAATCCAGTCCGCGCCCTTGAAGCTGCCACTCGTTATCGCTGCTGAGAAACTGGCACAGACCAGACCGAAACCCAATCTCGTAAGGCGAACTGCGTTTGATGCCCAGCTGCTTGCGAATGGCAGCTGGTAGCTGCCTGGCATGCTGCAACACATATTCGAACCCAATACGGGCCAACTGATGGGACGGTGCTATCCACCAACATTGCTCCTGCTTGAGAACCCGCCACAACACCCAAGCACTTAGCAACCACGACTTGCCGAACCGACGACCTGCCGTAGCCGCCACCCGCCGATGAGAACGGGCTAGCTCTAACAACTCAGCCTGTCGGGGGTGGGGGTCGCCTATAGCTTCCCAGAAGTCGCGCTCGGTGAACCTCACTAATCAATCACCACGTCATCTTGATCGAAGCGCAACATCTGCAGACGCGCCTTGACCAGAAACATCAACAACTGCGCCGACGACTTGTCGCTGGGGTCTGTCGCACGAGAGAGCATGATCTCTAACAGATTATCCAATCCTTCCTGCGCGGCTTCGTCCCACTGACGCGCGAACTCCGCCGAACGATTGCGGTGCTGGTACACCGTACGACGACCAACCCCAGCGCGTCGCGCGGCATACGTCACCGTGTGCCCTGCTCGGAGCGCATCCAGGAATATGGGCTTCCAATTCTTCTGCGCCATAATTGTGTGCGTGGTGTGCCAAGAAGTGTCCGCTGCTCTCCCTTCCCATATATATAGTATCAATCCGACCCATCAAAATGTGTCGTTGCTTATGTCATTCAGCAGACCGGTGAGCTCGCGGTCGTCCCACCTTCCATAACGCTTCACCGCGTTCCTGGCGCGGTACTGCACCCGCTGCTTGATGAACGCAATCGCATCGCCCCTACCATCCACCGCACAGACGGCTTCCCAGAGAGCAATCAACACGTCCTGGGCTATGTCGTCCGCCCAACGGGCTAAGCCGGTGCGATGCGCGATGGATGATGCTAATCGACGAGCCCACGGTTCCAACCTCTCATACAGCTCCTGCTCATCATGGTTGCGCACCTGAACCACCAGCCTTGATTTGGAGAATGAAGTCGATAGCTTCTCGAAGAGAACCAAACTGTCGGGGGGTCTTGAACACCACGAACGGCTTGTTGCTGGTGTATTGGGAACTACCACGTTTAAACAGCCTCAACGGCACATCCAGCTCTATTAGTTGACCAGCAGCCAACACAGGAATGGAGTCATCTGAAGCTGCACCCCAGTACACGGGAATGTCGACGTCGACGTCAAACACGGCGAACCTGCCATCGTCCCACATCGCAAGGACGAATACATTGCCCAGCGTCAGATACCTGGACCATGCCTCCAAGTCAACTGCAATGTTCGGACCGCTGGGACATTTGATCTCAATGTAGAAGCCTAGCCCACCTGATTGGTCGCAGACAAACAGGTCCGGGTCATACGGCTGTCCACCGGCTTCGTATCCGGTGCGTACGACGTCGAAGCCAAGCTGCCGAAACTCGGCGGACACAACATCTACGATCTGATTGTGTCGATCTTTCAAATGCTGTCTTGGGTGGTACAGAGCCTGCAAGATTATCACTCCTCACTGAGATTTCTTCATCCCATCCCGCCTTCGCGGGATGGGGGGATTCGCGGGGTTCGTCGGTGAGACGAACCCCCATACCAAACAGTACCAACTCCATATGGATGGATTGGCACGAATATCAGTACCCACGACCGCAAGGTCCAGCCTCACAGCTGCCAACAGGATGGGCCCAGGCTGCTGGGCGATGGAACAGTGGAACAGTTGGAACAGCAGATTCCTATATTATTCCCCCACCTTCTCTCATCAGGAGAATTTTTTTGATGATTCTGCTGTTCCAACTGTTCCATTGGTTGTGTGTCTATAAAATACCCGCAGAATACAAGACAGAGTGTCATTAAATAACTGACAACGACAATAAACCGCACAAATTCAACCAAACAGTAATGGAACAGTAGGTGTTCCATTACTGTTCCGTTACTGTTCCATTGCTGTTCCGGCACTGTGTCCGTGCGCCTCTCGGATGGGACAGCGTGGACAGCGTGGACAGCGTGGACAGCGATTTCATATAAATTCCCCCAACCCCATCCTTCAGGAGAATTTTTTATCAATTCTGCTGTCCACACTGTCCACACTAACCACATAAGCAGTGTGTTAATAAAAATACGCACATAATACATGATATGATGACAGTATATACCACAAAACGACAATAAGACAACCAAACTCAACTGACCAGTGTTTGGACAGCATCTGTCCATTCGCTGTCCACGCTGTCCACGTTCCCCCAATCCAGCCTGCCCCACCACACCAAACAGTCACGCCCCGTTCATTAGAGAACGGGGCGTGGTGTTGGATGAGCTATGCCAGGCAGCTCACGAGAGGTACTCTATCAGCGCTTGGGCTTGCTCAATCGTAAGGGTTACACATCGTCGGCGCACACCGTTGATGTAGCGCAGTTGGCTCAGTTTGCCGCCGACCCTGTTCGCCATCGCGTTGATCTCCTGCGCATATCTGTGGGCGTCTCCCCCACGGATCACTCTAGCTGCCAGGTTCGCCAGCTGAGATGCCCAGATTGCAATCTCCCCAGAAATGGAAACTTCGCCGATAGGCTCAACGGCAGCCATGCTCCCGTCTTCTGCGTCGATCATGCGCAGGTATTCCCGCGCTAGAAGGTCTGTGGGCAGCAGGCTAAGCTCCGGTGTCTTGGGGGAGAGATTCTCCCAGAGACCGACTGCATTGTCGAGCAGCTCCAGCATTATATCCCCTATGCTTCCGCTTCGCAGCGCCTCATGTTTGGCGTTCGTATTGGTTTGAAACTCCTTCTCTTCGTCGGTGAGTTTGTAATCCCAGCCCTGTTCGAACAGCGCCACCGCCTGTGCCCAGAGCTGCTGCTTATCGATCTGCGCATACGCCCAATCGATCG
>Ga0308408_1001500_pt1 | contig 10814 bp, 6 predicted proteins | sample HotsprSampleMSe3_FD_203466 | JGI IMG/M metagenome (GOLD analysis project Ga0308408, IMG submission 203466) | Hot spring phototrophic mat microbial communities from Mushroom Spring, Yellowstone National Park, Wyoming, United States - 20060912_MSe3 ... | reverse complement strand
CCCTACACTTGCCCGGGCTTAGCTTTCCCAGTTTTATGGGACCTATGGCGGTGCGTTTGAGCCTTAAAACCTTGTGCCCAAAGTGGGCGGTAAATCTCTTAACTATGTGCTTTCTGCCCTCTGTAAAGACGATTTCCAGAAGGCTGTTTTCTCCTTCATACTTTATCAGCCTAACACCCAAAGGCTTGGCAAACCCATCCTCCAAGACCGCTCCCTTTTTCATCTCTTCCAAAGTTTTTTGGCTAACCTTGCCCTTTACCAAAACTTGATAGGTCTTTGGCAGTTTATACCTCGGGTGCATTATACGGTTTGCCAGCTCTCCGTCGTTTGTTAGGATCAAGAGTCCCTCTGCGTTGTAGTCAAGCCTTCCGGCGGGATAGACCTTCACGGGCAAGTCCTTGAGTAGCTCCTCTATGGTTCTCTTTCCCTCTTTAGACTTTCCAAGGGCTGTAAGATAACAGCAGGGTTTGTATAGGGCAATGTACATGAACCTTGGTGGTTTTACTATTTTTCCATCCACCTCTACCGTGTCCTTCTCCAGGTCAATCTTCCAGCCAAGCTCCTTTACCACCAGTCCATTGACCTTTACCCTACCTTCAAGGATCAGCTGGTCTGCCTTTCGCCTCGAAGCAACACCGCACATAGAGAGGTATTTGTTCAGCCTTACCAGTACCTTTCCTCCTTCCACGGGTCCCCTCTCATGTGGTAGCCTCTTTGTTCCCAAAAGCCCGAGACATCCTCCTTTAATATCTCAAGCCCCCACACATACTTGGCACTCTTCCAAGCGTAGAGATTGGGAACCACAAGCCTTAGAGGGTAGCCATGCCTTTTGGGAATTACTTGCCCCATCATCTTGTAAGCTAAGATGCTGTCCTCTTCATAGAGATATTCCAAGGGTAGGTTGGTGGTGTAGCCCTCTAAACAATGCACCAACACAAAGCGCGCACTGTCCTTTGGCTTTACCCTTTTGAGAATTTCAAGGGTCTGAACGCCTTCCCATAGGATTTCCTTAACACTCCACCGTGTAACACAGTGAAAGTCCGCCACCAGCTCCACCGAAGGCAGAGAAAGGAGCTCCTCGTAAGTTAATTCCAAAGGCTCCTCCACCTCACCCCAAACCTTGAACCTGTATGAGCCCATATCCCAGTTGGGAATATCATCCACTATGTCATAGACTATGGGTGCGGAGATCCACCTCTGCCCAGGCGGTAGCCGGTCTTCCCTAAGGTTGATGTCGCTAACGATTTTTTTCTTCATGGCAGAATAAATTTTAAAAGATGGAAACTTGTCCCAAGTGTGGAAGGCGTTTAGAGGTTATTGAATGCTGTGGTGGTGGCATTTTCTTGTGCCCCGAGTGTGGTGAATACTTCTACCCGGGAGAGCTCATAGACCCTCAAAGTCCCTCTGAGGAGGTTTCAAAAGAAGCTCCCGGGCTACCTTCAGAGGTTCTTCCCCCTCCACCACCACACGATAAACCGCCCAAGAGATAGGTGCGTATAGGTTGAGCTTTTCTGAAAGCCCCTTTACCGCCTTTACCGTCTCTTTGCCCTCCACCACCTGCCCTATTTTCCCCTGTGCCTGTTCAAGGCTTAGCCCTTGCCCCAGCAAAAAGCCAAAGGATCGGTTTCTTGACTTGGAGGAGGTGGAAGTCAAAACCAAGTCTCCCAAGCCAGAAAGTCCGTAAAAAGTTTGTGCCCTTCCACCCAAGGCGGTGCCCAACCTAACCATCTCCACAAGCCCCCGGGTGATAAGACCAGCCCTTGCGTTGTCTCCAAAGCCAAGCCCGTCAGATATACCGCAGGCTATGGCGATCACATTCTTTAACGCTCCTCCAAGCTCCACACCCACTATGTCCTCCGAGAGATAAACCCTAAAGGGTTCCGAGGAAAAGAGTTCCCTAACTTCCCTTAAAAGCGCCACATCCTCCCCCGCCAACACCACCGCACAGGGAAGTCCCTTTGCAGTTTCCTCCGCAAAGGAGGGACCAGAAAGGGCAAGAACTTTACAATCTGGGAAAAGTTCCTTTAAAATCTCAGAGACCCTTTTGTTTGTGCCCACCTCCAAACCCTTTGACGCAGATATAAAGACTTTTTCCTTTAGACTCTTCCCTTCAAGCACCTTTCTTATAACCTGCACGGGCAAGGCTATAAGTATGCACTGGGAAAAGTCTAAGGCTTCCTCCAAGTGGGTGGTAGCCATGGGCTTTTTTTCAAAGTCTATACCCCAATAAGGGTCCTTTCCTTCTTTGAGGGCTTCCACCACGGAAGGATTTTTGTCAAAGAGCATAACCTCATTGCCCTTCCGAGATAGAACGAGCCCTAAGGCACAGCCCCACCTTCCCGCTCCCAAGATGGCAACCTTACTCATGGGCAAAATCCAAAAGATGAAGCCTCTTTGGTCTCGTAAGGTCTATTTGATAGACCACTTTTCCCTTCAGCCTTTCCAAGCCTAAGAGTTTTCTGTTTAGGTCTCTGTCCCAAGATATAAAGCTAAATCCTGATGGAGTTTTAAGCTCAAGCCGGTTTTCGTCGTAATTTCTTGGCATCATCTCGCACTCGCACACAAAGGTAGGCGAAGGGAATCCTTCCCCAAAGGGCTCCAAGCTGTGTAGCTTCTTTATAAGCTCGGCAGTGATCCTTTCCAAGGAGAGAGGCGCATCTATCTCAAGGATCGTGGAAAAGGGCTCCACATCTTTTAGACCCTCCTCCACCAGGTCCATAAACAACCCTAACTTTTCCTTCTCCATGCTCAAACCCATGGCGTAAGAGTGCCCTCCCCACCGCAGGTAAAGGTGGGAAAACTGACTTAGCAGTGAATACACATCTATGCCGTTGGCACTTCTTACGGAACCTATTGCCTGATCACCCACCGCAAAGACCGCAGCGGGCTTTTGAAACTCCGCAGAGAGCCTACCCGCCACCAGCCCTGCCACACCACCCACCCAACTATCAAGCACCACCACCAAAAACTTCCTGTCCTTCTGAGAGAGGACTTGTTTTAGGGCAAGCTCATATGCTTTTTCACTTATGAGCCTTCTCCTTTGGTTTATCTCCTCTATCTTGTTGGCAAAGGACCTTGCCCTGTCTTGATCCTCCGTCAGGAACAGCTTTAGGGCTATGGAGGGTCTTGATACCCTGCCGGGTGCGTTTATCCTTGGCACCAAAGAAAAGGTTATATCCCTTGAAGTTATGGTTCCGTTGAGTCCCACCTTTTCCATCAGGGCTTTTATTCCGTAAGCCCTTATCTGACCCTTTTGCACATACTCCAAACACTTTATACCGTAGGAAACTATTATCCGGTTTGTTAAGTTCAGTGGCATAAAGTCTGCCAGAGTGCCTATGGCGGGCAGGTAAAGGTCCAGCCTTGGGTCGTAATCTATGTTTAACTCTCTGGTAAGAAGGGCTATAAGGTAAAAGACCAAGCCAACGGAGGATAGCTCTTTAAGTTCCTTGGGTAAATCCTGAGAGAGCTTTGGATTTAGTAGTATGGCTGGAGGGAGCTCCTCTTCCACATTGTGATGGTCTATTACCACCGCGTCCCTTTTGAACTCTCTTAGTTCCTCTACTGCGGTGGTGCCGTTGTCTATGGTTATCAAAAGGTCTGCGTAGTGGGAGAGTTTATCAACGAGCCTTTTGTTTAGACCGTAGCCCGACTGCCTGCTGGGAAGTAGTGGAACCACCGTTATGGGAAAGTTCTTCAAAAATCTGTAGAGCAGTGCGGTGCCAGTGATCCCATCCACGTCGTAATCTCCAAAGAGCACAATCCTTTCTCCTCTAACTATCGCTTTTTTTATTCTCTCCACCGTCAGGTCTATGTTTGGTATGTGGTGAGGTGGGAGGAGCCTTCTGAGCCGAAGGTCCAAGATGGATTGATCCTTTCCTCTGTTGGCAAGAATTTGAGCAACAACCTCCCCCAGTTCAGAGACCACATCCTCCTCTGGCTTTATTATCTCACTTAAAAGAACCCACTCTTTACCCGACAACCCTTTCATTCAAAAATTCCTCCGCCCATCTGCCAATGCTCCCTGCCCCCATAAAGACCAGCACGCAGTCCCTTAAGTTCTCCTCCAGATAGGAAAGCACCTCCTCCTTGGTGGGTAAATAAACAGCCCCGCTTTTCTGAGCCAAATCCTCCGCCCTTACGCCCCAAAGGTTTTCCTCTCCAGCGGAGTATATGTCCGTTAGGATGCAAAGGTCTGCGGATTTTAAAACCTCCGCAAACTCATCAAAGAGATAGTAGGTCCTTGAGTATCTGTGCGGTTGAAAAACAAGGACTATTTCCTTTTGAGGATAAAGCTCCCTCAGGCTATTCAGCACTGCCCTTATCTCCGTAGGATGGTGTCCGTAATCGTCATAGACCAAACAACCCTTTATTTCACCCTTTAGCTCCAACCTTCTCTCCGCATTTTTAAAGCCCTCCAGTGCTTCAAAAATCACCTTTGGTGGAATATTCATCTCCAAGCATACGCTTATGCAAGCTAAGGCATTATATACATTGTGCCTGCCCGGAACTCCAAGCATTACCCTGCCCAAAGGTTTGTCCTTGTGTAGCACCTCAAAGGCATAATGTCCATTTTTCAAGTTTAGCCCAACAGCCTTAACCTGTGCGTGCTCCTCAATGCCGTAGGTAATGACCCTCCTTGAGATCCTCGGCAAAATATCTCTGCTATTTAGGTCGTCCAAGTTTATAACGGAAAAGCCATAGAAGGGCACACTGTTGGCAAACTCCAAAAAGGCATCCTTTATATCCTCCAAGTCCTTGTAAAAGCCCAAATGCTCCCTGTCTATGTTGGTGATCACCGCAACCGTTGGATGCAGTTTTAAAAAGGAGCCGTCGCTTTCATCTGCCTCAGAGACTATAAGGTTGTCCTTTCCAAGCTTTGCGTTGCTACCAAACCTTTTTAGAATACCACCTACTATAACCGTCGGGTCGTAGCCCGCCTCGTGCATCACATGGGCTATCATTGATGTGGTTGTGGTCTTTCCATGAGATCCACAGACCGCTATGCCCTCCCTCAGGCGAAAGAGCTCCGCCAACATCTCCCCCCGAGGGATCACAGGAATGCCCCTCTCCTTTGCCCCTTTAACCTCCGGGTTGTCCATAGAAACCGCCGAAGAATAAACCACCACCTGCGCATCCCCCAAGTTTTCCTCCCTGTGTCCTATAAACACCTTTGCCCCCATACTCCTCAAAAGTTCCGTGTTTTTGTTCTCCCTCAGGTCCGAGCCAGAGACCCTGTAGCCCATCTGCAAGAGCACCTGTGCGATCCCACTCATACCTATTCCACCAATACCCACAAAGTGAAAGTTTTTTATCTTTTCCCTGAACATAGCAAAATGTATTTTAAATCTAAGTTTTCTCTTATTGGGCTTAAAGGTCATATCTCGTTTGGATATTGACACGGCTGGTATTATATGATACATTCTTTTATAAAGGAGGACATGCGTTGCATGTAAGAGATACCTCCTCACCCATTGTGGAAGGGAGTGTTGCATTTAAAAACAAGAAGGGGGATAAAATAAAACATGGCGACTGAACATAATTTGCCACCTCAACCGTATAAAAAGTTTTTTGGAAGGCAGGATTCTATTAATAAAATAATGGAAACTTTAATTGAAGGAGGAACATTTATAGCATCAATTGATGGAGTGGGTGGCATAGGCAAGACAGCATTAGCTTATTATTTTTGTAAGGAGATTCTATTACTTTCTAATCGATTTGATTATATAATTTGGTTAACAGCCAAAGAAACCGTGTTTGATCCGTTTTCAAGAGATATAATGATAAAGACGATCCGAAGTAGTTTTAGGGGAATAGAAGAATTGATAGATACAATACTTAGCGTGATTAAGTTTGAAGAGCTCATGGACAAACCCTTAGAAGAAAAGAAAAAATTTGTAGAAGATGAGGTTTTAAAAAGTGAAAAAATCTTTATTGTATTAGATAATCTTGAAAGCATTGAGGACGATCAGTTCTTCGACTATATCAGACAGGATTTTAATAAATTGGCTGCTATGAATAGGTTTTTAAAGGTTCTTACAACAAGCAGGAAGAGAAAGAAAATAGCTGATTTTCCTATTGAAATTGAGGGTTTAGCTATTGAAGACGCATTAAAAATGCTTAAATATCTGGCTTCTGAACGCAATATTAAGGACATTTTGAATGCTACAGATCATGATAATATCATATTAATAGAAAAAGTAGAACGCATACCACTTGGCATAGAATTCATTATAGGACAGATGGCTTTAGGAAAAAGTAGAGGGCAAATTTATAATGAACTTCAAGGATATCCTAGTTTAGAAAATGCAAAAAGTGAATCCGAAAAAAGAAAAATATTGTCCGATATAATCCTGTTCTCATTTAAGGACATGTATGAAACCCTCACACATGAGCAACAATATGTATTTAAAGTTATTACTGCATTGGTAAGAAATAGGGCAAAAAGCGACCCTCCAATTTCATTTGAGCTACTGTTGACAATAACAGGGTATAAAAAACAGGAATTAGAAAGTTGTCTGGAAACTTTAATAGATAACAACCTAATAACTATTACAAAAGACAATGAATATGTTATCTCACAGATGGCTATCAATTTTGTAAAACAATACTACGATGATTTTGGAGAAATTGAGGATGAAATTATTGAAAAAAAGAATAAAATTGTTAAAGGTGATTATAAAGAACTAGACAAGGTTGAATTGTTTCTTAATAGTATTCGTGAATTAATTGATAATGATAGATTTGAAGAAGCAGAAACAAAGCTTTTAGATTTTTTGGATGTTATGCCTGATCCACGGATATATTTTGAATTAGCAAAGGTTCAGAAAGCTTTAAATAAGTTTCTTAAAGCTGAAGACAATTTTAGAATTGCATCAGAGTTAAGCCCAAAAAATACTAAAATTTGGTTTGAGTGGATTAATATGGAATATAATCGTGGTAGACATAATATTGGTCTTCAATTAACTGAAAAGGCGATTGAGAAGACGAATAGTGATGTTTTATTGGTTCTTCAAAGAATAAACATTTTAGAATTCCAAAGAGAATTTGACCAATTGAGGCGTGAAGTTAAGCGCTATTTAGAAATATATGATAGAGAAGGAAGACAGGATGAGTATTTAAGGCTTTTAAGAAACTGGAAAAATATTGAATATAGCCTCTTTAAGGAAAGATCCGTCCGGCCTAAACACTATTTTGAAGCAGTAGAAATGTTGATAGAAAAAGAAAGTGATATAGAAACAAAAATCGAGTTGTACAAAGAAGCCTTAAAAATCTCAGATGAAATAGGTCAGGTGGACAAAAAGAGAAGTTTTGAGAGAAAACTTAAAAATCTTGAATACCAAGCAATGATGTATATGCCTTTGATAATAAAAAAATTAAATACGCTTTTTAGTAATAAAAACTACGATGAAGCCAAGAATGAGGCGAGAAAAATATTAAATTGGATTTATGAGGATGAAGAATATGAGGAATATTCGAAAAATGCATTACGTGTGCTTTTACAAATTTTAGCTTCTGAGAGAGATTATGATAGGGTAATACTAACATTTGAAGATTATAAACATATTGGTTTCAAAGATAAAAATTGTATAGATGTTTATGAGAAAGCTAAAAAACAGAAAAAATTAGAAGAAACTCAGGAAATAATAGGTAAAATCATGTTGAATATTCAGGAGTGTGAATTAAAACTTAGACAGTTGGTCATGTGGTCATTAGATAACAAAGAGGAGAAATTAGTTGAATTAGTTAGAAGCAAGGATCTATCAGAATGGATCGAACAGTGGCAATTAACTAAAAATAAATCTTTAAAAAAAGATGAGGCATTGATTCATTATTCCGATTTATCTCACCTTAGAAGCATATTATCATGGGTTAGACCCAAAATAACTAATAAAATTCAAGATGACTCAAAGAAAAACCAAATAAAGGAACTGTTGAATTATACGGTTGTATATTTAGAAAAGTATATTAGTCAAGAAAGGAACGAATCATTCCATTCCCGTCTACAGCTATATGAAATAGAGGAACTAAATAACTTCTTAGTTGATACAAGAAGGACATTGGAAACTATTAATAAAATTATGGAGTTGATAGAACATTAAATACACATTCCTGCAAAGATGCCAGCTTTTTAGCCCTATAATGGTATAAATGCGTCGGGTGATAAATTCAGGAAAGCTTGGAATCTCTTGGGAAAAAGTTTTGGCAAGGAGTAGAGGGATTACCTTACCTGCCTACCTTTATAGCTACGCTATAGGCTCGTAGCTTTATCAGGAAGTCTCAAATATGGAACCAATCTCTCACCCGAGGTGTTTAAAAAAGATATAATTAATATCATCCCTTTTTGAAAGGAGGACAGCATGGCAAAGGGAACGGTAGCCTATAAAATTCTTGAAAGCCATTTGGTGAGCGGTAAGCTCATCCCCGGCGAGGAGATCGCCATCAAGATAGACCAGACCCTTACCCAGGATGCCACCGGAACTATGGCATACCTGCAATTTGAGGCAATGGGTGTGGATAGGGTAAAGACGGAGCTCTCGGTAAGCTACATAGACCACAACATGCTACAGACCGACTATAAGAACCCCGATGACCATAAATACCTTATGAGTGTGGCAAAAAGATACGGCATTTGGCTATCTAAGCCCGGCAACGGTATATGCCATCAGGTGCATTTGGAAAGGTTTGCCAAGCCCGGGAAGACACTGCTTGGCTCTGATTCCCACACCCCCACCTCCGGTGGCATGGGCATGATCGCCATCGGTGCCGGTGGTCTTGACGTAGCAAGTGCAATGGCAGGAGAGCCCTTCTATCTGAAGATGCCCAAGATCGTAGGCATCCATCTGAAGGGCAAACTGCCCGATTGGGTAACAGCCAAGGACATTATCCTTGAGCTCTTGCGCAGGCTTACGGTAAAGGGTGGTGTGGGCAAAATTTTTGAATACTTTGGAGAGGGTGTAAAGGAACTCTCCGTTCCGGAGAGGGCTACCATCACCAACATGGGCGCAGAACTTGGCGCCACCACTTCAATCTTCCCCTCCGACGAGATCACAAGGGCATATCTGAGAGCCCAGGGAAGGGAGGAGGATTGGATAGAACTCCTTCCGGACCCAGATGCAGAATACGACGAGATTATAGAGATAGACTTGTCCCAGCTTGAGCCACTGATTGCTTGCCCTCACTCTCCGGACAATGTGGTGCCCGTCAGAGAGGTGGAAGGGATAAAGGTAGATCAGGTGGTCATAGGCTCTTGCACCAACTCCTCCTTTGTGGACCTAACACGTGCTGCTAAGCTTTTGGAGGGCAGAAAGGTTCATCCTGATGTGGTCTTTGCGGTAGCCCCCGGTTCCAAGCAAGCACTTGAGCTGATCACCCAAAATGGCACCCTTTTGACCTTTCTAAAGGCTGGTGCAAGGATATTGGAAAGTGCCTGCGGTCCCTGTATAGGCATGGGCTTTGCGCCTCCCTCCGGTGGCGTCTCCATAAGAAGTTTTAACAGGAACTTTGAGGGTAGGTCCGGCACACCCGACGCAAAGGTGTACCTTGCATCCCCCGAGGTTTGCGTAGCCTGTGCCATTGCAGGACAGATCATAGACCCCAGGAAGTTGGTCGTTCAATGGGTGAAGGTGGAAATGCCAGAAAGGTTCCCCTACGGCGACGAAGCCTTTATAGAGCCACTACCGGAGGAAGAAGCCAAAAAGGTGGAAATATACAGAGGACCCAACATAAAACCACTGCCGGAGTTTGATGAACTACCAGAGAGCTTGGAGGGAGAGGTTTCCCTTATAGTGGGAGACAATATCACCACCGACCACATAATGCCCGCCGGTGCTAAAATCCTACCCCTCCGTTCCAACATCTACGCCATAAGCGAGTATGTATATCACTACGTGGACCAAGACTTTGTAAAAAGAGCGAAGGAAATCAGGGACCAAAAGGGCAAGGCAAACATCATAGTAGGCGGAGAGAACTACGGACAGGGCTCCTCCCGAGAGCATGCCGCGTTGGCTCCAAGGTTCTTGGGAGTTAGGGCTGTTATAGCAAAGTCCTTTGCCCGTATTCATCACGCCAACCTGGTCAATTTTGGTATAGTGCCCCTTGAGTTCAAAAACAAAGAGGACTACAACAAGTTCTCCCTGGGCGATGAGATTTTGATCCCAGAGCTTGAAAGCAGGCTGAAGGAAGGTAAAGAAATTGTAGTTATAAACAAAACCACCGGAGAGGAGATAGTTTGCACCTACAACCTTACTCCAAAACAGGTTTCTGTGCTCCTCAAAGGTGGTCTTTTAAACTGGATCAAAAGCAAACAGGGGGTAAAGGTATGAAGCTAAGAAAGATGGTTTCTGTGGTAGGTGCGGGAAATGTGGGGGAGCATACCGCCGCCCTCCTTGCCCTAAGGGGGCTGGTGGATGTGCGTATGTTTGACTTGCCCAGAAAGGATGGAGACAGGCTAATAGAACCCGTTAAAGGAAAAGCCTTGGACATTCAGCAGATGCTCTCCGCCCTCAACATTGACGGCAAAGTGGAAGGATACACTGTAAGTGCGGATGGAGAAGGCTACCAAGCCTTAGAAGGCTCCGACATAATAGTTATAACCGCAGGCTTTCCAAGAAGACCGGGCATGTCAAGGGAAGACCTCTTGGAAAAGAACATATCCATCCTCTCGGTTATAGCCAGCAAAATAAAGGAATACGCTAAGGATGCCATAGTGATAGTGGTAACCAACCCAGTGGACCTGATGACCTACGCGGTTTATAAACTGCTGGGCTTTGAACCCCAGAGGGTTATGGGGATGGCGGGCGTTTTGGATTCAG
>Ga0308408_1001498_pt1 | contig 10819 bp, 19 predicted proteins | sample HotsprSampleMSe3_FD_203466 | JGI IMG/M metagenome (GOLD analysis project Ga0308408, IMG submission 203466) | Hot spring phototrophic mat microbial communities from Mushroom Spring, Yellowstone National Park, Wyoming, United States - 20060912_MSe3 ... | reverse complement strand
CATTATCGTCACAATTTGGTTTTGGGTCCTATGCCGATATTATGGAACAGCAATGCTAGGTTTCAGTTATCTGTAGTTTACAAGATTTGGGAGAGTTATCGATTTTGTTTTGAACATTAAGAATTTGTCACTTGAAGGAGTTGGTGTGATGATACTGGTTCAAGGTATTGGGATGTCGGGCTATGTGCCACTGGAAGGTGTTGTTGCTTTATCTCATTTTAGATCGGATTGCCTCTTTTGTAGGTCTAGAAACAAGTGTATGCGTGAGTCAAGGTGCGAATCTCGTTTTTATTACTTGTTCCGCATCGACTTAGATAAGACTGACGATATTGATATTGTGAGTAAGGTTGTTTCTTTTGCTGTTATTAGTCGCTTCGGAGAATTTGCTTTGGATACTATCATTCGGGGTGTTGGTTTGCTTTCTGGTTACTGCTGTGCTGGTACAGTACTTCCGAGTAAGCTTCTCAAAATGTTTTTGTCTATGTGTTTGGATTACTACATTGATATGTCTTATGTTTCCAAGTTTTCTGATGATGAGCATGTTACTTGTTCCAGTGCTTGGTCGGAGTATATTCGTTTAGATTCCGATATTTCTAGTGCCGATTATCCGACTATTTATATTGAGGTGCTCGGTTTTAGGAAGCCGTTTCGTGATTTTAGGCGCGAAGAATTTTGGATATAAGCAGTGTATTGTATTACTAGTTGGGGGTCTTATGTTGCGTTGTTAGTCAGGATTCACATTTGCTTTGCCCGATCGATTTTGTGATTGGTTGGGCTTTACTTTTTCTTATGTGTGGTTGTTCTCTAGTGAAAATGTCTTTTCGTTTTTCGGTGTTCGTTTATTTGTTGGTTACTTTTCGGGGGTTATTGTCTCTATGTTTTTGTTTGTCTTGGGGGGTTTTGCTGTGTTTGGCGGCTCCCTAATAATTTTGTTAGGAGGATCAGATCATGTGCAGAATAGCTTGCGTAGGCGGTCGAGCGTATCGCCAGTTGGGTTTTGAGATTTCTGAGCCGAAAGTAGTTGTGCCTGGTATGCGTTTGCCCGTTATTTCTAGGGACGGGCTGTACCTTGCGAAGTGGGGCGTTCCTTTGCGGAGCGACTCCAGTGAACTTGTGTATAATGCTCGATCCGAGAAAGTGTACCGCTCCCTTGTTGAGGGCACTGGTTTTTGGCGCGGGACTCAGATTGTCTATGTCCCGTTGACTGGTATCAAGGAGGGCGGGAGATGGTTCGCTTTATATGACGACCCTGAACCTGAGCCTGTATTCGCGTTAGCGGTACAGCAAGGTTTCAAGGAGAAGGGTCGTGTCGCTTTGGTGACGACTGATGCTATGCCCCCGGTTGCCCAGTATCACCATCGACAGCCGTTTGTGGTTTCGGCGCCTGAGTTTGCTGATAGCTTGTCTGGATATTTCGAGCAGCGTCAGGTGCCGTTGAATATAGTGTCGGGATGGTGATTGCCATGCGATATTTAACTTACGACGAGGCTGTTGCTGAGATCAAGTACTGGGTCAATCGTTTGGAGGAGCTGGTTAATAGTCCCAGCCCTTCGGCGGTTGACGAGGCGTCTGAATGTATCGACGCTTTGGTAGAGATTGGCGACTTAAGCGTCGGTCATGTACTACGGCGATTGATGGAGGAGGCGGCACCCGATTTTCGTCCGATATTAGCTAAGGGTGCTGAGATTCTCGAGCCTATTGAAGTAACTCAGTAGTTGTTGGTGGGGTATCCGTAGCTGTTGCTGCGGAGCCCCTTTTCTTAACTGTTACGAAATCTGTGATAGGAGGTAATGGCTATGTTTAAGACTCAACCGATTGGTAGTGCGATTGCTGGTATGGGTATTGATTGGTCGGATGTTGCGAATCGTGTTGCTAATGAGCTTGGTGCGGACGAGTATAGGATATCCTACTTGTATGGCTCGTCGCGTCCGGCTAATGCTTTGAACCCACTTGCGCTTCAGAGAGTTCGGTTTGCCTTTGAAAAGCTTGGGACGGGTGGAGCATTGCCTGTGCTGAGTTTCTTTGGCACGAACAAGACTTGGGTAGAAGCTGCTGAAATTGTCATTCGCGCTCTAGGTTATGAGCCTTCTGAGGAATGGGGCTCGGTGCTGGACGCGAACGATAACCCGATCCGTGTGATTGCTCATAGCGGATCGAAGTTGTGCTTCGCAGTAAACGTCTATGGTCCGACTCGTTCGGACCTTGAGAGTCGGTCTGTTGAAACTGCTGAGGCTGATACCGATGAAGCGGCAGACGGTGATGGAGATAATGTTGATGCCGACGGTGATATGGAGTTGGAATTTGGCGACTAACACCTAGAGGCAGCTGCGGTCGGGGCAGAGGCGCGGGTGCTCTTTTTATGGGCATCCGCGCCTTAAATCTGTAGTTTCCTCGGATTTTATATCGGTACATAAAGTACAATAGCTTATCGTTTTGACTAATATTGAGGTATAATATAGTTTTGTGGAGGTGCTGACGATTATGGAAACCGGCAAGAGGATCAACAGGATGGCAATCGTGGTTTGCGATTGCGAGAGTGAGTATCAGGACTTGGTTTATGGTAAGCGGAATCGTGTTGCGAACCCAGTCAACCGATTCCAGAAAGAAGGGATCTATGCGGTAAGGTGCACCGTTTGTGGCAAGGTGCACAACTTGGGTTCCCTGAAGTGAAGTTAATTTATTACCGAGCCCCAGGCATATACCTGGGGTTCAGTCTGTTCTCTTTGATTGTCCTTTTCTGTGGTACAGTTAAATCAAAGGCTGTCCTTTTTGTAGGGACAGTTTCACAAGTTGTGTTGCGTTATTGGTACGGTTTCTGTTTTGTGTGGTTGTTCTCTAGTGAGACTGGGTATAATATTGTCGTGGGTTATTGTCTCTATGTTTGTTGTTGGTTTTGGGTCTGTTATTGTTTGTTTCAGACCCGAATCTAAGATCAGGAGGGAGAACTATGGTTATGTTGGATGTTTTGGGATTGCTGATGTATACTCAACTTGTGTTGAGTGTTGTTTTGTTCTTTGCCTTGCAGCTGGTAGTATTACTTGCGCACGACAAGTTTGAGCATGTAGGAGATTGGATCGTTTATAGGGGCACGTGGTATGGTATTATTTTTCAGTGCCTGTCTATAGCGATTCTTGCCTTGCTTGTTTTTCAAGCCCTGACCGATCACACGCGCGTAACCTATACCGGTGTATTGATAGTATTGAACACTGCGTGGTTTACTACTCTGAGGCTAAGTTTTCTATTAGTTGATTATCGGTATAGTCGTCAGATGCGGAGGAAGGAACAATGAAGAACCGTTCTTTAACTGTTACGATTCCTAGGGGTTATACACATGCTCCTTACGCCGAGGAGTTTGTGGATCCTTTACTGGGTGATTATATTCTAAGCGTGGATGATCTTGGTGATCCTTTTTCGAAGGTCGATGTGGACTTGTACCATAAGGGTACAGGTAATTCCGTGCAGTTTTCGAGTTGGGCGGTGGACGATCACAGTGTAGCAATATGGTTCCGCCTCCCGACAGGACAAGATGTAAATGTAGAGATTTCTCCTAAGCAGACCGTTGTGTCTGTTTGGGAGTAAGATTTCCTTTGCCCGCCACGGGAGTTTGCTCTCCTTTCGCCCGTGGCGGGTCTTTTTCAAGATTTAGGAGGTTGACTATGGTAAGAGAGATGATTCCAAACTTAGAGGGCAAAGATGCTGATGTTCGTTTGGAAGCCGTTCTTTACATTGGCAACTATGTCAGAGTAGATGAGGATGCGCTTAAAGCTATACCAAAGATTGGTGAGTTGGCGCTAGGTGATAAAGATTGGCTTGTTCGCAGGGAGGCAGTTCGTGTTATTGCTAGGGCTCTGGAAGCAAAGAAGGATGCGTTGGACGAGCTGACTGTTTATAACGATTGTACAGGCAAGCATTACTCGATGCGCAAGTACATTTTGGCTGTGTTGGAGGATGCTTTGGAAGATGTGATGCCCGCTGTGCGCTCGGCTGCTGCTCGGGCACTTGGGTTTGTTGACGAATCCGATCGCGACGATGCAATATATCTCCTTCTTAAGGCGTTGCGCGATGTGGATTCGGATGTTCGTAGCGCTGCGGCGCTTGCACTGGGCAGGATCGGCGACCAAAGTGTTCTGGGTGAACTGTCTCGTCTTGCGTTTGACTTGAATGAGGAAGAAAGAACAGCAACCGATGCTTTTTGTAGCTTCCGTCTCATTATCCGCCGTATGTCAGGATCGAATTCATAACAGTTAAATTTTGCCCGAGCTGATCGGGCACTTCTCCCCTTTGTGTGGTTGTTCTCTAGTGATACTGGGTATAATGTTGTTACGGGGGTTATTGTCTCTATGTTTTTGGTTGGCTTGGGGCTTGCTTATTTTGGCAAGCTACTAACAGATAGGAGGAGATGATATGCGGTTTCGAGACTACAACAGAGTGCGGCTTTATACGCACGGTAGGACGCCTACATCGTTTGGAGATGAGTATGAGATTGGGCATCTTGACGATTTGATTTGTATGGCGATTGCTGCCAAGTACGGCTGGGCGGCGATTCGGTTAGACGACACAAGCCCCGACCATGTTAGGGGTCGTTTGGGTCGTGACTCCTACGTGCTGAATGTCATCACCGATTTTGCCTATGAACCAGAGTGGTGGGAGAACAATGTCATCGTGTTTGACCACCACGACCCAGCGACGAGCAACGGACTATGTTCCGCCCACCTTTTAATGCAGGAGCTTGCTAGGCAGGGACTTATGCATGAAGTCCCAGCACTGATGGACGAGATCAGTCGGTGGGATGTGGTCGGTCCACAGGCAGTCACTCCTGAGAACAGACCCGATCCCGATCGCTATATGTCCGTTCTCGCGGCAGAACCCGATGAGGGGTTCGACCGCAAAACTGCAGAATTCATCTTGAAGATGCTGGAGCGAAGCTTCAGTATTCGTCAATTCGTGAACGAGTTGTTCGAATCTGAAACGAGGCTCGGGGAAAATGCTCGCCGAATTCACTCTGAAATCTTAGCTAAGCGCGAGGAAGCGCTGGCTGAGATTATAGGTACGGCTACTGTTTCAGAGAGTCCTTCAGGGGTTCGCTACGCAACACTTGATAAGAACCCCGCTGGACTTTTACGAGAGATTTTCTCGCGCTTGGGAGTGGACGTCGTGATCCACCCCAATGAACGCACCCCAAACGCTGTTTCGGTGGTGCGCGACAGCAACGGGCGATATGCCACCACTCCCGTTGCTGAACTTGTGGAGGTGGCACAGGAACAGGTTGTATTTACGCACCCAGGAGGATTCCTCTTGGTTGCGTACCCGCCCGTGATAGTGAAGTAGTTTTCCTGCCTGCCTTCCCCCTGCCCAGCGTGCGTTGGTCTTAGTACCTGCTCGCTGGGTGGGGGACGAACTTGCAACCATCGCTAACAGATTTCATGTCTGGTGGTTGTTCTCTAGTGAAAGTAGTGGGATGTTGTACAAAGCTTTTGCTTTGTAAGAAGAAGGTAGGGAACTGTACGAGGTTTCTATCTGCAAGAAGAAAGTAGGAAATTAGTTGGGATGTTGCGTTGCAAGGAAAGGTAGGAAACTGTACGAGGTGTTTTGGAATGTGCCTCGTACCCTACCGCCCCCCGAAGTTTTTTGTTGTTGCTATTTACTATTATTTGTGTATTAAATTGCTTTGGTGGGGCGGTGTATTGCGTTGTGTTGCGTGTTGTGTTGTGTTTATGGGTACGGTTGATTGTTTTTGGTACTGGGTATAATATTGTTTCGTGGGTTATTGTCTCTATGTTTTTGTTGTGTTTTGGGGGCTTGCTCTTTTGGGAGTGGGTCCCTAATACATGCACAGGAGGAACTGCCGAGATGACATTCAAAGAAGCTGTGGAGATTATGGACGAATTTGTAGATCGGATGGGATGGCTGGCAACCCCAGCACATGGGACGTTGCCGGACAAGGCCGCGGAAGCGGTGTCCTTTCTAAAGGGTCAGGCGGATGTGCCTTGGGAGCTGCTGAAGCTCGAGGATGCGGTGAATACAGGTTCTGTATCACCTGTATTGAAGGCGTTCGAGTTATTGAAATTCGAACGCCTGGTAATGTTCGTGGAGCATGTGCTTCTGTTCGCGCCTGATGGCAGTGAGGCCAAGAGGGTGGCCGAACAACTTCTGACGTATCTATATCAGGTGCGGGATTTGCTAAACCCTTATTACACTCAGGAGGTGGAACATGCAAACGATGACCAATGAGATGACGCTGGAGACTGCTATCAAGGCACTGGAGGATTTTTTCTTCCAGTTTGCCTTCTACGCATGGGGAAGTCGCGAGGGTGAGTTAACTGATCAGGCCAAGAAAGCCCTCGATTTCCTTCGCGAAGTGAATGCACTGTTAAACGGCAACAGTCCTTCCGAAGAGCAAGCTGCTGACGCTTCTTCAGCCTGCGTCGATTAGTTTGGTTGCCTGCGCCGCCCGCCCTGTTTCTTTGACGGGGCGGGCATTCCTTTTCGTTTTGGGTGGTTGTTCTCTAGGTAGGCAGTCTGTGCGGTTCGTTGAAGGGGCGGTTATGTTGCGTTTGCTGGACGGGTCGGTACGGTTTTGGTGGTTGTTCTCTAGGTGGGCGGTGCGGTTATAATGCGGTTCTTTGCGTTGACAGGACGGCTATGTTGCGTTGCGGTTACGGGTCCGTGCTGTGCTTTTGGATGTTTCGCCAGTCTAGAATGCGATCTGCTTTTGGTGTTTCTCTAGAGAATAACCACCAAATTTCTTTTCTCTAGAGAATGACCGCCGATTTGGAAAGTGTGCCCCCGTCAGCCGCTGCGCTGGCGGGGGCGTGGATGGGTTTACTCGAATGGATCAAGGTCGATATCGGCTGGTTCGTCGGAGTTAGTGTTGGACGTTTTGGAATCGGTTTCGGTCGGTGATGCAGAATTAAACTGAGCCTTCACGGCTTCCCGTGAAGTGCTGTAGTAATTGGCGCAGACCAGTAGAGGCACAGCTTCCTCACTCTCGGCACAGACGAGAATCTTCTTCCAGCCCATTTCGTCGGCGCTTACTCGGTGTACTTGGTTGAACTTGGCTTTTAAGATGGTCTCTAGGCGGTTGAAGAAGTTCGCGTCTGTCGAGTATCCTGTTACGCCTACCATTCCTGCCGTGTCTTCTGGTTTAATTTGCAGCACCTCGTTTACCGCCTTCGTCCAGCTGGACACTCCTGCTACTGGGTAGACAGTATACTCGCCCTCGAAGTTTGCTTCCTGCAAGATTCTTTGGATCTTGTCTTTGGGAGATTCTTCGAGGGCACCTGGCTTGATCCTGGTCAGCAGTTCTCGTAAAGTCATAATTCTCACCCGGGATCGCGCCTTAACTCCCGCCTTTCGGCGGTGAGTGTGCATGCGATCCCAAAATCAAGCAAATACATAGAGACAATAACCCAAAACGCCAACCCAACGCAGCAACCAAACCAGGAACTCCACACAACCCACTCACTAGAGAACTACCACCAAATATCTAGAGCACAACCACAGTTATGTTGCGTTGCGGTGCTTGAGGTGTTGCTGGGGAAGCAGACGCAGCACGGCGGACTTTGCTAGAGAACGACCGCTTTTTCTAGAGAATGACCGCTTGTTTTTGAAAAAGAAGCCCCCGCCGGCATAATGCTGGCGGGGCTGAAAACTAGTATACATAGTCCCAAGCGTAGGCATCTACGTCGTCTGCGTCCCCAGAGAACTCTGGATACTCCTGGGCGTCCTCCTGGGCAAATATCAGACAATCGATCGTAGCGTAAACGTGGATCAGCAGCATCTCCAGAGCCGTCAGCGTGTCCGTGTTCGGGAACATCGACTCCGCAAACGCTAGTATGTCTTGTTGCATCGTATCACCTTGGGCGCCGCAGTGACCCCCCGTGTTGGGTGGGTATGCATGGCGCCCAAAACCAAGCAAATACATAGAGACGATAACCATAACTAGAGAATGACTGCTTTTATTGTGCGTTGCTTTGCTTTGGGTAGAGACGCTACGCACGGATTTTTACTAGAGAACGACCGTTCTTTTTTCTAGAGAATAACCGCCGTTTTTGTAAAAATCCCCCCGCCAGCACTAGGCTAGCGAGGGTGGGGGTTATCTCTTCATATGGCAGATCGGAATCGCTAGTGTTAGAAACAAATTGACTGTGCACATCCACGCCGTATTGGTAATCATCAGCAGTACTGTGGGGAGCTCTACTTGTTCCCCGAACCCCACTACAGCAAATGCAGTAATAACTGTGATTGCCACCTGAGTGGTCAATAAAGCCCACATGGCTTTGTGCCACTTTACTAAATCCAGGTGCCGTCGTACCAGAATCTGCCCCAAAAGAGTGGCAAATACGACGGCACCTACGCAAGCTTGTGTGAGCAAAATGAGATTCATCATCGTTAGTTCCTCCGATGCCGCGCCTTGACCCCCCGTGTTGGGTGGGTATGCATGCGGCATCAAAATCAAGCAAATACATAGAGACGATAGCCGCTTTCCCTAGAGATTGACCAACACCCCGCCTCGCCACGCAACCGAAATTCACAGACACAAAACCGTTTTTCACTAGAGAATAACCACCAATTCACTAGAGAATGACCGACTTTTGATGGTACCCTTCCCAGAAAAACTTAGGAAAGCCGATTTTTTCTTGCGTCGTTCGTCCCCTACCGCGCAGCAAACACCGCCTACTTATCTTCTACTTTTCTCGGTTTATTTAATCGAAGCGGGCAGTGCTCGATCCGTGAACACTGCCCAACTTCCCGCGAAGCGCAGTATCGTTCTGAGCGAAGCACGGTAACACAAGTTACCGTTAAGGTTTTGGATTTTATTTGGAACCGCCTTGCTATTAGATAGCTCGGTCGGTTTTGGTGTACCGCTGGTTGATATTATACCCGATCGGTTTATGTCTTGTCAAGGGCTTGTTGGTTTTATGGAACATTTTGTTTATTTATGCAGTATTATATTATTTGGTGATTGGTCATGTTTCGTTATGAATTGTCTGATTTTTCTGATGATGAGTTGCAGGATTTGATGGATCGTTTCTGGGCTGAGTATGGTGCGGATGTTGATTTTGCGATTGATCATGTGATCCGTTCGTGTCGTCATGTTGTTGAGCCGCTTACGAAGAACTATTATTTTGATGAATCTGATCTTCGTGCTGAGTGTCGTTTAGCAATATTGCGTCATGCGCCGTGGCTAATGAAGAAGGAGTGGTTAGATTCTTCTCGTAACCCGCGCGGTTATTTCTATATTGTTGCGCGTGGTCGTCTAATAGATTTATACAAGCGTTACGAATCCCGTCAGCGTGGTGGTGTTGCGTATCCGCAATCGTTTTATGATGTCCATCTATCTATTGATGGTGGTAATGATGTTGAAGAAGCAGATCTTTTAGATTTTGTTGATTTGGAGATCAATGAAGATCATGCGGTTGACTTGGTGGTTCGTAATGATGAATTGTCGGAGATGTTGGTTCTATTGGCGAAGCGTTTGATTTACTTGGAGCGTTTGGCTTCTCGTTATGTCAGTTCTAGGGATTGGTCTCGGTATATGGAGTGGTGGACTAATTTATTGGAGAAACACTTATGAACGATCGTGGCAATCCTGGTGTTGGTGGTGCGCCTTTTCAGAGGGTGGTTTCGGTTTCTGGTGATCTGAAATCTAACAGCGTATTCGGCATCGCTAACAAGTCCAACTATTCGCTTGGTGGTTTATCTGCTGCAGCCATGTCCAGTTTCAAATTGGAGCCTAGTGTTTGGGGTCAATCGTTTCTGGGCAGTCGTCGCTCTTTTGAGAACATCTTGCTAAGTGACGGTTCCAATCCATTACTTTCGTCATGGCGTATCGATCCTCAGAGTTTCCTATTTGACCGTGCGCGTTGGGTGGTTCGGTTCTTCTGATTGCGGTATTCTTGTTTGGGAGGTTAAAATAAAAGATGGGTAAGGAACAAAAAGAACTCAATCGAAATCCGAATGACGCAAACAGACCGCAAAACCCTGCACGGAAGGGACAGACTGCTCCTGCACCGCAAATTGACCTTACTGGTTTGGTTGAGCTTGCCGGTGCGCTAACCGAGTATTTTGGTGGCGGTGCAGGTCAAGGCTACAAGGTACAGAAGCGTAAGGGTGCTGACGGTAGTATGGAGCTTGTTATTGAGCCTGTATCGGGCGATAAGCGCACATTCACAATTACTTATGCTGGCAAACCCGATGCGCAAGGTTTCTTGTCTGGCACGCTAAAGATCGATGACAACAACACTGTACCCGTCAGATTCCATCCTGGGCTGGGCAGAAACTATATGACTGAAGAAGACGCTAAGAAGTTCAAAGAATTGTTGGGTGGTGGCGGCAAAAAAGAAGAACCAAAGAAAGCCGACGATGGAAATGGCGGTGGCGGAAACGGACCAAACTCACCCACTTTCCGATTCTTCAGCCCGTTCCAGCAGCCAGAATTAGTTAATCCCAACCCAGCGGCAGGAAACACTCCAACCGAACGCACGCCGAGCTTCTGGGACAAATTAAGCGACAGTCTTGTCAACTCATTACCGTTCCTAATCACTATGTTGTTGATGAATTCTAACCGATCTGAAGACTAAAAAGGAGGAAGCAAAATGCCATTACCAAAGCAACTTCGGCGATTAGATCCATACGCAGAAACAGCAATCGAAATACTTGGATTCGATCCAAGAAGACGAACCAGAAATAACAACGGTGGCAACCAAACCCCAGCACCTAAACCCGCAACTAGCGGCACTCTTTTTGACAACGAACAGTTCAACTACCTGCTTAGCCAATTCGATAACGATATGCAACTCGTAAAACCGAACGAATT
>Ga0308408_1001475_pt1 | contig 10913 bp, 7 predicted proteins | sample HotsprSampleMSe3_FD_203466 | JGI IMG/M metagenome (GOLD analysis project Ga0308408, IMG submission 203466) | Hot spring phototrophic mat microbial communities from Mushroom Spring, Yellowstone National Park, Wyoming, United States - 20060912_MSe3 ... | reverse complement strand
CTCGGATAGGCGGCATTCAGACTTTGATTGGAGGCAACTTCCGCCTTTTTGAAATCAACTCAGCGGGAACGATATTCATTGACACGACGGGGAAGCCCTTTTGGAACTATGAGTATGGGGCCTTTGTGCAGATGCGGCGAGGCTTTTGGGAAGAGCGGCTCCAACTCACAGCGGCCGTGCGGTTTGACCAGCGGCAGTATGTGCTGCGGGGACGCCTGACACCCCGGCTCATGGCCACCTACGCCGTGGATAAGAAGGGGCACCATATCGTACGGGGCGGCTATCAGATGGGCTTTCGGAATCCCATTTCTGAGGCACTCTTTATTCGCCTGCAGACGGAAGCTCTGCTGATTGGAGCGCTGCCCCAAACAGACCGGGCGCTGGGTATTGTTGGCACGAATAACTACACTTTGGCCTCGGTGAGAGCTTATCGGGAAGCCATCTCAAGAGGGGTACCTCCGGAGCAGGCCGCCCAGCTTTTACGCAGCCTCCCCATTGATGGCCTACGCCCAGAGATTGTGCATGCCTTTGAGGTAGGCACGCGGCACCAGCTCTTTGAACAGCGGCTCCTCATAGACCTCTCCTACGCCTACAATCGCTACAAGGACATGCATGGCAATATTCGTATACACGGACCCGCAGACCCCACGCAGCAGCTTTCTCCCGCCGATGTCAATTCTAACCGCCTCTCTCCTCTGTACGGACGCTATTACAATATTCCAGGCACTCCCCAAGCGCAGTTTTTCACGATGGGACTTCAGTATCAGCTTATGCGTCATCTAAGGCTCGCAGGAAGTTACACCTACGCCCAGGCCTGGGGCCTGGAAGAGGGAAAGAGCTTAGACCCCGGGCTTATTGCGAGCTTCAACACGCCTCCCCATCAAACCAGCTTAGGGCTTATTGGCGAAGAGATAGCTGGACGCTGGGGCTTTCAAGTGTGGCATCAGTGGGTGCATGCGTATTACTTTGAGATAACGACCTTTCAGGGGATAGTGCCTACTTACAATCTTCTTCATGCGCAGGTGAGCTACCGGCTACCCCGGTGGCCAATGCAATTCCGAATAGGGGCGCAAAATCTGCTCAACTTCTATCATATAGAGGCCCGGGCTGGGCCCGCGATCGGGGGGCTATATTACTTCCAGGTGATGTATGATCGGCTGGGGTGGTGAGCCCTTAGAGGTCGGCCTCAATGCGGAGGAACCAGCCTTGGGAGAGAGGGGCCCTGGCATTCTTGTAGAGGGTTGGGGAGAGACGGCTCAAAGCCCGGGCATAGCGAGCTAAGGTTTGGGGAAGCCAGTTTTTGAGACGGAGGCCGACCTCGGGATAGGAGCACCCATCTAAGAAGGCGCCTTGGACTAAGATCGCTATGGTGGGGGTCCAGAGGCGCGGTTTGGGGAAGCGGCTATTGGGTATTTCCCAACTGAGAAAGATATATCCAAAATGGCGGCCCCAGCGTTTCTCCGGGTGCGCTGAAAGGGTAAAGGGCTGACTCAGGAGCGCACTATGGGATAAAGTGCGTAGGTAATGATGCCACAAGAGAGGCACGGTAGGGCCGACCTGGCCGCCAGACAGACGCAAAGAGAGGTGAGCCCATCTGCCCCAGCGCCACTGGTGAAAGAGGTCGGCTTGCCAGAACCAGCTGTCAGGGTCCCAGCCGGTCATAGGCATGAGCCAGCCGCCCCCTAAGCGCAGCTGAGGATACGCCGCCTCCACCCGCCAACGGAGACTCCCCCGCTCTAAAAAAGTCTCTTTCGGCGAGACTTCCAAGCCTGCTTTGAGAAGGTAGCGGCGTACGGATTCATGGTCAGGGGCAAGCCGCTCTACGAGGCCCCCTTCCGAGAGCAGCCAGAGGCGCCCCAGCAGAAAGAGCCGGGCAGAGGTTAGTAGCTGCCGCTGCCGCACCAGCGACTCCCAGCCCAAGTCATACGCCCGAGCAAAGCGCTCATAAGGACTCTGCGTAAGCGGAAGAAACATCGGCCGCTCGTCTAAGAGGCGGGGCAGCGTTCGCTCCACCACATCGTCGTGAAGGGAGAGGCGCAGGAGGGCGGTCTGGCCTGCTTCTATTTCGGCGCCGTAGCGCCAGGGGGTTCCCGCCAGGCCGGCTTGGCGTTTGGTGCCGTACCCGCCCCATACCCGCAATCGGACCCAGGAAAGCACCTTATCGCTCGTCTCTATGCCAAGCTGCGGACGCCACCCCTCCCCCGCATGGTAAAGCAGAAAAGGCCGCAATACCAGGTTGAAGGCTCCCATGGGTATTCGCCCACTTATCAGGGAGGGGGTGTCAAAGAGGATGCGCAGACGACGGAGGTTCGTTTGCGCAATCAGACTGTCCAAAATCTGATAGGAACGAAGCTCAGCCGGTGAAAGCGCCTCTACACGCTGGCTATCCGAGAGCGGAGGTACCTGCGTCGGTAAAAGAAGCCGATCGCCTTTCCCAGGCCGGATGCCAGGCGGAATCTCAATATCCCGCAGATAGGAGCGCGTCTTGACAAGCAGCCGGAGAGAACGCTGAGAGGGTCGTGCATGTAAAAGCACTTCTGTGTGAAGCTGCGTAGGAAACCATAACGTATCACCCAGTTTCGTATAGACCTGCTCAATAGAAAAAGCCTCAATAGATGCCGTGGTGGCCTCCGCCCAGGTGAAGCGCACTTGCCCCTGCACGCTGGCCAGCGCATAGTCCGGCACAGCCACATAAAGGTGGCCGCTCATTCCCCAGGATTGTTTCGCTGAAAGGGGGAAAAACCGAATGTGATACAAGGTATCCCCTCCCTGGTAGAGCGTATCCAACAGCTCATAGTCATAGTACGAAAAAGCCTGCGGCCCAATAGGACTGGCAAAACGCTTGTCCAAGATGGTAATCCAGCTCTCATAGAGACCAAGCGGCTGAAGTACAGTGGGGGAAAAGAACGATTGCACGGGGAGGTTGCCAGAGATGCGCTGCCGCAAAAGCTTTTCTTGCGTATGGGCCGCATCCAGATAGATTTTATAGGTTTCGGTCTCCCATATAGTCAGATAAGTAGGTAGGGAGTCGCTGTCTTTTGGGCGCAGGGAGTCCGGCAGGGTGACTAAGAGCTTATTGTAGCTTTTGTAAGCATGGGAGATGTTCAGGGGGTTCCAGCGGGTGCGGTGCGCTTGAAGGCCCCGGATGAGCGGGTAAGCGGGGTTATCGCTGGCGCGGATAATGACCGGGGCAACTTCGATGGGCTTAGGGCTAAGCTGGACACGGGTGGCGTAGCTGGCAGGGAGGCGACGGATTTCGTAGCCGAGTGCACGCACTTCCAGGGTATCCGTAGGCAGGGCCTGGATAATGAAGCGGCCCTGAAGGTCTGTGTAAGTACCCTGCTGCGTGCGAAGGTTCTGAACAGTAACGAAGGGAAGAGGCTCCCCTGAGGTGTCCTGAACGAGCCCAGAAATGGCTTGGGCAGGTAGCAGCGTAAAGAAAAAGAGCAGACGCGCAAATGGAGCCAATATGATGGAGCGATAACAGGCCAAGCCCCTCCCCGATACCAGACCGCCGATCAGTCGCCCGCCCCCAATCACCCACACCCCACAAAAAAACACCCTTTCTCGCACACCTCCTCTACCTTTGTACCTTCGTATGATGTCCAACTGGTTCGCCAGTCCCTACTATTCCCTCCTCTATGCTCACCGCAGTGACACCGAAGCCGAGGGCTTCGTTCGTACCCTCCTTACGAAGCTGGACTTTCATCCGCCTGCCCGGGTACTGGATGCTGGCTGTGGCCGAGGACGTTATGCCCGCGCTTTCGCTAAATACGGGTTCGAGGTAGATGCCATTGACTACGCAGCTGAGCCGATTGACCTTCCAGAGGGTATACGCTTCTATAAGGCCGATTATAAAGACTGGAAACCATCATACCCGTATGACTTAGTGGGTAGTTTTTTCTCCAGCTTTGGCCATACGACGAGCTGGGACACCGTGGTGCGGAGCATGAAGGCCCTGCGCAGCTTCTTGAAGCCGGGCGGCTATTTGATTTTGGACTATCTCAATATCGCCCAGCGTAATCCGACGCCGCAGGAAGTACGAGAGATAGAAGGCATTCGGTTTGAGATTGCGCGGTGGCAAGACTCACATGGGCTGTACAAACGGATTCGGGTGCGGGATGGGGAGCGGGAAGAAATATATGAGGAGGTGCTCTACAAGCTGACACAAGGCGATCTGGCCACGCTGGCCGAAAGGGTGAGGCTGGAGGTGATAGCCTGGTGGGGAGATTACGAGGGGAGGCCCTTTGCAGTAGAGGAGAGTCCACGGTTGATTTTGGTGGGGCGGGCGCCGTTGTAAGAGCGCTGGGGGCTGGGGAGAGGGTATAGGGGCAGGGCGGCGCCCCGCCCCTATGCTCCTTGGCTTTCCCCCCGAAAACCTACCGCAGCTTCACCCAGCGCAGATGCCGATCCGCTACCCGCACCACATATACCCCTGCCGATAAATCAGCCGGCAGTTCCAGACTGCCTACCATCGTGCGCCCTTCCCACAAAACGTGGCCTTGTACGTCCACCACCTGCACCGGCAGGTCTGCCTGCGACGCGATTAGCCACGCTGTCCCCTGCGAAGGATTCGGCCGCACCTGCAAAAGGAGGTCCCCCTCATGCGCTATCATCGCCTCCACGACATTGGAAAGAACCTTCGCCTGACCGTCTGCGCTCATCGCCACTACCTGATACAGATACAGCGTCTGAGGCACTACGTCGCGATCCATCCAGCGATACAAGAGCGCCGAACCGCTTTGTCCGTAGAAGTTTTCGGGGGAGAGGATGGCTACGCTGCGCCAGAGACCTTGATTATCCCGGCGGCGAAGCTCATACGCCTGCACCGAGCTTGGCGGCATGCCCTCTGCCGTGAAAGCAAGCTCAATGTGGTCCCCACGAACCTGTGCCCGCAGGATGAGCTGCTGGGCAGGCAGAGGTTGGGTGCTTTGAGCGACGGCAAACTCAGAGAAGTCGGGTACATTCAAGCGACCGGTCCGGTTGGCCTGATCGTAAGGACTTCCTTCGCAAACTCCCTCAAAGTCAAAGACCGCACCCGAGCCCGTCGGCCGCTTCACGATCGCATAACCCGACCCCGTAGCATTCGTATAACCCCTGGAAAACACCCGTAGATGGTAGGAGGAAGCGGCGCCTTGGGTACGGTTGATGACCCAGTAACCATGGTTCAAGTTGGGCAAGGTACCAAAGGACGCCCCACAGTCCATCTGAACTGCGCAGGAAGGCGGCGCTCCAGGCCACAAGTAAAAGGCCGCCGTAATCTCTTGCGTAGAGGGTACATTGTCAAACTGCAGCTGGGCCAGCTCATATCCCCGCCCACTGGGGAAGTCCCCCACTGGTAGATAATACCAGCCGTCTATGGCCGCTGTATTGACCTTCCGACGGAGAACCCCTGAAATGTAGCTATTGAGGTTACCGATACTTACGGCGCCGGCTGCGGGCTGCAGAACAATGGTTTCTTTGTTGTTAGTGAAACCGTCAATCACGCCCCTATTCAGGGTTAGATTGCCATCGAGTACGAGCGGGTCGTTGAGGATCAAACGTTGGCCTGGGGTACTTTGCTCCATTACGACATGGTGCCATTGGCCTGTTCCCCCAAAGGTGTAAAGCTGATTGGTGCTGCCGACAAAGCGGACAGTAGCTCCGGGTGCGGTGCTTAGCGTGCTGTTGGATTGGAAGGTGGTGTGACGACAAATGTCTAACTGCCCTGTGCTTGTTAGGGTCAAACTGGCCTCATCTTCTACGGTAAGGTCATGACATTCGGCTGCTCCCAGTATGTCAGAGCCACTGATTACGGGGAAGTGTCCGCCCTGTGGCGTCGTTGGAATCACCACATCCTTGGTGCAGGTGGGCACTTCGCAATCCCCCCAGTTGAAGGGCTTGTACCAGTCGGTGTCTATATTGCCAGTCCATAAGCCGGTGGGCCGACTGATGGTGAGGTTGACGGTAGCTGTTCCCGTGGCGTAAAAGGTGTTACAGGTGCTGGCGCCGCAGGTTTGGGTGGCATTGATAAGGGTCTGGACGCTGACGGGGTAGGTACCGCTGGGCAAAGAGGGCCCCACACTAACCTGGAAGCTATACTGGATGTTTGTGCCTGTCCCATGACCATCTTGGAGTCCCCATTGCAAAATCACACTCGAGCCTATGGAGGTAATCACGGGCTCATGCGTTGTAAAGTTATTGATGCCATTCGTGCTGCCGGTTACATAAGTAACACCTGCGGGGAAGGTTACTCGGATGCTATCAAAGGTTGTTGTACTTCCAGCGCCCAGATTGGTAAAGCTAATGGTGTAGGTGAGGGTCTGTTGGCATTCTGTAACGGTGAGGTTGGGAGCATTGATGGAGGTGTTGTAAGGCACAATGACACCTGACAGGGCTACGACAGGCGAGGAGCTAATCTGCGATAGGGGCTGATTGCAGTAGTTCCGGTACAGGAGGAAGAAGCGGATTTGCAGGCCGCTGACGTAGTTGCAGTTGGATATTACCCGGAATCGTATTTTGATGGTGCTGTTAGGTCCTGTGGGGGTAAGGCCTAAGGGGGTAGTTTGGCTCGTGAGGTTCCATACTCGGAAGATGAAGAAGGTATTAGGGTCTGGTAGAGGTTGCCAGGAGCTGCTGCTGGGATAGAGGTACTCTGCGCTTCCGGGTTCATAGGAGAGGCCTGGTGGGAGCAGCATGAAGAGCGTGGGTTGGTAGGCGGCAGACTGGCCAGCATTGTTGAGCGTAATCTCTACGGTGATGGGATCACAGAGGTTGGCGGGATTGGGAGTGATGGCTATATTGGAGAATAGCACATTTCTGGGCGCTGGTGATGATTCGTGGAAGGGGAGTGCCGCCAGAGCCGATCTTGAGGGTGATGGAGTTCGTGTCAATGCGGTCGTAAGAGTTGACGCCATCGTACACATCGGGCGGCCAGAAGGTTACATACAGGTCTACCTCGATGTCCTTCGCCGGGCCAACGCCAGCATTCTTCTAATAATTTTAGAAGGCGACCCTTATTGACAACGGACTGCTACCGGTATTGAAAACAGTTACCGTTACAGTCGCATTTGGGCCGCAAACTTGCAGGCTCGGCTCGGTCGCCGTAACACTGCCTTGCGCCCACAGCAGAGAGAAGAGAAAAAGCACCCCGTATCGGAACATAACTCGTAGTATCATAGCTATAAAAAACTACCCAGCAAGAGAAAAACCCCACCTTGCCTGTCATGCCTGCCCCCATCCCCATCTCAGTACAGAAATACGAAAAAACCGGCTCCATAGTTGCAAACCCAGGATGAGGCGCATGCTTAGGGATTTCGGGGGCAAAGGTAGGGAAAAAAACCTAAGTTCTGGTTAATGGTCTTAAGATATCCTACCCTCATCAGATGTGGATAAGTCGCCCAGGCCGGTGGAAAGCTCTCGTGCTTCAGGCAAAAAACTTACCTTCGCTTCTATGGGAAAGCGTATCTATCACCACGAGGGCTGCTTAGAGCTGCGCGTATTAGGGCGACGGGACGGGACCTTGCCCTCTACGAAGGTGCTCCCCTTTGAGCGGCCGCGGGAGATGCTGTATGTGCCAGGTACCCTCCCGCAGGTTCGGGAGCTACACCTCGCCCAGCCTTATGTGCGTCAAAATCACATTCTCTACTTTCCCACGGAGGAAGCGCTAAACAATTTTTTTCAGGCCTACAGGAAAACCTTTCATAATCTTGTAGCAGCAGGCGGCGCTGTTCGCGATGAACGGGGGAATATTCTTTTTATCTGGAAGCGCCAGAAATGGGACCTTCCCAAAGGTAAAGTAGAGCCCCACGAAACCCCCGAGGAAAGTGCGCAGCGGGAGATTAGAGAGGAGACGGGTCTTAGTGAGCTGCGCCTGGTTCGGTATCTGATGGAGACTTACCACATTTATCAGGAGCGGGGCGATTGGATCTTTAAGACGGCGCACTGGTATTTATTTGAGACGCCGGGGGTGCGGCCGCCGGTACAGGTGCAGGCAGAGGAAGGAATTGAGCGGTATTTGTGGGCGAAACCTTCGGAGGTGCCTTTCCTTTACCCGCAATCGTATGGCACTATTCGGGAGGTAATAGAAAAAGTGCTGACGGATGTATTACCTGCGGCTTCGGGATAAGGTCTGGGCCTTAGACCGGCCCTATATCATGGGGATTATCAATGTGACGCCTGATTCTTTTTCGGATGGGGGGGAGGCGGATACGCCCGAGAAAGCCCTATCCCGAGCGGAAAAGCTCCTGAGCGAAGGGGCCGATATTCTGGATATAGGGGCGGTGTCTACGCGGCCTGGGGCGCCCGAAGTGCCCGAAGATGAAGAGTACTGGCGCCTCCTACCCGCTTTGCGGGCTATCCGAAAAGCCTTTCCCGACGTGCCTATCAGCGTAGATACCTTCCGAGGGGGCATTGCCCGGGCTGCCCTGGAAGAAGGCGCCGACCTTATTAACGACGTTTCTGGGGGCGCCTGGGACCCTACCCTCTGGCCCGTGATCGCTCACTCTCAAGTCCCCTACATCCTCATGCACAGCCAAGGCACCCCCCAAACCATGCAGATAAGCCCCACCTATCAAAACCTCCTCCAAGAAGTCTGGCTGTACTTCGTGGAAAAACTCCAACAGCTGGCCCAGATAGGCATTCACGATGTAGTCATTGACCCGGGCTTTGGGTTCGGCAAAACCCTAAAGCACAACTACCAGCTTCTCCGAAACCTGCGGATTTTTCGGCGTTTGGGGCGGCCGATTTTGGTAGGTATTTCCCGAAAGTCTATGCTCTGGCGGGTGCTGGAAGTCTCCCCTAAAGAAACCCTTTGGGCTTCTACCGCGCTGCATTGGCAGGCGCTTCTGGCGGGGGCTCGGCTGTTTCGGGTGCATGATCCGCTTCCCCTACGTCATATCTTCAAAATCTGGGAGGTATGGAGCTCTTCACCATAGGACCCCTACCAGTAACGACTCGCGACCTGTGGGATCTTTTTCTCACTACGCTCATCGTTTATGGCGTTTTGTGGTGGTTTCGGCGCAATGGCCTCTTAGAAGCGGCCCTGGCTCTCCTGGGCATGCTGTTTCTTTTACGACTTTTGAGTTTTTTAGAACTGCCCACGCTATCCCTGCTTGTACGGTATATTTTTTCGGCGAGTGGAATCCTGGTGGCCTTCTGGATAGCGCCGGAGCTGCGGCGTGACCTCATGAAAATCCGAAACTTACCCCTTCTGCGGCGCCTGCGCGGCGAAAAATCTCTCCGAGTAGAGGTAGAGCAAATCATAGAAGAGCTGGTGGAAGCGATAGAGACTTTTCGCCGTCAGCAGCTGGGGGCGCTTATCGTGATAGAAGGACAAGATGATCTGACGCCGTATGCGCAGAGTGGCGACCCCGTGCAGATGCCCGTACGGGCGCATATTCTCGTGTCGCTTTTCCAGAAGCAAAGCCCGCTCCATGATGGGGCCGCCATCATCCGCCAGGATAAAATTATCGCCGTGCGCTGTATGCTGCCCCTCTCAGAAAAGTTAGACCTTCCGCCTTCGTACGGCACCCGCCATCGAGCCGGCATAGGCCTCTCCGAAGCGACCGATGCCCTCGTCCTCATCGTCTCCGAAGAAACGGGCTATCTCTCCCTGGTTCACCGGGGCCAAGTAGAAAGACCTTCTCCCCAGACCCTGCGCGAACGGCTGCTCTCTCATTATCTTCGCTAAATGCCGACACTCGTCATCACCGGCGCCACACGCGGGATTGGGTATGCCATTGCCCGGCGCTTTGCAGAAAGGTACCAGATTATCGGATGCGGAAAAGACCCTGAGCGCACCGCCGCCCTCAAAGCCAAACATCCTACTTGGGATGTGCAAACCTACGACCTCAGCTTCGCCGAGCAAGCCAAAGCCTTTGGCCACTATGTGCTCAGTCGCTATGACCAGATAGACATCCTCATCAATAACGCTGGGGCATTTGAGCAAGGCGGCTTGCTCACGGAGTCTGATGAGACGTTCACGCGGATGATGCGGACGAACTTAGAAAGTGCCTACTACCTTACGAAGGTGATAGCTCCGCGTATGGTGGCGCAGCGGTCGGGGTGGATTGTGCAGATGGCGTCGGTGGCGAGCATTCGGCCTTATCCACAGGGGGGGGCCTACTCGGTGGCTAAGGCCGCACTCTTGGCCTTCTCCCGAAATCTTCGAGAAGAGCTCAAACCCCACCAGGTGGCCGTAACGGCCATCCTCTTAGGGCCGACGCTGACCGACTCGTGGAAAGATGCGCCCTATCCCCCGGAGCGCTTCATCCAGGGAGAAGCGGTGGCCGACCTCATCTGGGCGATGGCTCACCTGCCGCCCGGCACCGTCGTAGAAGAAATCCTCATCCGCCCTATGCTGGGGGATATATAAGCGCCATAACTGGCCAGATAACCTTCCCATTCCCGCCCCCATCCTGGCAAGCTATCCAGAGCCGCCGCGAAGCTCCAGGGGGTTCCTTCCCAGGCCACAGCTGTGGGCCTTTCCGTAAGCGAGTACCTCAGAAGCGCGTCCCGCCCTACCACCTCATAGTAAAAGGGCAAAGGCTTCATAGGAGCCCACCGAGATGACAGAAACCGCCATAAACTTTGCCCCCAGCATTGCACTTCGTAAGGGTAGCCAATCCCCTCCAAAATCGTGGATAGGATGTCTATGTGACTTCCCAATGAATCTAAGCGGGGTAGGTTTTGTCCGGGCACATAAAACGCAATGGGCACCCAAAAGGTGCGGGTGCTTTGATAGGGTTCGTCGGAGGGACCTGTATGGTCTGCCGTCAGCACAAAAAGCGTCCGCTGCGCCCAGGGAAGCCGCTCCACTTTCTCAAAAAACCGTTGCAGCGCCCAGTCTGCATATTGGATACTGCGATGGATGGGCAAAGTCCCACCCGAAAACCGATCTCGCAGATGGGCTGGCACCGCATACGGATGGTGGG
>Ga0308408_1001472_pt1 | contig 10955 bp, 11 predicted proteins | sample HotsprSampleMSe3_FD_203466 | JGI IMG/M metagenome (GOLD analysis project Ga0308408, IMG submission 203466) | Hot spring phototrophic mat microbial communities from Mushroom Spring, Yellowstone National Park, Wyoming, United States - 20060912_MSe3 ... | reverse complement strand
CCTTTTGTAAGCAGTGATTATCTTCTTCACGTGTGAAAGGAGGACTGTATCATGTCAGAGGCATACACCAACGTGCCCGGCCAACGGCTGGACATCCCCGATCCCACCGTCTCCCTCAGCGGCACAATGATGGGCGGCGCGAGTTATAAGGTGCTTGGCACGATCATGCAGAATGCACCTCCGCGCCGGCCAGACCGTCTACACCGAAACCGGCGCCCTCTCCTGGATGCAGGAGGGCATCCGCATGGACACCAACATGCGCGGTGGGCTGGGCGGCATCTTAGGTCGCGTGTTCACTGGCGAATCGCTGTTCGTGGCCAACTTCACCGCTGAGCGCGACAATGCCATGATCGCCTTCAGCGCCGAGTTCCCCGGCAAGATCATCCCGCTCAACCTGGCGCTCCATCGTCGCGCAGCGCGATTCCTTCCTGGCAGCCGAGAAGTCGGTCAACATGGCGGTTCAGTTCCAGCGCTGCTTTCTTCGGCGGCGAAGGCCTGCTCATGCAGCGCTTTGACGGCCCGGGCACGGCCTTCGTCGCACTGGATGGCGAGGTGGTGGAATATACGCTGAACCCTGGCGAGCGCCTAAAGGTGGACACTGGCCACGTGGCCCTCTTCGAGCCGTCGGTCGAGTTCTCGGTCGAGCTGGTGAAAGGGTTCAAGAACATCTTGTTCGGCGGCGAAGGGCTGTTGTTTGCCACGCTCACCGGCCCTGGCCGCGTCTGGCTGCAGAGCATGCCGATGTCCAAGCTGGCCGGCGCGATCGCCCAGTATTGGCAGAGGGTAGCAAGCAGGGTCTGCTGGGCAGATAAAGCGCAGAGGTGCGCTGCCTGTGTCATGCGCGCGTTGCTCGTCGCAGATGGCCAACTGACCTTCGTCGCTGACCATCCCAGGCCGGATCCGCCGCCTGGCGAGGCGCTGATCCGCGTGGGGCGCGCCGGCATACGCAACACCGACTTCGAGATCGTCAAGGGTTATTTCGGGTTTCGCGATGTGCTGGCCATGAGTTCGTCGGCGTGGTGGAGGCACTCAACCCGCTTCCAGGGCAAGCGCCCCACATCCAGGTCAGCGATCGTGTCGTGGGCGAGATCAACTGCGTGCCGTGCGATTCGCCAGCCCGTACCCCCAGCACGCCCCCAATCCCCCGGCTGTACTAAGCTGGGCATCGTCAGCCGCGACGGGGCATTTGCCGACTACACGACCATGCCGATTGTCAGTATCCCAGATCACATGAGCAACGACGTGGCCATCTCCGTTGGCGGGAGTGCTCCTATTAAGGTGATATAAATTCACACGCCGGTATCTCGGGTAACGCTGCTGGAACCTGGCGTGCATTCCAACAGCGCACAAGTAAAGTAATCGCTACGCTTGGCAAACCCGCGCGTCCGACACAGACACAAAACATCGTAATTCATCATGCTACCAGCGAGAACATAGAGGTGATTGCACTGGATGTGTTATAGTAAAAAATAGATGTTACCTGATTAATGAGCAGGTCCGGAGCGCATAGCTATTGATCGACAGAAGTCTAGATCTGCCTGATCTTGGCGGATTTATTTTTAGTAAATTATCATATTTTTTTGTTTATTATCTATTCCTAATAGTCCAATTAAAATTGAATCTCTCAATTTTTCCATGAGTGAGTAAATGTTAGACATTATTATCTCTCTGACCTTTATCATTATTTTTTCATCTTTAAGATATTCTAAGCTATTATTGTAATTATTTTCTATAATATTTATTAATTTTATTATTAATTCATATTTTATTTCTTCGCACGGAAAGTTATTATTTTCTATTTTATTTAAATATAAATTTATCTTTGTTCCTGTGTCACTAATTATAAATCCATATAAATTTTCAATAATTTTCTTTTTTATTTTTGAGTGCACCTTAAGTTCTTTTTCTTTATTTATATGATCTGCGAAATCTATCATTGTATTTCCCCACCCCATTAAAATTTCATAATATAAATATAAACCAAGGTGATTTGAATCTAAAAACACGTCTTTTTTTGAAAAATAGCCCCTGTTCGGGTGCCAGCTATGTATAATTTTTGCGTAATCCTTAATAAAAATATCACCAAAATTTATTCTCCCTTCTCTTTTTAATATATTATTTATAAACCGACATATTTTATACAAACTATCGCCTTTATTGAAATATATTCTAGCTTGATCTATCAACAACTTTATTTTTTCTGTATATTTTATTTTACCGTGTATATCTTCTATTTTTTTCTCTATCTGTTCATTTTTTAGCTCTTTTAATATACTTATAGTATAGAAATATAAATAATCAATTCTTTTGGTCATATATGTAGCAAGAAATATATCTTTAATTCGTAAATCATCTTCCTGCTTTTCTAGCCATGATTCTACTTTTTCTCTTTCTTTTAGCATTAAGCCGAAAATTATATCATTAAGGTATTTTCCGATATAATATATGTCTTTTGTTTTTAGTCCAACTGAAATATATTTGCTGAAAATTTTTGTTGAAAAGCTACTTTTATTTATTGTTTTGTTGTATAAAATTATAAGATAGTTTATATAATCTTTTATTAAATTATAATCAATATTTTCCGTTTTATCCATATGAAAATTTATTATATTAATATGCTTTTCGTCTAATTTAAATAAGTTTTGTTCTAATGTATTAAGTAATTCTCGAAAACGTGCGCTTGACTTGTTCAGCGCCTTTAAAAATAAGTACAACAGCATCATCGCCCCCTTCGTCCCCTCTGACCAACTCGGCGCAGCAAGCACTTCCTGAATGTATTTCTTCAAGAAATTATCCCAATCTAAATCTCTCAGATCAATTAACCCACAAATCGGGTGTGTAAAACCATGTCTCTCAATATACTCTGTTAACAATTGGCTTGGAAATAGTAAATCATCATATTCAAATGAGCCATATAAAGATGTCCTTGGCTCATCATACCTCTTCAACATCTCCATCAAAATCAGACGCTCCATCTCCGCGTCGAGCTGACCCCGGTAAACCAGCCATCCCGGTGGACGGTATGTCACCTTTCCCATCAGGTCATGCGCTGGCCACAGGCTCGCCGCCAGATACGCCGCCTCCGCGCTGCCAGCCGCCAGCAAACTATCCAGCCAGCGATGATACACCTCCTCCGGCCACGAGCGATCATTCATGCACGTCCAGACCAAGACGGCATGCGGAATCAAGGTGTCCTCGACCGGGTCACCAGTGATCACGAAGTCATCGAAGGCGTTCGCAGGGACGACCTCCCCGCTCCCTCCCCACGCATCTACGTATTCCTTGGTCTTCTCGATGAAATACATCGCGTTTTTTCCTAAGGCAGCCTCCAACAGCCACGCGATGATCTGCTCACCCTTGGAGCTTGGCTTCTCAAGCCAGCGCTCTGCAAAATACCGCGCCAGCGCCCCCGGCTTATCCAATCCCAGTTCGTCACTTGTCACGCACGTGCCCACTTGAAATTATTTTAACGTCCGTTCGGATTTACATTACTCACAGCTCATTCTCACGCAGAGGCGCGGAGAACGCAGGAGAAAGCATTTCTGGTCGCCTAGAATGAGAAATTCTAAGATGTCATATTTCATCTAATATATCAACCTGGATGAGATCACCATGTATTAAGTACAAGTCTACTCAGTGATTTTATTGCATCCTCTTGCTGCGAGACATGATGTATAAAATCCCCGTTACTTCGCTCGAAAGACAGATTCACGTTAATCTCGCTTATGCATAAGCTCACACGCAAGCGATAGGTTAAAATTTTTTCCAGCGAGGCAGTGCAATAGTCATCGGCGTAGCAGAAAAGATCGAGTATTGGAGGATTATTTGCTGTCAGCTCAAGTCATTTTTATCTTGTGTAAATCCGAACTGACGTTAATGTAACCCCATAGCGTTTACCACGGGAGTGCTCCAGTAGAAGCGATCTAGACTAGAGAGTATGCCTAGAAGACTAGCCTACCACCCTCATGCCAGTTCTTCGGCAGCGAGGAGATGCGCAAGTAACTCAGTCGCACGCAGAAGTATAAAGTGCGGTCGCAAGACTACACCAAATTCAAAGTCGATAGCGCATAGCCCCCAGATACGCCAGAGCGCACTACGAGTAGCCAGCGCAGCGCATCCTGCAGGTCAGCAGGCAGTCGGTCGGGCGTTGGGTGAAGAAGTATGTTGATTCACTGCCAGCGCAGCCACCCAAACCTGCCACCTCAGAGGTGACCGAGCTAGACGAGCTGCACACTTTTGTACAAACAAACGTTGTCTGATTACAGCATGAAGACGCGCTGTTTCATCACTAGTTGCTGAGTGCACGGCTATCAGGAACTGGTCGACCGAGTGCCGAACACGTTTCAGTTTTGCTCGGATGGGTATGCTGGTTACCGGCAGGTGAACTACCATGAATCTGGTAAGGCCGGGGAAGTCGCAGACTTATTCGGTTCACGCTGAATTGCGATGTTTTGTGTCTGCGCCGGACGCGCGGGTTTGCCAAGCGTAGCGATTACTTTGTTTGTGCACTGTTGGAATGCGCGTCAAATGCTCCGGCAGCATTACCCGAGATATCGGCGTGGACTGTCTGAGTTTACATCACTTTGATTGGAACACTCCCCATACACCGCTGCCCCCTGGTCAGTGCGAAAACAGCCGCTCACTTTCTGTCAGGTCTCGTTCAGCCTGGTTATTGGTGAAGGGAACACCCTCTACCAGTGCAACGGCTTCCTCATGCTCCTTCAGCAAATTGCGCCCCGCTGTGCTCCTCGGCCGTCCCCGGCCTGCCTTCTGTTCAGGCGGCGGCTCGGCCAACTCCGCCTCACTCACGATCTGCCGATAGCGATTCCGGGCCGCCACAGCCGCCTCCCCTCGCAAGGGCCGCGCCTGTTCATACAGATGCCACAGGAAGGCATGCATCACCCCTGCCCATGCCGACCCTTGCTCCACCAGGCCTTGCAGTTCGCGCAGGATGTGCGCCAGGCACGCCCCATGTCCTCAAACCGGTAGTAGGCCGGCAGGCAATCGTGAATCGCTAATCCTTGAGCACCGACGCAGCGCTGCACAAGGCCTCGCCCCCGCGCCTGCGATGCACAAACAGATGGGTATACAGGCTGTTGCTCGCGGTGTGCAGCCAGCACAGCCGCCCCGCTACCCTTCTCATCAAAATGCGCCACCTCCGCTCGCTTCAACCGCTCCACCGTGGCTGCTTCCACCGCCGCTGCCAGTTCATACCCCTGTTCCAGTACTGTTATCCAAACAAGTTCTCGAACAAGCAGCAGTCTGCTCCAGCGGCATTTGACCCACCGACAACTGGGTGACCAGCGCCCGCACGACTGCGCGCTGCCTTTCACATCAGCCGGGTATACGCTGCGCTGCGCTCGCATGTGATTGCTCCCAACCGATGTTCGGTCACTGCCAAGGGCACATCTCGTTTGCCCACCACCTCGTGCGATTGAGATGACCCGCCTACACACAGCGCAACGCGCTGACAAATGCACCTGGTCGGGTTTCTCGTAACCCGTGTGCCCAGGCTGTCCGCCGCGTGGCTTCTTGTCTTATTTGCTTCTTCCGATACCCGTCGCTGCTGGGTGGCTTGTGGCTGTTCTGGCTGTTCAGTCCCAACCGACGCCTCAACTCGATGTTCTCGGCGGGTGTGCTCCGCTCGCAGATTCCGCCTGCGGACGGACAATCTGCGCCTCAAGAGAACTCAGTCGCTTGAGCAGGATTTCTACTTCGCTCAGCCACAGCGATAATTTACCGCAAGAAATGGTAGGCAGTTACTATCAAACGCAAATTCGGTGACGCTGTGCGTTCAATCGAGCGTGCCTGTCAGAACCGCGAGATCCGGGTGATCTACAACGCGCATCGCTAACTACATCTCCATCCAGTCAGGTTTTCAACTGAGCAACTCCATCTCAATTTCGGTCCCATCGGGCGCTTGCCCCAGCACATGCATGTACTGCCTCCTAATTTTTATTTTATAGCTTCTCCTAGGAAAATCCACTGAGCTGATGTGTAAGATGGCAAGTTACCTTGAGGTGGTGAGGTTGTGATATCATGCAGCAAATCAACTGTTTTAAGCATAGACATCCAAGATGTTATTTCACCTATTGTTGTAAAATGATGTAGAATCCCAGCCTCAGGTCCTTTCGCAAGCAAGAAGGTATTTGGCCCCACTTGTTCGCCATTACCATAGTCTGAACACTCAGGAGATATGAACGTAACATACACCATTCCTCCAGAACGTAGAGTCCTGTACATTTCATGTATGCACTTCTGGATATTTAATACGGTCTTGTGTGTAATGAAACATCTACAAACTATTGCGTCAAAGTAGTTACTCGGACAGGGGATCGTAGTCATATCTGCGAAGAACAGAGAAGCCGTTAAGCCTTCTTGTTGTAGCCAACGCTTGGCATACTCAAGACCATTTTGAGAAATATCGGAGCCGAACACATTAAAACCATAACTGGCAAATAAAATAACATGCCGCCCAATACCGCATCCCAGGTTGTAAACCCTTTTATAGTTTCTTGCTCTGAATATATCAACCAGCGTTACAACCCTAGGGTCAGGTCGGCTTTCTATCTGGATGAATTCAGGCCATGTAAATAAGTCATCCCATGTCGGCATCTTCCATCCTCCGCAGTCCTGCGAACATCGTTAGACTTCATCGGAAATAGGGTCGCGGATGAACGTGAAGAATACAAGAGTTAAGGCTCTCTTTGTTGTCGCTTCCCTCAATTAACTTCCGATGAACTCTGTTGTATGGTCAAGGGTAGAGCCTGGTAGGCCCTCGGTAAATGTATGTGACCTCCCGTACATTGCTAAATTTAAGTAGGACCATCAACATCCTTGTCAAACCAAAGCCGAATCCGCCATGAGGCGGACACCCGTACTTGAAAAAGTCAAGGTAAAACTGAATTGATTCTAAGTTAAGGCCTTTTTCCAAAGCCTGATTGACTAACACATCATAGCGATGTTCGCGCTGAGCGCCTGTAGTTATCTCAAGTCCTTTCCAAAGTAAGTCGAAGCTTTTCGTAGTGAACGGATCACTCTCATACCGCATGTGATAAAATGGCCGTGCGGACGCTGGGTAGTCTGTCAGGAAGACAAAGTTGTGATTGTACTCCCTCCTGATATATTCACTAAGCAATCTCTCCCCTTGAGGATCTATATCGCCTTTCTTATCAGGTGGAGGAAGGTAGCCCTGCTTTTCAAGAATAGCCATTGCCTCTTTCATGGTAACTCGTGGGAATGGAATACTCGGAATCTCGACGTCTACTCCAAAGGTTTCCGCGATTGCGTTCCCATGCTTCTCCTTTATCACTTCAAAAACGTGCTGAAGCCATTGTTCTTCAAAGGTCATAAGGTCTTCGTGCGACTCAATCCAAGAAATCTCTACATCCACGCTTGTGAACTCTGTATCGTGTCTTGATGTAAATGATGGGTTAGCACGAAACACAGGCCCAATCTCGAACACCCTATCAAATCCAGCTGCCATTGCCATTTGCTTATAGAATTGAGGAGATTGAGCGAGGTACGCAGGTCTTCCAAAGTAATCGAGTCGGAATAGTTCAGCTCCAGATTCGCTTGCACTCCCCATAAGCTTGGGAGAATGTATCTCAATAAATCCTTTCGAAATCCAATACTCACGCATAGCCATTTCTGCGGTGGTTTGGACTTTGAAAATTAACAAATTCTCTGGCCGCCTCAAATCAAAAAATCGCCAGTCAAGGCGATAATCAAGGTTAGGCAGCTTGTTGCCAGATATATCAAAAGGCAGTGGTGCCGCGGCAAGACTTTCGATATGAAGCTCGCTTATTTCCACTTCAATCCCCCCCAGCTTAACCTGGGGGTTCTCTACTACACGACCTATAATAGTGACGGTAGATTCTAAAGTGAGATTCGAGACAATAGTAGCTAAATCTGGATTACGAGATCGCTCTACAATGGCCTGAATGAAGCCTGTATGATCTCGTATAATAAGAAATTGCATCCTTTTCTGATCTCGGACAGTCTTGACCCATCCTCGAATCTTTACTTCTTTTCCAATAAATTTTTTTGCCTCTTGAATCAATGTCCGCTTCATCTTCATCGGCTTACCTCCTGTTTGTTAATTTTGGTCAGTTTATGGATAGGGAATGCGTCGAAAGAGTCTTGGAAAAGGGAACGCATCTCTAACATGGTTTAATCTTAATAACCATCTTATGCATCTCTCGACCCCCATCCCAAGACCACTATGAGGAACAGAGCCATATTGTCTTAGCTCATAATACCAATCATATCTACTATCTTCATCTTTGCCCTTTTCTCTCATCCGCTCAAGGAGTTCGTCTGGTTTCCAAATTTTTTCAGCTACACCCAATAACTCTCCAAACCCTTCCGGGGCAATTAAGTCAGCCGTCTTTGTGACTCGGGGATCCGACGGATCAACTACGTATGGAAAAGGCTCTATACTCCTTGGAAGTCCTGTTACCCAAAATGGAGTAACGAACTCTTGCGAGAGGACCGCTTCTGATTTCGAACTACGGCTTTTCCCCCATTCTACTTCAACTCCTTTCTTTTTCAATTCTCGCAAAGCCTCTTCATAAGTAATTCTTGGGTACGGTGTCTTCACCAACATGCTTATATCTGTTACACCGTTCAGTGATGCTAACTCTTTTCTACTCACACTGGCACAGGAATGCAAAATATGCGAAATCATCCCCTCCGCGAAGCAAATAATGTCTTCTAAATCGGCAAATGCAATCTCAGCTTTGACATGCCAGTATTCAGCAAGATGTCTTTTGCCTGTACTTTCTTCAGCGCGGAAGCTCGGCCCAATATTGTAAACCTTCTCAAAAGCATGCACGGCACTCTCAAGATAGAACGCTACACACTGTGTAAGAAATACCTTATCCCCCCAAAAAATCAAGAGTAAATGCAGTACCCTCATCATATAACGGCAATTGTGTTAGCACTGGAGCATTGATCTCGATAAATCCCTGTTTACGAAACCAATCGTGGATCATGTCCAAGAATTTGTGCCTGAATATTAATACAGCTATTAACTTATCGTTGCGCAAGTACAAATGGCGTTTGCGCAAGGACAAGTCTGTATATCTTCGTGCAAAGATGTCAAATTGCGCCCTGGGCCGTGGTGAAATGTTTAATGATGCAGTGCCTATAATCTCAATTTCGTGCGCTTCTAGTTCTGGAGTTAGCGAATACTCGGAAGACTTGAGGGTACCTTTTACTCTTACTGATGACTCTGGCACTATTCTTTGTGCTACCCCGAAGGCATTGGCTGCGATGTCTTTACTTACAACAACTTGAATGCTTCCCGTCGAATCTTGTAATTCAAAAAATATCACACTGCCATGCTCACGTTTTGAGCAAATCCATCCTAAAAGCTCAATATCTTGCTTTACTTCTGATCCAGTTTTGACTTCATTGACATATAGCGTCTTCATAGTTTTCTCGCTCCTGCTCGTTCCTTACTCGGACATTGCGGGCTAACGCTCCGGTTTAGCGGTGGCGCGTAGCACCGTCCGCTGCAACCGGTTGTTAGGTGCCACTTTCCACCTTTGCTTGATCGAACAGCGTGCCCGGTCCGGAAAGGTTAACAGGGACACTCCTTGAACTCGCAGACAGGCGGGCGAAGCATGCCGCCACTTCGCGTTCAGGAAGGTGCTCCATGAACCTAAGCGTCGAGCCGGCCACGTAACTCGCCTCTATCTCCATCGCAATCCACCTGCGTCGAAGTTGCTCTGCCACCCTGCCCGTCGTGTTTGACCCTGCGAAGATATCCAGAACCAGATCACCCTCAGTCGTCAGCAACTTGATGAAAAACTCCGGGAGTGCAGCAGGAAAGCGCGCAGGATGTGCTTCGATTCCTACGAGCTTGGAGAGCCGCAGATAGGAAGAGGTGCTTTCGGTATTGGGAATCTGCAGCAGATTTGAAGGGATCGCACCACCGTTGTCAGAGCCGAAGCCCTTGCTTATGTCGTGGCCTGACGGACGCTCCTTTGGCTTGTAGAACGCATCCGGGTTTTTCAGGAGCGTTTTCATACGCTCGGAGTAAGGGGCAAGAACCTGTCGCACGTCTGCCTTCGGCTACTCCGATTTTGAGAACCACCACACGGTGTTTACGGAATCCTTACAGGTCGGGTATGCGGACCCGCTTTCGTTTCACATCGCGCCAAATCCGGGTCCCCAGCGATCCGCGCTCCAGCTCGATGATATCGTGTCCGAGCGAATTCAAATACTGTTGGACCGCCCGGGCACCGACAGCGCCGACCGCCAGCATTCGGAAGAAGCTAGCGTTCGTCTTGAAGGCGTTACGCTGGGCCACTTGGTTTTTCCATGCTGCCTGTCATCGTAATCGAGTTTTGGTGCCTAACATAGTCATTGAGCCGACCCGGTCAGTTTGCGTACTATGCTACCTTAGCCGGCAGTTTATCACAGACTTCGGGAGTGGTCCAGTAAAAGTAATCTAATATAGAGGGCATGGCTAGGAGGCCAGTCAGCCACCCAGGAGTGAAGTGCCAATTCTGCGGCAGTGCATAGATGCGCAAGTAACTCAGTCGCACGCAGAAGTATAAAGTGAGGTCGCAAGACTACACCAAATTCAAAGTCGATAGCGCATAGCCCCCAGATATGCCAGAGCGCACTACGAGTAGCCAGCGCAGCGCGTCCTGCAGGTCAGCAGGCAGTCGGTCGGGCGTTGGGTGAAGAAGTATGTTGATTCACTGCCAGCGCAGCCACCCAGACCTGCCACCTCGGAGGTGACCGAGCTAGACGAGCTGCACACTTTTGTCCAAACAAACGTTATCTGATTACAGCATGAAGACGCGCTGTTTCATCACTAGTTGCTGAGTGCACGGCTATCAGGAACTGGTCGACCGAGTGCCGAACACGTTCCAGTTTTGCTCGGATGGGTATGCTGGTTACCGGCAGGTGAACTACCATGAATCTGGTAGGGCCGGGGA
>Ga0308408_1001463_pt1 | contig 10993 bp, 7 predicted proteins | sample HotsprSampleMSe3_FD_203466 | JGI IMG/M metagenome (GOLD analysis project Ga0308408, IMG submission 203466) | Hot spring phototrophic mat microbial communities from Mushroom Spring, Yellowstone National Park, Wyoming, United States - 20060912_MSe3 ... | reverse complement strand
ATTTCAAGAGTCGCGTGCAAGAGTTTGATCTGCCATGCCTCGATCTCCAGGCCCGTCCGGGCCGCCCGGTGCCGCCCTGCGCCGCACCCTGCCGCCCGGCTTTGCCGCCTTTCTCCGCCGCCGGGCGGCAGAGCTCGCCGGGCTCGCCAGTTGCGTCCTCGGCCTGACGCTTCTCGTTGCGCTCGCCACGCACCACCCGAGCGACGCGAGCCTCAACACCGCCGGCTCAGGCCCGGTGCGCAATCTCGCCGGCCCGGCCGGGGCGGTGATCTCGGATGCGCTGCTCCAGGGCGTGGGGCTTGCCGCCCTGCTCGCCGGCATCACGCCGCTCGTCTGGGCCTGGCGTCTCGTGAGCCATCGCCCGCTCGGGGCGCCGCTCGCGCGCCTCGGCCTCTTTGCCCTTGCCCTTCCCGCCGCCGCGACGGCGCTCTCCCTCGTCGAGCTTCGCCATCCCGTCCTGCCCGCAGGGGCGGGCGGGGTGATCGGCAGGCTGATCATGGGCGGGGCGCAGGAGCTTGCGGCGTCCTTGTTCGGGCCCTTCGGCGCCGCTTTCGCGACCCTGTTCCTCGCCGGGCTCGGGGTTCTCCTGCCGCTCGCCGCCTTCGGGGTGACGGCCGGGGAGTGGCGCGGCGCGGGGCGTGCTCTCGCCGCCTCCGGCGGCGCGGTGGCAGCGAGCGCGAGCGAGGGTGCGGGGCGCGCCGGACGGGCGGCGGCAGGGCTGTGGCGCCGGGCGAACCTTTCGGAACGTCTCGCCGCCTGGCGGGCGCGCCGACGCGCCGAGCGGGCGGCGGCGGAGCCCGTGTTCCGACGCGAGCCGGGCCTCGAGGGGGCGCCTGAGCCGGCGGCTCGGGAGGCAGTGCCCGAGCCCGCCGCCGCTGCCGCGCCCCCCATCGCCCCCCTGCCCGCGGCTGAGCAGCGGCCGCGCGTCGCGCCTGCGCCCGAGCCCAAGCGCTCCGCCGCCGCCGCCCAGGCCTCGCTGCCGCTCGGCGCTTGGGTGCCGCCGCCGCTCGCCCTGCTCGCCGCACCGCCCGCGAACCGCCCGGGCCGCCCGACCGAGGAGAGCCTCGAGGCGAATGCCCGGCTGCTCGAGGGCGTGCTCGCCGATTTCGGCGTCCAAGGGAGGATCACCGCGATCCGCCCGGGGCCGGTCGTCACGCTCTACGAGCTCGAGCCGGCGCCCGGGACGAAGTCGGCCCGCGTGATCGGGCTCGCCGACGACATCGCGCGCTCGATGAGCGTCCTCTCCGTTCGTGTCGCCGTCGTCCCTGGGCGGAACGCGATCGGCATCGAGCTGCCGAACTCGCGCCGCGAGACGGTGTGGCTCTCCGAGCTCCTCTCCTCGGAGGCCTGGGCCAAGGCGCGCGGGCGGCTCAACCTCGCTCTCGGCAAGGACATCGGCGGCGCGCCGGAGATCGTCGATCTTGCTGCCATGCCGCATCTTCTGATCGCCGGCACCACCGGCTCGGGCAAGTCGGTCGCGATCAACACGATGATCCTCTCGCTCGTGATGCGGCTCTCGCCCGCCGAGTGCCGGCTGATCATGATCGACCCGAAGATGCTCGAGCTCTCGGTCTACGAGGGGATCCCGCATCTGCTCGCCCCGGTGGTGACCGACCCGGCGAAGGCGGTGGGCGCGCTCAAATGGGCGGTGCGTGAGATGGAGCGCCGCTACCGGCTGATGAGCCAGCTCGGCGTGCGCAACATCGGCGGCTACAACGCGCGGGTGGCGGAGGCGCGCGCCAAGGGCGAGACCCTCAGCCGGCGTGTGCAGACCGGGTTCGACCCAGAGACCGGCAAGCCCACCTACGAGGACCAGCCGCTTTCGCTCGAGCCGCTTCCCTTCATCGTCATCGTCGTCGACGAGATGGCGGACCTGATGCTGGTCGCCGGCAAGGAGATCGAGGCAACGGTGCAGCGGCTCGCGCAGATGGCGCGCGCGGCCGGGATCCACCTTGTGATGGCAACACAGCGCCCCTCGGTGGATGTGATCACCGGCGTGATCAAGGCGAACTTCCCCACCCGGATCTCGTTCCGCGTGGTGAGCAAGGTCGACAGCCGAACCATTCTCAACGAGCAGGGGGCGGAGCAGCTCCTTGGCCAGGGCGACATGCTGCGCCTCGGCGATGGCGGGCGGATCGTGCGCGTGCACGGCCCCTTCGTGTCCGACAGCGAGGTGGAGCGCGTCGTCGCCCATCTGCGCAGCCTCGGCGAGCCCGACTATGTCGACGAGGTGACCGAGCCGGAGTCGGCGTTGGCCGACGCCGGAGCGGGAACGGGAGCGGGCGCGCCGACACCCGGCCTCGACCTCCCCTCCGCCGACGAAGGCGACGAGAACGCCCTCTACGACAAGGCCGTGGCGCTGGTTGCGCGCGAGGGCAAGGCCTCGACCTCCTTCATCCAGCGCCACCTGCAGATCGGCTACAACCGTGCCGCGCGGCTGATCGAGCGGATGGAGAAGGAAGGCGTGGTCGGGCCGCCGAACCATGTCGGCAAGCGCGAGATCCTGATCCGGCGGGCCGGCGAGGACGAGCGCTGAGGGAGAGGCAGGGTATGGAGGAGAGCGCGCCGGACGCCGCCGCGGGCGGCGTTCTCTACGTGCAGAAGGGGCCCGCCACGCTCACCGAGATGACGGGCCAGGAGGTGGAGGCGGCGGTTGCGCGCACGCGGCTCATCCTCCTGCCCGTCGGGGCCACCGAGGCGCACGGGCCGCATCTTCCGCTCGGCACCGACACGATGGAGGCGCGCGAGATCTGCCGCCGCGTCGCGCTTCGGCTTGCCGCCCAAGGCCGCGAGGTGGTGATCGGCCCCGTGATCCCCTTCGGCACCTCGAGCTTCCACCTGGGCTTTCCCGGCACCGTCTCGATCTCGTCACGGACGCTGATCGCGCTCCTCGCCGAGATCGCCGCCTCGCTGCACCGGACGGGATTCCAAGACTTCGTGCTCGTGCACGGGCATGACGGCAACCTGCCCTCGATGATGGTCGCGGCACAGGAGATCGTCGACACCCTGCCCGAGACGCGCGCGGTGGTGCTCAACTGGCTCGCACCCCTCTCGCGCGTCTACCACACGATCCAGCGCTCGACGAAGGGCGAGGGCCATGGCGGCGAGGGCGAGACCTCGCGCCTGCTCGTGACGCACCCGGAACTGGTGCACCCCGAGCGGGGCCCCGTGCACCACCTCCCGCCCGAGGTGATGCGAAAGATCCAAGGCCCCGAGCACGTCAAGACGGGCGGCGGCATCTTCTACGCGACCCGGAGCTACCGCGACCACACGCCTTGGGGCCATATTGGCGACCCGGGCCTCGCTCTGGCCGAGACCGGCGAGCGCGGCTACGCGGTGATCGTCGACTGGATCGCCTCCGTGATCGCGCGCGACTTCTTCTCTGGCTGACCGCCGCTACGCCGCGAAGGAGAGCCGCGCTGGCCGGACCCTTCTATCTCGCAGCGAGAGCGCACGCTGAAGCCTTCGCCTCCGTGCGCGCAGCGGCTCCGCTGCAGAGACGTGCCCTGCCCCTGCCCGGCCGGCTCACGCGCAGCAGGCCACGTTCGGAGGGCAGGAGATCACGCCCACGCCGCCCCACGCGGCCAGGCGCATAGAGGCCCTCGCCAAGGCCGCTCTTGCAGCGCTTGAGGGTGTCGCGAAGGCGACCCCCGTAGTGGCGATCGGGGCCGTTTGGCGGCAATGAACGCTGTGCCCCGGTGCCGTTTCCACGCAAACTTGCCGCGCCGGGCGGCCGTCGTCATCGGCCTCGCCGCAGCAGGGGTCGGAGAAGAGATCGATCCGGTGGCGTATCTTGGCGGCCTGCCTCACCCGATCGCGATCGGCAGCCAAAGCGCGATCCCTGGGAAGGCGATGATCAGCCCGATCATCGCAAGCAAGGTCAGCACGAAGGGGAGCGAGCCGAGGATCACGTCGTCGAGGCTGCCCCCGCCGCGCAGGCCGTGCACCACGAACAGGTTGATCCCGACTGGCGGGGTGATCATCGCCGTCTCGACGAGAAGGATCACGAGGATGCCGAACCACACCGGGTCGTAGCCGAGCGAGACCACGACGGGGGTGAAGATCGGCACGGTCGCGACCATCATGGAGAGGGTCTCCATGAAGCAGCCGAGCAGGATGTAGAAGCCGACGATGACGAGGATGGTCTCGGTCGGCCCGAGGCCGAGCTCGTTGAGGAAGGCGCCGACGCGTCGGGTCAGCCCCACCGTGCCCATCACGAAATTGAGAAAATAGGCGCCGACGAGGATCAGCATCGTCATCCCCGTCGTGCGCATCGTTCCCTCGACCACCTCGCGCAGCACGGCAACGCTAAGCGTGCGGTTGATGAGAGCGAGGCCGAGCGCGCCGAGCACGCCGAGCGCCGCTGCCTCGGTCGGCGTCGCCCAGCCGGCATAGATCGAGCCGACGACGAGCACGAAGATCGAGAGCGGCGGCAGGAGCTCGGGAAGGCTTGCGAAGCGTTCCCGCCACCGAACGCTGAGCCTCCTCCCCGACCAGGCGGGACGGAGGGCGCAGGCGAGGAGCACGGTTGCGCTGAACAGGCACGCGAGCAAGAGGCCCGGGATGAAGCCCGCGAGATAGAGTTTCGGGATCGAGGTGTTGGTCAGCGCCCCGTAGATGATCAGGTTGATCGAGGGCGGGATGAGGATGCCGAGCGTGCCGGAGGCGGCGATGGTACCGAGGAAGAGGCGCTCGTTGTAGCCGAAGCGCCTGATCTCGCCGATCGCGGTGGTGCCGACGGTCGCAGCCGTTGCGATCGAGGAGCCGCAGGTCGCGGCGAACATCGCGCAGGTGCCGATATTGGCGTGCATCAGCCCGCCTGGAAGCCAGGAGAGCCACTTCGCCATCGCGCCATACATCCTCGTCGCCATGCCCGACCGCAAAAGGAGCTCGCCGAGCAGTATGAAGAACGGCACCGCGACGAGGATGCTGTCGTTGCCGGCGTTCCACGCCATCTGCCCGATGCCGCGCCAGACCGGCATGAAGGCGTAGGCGTCGGCAAGGTATAGGCCAACGAGCCCCATCGCAGCGGCGACGGGAACCGATAGAGCGAGCAGCAGGAACAGCCCGCCGAAGGTCGCCGAGATCATCGCTGCGCCCGCAAGCCCGCCCCAGGCACCGTCGACCCCTTCATTTCCGGGCGAGGTCGCGCGACAGGATTGCCTGCGCCTCGGCGATCTCCTGCTCCACCTCCTGCCGCGCGGTGCGCGAGCCGATCAGCCGCGCCGAGGTCGCAAGGTCGCCCGCAAGCACAGCGAGCAGCGACCGAAGCCACAGCAGCGCTGCGAGCGCCACGAAAGAGATCAGCCCAGCGACCCAGAGCGCCTGCGGGATCGCAAGCGGAGTCTGCAAGGGCGTCATCGCCCGCGCGCCGAGGGAGACGCTGCGCATCAGCTGCGCCCAGGCGAACCAGGCGGTGAAGCTGAAGAAGAAGGTGGTGAGCGCAAGCGCGAAGAGATCGAGGATCGCGCGCAGGCGCTGCGGCAGGAGCGCATAGATCGTATCGATGCGGACATGCGCCCGGGCAAGCAAGGAGAAGCCGAACGCCCAGGCGGAGGTGACGGCGAGAATGTAGCCCGAGATCTCGTCCGCCCCGCCGAGCGAGATGCCGGCAAGCCGTCGCAACAACACCTCGGCGCCGATCATGAACGAGGCGGCGAGGAGGAGCGCACCGCCAAGCCAGGCGCCGATGCGCGCAAGCGCCGAGAGCAGAGCGATCAGCCTGTCGAGCAGAGCGGCCATCGTCGGCGTGCGCGAGAAAGCCGGCCGGACGCGCACCGCCCAGCCGCCTCCGGCGCGCGCTCCCTCAGTTCACCGGCACGCGCAGGTTCAGCGCCGCGCCGACGGTGGTGTTCCACTCTTCGGCGCAGGCGCGGCCGCAGCGACGCGCCCAGTTCGGCAGCACGCTCGCCTGCAGGATCCGCTCGCGCTCCGCCTCGTCCGCAGCGCTCACCGGAACCAGAGTCATCCGCCCCGGAGGTCCGAGCGAGCAGGGCCCTGTGGTGGCGCAGGCAACGCCTTCGGCGTCGTACCGCGCCTGCGCTTCCCAGGCGGCGGCCTCGAGCTTGCGGTACTGTTCGGCAAGGAAGGCCTGCACCGGCGCCGGCAGGCCGCGCCAGGTCGTGTTGTTCGCCGCCCAGAACACCATCGCCCAGCCGACGGTGAGCGGATAGAGATGCGTCGTCACCTCGGGCCACTTCGCGGAGTAGCCGGAAGTCGTTCCGGTAACGGCGCAGTCGGCAAGGCCGCGCTGCAGCGCAGGCACAACCTCGACGAACGGCATGGTGATGGTGGTGCCGCCGACACCGTTGACAAAGTCCGACAGTGTCGGGTTGAAGACGCGGGTGCGCCGGCCGCGCAGGTCGGAAAGCCCGCTGATCGCCTGGCGGCACCAGAACACCTGGCGCGGCAGCGGCGCGATGCCGAGCAGCCGCGTGTTGAAGCGCTCGAGTGCCACGCGTTCGAGCACCGGGCGATAGGCTTCGGTCGCCTTGCGCACCGCCTCGTGGGTAAGCGCGAAGCCGGCGAGATCGATGCCCTCGAAGCGCGGATCATCGCCCGCCATGAAAGAGAGGGCCTGCGAGGCGATCTGCAGCGTGCCGTTCTGCAACAGCCCCAGCACCTCAGGCCCGCGGATGCCGGCAAGATCGTGCGGCATCGGCTCGATCCGAACCCGGCCTCCTGAGGCGGCCGGGAGATCCTGCTCGTAGAACTTCTTCTCCACGTCGAACCAAAGATAGAGGTTCGAGGTGAAGGCAATGGCGCGCAGGGTCGTCTGCGGCAGCGGCTGCGCCTGCGCATTCGCAGAGCCGTTGCCCATGCCGATGCCCAAGGCGCAGGCAGCCGCGACCGCCGCCGCCCACCGGGCGAGACGCCCGAGATCCTTCGTGCTCATCATCACTCCCCCGCAGTCATTTTCGAAGCCTCTCCCGGTTCGCGCCCGACCGGACGCACGTCTTATCCTGCGCGAGGCTCTTGGCCGCCCGCAAGACCCGTGCAAGCGTAAAGAGGCCTGTTCCGGCCTGCCTCGACCCGCGCACGCCACGACCAGCCGAGCCATGACCGATCGCCACATCCCCGGGCCCATCGACCCGATCGCCTTCGAGCTGTTCCGCAACGCCATCGTCGCGCTCGCCGACGAGATGGCGCTCACCATCTACCGCGCGAGCTACTCCGGTGTGCTCAAGAACATCATGGACTACTCGACCGCCCTCTGCGACGCGCAGGGCCGCCTCGTCGCGCAAGGGCTGTCGCTGCCTGGGCATCTCTGCTCGATCCCGGTCGCGCTCCGGGCGGCGCTCGATCATTTTGGATCCGATATTGCGCCGGGGGACGTGCTGATCCTGAACGACCCGTTCTCGGGCGGGATGCACCTGCCCGACATCTTCGTCTTCCGCCCGCTGTTCCACGCGGGCCGCATCGTCGCCATCGCCGCCACCATCTGCCACCATACGGATGTGGGCGGCCGCGTCGCCGGCTCGAACGCCTCCGACAGCACCGAGATCTTCCAGGAGGGGCTGCGGATCCCTCCCCTCAAGCTGCACGAACGCGGCGTGCCGAACGCGACCCTGCTCGCCTTGATCGAGAAGAACGTGCGCGTGCCCGACCGGGTGATGGGGGACCTGCGCGCCCAGCTCGCCGCCTGCGCGATCGCCGAACGCGGCCTCGCGGAGCTCGTCTCCGCCCACGGTGCCGACACCGTGATCGCTCTGATGCAGGCAGTGACCGACCACACGGAACGTCTGACCCGCGCCGCGCTCGCCGCTCTGCCTGACGGCGAGGCGAGCTTCGAGGACTGGATCGACGACGACCAGATCGACGCGGGCAGGCCGATCCGCCTCCTCTGCCGAGTCGCCAAGCACGGCGAGCGGATGGTGATGGACTGGACCGGCTCCGCGCCGCAGGTGAGGGGCGCGATCAACAACACGCTGTCCTACACCCGGGCGGCCTCCTTCACCGCGGCGAAGTGCCTCCTGCCGCCTGAGCTTCCGAACAATGACGGCGTGTTCCGCGCCATCGAAGTGATCGCGCCCCCGGGCACGATCGCCAACGCCCTTCCGCCTGCGGCCTGCGCCGCGCGCGGCCTGACCGGCTTCCGAATGGTCGATTGCGCGATGGGGGCGCTCGCGATGCTCTACCCGGATCGTGTCTATGCCGCGTCCGAAGGCGGCAACACAGGTATCACCATCGGCGGCTGGACCGAGGATCGAAGGCCCTTCATCTACGTCGACTTCCTCTCAGGCGCCTGGGGCGGCCGCCCTTGGGCCGATGGCCTCGACGGCAACACCAACATGTTCGCCAACATGGCGAGCCACTCTGCCGAGGTGATCGAGGCCGAGCACCCGCTTGAAGTTCTCTGCAACGAGTTCGTGCCCGACACCGGGGGCCCGGGGCGGTTCCGCGGCGGAGTCTCGATCCGGCGCGACTGGCGCTTCCTCGAACACGAGGCGGTGCTCCAGGTGCGGGCTGACCGGCACACCCACCGGCCCTACGGACTTTGGGGCGGAGAGCCGGGAACGCCCTCGCGCAACCTCCTCAACCCCGGGACGGATGCGGAACAAGGTCTGCCCGCGAAACTGACGATGACGATCCGGCGCGGCGACGTGTTCCGCCACGAGCTCGCCGGAGCAGGCGGCTGGGGTGACCCGCTGACGCGCGACCCGGAGGCCGTGCGCGCCGACGTGGCTCAGGGCTTCGTCACCGAGGAGGGGGCGGCGCGCGACTACGGCGTGGTGCTCGTCGCCGGGCGGGTCGATGCGGAGGCGACACGACGCCTGCGCGCCGCGCTTGCCGCCGAGCGCGGCTGGACGGACCCGCCCGCCGTCTCCTGGCGCCCCTGGCGCGAGGCTGCCTCGGGGGCGGGGCGATGACCGCCTGGCGCGCCGGGATCGACATCGGCGGCACCTTCACCGACATCGTCCTGATGTCGGACGACGGCGCGGTGCGCACCCGCAAGGTGCCCTCGACGGTCGAGGACTACTCCCGCGGCATCGTCGAAGGACTCGCCGCCCTGCTCTCCGACTCCGGCATCGCGCCCGGGGAGATCGGCTCGGTGCTGCACGCCACCACGATCGGCTCGAACGCGGTGCTCGAGCGCACCGGTGCGCGCACCGGTCTGATCACCACCGCAGGATTCCGCGACGTGCTCGAGATCCGCGACCTGCGCATGCCGCGGCTCTACGACCTCCGCTGGACCAAGCCGCCGCCGCTCGTTCCGCGCCGGCACAGGATCGGCATCGCCGAGCGCACCCGCGCCGACGGCACGGTGGCGCTCGCCCCCGACGCGGCGGAGGTGGAGCGCGCCGTCGCCTTCCTGCTCGGCGAGGGGGTCGAGAGCCTCGCCGTGTGCCTCCTCAACGCGCATGCGAACGGAGAGAACGAACGCCTCGTGGCCGAGATCGTCTCCCGCGTCGCGCCGCATCTCCCCGTGTCGCTCAGCCACGCCGTCCTGCCCGAGATCAAGGAATATCCCCGCACCTCGACCACGGTGATCAACGCCTATCTCTTGCCCGTGGTGCGGGCCTATCTCGACCGGCTGCGCAACGGTCTGGCGTCGCGTGGCGTCGCAGCACCGGTGATGCTGATGCAGTCGAACGGCGGGCTGCTCGCGGCCCAACAGGCGGCGCGCCTGCCGATGACGCTGGTCGAAAGCGGGCCAGCGGCGGGGGTGATCGGCGCGCGCGCGCTGGCCCGACGCCTGGGCCTTGCGCGGATCGTCACCTTCGACATGGGGGGGACGACCGCGAAGGCCGCGATGGTCGAGGAGGGCGAGGCGGCGCGCGCGGCCGAGTTCCAGGTAGGCGGCGGGATCCTGCAGGGCTCGCGCCTGCTCACGGGCGGCGGCTACACGCTCAAGGTTCCGGCGATCGACCTCGCCGAGGTGGGCGCGGGTGGCGGCTCGATCGTCTCGCTCGATCCGGGCGGGGCGCCGAAGGTCGGGCCGCGCAGCGCCGGAGCGACCCCTGGGCCGGTGTGCTACGGCCAGGGAGGAACGGAGCCGACCGTCACCGACTGCGCCCTCACCCTCGGCTGGCTCGACCCCGCAGGCCTTGCGGGCGGCGCGATCCGGCTCGACCGCGCGGCGGCGGACGCCGCGATCGCGGAGCGGATCGCCCGGCCGCTCGGCCTCTCGCTGGAGGAGGCGGCGCACGGGATGATCCGGATCGCGGTCGCGACCATGATGCGGGCGATCCGTGCGGTCTCGGTCGAGCGCGGGCGCGATCCGCGACGCTTCGCGCTGTTCGCCTTCGGCGGCAACGGTCCGCTGTTCGGCGCGCTGATGGCGGAGGAACTCGGCATGACCGAGGTCGTCGTCCCGCCCGCTCCTGGCCTCTTCTCCGCCTTCGGTCTGCTCTACGCCGAGGTCGAGCATCATCTCTCGACGACATTCCGCACCCGTCTCGACCGCGCCGACCCTGCCGCCTTCGCCGAAGCGCGTGCGGCGCTCGAGAGGGAGGCCGCCGCACGGCTCGCGGCCGACGGCTTCCCGCCCGAGCGCCGATGCTTCGCGGCGACCGCCGAGCTCCGCTATGTCGGCCAGTCCTCGGAGCTTGCGGTGCCGCTGCCGGACGGCGAGGCGGCGGACGTGCTCGCCGCCCTGCCCGCCCTGTTCGCCGCGGCGCATGAGCGCGCCTACAGCTACGCTGCGGGGCCAGGGGAGCCTGTCGAGATCGTCGCGCTTCAGCTGATCGGCCGCGGCGTGCCGGAGCGGCCCCCCCTGCCTGAGCGTGTCGAGCCAGACCATGCCGAGGTGCGGGAGGGGCAGCGGCGCGCCTTCTTCGGCGCGCATGGCTGGCACGAGGTGCCGGTCGTCTCGCGGCGGGCCGCCTCCGCCGGCGCTTCGGGGCCGCTGATCGTCACCGAATACGACGCGACCTGCCTCGTGCCGCCCGGCTGGCGCGTGCGCGGCGACGGCTTGGGCAATCTCGTCCTGGCGCGGGGCTGAGCGGCGCACCACATCGGGGGGCGTGACCGAGCCAATCGCCCTCTACGT
>Ga0308408_1001460_pt1 | contig 11012 bp, 8 predicted proteins | sample HotsprSampleMSe3_FD_203466 | JGI IMG/M metagenome (GOLD analysis project Ga0308408, IMG submission 203466) | Hot spring phototrophic mat microbial communities from Mushroom Spring, Yellowstone National Park, Wyoming, United States - 20060912_MSe3 ... | reverse complement strand
TGGCAGGAGTGTTTGACTTTGCAGAGGGCCTACGCCTCGTCAAGGTACGGGCTGATGCCATGCAAGCCGCCTGCGACGAAAAGCCCAGCGCCATGGCTGCTATCATCGGCCTTCCCAACGAGACCGTCGAAGCGCTCTGCCAGGAAGTTACCGAGGGGCTGGTCGTCCCTGCCAACTACAACTCCCCAGGACAGCTGGTCGTATCCGGTGACACGGCCGGCGTCGATGCCCTCACCCAAAAAGCCAAGGCCGCCGGTGCTCGCCTCGCTAAAAAGCTGGAAGTCAATGGGGCCTTCCACTCCCCACTCATGGCCTCAGCCCGGGAAAAGCTCGCTGCTGCGATTGCCGCGACACCCTTCCGCCCCCCTACATGTACCATCTATCCGAATGTAACCGCCCAGCCTACTACTGACCCTGCCCTCCTGAAAGACCTGCTAACCCAGCAGCTCACCGCCCCCGTCCGCTGGGCCCAAACCCTCCAAAACATGTGGGCCAATGGCATCCGCACCTTTTACGAACTGGGGCCGGGAAATGTACTGAGCGGTTTAGTGAAGCGAACCCTTCCCGAGGCGCAGGCCCTCACCTACGATGCGTGAGAATTTCTTACCTTCGCCTCGTTATGAGTAATCTTGCTGACCTGATCCAGAAGGCCCTCCAAAATCCCGACCTGCGCAAATCCGTCAAAGGTATCCTGGAACAGGCCCTCGAAGAGCTCAAAAGTCCCTCCCTTCCCGACGACGAACGCCAAAAACTCATCGAGCAGGCCGAAAAACTGGCAAAAGAGTACGCGGGATAAGCCCCCTACCCTGCAACATAGCGAGGCTAATACCATTTTGAGACCAAGGCTTTCTTAATGTGAAGAGGGGATGGGCGCGCCCGCCCTGCGGGCGGGCGCGCCCTCACAGCGGCGGCCAGCCCGCAGGGCTGGCCGCCGCCTCACAAAATACCACCGACTCGCATTCAGAAACTTTTTGCATCGAATTGGTATAAGTCGCCCTCACACTGGGGCCACCTCATACGGCTCACCCGCCTCTATCTGCTCCAAAACCGGGAAAATCGTATTCGGGTCTAAAAACTCCCCGACATACTCGGCGCTGGAAATATACCGCACCACACCATACCGGTCGATTAGGTAGGCGGCTGGGAGGGGCACTCCGGCTTTATACCCGGCCGCCGTCTTTTGAAGGAACTCATTGGTGTAGGCATTCCCGTAGCGGCGAATGACGGAGAAGGTTTCATCCGAGAGCATGAGGAAGGAGACGCCGAGCCGCTCGATCATGGCTTGGTTGACGCCGAGGGGGTCGGGCCCAATCCCGAGGATGATGACACTCTTGTCGTAGAAGCGGTGCTTATTGCGCTCGTAGGTGCGTAGCATCATGTGGCAGCCCGGACACCAATCCCCCCGCACAAATAGTAGCAGGACGGGATTGCGGGGGAAAAAGGCATGCAGACGTACCCAAGTGCCCTTATGGCTGGGCAGCTCAAAGTCGGGCGCCACATCGCCGACTTTTACCGCATAGCCTCCCTTAGCACCGGCCGCAATATGGGGGGCATCCTGAATATACCCCCCAGAAATCACTGCCCCTGGCAGCGCAGCCGCAAAAGCCGCCCACGGCCAGGCGCCTTCTAAGTACCCGCCTAAAAGTAATAGCCCCGCCCCCACCAGCAGCATCAGCGGCTCTACCCAGAGATACCGCGTACGCGTAAAGATGTGCATGAACCGCAGCCGGGCCGTTAGAGCCGCTGCAAAGAGCAGGAGCGCTGGGCAGTACAGAAAAGTCTGGGCCATCCAGTTCCCCGGCAGCGAAAAAGCTACCAGACTATTCCCGATAAAGGCTGCGGCATATTGCAGCGGCCCCGTAAAACGCTGAAAGTCTGTGCCAATGAGGTTACTCCCCAGGACACCTACCCACGGCGCATAGGCCGCATACCGCCCCCCTACGAGACTGTATCCCAACGCCCCCACCTGGAGGACCAACCCCACATAGGTCGGAATCGGGTACTTATTCCAGAAACGCTTTATCCGCTCTATAAAACGCATAGCTATGAGGGTAGCGGGGTGAGACCTACCATGAGCACATCATCAATCTGTTCATACTCGCCCTTCCATTCCAGGAAGAACCGATGAAGCGCATCGCCCTGCTCGGGGAGAGGGAGGTGAGCCGTCTCTTGTAAGAGCCGTTTGAGGCGGCCGGTAGAAATCTTTTTCCCTTCTGGGCCGCCAAACTGGTCACCATACCCATCCGAAAAGAGATAGAGCCGCATATCGGACTCTAAGGAGAGGGATTTATCTGAAAAGGTATAGTCGGGCGGGGTATAGCCGCCGATGCTGGCGCGTTCGCCTTTGGCCTCTTGAAAGCCTGAAGCGCTAAGCCACCAGAGAGGGCGGTTAGCACTAGCCCAGCGCAGAGCCGACTCAGCCTTGAAAACTTCCAGAATAATCATATCTGCACCATCCCGAATGTCTTCCTTGCCAAAGGTCTGACACACCTGCTGATGCAGAAAGTTCAGGAGCCTACTAGGCGTTGGGTCTCTCAGCATAGACATGGCCTGGTTGAGGAAACTCACCATGAGCATCACCATCATAGCCCCTGGCACGCCGTGTCCCGTACAGTCCCCTACCACCACCAGATAGCTCCGGGGCGTCTCCGCCATCCAGTAAAAGTCCCCACTCACAATGTCCCGAGGTAGATACAGGATGAAGCTCTCTGGAAAAAAGGTTTTCAACATGGCGGCGGGGGGGAGGGCCCCAACCTGGAGCTGCCGAGCATAGCTAATGCTATCTAAAAGCTGTTGATTTTTTTCTTCGATGAGGCGCGTTAGGCGCAGGCGCTCCCGAACGTCCCGAATGTATAAAACGATAGCGGGGGCTTTACCGACCTGGGTGACGCGGGTGCTGATTTCTACGGGAATGGGGTCTTTTTCGGTTTTGTGGCGGAGGGCAAGCTCGGTGGAGACAGCCCCCCCTCTTTCCCAGGCGTCGGCAATGAGCTCTGCGCTGCGCAAGACTTGATTGGGCATGCACAGCTCAGCAAAGCTACGTCCCACGACCTCCTCCCGACTATAGCCTAAAAGCCCCGTGAGGGCAGGATTGGCGTAGAGCACGGTGCCCTGTGCCGCATGAACGGCCAGAATAGGGTCATTAGCCCCCTCTACCAGGTCTGCGTAAGGTACCTCCTCCGTAGGCCTGCGCCCAAGAAGCCCATCTATCAAGCCCATAGACCGGCAAGGTTTTGGCGCTCAGCGCGTGTGTCCTTCCTGCCGCAGGCAGCTCGATAAGCTTTAGCCATGGTAGGGTAATAACATATTTTCTGCGCTTTTTGGCTTAAGCTTCCATGCCTGAATGAAGGAGGCCCTGCGCAATTTCAGTGAGGGGGCCCTCTAAGCGAAAGTGCGTGGGGGAGAGACGCATGACCCGCAAGGTCCCCCCCGGCGGGAAAAGCGTAAGGGCATCTTGCTGGATAAGGGCAGAGAGGGCCACAGCGGCTGTACCGCAGCTTTGCGTCTCGGCTTCTACCCCGCGCTCAAACGTGCGCAGGGCATATCCCTCCCCGTGCCGCGCATAAAAGCTCACATTCACCCCGCCCGGATCATACGTCGTCTCCCATCGCAGGGGCCTGGCTAAACTTTCCATAGGCAGCGCTCGGAGTTCTTCAAAACTCTTCACGGGAATAAGGAGGTGGGGCGAACCGGTATCTACCCAAGTGCCGCCTTCGGGGCGGGGCTGTGGCGGGCGACGCAGCGTGAGCGTTACCCCGATCCAGGGGGGAGTCTCTTCTAAAATCCAGCCCTCATGCAGGCCATCTGCCGCTATGAAGCGAAAGTATTTTTTACCGGATGCTTCATACGCCAGCCACACGGCCAGACGAGCGCCATTCCCGCAGAAAGTTCCTCGCCGCCCATCGGCATTCCAGTAGTGCATCTCAAAGTCTATGCCGTCTCTTTCTCCTCCCAGCTGTATGGCGACGATACCATCGGCGCCTATGCCATAATGCGGGCTACATAGCAGGCGGCGCCTCTCTACGGAGAGCGCGTCGGCATTTTCGGAGAGCACCAAAAAGCTATTGCCCGCGGCGTGAAACTTGCGAAACCTCATAGTCAGGTGGCAGGCTCATCACATGCAGCGTGCGGGTAGGGAAAGCAAAGTCGGTCTGCGGCGCATATCGCCGTACTATGCGCAGGATGATGCTATTGAGGATGTTCTGCACTTGAAAGAGCGTGATGGGCTGGCTGGTCTCTGGATTGATGTACGCGGGGTCAAAGTACACGATGAGGCTTAGCTCCAGAGCTGAGTCCAGGTAGTTGGTGAAAAGCACCTGCGGCGGCGTCGGCTCCGAGACGATGAAGGGCAGGGACGCCACCTCCGATAGAAGGTCCTTCCGAAGGCTTTCCAAAATAGGCACAGGCGTGCTATACAGAAGGCCTACACGGATCCACACCCGGCGACGCTGCGTACGCGAAAGGTTAGTGACGAGCGAGTCCACGAGCTTTTTATTCGGCACTACCAGAAGGAGTCCATCCACAGTGCGAATCTGGGTAGAACGTAAGCCGACTTTTTCCACGGTGCCGATGGCGCCCCCTTCTAATTGGATCGTTTCCCCAAGCTGAAAAGGCCGGTCTGTAAAGATCACCATAGCTCCGATAAAGTGCTGGAGCGTCTCCTGCGCCGCCAGGGCAATCGCTAAGCCCCCCAGCCCCAACCCCGTAAAAAGCGCCCCTACATTGAGCCGAAGCGTGTGCTGTAAGATGAGTAGGATGACCACCAGAAAGAGCACGATGCGCCCGAGCGTAAAGAGGGGATGGATGAGCTGATACTTGTAGGTTTCGCCCGTCTCGTTGAAGCGGTGGTGGAGAATAGTCTCAAAGACCGCCAGAAGCCGGCTCCCGATTAGGCCCCCGGCCAGTAGGGCCAGCCCCTCAAAAACCCGCTGTATAAGCTCCTGATAGGTGGCGGGGAGGTGCAGGAACCGAACGACCTGCGCACTCGCATAAAACGTAGCGATGGCCAGCATGAATACCCAAGCTGGCCGCATGAGGTATTCTAACTCTCGCCGCGTGATGTGGGCCTGCTGGCGAAAAGCAAAAAAGTAAAGCAGGCGCGAAAAGCCCTTTGCGATGAGCTTGCGCAGGAGGTAGATGCCTACAAGGAGGCCAGCGGCAATGACCCACCGCGTGAGCGAAAGCCCATACCACTCCCACTCAAGCCATTGCCACCAGCTCATGGGCCTAACTGGTCACGATCGTTCCCAGGGCCTCTCCTAAGACAATGCGGTATAATGCCCCCCGCTCTAAGATGTTGAAGACGATGACGGGCAGTTTATTCTCCTGGGAGAGCGTAAAGGCCGTAAGGTCCATTACGGCCAGGCGTTTATCCAGGGCTTCCTGGTAGGTGATGTGGGAGAGTTTTTGGGCGGTTTCATCTTTGGTGGGGTCGGCCGTGTAGATGCCGTCTACTTTGGTGGCTTTGAGGAGGACGTTGGCACCGATTTCAATAGCTCGGAGCGTGGCCGCCGTATCGGTCGTAAAGAAGGGATTGCCGGTGCCTGCGGCAAAGATGACCACTCGACCCTTCTCTAAGTGGCGGATAGCCCGCCGCCGGATAAACGGCTCGCATACCCGCGCCATTTCAATAGCGGACTGCACCCGCGTCGGCACCCCAAGCTGCTCCAGCGCATTCTGCAGGGCCAGGCCGTTGATGACAGTCGCCAACATGCCCATGTAGTCGGCCTGAGCTCGGTCCAGCCCCTGCTCGCTACCCTCGATCCCCCGAAAGAGATTCCCCCCGCCAATCACCACGGCCACCTGCACCCCAAGCTGCACGACCGACCGAATCTCCTCCGCATAGTACCGCAGCCGCTGCGCATCAATCCCAAATCCCCGCTCCCCCGCCAGCGCTTCCCCGCTCATCTTGAGCAAAATGCGCCGGTACTTCATTTCCCGCCCACCTGAAACCGCAAGAATCCATGCACTTCCAGAGTCGGGGAGACGCTCTTGAGGTATTGGGCTATCGTCTTTTGCGAGTCCTTGAAGTACTCCTGCTCGAGAAGCACCGCTTCCTTGAAGAACTTTTCCAGCTTGCCAGTCGCGATTTTTTCCAGGATATTTTCGGGCTTACCTTCAGCACGGGCCTGCTCGCGGGCGATTTCTTTTTCTTTTTCCAGGATATCTGGGGGAACTGTCTGGCGGCTTACGCTAATGGGACGCAAGGCTGCCACTTGCATAGCGATATTTTGGCCGACCTCGTGGAGGGTGTTTTCGTCGAGGTTGCCAATGCCTTTCAGGGCCACCAGGACGCCGATCCGCCCGCCTAAGTGGATATAGGCCGTTACATACTCACCTTCCAGGCGGCCCCACTCTGCTACTTCAATTTTTTCACCGATACGGGCCGTGAGCTCGGCTATCTTATCTGAGAAGGAGAGACCGTTTACACCGAGGTTAGTCAGCTCATCTTTGGAATGGATGTCCTTCTCCAGGGCGGATTGTACGAGGGTTTTGCCAAAGGCCTGGAAGTCGGCGTTGCGAGCCACGAAGTCGGTTTCGCAGGCTAAAAGCAGGAGGTGTCCAAGTGTCTTTTTCGTGGCGGCGAAGACGGCCCCTTCCTTGGCGGTGCGCTCCTGCCGGGCCGCCGCCATCTTATGCCCCCGCTTACGTAAAATCTCTATCGCCTTATCAAAGTCGCCGTTGGACTCTTCCAGGGCTTTTTTGCAATCCATGATGCCGGCGCCGGTGGCTTCCCTTAGGCGCTTGACCGCTTCCGCTGTAATGCTCATGGGTGCAAAGATAGGGCGTTTCGGTAGTACGGCGCCTTAGACAGGATGCTATATTTTTGCGCGACATGTATTATGCAGATAAGCTCGCCATCCTGGAAGATTTATGGGGAAAACCCGTAGAACTGCACCAGGATAAACTCATCGTCGGCTCCCAAGTGTATCCGATTATAGACGACGTCATAATTCTCCTGGAGCCGTCTGAATACCCCCCTCGATAGCTCAGCGCTTGAGTCCCCAGGCAGCCCACGCAGCAGCACCCCCTGCCATCGCCACCGACATCCAGTAATACTTTTGGATCGGCTGTGGAATCGGTCGGTGGAGCTACTTCGTCAAGGACAGCGGCCCTTTGGCTGGGCCTCTCAGATACCCCTTCACGAAAATTACGCCGGTAAAAGTCTCAAACGCATCCAGCAGGATGTGTATGACCGGTTTTTTACGCGGATTGAGCAGCGATTTAGCCGGAAAGAGAAGCGACCCTCTCTGATACCTATCGGGAAATACGGTTTTCAGAGGGGCCGCCCTATTGGCATTTCTACTGCAAAAGGTGAAAAGGGGCCATCCCTGTCTACGAATAAGGGCGGGCCAGGAAAAACCGAAGGCCTAATTACCCGCTACGACCCAGCGGAGGCGGATGGGCTTTGCGTGGGAAGGTTGGACTTGGATGAGGTAGGTGCCATCCGATAAGTCTGGCAAGCGCAGGCGGGCTTCTGAGGTGCGGGTATGCCATAGGCATCGGCCCAGCAGGTCAAACACCCGCACGTCCACAGGCTCCGGAAGGTATCCCACGAAGTACAGGAAACTGGGGCCTGCGGAGGGGTTAGGCGCCAGCAGCACATACCCTTCCTGCCGGGCAAGCCCCGTGCTAATCACATCATACACGAAGCCATCTGAATAGGTAGGACCACCTACGAGGCCTGCCCCATTGCGCGCCCGGATGCCGATGTAGTAGCGCGTGCCCCGCTGCAGGGTTCCCGCTGCGAGGGGCTCTGCCAGTATGTTGGTCTGCGCCGTGGCCGTCCAGCCGATCACATTCGAGTCGCCGGGGGCCGTGCTAAGGGTGTATTCATATTCCAAGACGCCGGAGTGCGGGTCGTCAGCCAGGCCCCAACTGCCCACCAGGAGGGTGTCCTGATAGAGTGTATCCTGGTCTTGCAGAAAGTCGCTTCCATCACGCACATACGCGGGTGAAGTCGGAGGCGTCCAATCTACCCGCACATCTCGAGCAGGCGTGCTGGAGAGATTGCCCGCAGAGTCCTGCACAATACTCCGAATCCGCCCTACATAATGCGTAGGCGTTTCTGACTGCCGCCGAATATCGTCATTATTGGCAGAGCCTACCCGGATCGTAACGGTGCCATTAATAGGTCGGGAGCGGTAGACCTTGAAGTTATTGTATTCAGCCCGGGCGTTTCCTGTACGGAGGGAGATGTAAGAACCTGTCAGGATAGGCGAAGGGTCCTTCCAGCTGAGGACCAGCTGATTATTCACATAAACATGGTGGTCGCCGGTGATGCGGTCATAGCTCCACTTGAAGTCGTACCACACGCCATCCTGGAAGGGGTAAGTAACCTGGGCCACTGGGCCACTCCCCCAGGAGTTATTCACGACTTTGTATAGCTGGACCTTTTGGCCCTGCAGACGAAAGAAGACGAAGTAGGAGTTGCCCCGCTCAGAGAGGGTAGGATTATCCGAAAAGATATGTAAGCCCATGCGGCAGTTATTGGAGGTATCCCGGACGAAGCGGCCTGCCCAGTGGTACAGGTAGCGGTTGGAGAGGTCTTGGCGCAGGTAAGCATAGAGGCTGGTGTTAGAAATAGATTCGTCGGTTTGGCGCAGGACGAGGTCGCCGTTACCGGGGTCAAAGATGAGAAACGTACCGACGGCCGGCGTCCAGTCCGGATGAAGCGCTGGCCCGACAAAGTTGTCGCTGAAAAAGCCCCGCTCGGGATTACTCCGCCAGTCGCCACTGCTGTCATACATCACCAGATAGAAGGCCTTTTCTACGCCGACGTTATCGCTATCAGAGAAGGCGAGGGAGAAGTTCTGAGTAACCCAATCGGGGGCTGGGCCAATAGCGGTGGTGGGTGGGGTATTATCGCTGGAGCCAGCTGGGACATTAGCACTGTAAGTGAGCTGCCAGCCGGCCATAGGATTGGAGCAGTCGGTACGCAGCTCCAAGAGCACTTTCCCGCCGGTAGAGGTGACGGAGCTGGGAAGGGTGGTACCCGTCAAGCGTCTGAGCAGGGGGGCTGTCGTCGTATCGCCGTCATAGATGTACAGGTAGTCACCGCCCTTTGTCGAAGCGGAGAAGTTATTTTCCAGGCTAAACTGCTGGAAGGTTAGCGTGATGGCGGTAGCACCAGGCGGCGCAATCTTAATAAAATAGCGCTGATTATTGTTGTAATCCCCACTTGGCCCACCGGGGTCGTAAACAGTTCCCGATGAGGCGGTCAAAGTTTGATTGATGGCGTAGGTGGGGCCGGCGACAAGCTGGTAGTAGTAGTTCCAGTTCCAGTTGGGGCCGAGGTCGGTGTGGGTCTGGTTAGGGTACTGCTGGTGGGCTTTGATGCGGATGCAGGATTTGACTAAGCAGCTGGAAGTGGAGCCGGAGCAGGCATCGCCAAACCACGTAGAATTGCGCGGGATGCTGCGACGCTGGCAGATGTTACGAACTAAGGCCGCAGAGGCATTGTACATGGCGGTAGTGTACCAGCTCGGGTTATTGATGTAGCCTTCATGCTCAATGCCAATCGTGTAGGGATTTTCAGTGCCGACGTGCCAGGCTTTGTCGGCTTCGCGGACCATCTGGGTGATCTGGCCATCCGAGGAGCGAATCACATAGTGGGCCGAGACCTGCGCGCTGCAGTTTTTGAACCAGGAGATGCAGCCGGCATAACTTCCCTGGACGGTGTGCAGGGTAACATGGGTGATGGTAGTGCCGTTTCGGGAGCTGTAGTTACAGCTGGCGGCCGGGTTCCAAATAGCCCCTGGATAGTCGGTGTTATTCGTGCGCTGAAAAGGGGTGCCGTCCAGGGTTTGTACCTCTTCTCCGATGACGACCACCGGCGAAAAAGCGAGAATAGCGTAGTTCTTCCCAAAGAGTTCTGGTAGGCTGATTTCCCATTTAGGGAAGCTGTAGTGCGCGGCGGCCTCTGGGTCTGTCAGGAAGCGAAAAGTCTCAAAGAGCTCGCTCTGCAGGGCAAAGTCGTTAAGGGGGTCGTCGGGAATGGGGAGGTAGCTGAGCGCGATGAGGAAGTTTTTGATGGTTTGGGGGTCTTTGGGGGCAAGGCGTTTATCCTGGCAGTAGAGTTCATAGGCGCGGGCGAGGGCTTCTATTTGGAGGGCGGGGCTATTTTTGAGTTCGGAGAGGGGGAGGTTGGTTTTTTCGGCGATGAGGCGGAGGTTTTCCCGGAAGTAGCCCTTTCCGTTTTCCATCCAGGCGAAAAGGCCCCATCCCTGGGGCATGTCTGAGCAAGCGGGTTCGGCAGGGCTCAGGGGCATGAACCGACTTTCCCGCCAGGCTATGGCTTCCAGAAGGCCCCGGGGCACCTCGGGATGCCGAGTGTAGACTTCATTGAAAAGGGGCTGATACGGGTTAGACGGATACTTTGCTGCTTGGGCCAGCAGAAGGCCCCCTGCTACCAGTAGGCTTAGGCACCGATAAGCCATCAGGCAAATATACCCAAAGTCCCCCAGAATAGGAGCCGATAAAAAAGGGAAGAGGCAGCGCCTGAGATTTGTTACTTTTGTCGCCATGGGGAATGCGATTGCGACAAAGGCGGGCTCGTTTTCGCTGGAGCTGCCGGAGAGTGTGCGACACATTCAGGAGATTGTGCGGGAGTTTGCGCAGCAGAAACTATCGCCGGTCGTGCGAGAGCTGGATGAGACCCAGCGGTTTCCCGTAGAACTATTTCGGGAGGCGGGGCAGCTAGGACTATTGGGGATATTCGTGCCGCAGGAATATGGCGGGGCGGGGCTGGGCTACTACGAGTATGCAGCGGCAATCATCGAGCTGGGCAAAGTCGATGGTGGCTTCGCCCTGTCGGTAGCCGCGCACAACTCCCTCGCTGTGGGGCATATCTACTACTTCGGGAGTCAAGAGCAAAAGCAAAAGTACCTGCCGCGGCTCACGTCGGGGGAATGGATCGGGGCCTGGGCCCTCACCGAGCCCAATACTGGCTCCGATGCCTCCAACATGGATACCATAGCCGTGCGAGAAGGAGATGGCTGGCGCATCACCGG
>Ga0308408_1001452_pt1 | contig 11041 bp, 10 predicted proteins | sample HotsprSampleMSe3_FD_203466 | JGI IMG/M metagenome (GOLD analysis project Ga0308408, IMG submission 203466) | Hot spring phototrophic mat microbial communities from Mushroom Spring, Yellowstone National Park, Wyoming, United States - 20060912_MSe3 ... | reverse complement strand
CGCGACAGTTGTTCAGGCGCAATCCCAATTCCGGTATCACTCACCGCAAAGCTGATCGTTCCCTGGGTAACGTCGGTCGTCACCTGCAAGGTCACCGCACCACCAGCCGGAGTAAACTTCACCGCATTGCTCAACAGGTTCACCAGAATCTGTTTGAGTCGTCGTGGATCGGCGAGAAAACGGGCCTGACGGTCTTCAAGGTGTAACGAAAGTTGAATCTGCTTCTTGTTCGCCTGCTCTCTGATCAAGGCTAAGCTCGCCTCACACACATCACTCGCAGCGACAACTTCCTTTACCACATCCATGCGTCCGGCTTCAATCTTCGCCAGATCGAGGACATCGTTGATCAGGGTCAGCAAATGCCGACCGCTTGCTTCAAGCGTGTGGATTGCTGCTCGCTGTCGTTCACTTAACGGGCCGTACAGCTCTTCTAGGAGACTTTCGCTCAGAGCCAAAATTGAGTTCAGCGGCGTGCGCAACTCGTGGCTCATATTGGCCAGAAATTCATCTTTAGCTCGCGCCGCACGGGAAAGTTCGGTATTTGCCAACCGCAACTCGGCTGTACGCTCAGCAACCCGCTGTGCCAGAAGATCGCGTTCGTTCTGCAATTCCTGCTCTGTCACACGCCAGTCGGTTATATCACGAATAATCGCAATTGCTTCCCTGCTCGATGGTTCTGCTTTGATCCGAGCCTCGAAAAAACACTCGCGATCGGCAACCGGCAATCGATACTCCAGCGTCTGTAATTCACCTGTTGTAAAAGCGGTGTGCAACGCTGACCGATACTGCGCACCAATTGCAGGTGGAAAGACCTGATCAATTGGGTGATTGAGAAGGTCTCCCAGTACAACAGGCATAAACATAGTGTGTGGTGCTGCCACATCAATGATGAGGCCATCGTTACGCAACCGCAACACAAGATCGGGGAGTGCACTTACAATCAGATGGTTACGTTGTTCGCTTGCCCGCAATTGTGCTTCTTGTTGACCAACTACAATCGCGAAAGCAATGTCCTGCGCTAATTCGTTGAGCAAACGTAGTTCGTCGGTATCAAAAAAACCTACCTGATCGGCGTAGAAGTTCAATGTAGCATAAACCTCATCATTGACCAGCAACGGAAAGCTCGCTGATGAGCGATACCCAATCTGCATGGCGGTGTCACGCCAGGGTGCTGCCAGTTGGTTCATCGCCAGCTCGTTGATGATCACCGGCTGACGCTTTAAAAATGCCTGCACGGTCGGACAGGCGCTATCGTCAGTTATCTTGAAATCAAACTGAACGAGGTAATCTCTTGCTTCACCAGCCACAGCTACCGGTTCGATTCGCTTGGCGACAAGGTCTGGTCGGCCAATCCACGCCATCCGAAATCGACCTTCTTGAACGGCGATCTGACACACGGCGGCGAAGATGCGTTGTGGCTCACGTTCGCGGATAATCATCTGATTAATGGCACTCAACAACGCATAGGTACGCATCAGTCGTCGCTGACGCGCTTCGTGCGTTTGGCGCAACGCAATGAAGAAGAAAACAACGACAACGGTGGCAGTGCCCAGGATCGAACGTTGTATCGCATCGGAATTGAACCATGGCCGTGGGTATCCAGGGCCAGGTCGAAAGACAAGCTGCCAGGAACGACCGTATCGGTTAATCGTTCTAACTACGGCCGCCTCGCGGATAAAGGTCTCCGGATCGGGTATAACCGTTGGGGAACGAACGACGCCTCCGGCCAGGTATGCCAACGGTTGAAGGGAAGCGTCGGTGGTGTCAATCAATAACAACTCGAGATCAGGTGTCGCTACTAGCTGCAAGGCTTGCTCGATCAAACGGGCTGGTGATACCAGCATCATAATAATCCCTCGTATCCGTGCCTGACGCACTTCAACAGTTGGTGGAAATACATCAGAGCTGTACACCGGTGCAATCAACAGCACTGCTGGCGTAACAACATCGGTGAGATACGGGCGGATCGGAGCTGTCATCATGACCCGTCCGCTATCACGAGCCTGCGCAATCGTATTGCGACGTATCGGCTCTACAGCCATATCAAGCCCCAGCACAACCCGCCGCCGCGCAAACGGTTCAACGTAGGTCAGCGGATAATATTCATCACGCACCGCAGCCGGTGGGCCTGGAGCACCCGGTTCACGAATAACAAAATCAAAAATGCCATTTTCACGTATCTGACGCTCAAAGGACAACCGCTCTGCTTGCGTAACATGAGGCGCCCATCCTACCGATTGCAAAGCGGGGAACTGTATCAGGAGCGAGCGACTGAATGTACTAAATTCGTGCTGTTCGACCTCTTGGGAAGCGACGAAGAGGCCCTGTATGCTTCGGATCGCCTGTTCATAACGGGCAAGGCGGTCGTCGATCAAATTGACCACGTCTGTGGTATCAGTCTGCAATTGTCGTTCGTACTGTTGCCACGCATCGCGCCAGAATAGTTGGAGCGAAAACAGCAACAATGCCAGGAGCAGACTGATCACCGGCCATACCAACAGATCGGCTGTGCGTTGCTCTTGCCAGGATATGCCGGCGACGATCCATGGTACAATGAGCCATACGCCAGCAATCACATTCAGCCACCATTGCCAGAGGGTGGTTAGCACACCAGCCACCATTGGCACCTGCACAGCTACCAGAATTACAACTGCAATAAATGAGGTCGGCAGAATTGCTAATGCCAGTAGACCACAGCTATACAAGCTACGCCAAAGAGTCAGCGGAGGCAGAGGTTTGACGAAACGATGCACGAGCCAGCTTCCCAGCCATGCCTGAGCCACAGCACTCAGTGCCAGACCAACTGCAATGACTATCACCCGTGTTCCGTCGAGGCCCAATTGCGTGAAGACGGCAGCATACCCCAAAAACGCCCCAACCAGGATAATCGGTAAAAATCGGGTACCAGCTACCAATGCACCACCCATTGCGACCCCAGCAGCGACCCACATAAACGGAATGCCACGCTCTGCCAGCAACGGTTGGGCGCTTACCCATATCGCAATGGCGTACACCAGACCCAAACCAATAAGGGTAGATCGGGGTAAACGGATCATGAGCTGCACTCCGGTAGAGAGATGTGTATATGCGTACCCCGTTGCTACGATGCGGTTAGCATACCATCTCAAGAGGGCAGATTGCGGTAGGATCGCCGGTAGATTACTCGCCACCGAATCGGCTGCAACGGTCACCAAACCCGCCCACTGTCGCATGGCCCCGAGCAATCGGGATTATTTCATTCTACCAGAGTAGATCGTACCACGCTGTACCAGTTTATGCTAGCGTTGGCGACAGTTCGGCCAACTGCCGATACGCGCCGGCAAAGTATAGCAGCGGATCACCTTCTGCGGCTCGCCGTAATGCAATGACACGCCCCAGAACAATCCAATGATCACCACCATCGAGCAATCGTTCACGCGCACAAACTAGGGTAGCCAGACTATCGTGAAGTACTGGTACACCGGCCAGCTCGGTCATCGTGACCTCTAGATCGGCTTGTGGTCGACCGGCAAAATGACGGGCAATTGCCTCTTGGTCAACACGTAGAATGTTGACCGCGAAATGCGAGGCAGCAGCGATCACGCCTGCCATACGAGCTTTGCGATCAATACATACCAGTAAGAGCAGAGGATCAAGTGAAACAGAAGTCAGCGAATTGGCAGTCATCCCTCGTACCTGCATCCCATCGTTAGCGGTAATGACTGTTACTCCGGTGGCAAACAGACCTATCGTAGCACGATATTCACGCGGATCAATCGTCATGGCGCATCTCTGTCAATTTCAAAAGATGTTTCTTACATATTAGCAGTATACGTCAATTCAGAGCATGCGGGCAAGCATGTTGTCATCGTTTAGGGCTTTTCAACGCTTTCATCCCGCTTACCAGCAAGACGGGGCACCATCGGGGATCACTCGTGGGGTAAAGTATCGTCTTGCCCACCCAGGTGCATCCATCGGTATCAGACTAATCGCCCATCGCGTACCATCCATCGCCTGGTTTGATTTGTTGTGCCGTGACGACGAATGTTCGGACAGACTACCTGAAAACGTTAAAACCCCGCTGGCAAAACAGTTGTCGCTTAATAGTCTCTGTGCTATGCTGTATGAGACGGAACCTTGTCGTAAGCTCAGCTTGGATTAAGCAGGTGCACCTATGACCATCACTGATCGCATGCTCACCGGCGCCATCGCCAACAATCCTGGCAACTATCATGGTGACGGTGAATGGCGCTACTCGATCACGCAACGCACCCTCTACTTCAGCAAAGCTGCTGCCCCTGATCCACGCGATCAGGAACCATTCTTCTCGTTGCCTTCGTTGAACCCTGATGGATCGGGGCGTATGGAGCGCGCCTTCCGGCAGTTTATTCGTCGGCGTTGGCCGCCAAGTCGCTGTGCCGAGATCGAGAAGTTCGCCGAACGCCGGGGCTGGCATCTGGCAATGGAGCTGAAATATGGAGGTGGCGCCCTCGAAGATCACGAAGCCGCCGAGTGGCAATACGTCGTCAATCGTGAACTTCAACGACTGGCCGCTGAAGTTCGCACACGGATTGCCGAACTGGAACGTCAGGCTACTCAACCTGAGCAGACACCTGCATCTGGCGAGTAAGAGTTTGCCCCAGGATGCGGTAGACGAGCGTTACCGTGATGGTGTAAGCCTCACCGCTGTGCGCCTTGCCAATGAGAGGCACTTCAGCCTCTAACGCCTCACCATCAACGGTAACGCTGCCATACGCCCCATCGGCAAACTGTACGTCGAAAATTACATTTACCGGTCGGTTACCGGGGCCATACCCCCAACTCAACATCGCATAGACCGGCCCGATCCCGCTCAGGCTGGTTATCCGCGGATTACGCAGCCGCGCCGGAATCAACGCCCCACGCACCGTCATCCAGATGATAACCGTCCAGAATGAGAGCCAGAAACCACGCCGTAAGGCTTTTTCATTCATAGCTGTATCTTCCTTTGGGCAGGATCGGCATGTTGTCGGTAGAGGATCGCAGTGTGACCGATGATCGCCACCAGATGAGCACCGGTCTCGGCGACAATCGTATCGGTGAACGATTGCTTCATATCTTTGAAGTCGAGAAAACGAACTTTGATCAACTCGTGAGCATTCAGTTCTTGTTCAATTTTGGTCAAAATGCCTTCGGTAAGGCCATTCTTCCCAACCATCACTGTGACCGGCAACGAATGGGCCAGTCGGCGTAGATAAGCACGCTGCGCAGGAGTCATTGTGGAGCAACCTCCTCTATCGGGGCCGATGTTAGATCATATCGTCCACATATATCATTGATACGAATACGCACCACATCACGAAGATTCCGCCACGAGTCGCGCAAAGGGTTTACCTTCGTTTCACAGCCGTAGCGCCACCGCACGGGGATTTCAATGATTCGGTAGCCACGTCGCTGCGCCAGAAAGAGCAGTTCAACATCGTAGGCCGTAACCGCCGCACCACGTATTACTGGCGCATCATCGCCGTAGATCCGCATCCGATGGAAAAGATCACGCGCTACTTCGCGTCGCAATGCCTTAAAACCACACTGCGTGTCATTAATGCCGCGCAATGCAACTAACCGGATGATCCAGTTGAAGACCCGACCCATCACATGACGATACCACGGCTCACCTTCGCGAGAGGCACCGATCCCTTCACGTGAGCCAATAGCAATTGGGTACCCACTTTCGATAGCGGCCCGCAGCCGTGGCCATTCTTCAATTGGTGTTGCCAGATCAGCATCACACAGCAAGATGATCGTGCCGCTTGCCGCTAACGCACCGGTGCGCACTGCAAACCCTTTGCCACGGTGATCACAGCGGATCACCGTGACTCCAAATGATTCTGCCAGCTCTGCCGTGCGATCCTCACTGCCATCATCAACCACGATGATCTCAGAGGCGTATGGCTCGCTGGCGAGAAATGTCTTGATGGCAGTTAGTGTTTCCGGTAAACGGCGCTCTTCGTTATAGGCCGGAATCACGATTGAGAGAAATGGCTGATCCTTCATCATTCATTACTATCTTCTTGCAAGCTACCTGAGATCAAGTGCTTTGACAATTAGCTCTGTTTCTTCGGCGGTAAGTGCACGCCGCGACCAAAAGGATGGTAAGGCGCGCAGCCCGGCCAACTGACCACGCAAGCGCGCCCGCGCTGCCGGCTCGCGAATATGACGCAGGCTGTGCAACACAAAACGTAATTGCGAAGCAATGAGTGCCGGCCAGTAGCGGCGTATCAGTTCCAACGGCATGTTTTTGACCCATACCAGTGGAAAATTGCGTCCACAGTAGTAACTGGCCAGTGCTCCCCCACCACTGGCACTCAGACGATGATAGACCACTGCCGTCGGCACAAAAATGGTGCGTAATCCCTTGCGTCGGGCACGCAAATTCAAGTCTACATCTTCACAGTACATCACCAGTTCTTCGTCAAATACCCGTCCGTCTTCAGCCAACAGTTCGAGCGCGCTGCGCCGGTAGGCTGCGGCGCCGGCACACGGCCCAAACACCTCACTGTACACATCGTATTGACCGCGATCTTCTTCCCAAACCCCACGATTACCCGGTTCACCATTCGGACGATAAAAATCACCGGCTGAATGCAGCACGTTGCGCCGATCAAACAGCCGTAACTTAGATGCGGCAAAGGCAAATTGTGACCAGCGTTCGAGCGCGCCGATCAGTGCCGCCAGCCAGTGTGGATCAGCCTCGGTATCATTGTTGAGCAGGGCAACAAATGGCTGATGCGTGGCTGTTAATGCTGCATTGACCGCTGCCGCAAAACCGCGATTCTGATCCAGTTGGAAGACCTGTACTTCCGGGTAGCGCGACTTTATCAGCGCTACCGAATCGTCTGTACTGGCGTCATCGACAACGGTGACCGTAAAGTCACACCGTGTCTGCGCACGTAACGAATCGAGGCAGACGGGTAAAAAGGCACTGCCGTTGTAGTTGGGAATAATGACATCGATCATGATGACAATTCATTACGCAGCCGCGCCAGATACACCGCAAGTGCCTCTTGCCACGGTCGAAAGGTGATGCCCAGCGCAGCTCCGGCCAGATTGGCAAGGGGAGTGTACGGCGGTGGCGTACTATCACGCTGAAAATCGCGTAAGCGGATCGGATGCAGCGGTGTACTCATCCCAACCTGACGCAGAATCTCGGCGGCAAACTCATAACGTGAGCAAATACCGTCGTTGACAAAATGGTACGTCCCGTAATAATCAGTTTTGATCAGGCGAGCCAATCCAATCGCAACATCATAGGTATACGTTGGACTACCAATTTCATCGGCCACCATACGCAGGCCATGGGCTGGCGGATTACTCGCCAGACGCAGGACGGTACGCACAAAGTTACGTTCACCGCCGAAGAGCCATGCCACTCGCACAATGAAGTGTTGGGAGGTTAGCGTTCGCACAACCTGCTCACCGGCCAGTTTACTTTGTCCATACGGATTAATCGGTCGGGTAGGATCGTCTTCAAGATACGGACGCTGCCCATCACCTGCAAAGACCTCGTTAGTACTGATATAGACCATCGTTGCCTGAATGCGCCGGCATCCAAGCGCTACATAGCGCGTTCCCAGGCCATTGACCCGATAGGCCAGGATTGGATCCCGCGCACACCCATCAACGTTTGTGTAAGCAGCAGCGTGAATCACCACATCGGCACCGGTAGCGGCAATATGATCGACTGTTGCCGGATCGGTTAGCTCAAGCTGATCGTGGCCTAACGGTATCAACTCATGCTGATCGGCCAGTGTAGCGATAAGCGCCTGACCTAATTGTCCATTTGCTCCGGTAATTGCAATCCGCACGTTTTGGCTCCTCAGGTACCGCTTAATCGGCTACACAGAGTAGCAGAAGAGCCGATTTGCGTCAACCAATCTCATTAATCTGGGGGAGTTTCAGAGTTTTCAGTGGCTGTGTTGCGGAGCACACCAGACAACCCACAACCACAGTTGTGAGCGATCATCCTTTTCGGTTGGATGTCGCTTTGAAATCCTCGTCATGAGCAAACGGAATGCGTAATTCAACGCAAATACCGGGCCGGTCAGAACGGTTCCGCATCTGATAGCTTCCCCCTACTGCCAAGATAATCCGCGCCACCTGAGCCAGGCCCAGCCCCATTCCTTCGACCTGACCGGTAAAATTACGTTCGGCCTGGTAGTAGGGTTGCCATATCTTCTGCAATTGTTCAGGTGGTAAATGCACGCCATCGTCACACAATACCAGACGAACTTGCTGCTGGGCAAGATCGGCGTCAACCTGTAACGTCACGACCGGATGTTGTTGAGGATGGAACTTCCGGGCATTTTCACACAATTCGCGCAAAACAATCTCTAAACTACGCCGTGAAATGAGTAAGCGACGGGCGTCAAGCGCCGGATCAATCTTGAGGCTGATCGTTGGCATTGCCAGATCTTGATTGATAGCGGCAACGATCATCGGTAAATCGAAGACAGTACATGGATCAATTTGCTGAATATCACCAGGACTACTTGCATAAAGCAAAATATCGCCAATAGCATGTTGTAAACGATGAGCACTACTCAGCGCAATCGCTGCAATGTTACGTGCCATCGCACGATCCATATGCTCGATATTATCGTGAAGAATAGTCAAACCATTGATAATACTCGTTAGGGGGGTTCGCAATTTATGCGAAATGGCGGTGTGAAACGTCCACATATCACGTTGGGCAGTAATTTGTTGTGTTACGTCACGGAGCGTCACCACCACCTGATCGTCAGTAGCCTGGATAATTGTGGCTTCAACCTGAAGCCACTGCTCGGCGCTATGGAGTGTCTCTGGATGAACGAGATAACGTGGTTCCGCTATCGCAGCGGGCCACCGCTCCCAGGATTCTGGTGGAACTAGGCGATAGCGCTGAGCCACTAATTCTCGTAGTGTCTGAACAGGCTGATCATGCGCATCAAGACCAAGGTACGTGCGGGCACGTTGATTGGCATAACGAATCCGGTCATTCCGGTCGACAATCACGTAAGCGTTATCGGATGTCTCGACCACCCATTCAAAACGTGCTCGCTCGGCATTTACTCGCGCTTGCTCTTGCAGCAATCGACGGTACCGGTTCAGGCGTAAGACAGTGTTAATGCGCGCCTGTAACTCACCTGGATCAAATGGCTTGGTAATGAATTCATCGGCGCCAGATTCAAATCCGCGGATCTTTGCCTCACGATCATGCAGGCCCGTGATCATCACAATCGGTATCTGAGCCAGCATCGGATCGTCGCGCAGCCGCCGACACACCTCGAAGCCATCCATGTCTGGCATCATTACGTCGAGCAAAATCAGGTCAGGCAGGTACTGCTGAGCAAGCTGTAGCGCCTGCTTGCCGCGCTGAGCAGTAAGCAGGCGGAGGTTGAAAGGGGTAATAATTTCGACGAGCAGTGAGCGCATCAGCTCATCGTCGTCAACGATCAAGATCGTATTTTGTTCCATGGTTATATCGTACCACAGAGGCATTACGGTTAGCATGACAAAATTGTTCGTTTTGAAGGGAGGCTTTTGTCGGATCAAAACAGACCACGTTGTTGTTTAAAGGGAAAGTATCTTACGCTCTGGAATGGGGAGAGGACAGAGGGAAAGAGCGGTGAGACAACGGAGTTGACTGACATATCCGTAGCGCTTATCCGCTTCTCGCGCTATCACCGCACGACAGATCAATCGTGACAATACGTTAGCGCACAATGGATGTGGAAGCCACCTGTGCGCTTGCAGGGGGTAAGGTGCCAACCGATGGGTTGCCGTGCACCTGGAGGGAGACGGGGAAGCTCACTCGTTTTCGCTTTAGCACCCTTCCTCCCCCAAGATGAGAGAACGTGCGGTTAGCAGACAGCAATCTACAGAAAAGCATCCAGACACTTTCAGACCGGCCCCAATCCCGCCCGTGTAGCCTGGATGATGCTTAACAACTCATCATCACTTAACGAATAACCATTCTGCTCCCACCACTGCCGATACCAGGCCAGATTGGCCGTAAATGCTCGAATCACCTCATCACGACTGAGCGGTGGTATCTTCCGCCGCAATGCCTCCCGTATCTCCTGCCGATCATCCTCGGTCAAATCAGGCAACGATTCGAGAATGCGGTCGGCGCGCAGTAGAAACAGCTCACGCTCGATAGTTGGAAAATCGCCATTGATCTGACGAATATTGCCGAGATAGGCAACAGTGCGTTGCCGTGGTTGACCACGCTCATCACGGTAGCTCTCGACGAGATAGGCGTCGTAAAAATTGGTATTGGCAATCTCAGTATTTTTGTGTTTGCGCACAACCCAACGAATATACATAGCGCAACTCCTGCGCGAACGACCGGCGATGCTGTAGGCAGCGGTTCCATCAGTACGAAAAACCACAGCACTGTTTACCGACAAGGCATCGCTCGATGGTTCAGTCGATTGATCCTACCATCCGCGACGAAAGAGAGATGAATATCTGAAGGTTTGCTTTTATTTGCCTATTATAGCATATTTAACCGTTTTTGTCATGTCTTTTTGCTTTTAAATCAAAAAATTGTCTGAAAAACGCAATAGGGCTGATCAGCGTTGTCGGGCAGGTTCCTTACCTTCCCAAACCGGCACGCAAGGCTAAGCTTGCGATGGTTTGAGAACCTGCGCCTTCTATCATGCCTCACTGCTGCGCTCTCCTCAGTCTCCTCTGCCGGGTAGGGAGGAACGGAGATACCATCCGTAAAGGTGGCAGAAACGTAAACAGGAGGGGCGAACGTCTCTTTGCCCCTCCTGTCTCACTGATTTGGCAGAGCTAATCCTGTTGCCCGCAATGATCGAGCGGCAGCGCCCTAGCGCTGAATGATCGGCACCAGTACCCGATAGGTAAATTGCACTGCCGGGCTGATGATACTGAACTCATTTTGATCACCATCAGCTTCAATCTCAACCAACCAGTAGTGGTAGCTGACACCCGCCTGCGCCGTGCGGTCAAACCACTGGTAGCTGGCCCCACTACCCGCACTGCCTTGAGCCGGGATCGGTACAGTGACGATGGGCCT
>Ga0308408_1001437_pt1 | contig 11085 bp, 9 predicted proteins | sample HotsprSampleMSe3_FD_203466 | JGI IMG/M metagenome (GOLD analysis project Ga0308408, IMG submission 203466) | Hot spring phototrophic mat microbial communities from Mushroom Spring, Yellowstone National Park, Wyoming, United States - 20060912_MSe3 ... | reverse complement strand
CTAAAAGAAGTAACTACTAAAAAGGAGGACCAAATTTATTTGACCAAAATTAAGGAAATTTTCAAACGAGACCTCGAAGTAAATTTAAAAGAGAACTGGTTCTGGACCGATTTGATTTACAACTATTACAACGATAATTATCCCTTAAATTACATTGATGTTTACAGAAAAATGATTGAGAACCTAACACTTGATGATTTGTTGACTTATGCTAAAAAGTATATTAAATTCGATAATTTTGCCAAATTTGTTTTGTATCCTGAGTCAAACTAAATAAATAATGTTTAACAATCGATATTGAAGCTATGGCAATTTCAATTGATGAGCTCGCTCGAAGAGTACACGAAGCAACGGATTATGTCAAATCTAAAATATCCATTGAGCCTTCGATTGCAATTATTCTTGGAACAGGTTTAAACGATTTAACTAACTACATTGAAGTTTCAAACGAAATTGCTTACGACGAGATTCCTTATTGTCCTGTGTCGACAGTTGATTTCCATCATGGAAAACTTTTAGTAGGTCGGCTGGCTGGGAAGAATATAGTTGCAATGCATGGAAGGTTCCACTATTACGAAGGATACGATATTCAAGATGTTACTTTCCTTGTCCGAGTAATGAGGCTTTGTGGGGCTAATATTCTTATTGTTTCGAATGCTTGTGGGTCGCTGACTCAATATATCCCCAAAGGTTCGATAATGATTATCGATGATTACATTAATCTTCTTGGGACAAATCCGTTAATTGGTTACAACAAAGAAATTTTTGGTCCACGATTTGTTGAGATGAGCGAACCATATTCCCGCAGGCTTATTGAGTTAACCGAAAAGATTGCCCTCGAAGAGAAGATTAAGGTGTATCGTGGTGTTTATGCTGCTGTTCCTGGACCAACACTCGAAACACGAGCCGAAGCTAAATACATTCGCTTGATAGGTGCCGATGTGGTTGGGATGAGTACGATTCCCGAAACTATCGTCGCTCGGCAAATGGGAATGGAGGTTCTTGGATTTTCCGTTGTTACCGATGAAGTCTTTCCAATTCCTATGCCTTCGATTAATGTTCAGGAAATTTTGGAAACTGCAGCAAAGGCAGACAAAGTATTAAGCAAATTAATTTACAAAATAGTTGAAGTGATTTGATTTTTATGAGAATTTACATCGTTTCTATCTTTACCATCTTTTTGCTTCTTTCCTGCAAAAAGGAGGAAAGCATTATCGAAAGCGAACTTCCGACACAAACTCTCTTTGTTGTTACCGAAGATAATCCTAACTCATTGCAAACATTAGAAATCCCGTCATTGAAGTTGAATTCTGATGATGCATATTATCTCACTAATGGCAAAAAATTGAACGAAATCAACCAGATAGTTATTTACAGAAATTTGATGTTCATATTCCAAAGTAAATCATTTAAAATTACAATATGTACATACGATAGCTTGCGATTTGTGTCCGAATTAGATTGGAGTTCAGACTCAAGGATTCCGTCGAGTATTGCTTTTCCAAATGCAACAACAGGCTTTGTTTCATTTGCAAATGATACTACTTTGGAAGTTTTAGATTTAAGCAATTTTCAGATAGCTCGAAGAATCAAAACCCCTGCTCCTGTGATACACTTGGAGTGCATCGATTATTATGTTATTGGCATTTCCTTGAAACCAAGCAAACTCTTTGTTTTCGATTCAAGGACATATTCTTTGGTCAAACAGGTGGATATGCCCGATTATCCAATAGATATCTCAATTCATCCATTGAAAGAATCGATTTTCGTCTTATGTTTGGGCAAGGGGAGGGTTGACTCAACAGAAGCAAAGACTCCTGCCAAGTTAGCTGTTATTTCTTATCCCAATTTCGATGTCTCTTTAACCAAAGAAATTGGTATCTCGAATGTTAGTGCGTTAGATTTACTGACAAATGGGATTGAAGTGGCCGGACGATATTTTGGATTTATTTCTTCCGATAATGGGCTTATTCGTTTTAGTGTAACAAATCCCGACCAGATGCAAAAATATATTGCCGGTGCCTTCTTTGGGCTAAGTTATAATTATAAGATCGACCAAATTATGGCAGTTGAAAAGAAGTCCCCCAATATGTTTATTCTATATTTACTCAATCCAGTTAATGCATCAATACAAGGAAAGTATGTGCTAAATTTCCCTGTAAGGTTACTTTTGCCACGTTGATGAACAGGACTTCGCTTTTCATCAATCTCGATTCACTGCTCGATTTAAGCAATACGCTCATCTCGAGCCGTGATGTTGAGTTTATCCTCAATACTGCTTTGCTTAGCTTGATGGGCAAATTAGGCTTTTTCCGTGCCTGTGCTTTCCGTGGGCAGGCAATGCCGTTCGCTCTGGAACAAATTTCAACCAAAGGAAATTTTTCACAAGATACAATTCACATATTTATTGAGAAATTAAAGAGCTTAGCAAATAAAAACGAAAGGATTGTAACAATTGCAGAACCTTCTCACTTGCTTTTGCAATTTCGTTTTGGCTTTGATAAGTTCGCTGTGCTTTATTTCGAAAGGAAAGCTATTTCAGAAGATTATTCTCACGAAGAACTTCAATATGTCCATATCGTTTGTAATCTTATTTCGAGTTCTTTGGAAAATGCTTACAATTATCAAAGCCTTTTAAATTCAAAAATTGAACTTGAAAAAAGGAATCAGGTTCTGCTGACTATTTACGAATTGAACAAAGATTTAAGTTCCTTGTTGACAAGGGATAAGATAACATCATATTTGCGATATTTGATTTTCGGTCAACTTCTGGTTAATAAATTTGCATTGTTCTATAAAATCAATGACATTCCCGAGTCGATTTATAATAATACTGGCATAAGTTTTAGTGCTGAAACTTTGGAACACTTTTTCGAATTGAAAGAGACTGTTTCATTTGATGAATTAAAACCTTTTAGCCACAGTTCAAATGAAAATTTTGACGAGCGGAGACTTTCTCTTGTGTGTCCGATAAAAGTTCAAAACCAAACTACAGGTGTTTTAATTCTTTCCAAAAAGTATAATAATGAGAATTTCACTGCTGAAGATTTACGTTTTCTCGAAATACTTGGTAATAATCTTGGGCAAGCTTTCGAAAATTTGAGGTTGATTGAACAAGAAATTAAACAAAAGCAAATCGAAAAGGAACTGGAATTAGCCAGAACAATACAGCAAAATCTCTTGCCCAAGAATTTTCGGCAAATTTCTGATTTTGAATGTTTCGGGCTTAGTATTCCTGCAAAAGTAGTAGGCGGGGATTATTTCGACTTCATTCCGTTTGGAACGAGTTCCTTTTACTTTGCTATTGCCGATGTATCGGGCAAGGGGATACCTGCTGCTTTGTTAATGGCAAATGTTCAGGCTGGGCTTCGAGTACTTGCCGAATTAAATCTACCACTTAAAGAAATTGTAAACCGAATAAATCAACTGGTTTTGGACAACACCGAACCCGATAAATTTGTTACTTTTTTCATTGGGCGAATTGATGCAACCAACAAGACGCTTGAATACATCAATGCTGGGCATAATCCACCAATTTATTTTTCTCCTAACTCAAACGAAATTCGTTTTTTATCAAAAGGTGGCTTAATTCTTGGCTCTTTTGAAAGTCCGATGGAGTTTGAAACAGAAGTAGTTATTCTTAATTCAGGTGATTTAATTTTGGCATATACAGACGGCATAACCGAATGTTCTAATTCCAACGGAACTGAATTTGGAATGCAAAATTTGGTGGACTTCGTTCGAAAACGAGCAGACCTTTGCCCAAAGGAATTGTGTCACGAACTTATAAGTGAAATAAGTAATTTTTCTAACTCTAATGAATTTGCTGATGATGTAACAGTTTTCGCAGTCAAGATAAAATAATTTGATATTAAATTAGTTTAATAGATTTTTAAATTTATTTTTTCCAAATATTATGGTGATTAAATTATGCAGAGGAGTGTTTTTAAGTCAATTTGGTCTTTTAGTGTATTGTGGTTATTTATTATAATTACAATGGCGTTAGTTAATCCATTTGAAGCAAGGTGCAAGTTCAATCCAATTAAGTATGAGGTTGACTCATTGGAGAATGGTTTAAAGGTTATTTATTCCGTTGACAAAACCGCTCCAATAGTTGCTACGGTTGTTCATTACAAAGTTGGTTCTCGCGACGAAGACCCGCAGCACACTGGTTATGCCCACTTCTTTGAGCATTTGATGTTCGAAGCCACAGAAAATATTCCCCGAGCATCCATCGACAAGTATGTTCAGGAAGCTGGTGGAACGCTTAACGCCCATACGTCTTATGATGAAACCGTTTACTATTTTAAATTACCTTCGAACTATCTCAATTTGGCATTGTGGATTGAATCGCAGCGAATGAGAAAACTCAAAGTCGATAGCGTTGGTGTTAATACTCAAAAAGGAGTTGTAATCGAAGAGCTTCGAATGCGTTACGAAAATCAACCTTATGGAACAATGTTGATGAAGATGTCGGAAAGGCTCTTTGGCGGCACTTCATACGGTTGGGCTACAATTGGCTATATTGAACATCTTGAAAAAGCCACTATTGATGATTTCAAAGGCTTTTACGATAATTTTTACAAACCGAATAATGCCATTCTTGTAATTGTTGGGGATATTGATATCCCCGAAGCAAAAAAACTTGTGCGACAATATTTTGGAATTTATCCACCATCGGAACCACCTGTAAGGCACAATTTCAATCTTTTGCCATTGGAGAAAAGCTACGAAGAAGTGGTGAATGACCCCAAGGCTCAACTTCCAGCGGTTTTCATTGGCTTTCGTGGACCCAAAATTGGCGAACCTGACTATTATGCTATGAGCATCCTTTCCGATATTCTTGCAAATGGGGAAAGCTCACGCCTTTATCAAAGGCTTGTTGATAAAGAGCAGGTAGCTGTTGCGGCGAGTATGTTCCCATTGCCTTTGGAATATGCTGGCGGAATCATTTTCTATGCTGTTGCCCATCCTAACAAGAGCTTGAAGAAGATAAAAGATATAATTTTCGAGGAAATTCAGAAAATTGCAAAGGATGGCATTACCGATGAGGAATTGACAAAGGCAAAAAATATTACGGAAACACAATTTATTATGGAAAAGAAAAATGTGCTCGAAAAAGCTGAAGTCCTTGCCAAGTATCAAGCTTATTTCAATAATCCAAGTTTAATTAACACTGAATTGGATAAATATCTTGCTGTTACGAAAGACGACATTAAACGAGTGGCCCAAAAGTTCCTTTCCTCTAATGCTCATAATGTAACATTATTTTATCATCCGAATGGTTATTCAGATTAATTTTGAGGGAAATTATGAAAAGTTTTATAGTTATATTAAGTTTGTTCTATTTTCTTAGTGTAGGTATGGCATCGGCAGAAGAGAAAATCGATGTTACAAAGAAACCAGAACCACTTGCAGGGAAAGAATTTGTTTTTCCTGAATACCAAGAATCTAAGCTTTCAAATGGTATAAAAGTATTTATTGTCGAAGACCACGAGCAACCAACCTTTGCTTTCCGCATACTCATTCCGGGTGGCTCAGCCTACGACGGCGATAAACCGGGTCTTGCTGAATTAACAGCAGAAATGCTTACGAAGGGTGCTGGGAAGTGGTCTGCCCTGGAAATCGCCCAGAAACTCGATGGCGTTGGAGCAACATTGGATATTAGCGCCAGTCCAGATTATTTCACAATTTATGGCTCCTGCATACTAAAGCATATTCCAACCCTTATGGATGTCCTTTCGCAAGTTGTTTTAAATCCAACTTTTCCGAAGGATGAGTTCGAAAAGTTGAAGAAAAGAGTTATCTCGGCCATAAAAAACGAAAAAGCACGCCCCTTATCGGTTGCAACAGCATTATCCAAAAAAGTTTTGTATGGTGGAAATCATCCCTACGGCAAAAGAAAAACTGAGGAGACAGTAGAAAAGATTACCCTTGAGGATGTTCGAGCATTCTTCAATAAATATTTCAAACCCGACTATGCAACTCTTGTAGTTACAGGCGACATTAAGGAAAAGGAAATAATACCCGTATTCAATAAAGCTCTTGGGAACTGGAAAAAAGGCAATTTACCTCCTTTGGTAATGGCTCCTCCACAACCAGAGCCTCTCGGTGTTTATTTTGTTCACCGTCCTGCTTCTGTTCAATCTTCAATTGTTCTTGCCACTCCCACAGTAGAAATCACTAACCCCGATTACGAAGCCCTCGACGTTGCTGCAAGTATTATGGGTTCGGGGTTCGCAGGTCGATTATTTAGAACGCTTAGAGAAACCTATTCCTATACTTACACGCCTTTTGGATATCAAACAAGTTCAAAATTTGCTAACAGATTTGCCTGTGGGGCAGAAGTTCGAAATCCAGTTACAGATTCCGCCATCGATGTTATCAAAGAACAGCTTTATCTTCTTGCAACAGAACCCCCTTCGGAAGATGAGTTAAATAGGATTAAAAAAGTCAAAGTTGGCAATTATTTAATGTCATTCGAAAATGCTGAATTTGTTGCCAGTTCAATACAGAATGTCTATTTTTATGGTAAACCAATCTCATATTTGAAGGATTATCCAAAAATTATCAATCAATTAACTCCTTACGATATCCAAAAGGTTGCAAAGAAATATATGCACCCCGATAAAGTATACATTGTTGTGGTTGGAAATCCCGAAGTAAAAGGAAAACTGGAGCGATTTGGTAAAATCTTTGAATACGACCTCGATTTAAATCCAATGACTGGCGAAAAGGCTAAACTTGAGCCAGTAAAGATGAGCGGGGAAGAAATTATATCAAAATACCTTGAGAGTAGGGGAGGCAAAGATTTCTTGCAATCTGTTAAAACAATTGTTTCCGAAGGAAATGCTGAACTTCAAGCTCAAGGTCAAACATTGAAGGGGAAAATATTATTAAAAATTAAATCGCCTTTGAAGAAATATGAATTGTTTGACTTTGGAATGTTCCAAAGCGAAGTATGGCACAACAACGACAAGTCTTGGGCAAAGGTTCAAAGCCAAGTCGAAGAATTAAAATTCAAGGAAGTCGATAAGAATATTTTTGATATTGCGATAGAGAAAGATATTGACCTTTTGACGAAAAATTTCAAAGTTGATGTTCTGGGCAAACAAAACGGGAAAATCTTGGTCAAATTTACAACACCTCGTGGCTTTGAATCAACCGTGTACTTCGACGAAAAAACCTATCTAATCGACCAGATAGAAGGGACGGAAGAATCACCACAAGGTCCAATTCCTGTTACTTCGACATTTGAGAAATGGGATAAGGTCGAGAACTTCCTATTCCCAACAAAAATTAAAACAACGAATCCTATGTTTACTATCGAAACTGAATACACGATTAAAATTAATGAAGAACTGGACGATTCAATCTTTCAACCAAACAAGTGATAATTTCTGAAAAGATACAAAAAAGGCTGACCATTTGAGTCAGCCTTTTTTATTTTTCAATTAACCTATCTGTTCTTGTCGAATTACTGTTCTTCCATCGAGGCACGACGAATACGACGAAGGGTTTTGAGCCTTTGCATTCTTTTTTCTACCGAAGGCTTAACGTAAGCAGTCTTTCGCTTATATTCCCGCAAAACTCCGCTTTTTTCGTACTTCTTTTTGAATCGTCGTAGTGCTTTGTCAATATTTTCGTTCGATTGTAATATTACTCCTATCAAAACAATAACTCCTATTTGTTTAACAAACTTTATTGTTGCAAATTTTCTATCAACTTCTTTTCGCTATTTTTTTGAAATTGAACAATAATAGCATTCATACCATTACTAATGGTGACTTTTTCCCGAACAATGCCAACATCCTGCCAAACGGGATGGTAAATAATATCGCCGACCTGATAGTTTTCGTGGACATCATACTTTTTTGCATCTTCGATTGAAATGTTCAAAACACCGCGAGATTTATCGAGTTCATTTTCAATTAAGTCAAGATTAACCAATTGCATTTGTCGACTGCGAGTGCACCGAGCCCATTGCATTCTCCCTTGTGGCGTTTCAACTGGCTCGCCAACCAATTCGTGTTTTGTTTCTTTCATAACAAAGGGAGAATAAATCGTAATATACTTTGCTCGTCGCACTTTCTTTGCAGTTCTTGGCATTTAAAATCTCCAAATTTATAAAAAAACAATTACAAAATTACGAAATTTTTTTCTAATTTTAAAATCTTATCTGATTAAATTGACTAAATTTATCTTTGAAGGAGGCTTTTGAGCTTTGAAATCACTGGTATTGGAGTTGGGTCAATCCTATTCATAATGGCGAGATAATAACTTACCCAATCGAGGAAATAAATCAAATCGAACATACGAAACAAGAAATCGGTTTCTTTGCTTTCGAGAATTTCGATGTCGATATTGTTGCTTAAAATGGAATGCATCGCTTCGATTCTTTTTATGTTTTTGGGGTGGTCATTAGCATCTTTAATAAAAATAATTTTAACTCGTTCTAAAATATCCTTTGGATAAGCAAATGAATTTATTTCATTATGGTTCATTTCGGGAATAGCACTGGCAAAAGCGAGATTTTTGGCATTTTCTTGAATCTGGGCTTTAAATCGGAATGCAACAGGATACATTGTTTCCTCGCAGGCATAAATTATTGGAATTTTGTTAAAAATTTTGTAAGCCAAGTTGAGAGCAGGATTAGTTTTCCTCAGTTCCGAATAGATTTGTGATTTTGCTTGGAGGATTTTTTCGAGTGAAACTAATTTTTCATTCAAATGAGTAATTTGGTCCTTTCCATAAATTGTTTTCCAGACCAACAACAATAGCGAAAAGAAAGAAAAGCCCAACGCTGCTCGAGGCTGATAACCGATGGGGAGTTGGATAATTGGGTAATTCATTGATTTAAGTATTTCATAAAGTATCCCGCCGCTGGTTATTCCTATGAAATTTTGTGTGTGTTTTTGTGCTTCTTTGAATGCTTCGAGAGTTTCCTCTGTATTTCCAGAATACGAATTAACAACGACATTTGTATGTTTGTCGATTTTATAGAGCGGGAGATAATTTCTGTTGACAAAAATTTCGACGAAATTCAGTTCGCTATTTCGCAGGGTGGCTTGGAGAAAGTCGCCTGCAATTGCCGAACCGCCAATTCCAAGAATCACAAACTTTGTGTTTCGGTTGAGAAAAAATGGTATTTCCGATTCCTTTTCGAGGACAAAACGAATTTGGCTGGGAAAATCCTTCAAAACCTGAAACATCTGACTTTTGTCAACTTCTTCGATGTCTTTCAATGAAATCATTTTTGCCCTTTTTGATAAATTTGTAAATTAATTTGCAAAATTACCAAAATATATGCAGAGTGAAACAATAGAGAGGAAGGGGCATTTCGATTGGATACTTTTTTTGTGTATTTTGTTCCTCCTTCTATTCAGCCTTGCTGTAGTTTATAGCTCCAGTGCTGCTTATGCAGAATATAAATTCGGAGAGTATGATATATTTTTTCGCTCACATTTGCGGAATGTCGTTCTTGCTTTCGTTGCAATGATTATTTCATATAAAATAGATTTGGAATTCTGGAAAAAATGGGCGAATGGATTGCTCTACCTTTCTCTGTTTCTTTTAGTTGTTGTCCTTTTCTACAGCAATCCAATAAAAGGAGCAACACGATGGATTGACCTTGGCTGGGTAAACTTTCAGCCATCGGAAGTTGCTAAATTTGCTTTGATGGTATATATAGCCAAAATAATCTCCGAACGTTACGAGCTCAAAGATGATTTTTGGCTTGTTCCTATGCCTATTTTTTTCTGGGTTTTCATTTTTTGTGGTTTGATTGCTCTTCAGCCAAACTTTTCTTCTTCTCTGATTATTTTTTTGATTTCAATTACAATTATGATTATTTCAAAAGTAAAAATAAAGTATTTAATTAATTTCTCTCTTTTTTCTATTATTATTGGTCTGTTATACTCTGTTACTGCAAGTTATCGAATCAACAGGATTGTGGACTTTTGGGCTTTTCTAACATCTTCGGGCAAAAATAGCATTGCATATCAAACACAGCAGGCGTTGCTTGCTCTTGGGAATGGAGGATTTTGGGGTTTGGGACCCGGAAAGAGTAGGCAAAGCTTCCTATTTCTTCCTGAATCTTATGGCGATTATATTTTCTCTATCATTGGCGAAGAATATGGCTTCATTGGTACATTGTTCCTTATTCTCATCATTTGTTTCGTTTTGTTCAGAATATACAAGATTACAAAGAATTGTCAGGATTTATTTATGTTCATTTTGTCGAGTGGAATTTTAATCATTCTTGCAACTTATACCATTGTTAATGCTTTTGTAAATATTGGTTTGTTGCCCTCAACAGGATTACCAATGCCATTTATAAGTTATGGAGGGAGTGCAGTAATTGTCTATGGAATTATGATTGGAATCATTTTAAGAATCAATAAAGAAACAAAATCGAAAGAGACTATATGAATAATGAGAAATATGAAAATTTTGTTTCTTATTTTTGTTTTTTAATTTTTTTTCTTTATATTTGTGTTGTAAATAAGTGAGAAAATATGGTTTGGTTTTTGCGGTCGAAAGATAACATTGAATCCGATAAGCCAAAGGAAATGCCCGATGGTTTGTGGACCAAGTGCCCATCGTGCAATGAGATAATTTTCAAGAAGCAGTTGGAGGAAAATTACTTTTCTTGCCCAAAGTGTGATTATCATTTTCGCATCGGTGTAAGCGAGTATATCGATATTATTCTCGATGAGAATAGTTTTGTAGAAATCAATTCGCATATCACATCCGCCGACCCTTTGAATTTTTTCGATTCAAAATCTTATGTTGAAAGGATTGAAAGTGCAAGAGCTCAGACAGGTTTCAACGAAGCATTGATAACAGGAACCGGCACTATCGATGGGAGTGCAGTAGCAGCGGGGTTTATGTGCTTTGCGTTTATTGGTGGAAGTATGGGTTCAGCAGTTGGAGAGAAATTCTACCGTCTCGCCCGCGTAAGTCTTGAACAGTCGATACCGCTTATTGTTGTTTGTTCATCGGGTGGTGCAAGGATGCAGGAAGCAGCACTCTCGCTAATGCAGATGGCAAAAACATCTGCCATTTTAACTGAGCTTAACGATG
>Ga0308408_1001436_pt1 | contig 11092 bp, 7 predicted proteins | sample HotsprSampleMSe3_FD_203466 | JGI IMG/M metagenome (GOLD analysis project Ga0308408, IMG submission 203466) | Hot spring phototrophic mat microbial communities from Mushroom Spring, Yellowstone National Park, Wyoming, United States - 20060912_MSe3 ... | reverse complement strand
GGTAACAGGCTCCCTGTGCAAATCTAAACGTCAAACCATCATCTTCGTGCAGGTCTGAGGTGTAAACACCATCGTGCGTTGGCACAAACAGATGTAACTCTAGCGTGCGCGGATAATAGTTCATCGTTGACGGCGGCACTTCTGGCCAGAGTGGAATGACTGCTCCGGCTCGCACGAAGAGCGGGATTCGATTGAGAGGAGCTGCTACGCTGATAAACTGCTCACCGGTAAACTGCTCATCGCTGTACCAGTCATACCACGCTCCGGCCGGTAAGTAAAGTTGCCGGGCAACGGCGCCGGGGGCATAAACTGGCGCAACGAGGAGATCACGACCGAGCAGAAACTGGTCATCAATATCGCGGGTCAAGCGGTCGGTCTGATAAGCAAATACCAGTGGCTGCTGTACCGGTTCGCCCGTTTCCAGCGTGTGCATAAACGCCGTCACCAGATAAGGTATCAACCGATAGCGCAACTCAAGGGCAGCCCGGGCAATCTGCTCGATGGCTGGCCCAAACGACCAGACGTACTGGTCAACATGACCATAGGCGCTATGATTGCGACAAAACGGCGTCAAGGCCGCACACTGCATCCAACGGGCAAAGAGTTCGGGCTGGGTATCACCGGCAAAGCCACCGATGTCGGCTCCGATAAATGCCTGTCCAGACAAGCCCATTCCCATCGCCATTGGCATACTCATCCAGAGATGATCCCAACGCGGGCAATTATCGCCCATCCAATTCGCCGCATAGCGTTGAATGCCAGCAAAGCCTGCCCGTGAGAGCACGAACGTTCGTTGATCAGGGAACGCAGCCTGTAAGCCTTCAACCGTCGCCATCGCCATCAAGAGCGCATATTGATTGTGATAACGCTCGTGTGGTTCTTGCCCACCGTTAAACCGCATTGCATAGGGCGGAATATCACCGGTGGCGGGTTCGTTCATATCGTTCCAGATACCGGCCACACCCAAACGGGCAAGGTTGGCATTCTGTTGCCCCCACCAGGCCCGTACTTCCGGCTTGACAAAATCGGGAAATACCGTTCGACCCGGCCAGACCTGACCAATGTACAACTCACCGCTTGCCGTGCGGCAGAAAAAGTTGTGTGCCTGCCCCTCACGAAACAACGCAAAGTCGGGGTCAAGCTTGACACCGGGATCAACAATCGTGATGAGACGGAAGCCGTACTGTTGTAACTGTTGCACCAGCGCTGCCGGATCGGGGAACAACTCGTGATTCCAGGTAAAAACGCGATAGCCATCCATGTGCTCAATATCGAGCCACAGCGTATCACAAGGAATACGTCGTTCGCGATGACGAACAGCGAGCGCTACGACATCCTCCTGGCGGTAACGGTGCCAGCGGCACTGATGATAGCCGAGGGCCCAGATGGGTGGTGGCGCCAGACGACCGGTCAGCCAGGTAAACCCCTCTAGAATATCGGCAATACGCGGCCCGGCGAACACATATTCGGTATACTGACCACCCAACGCACAGACCCCGTAAGTTTCAGCGGGCGAAAAATCGACATGCTGCCGATACGCATTATCAAGAAAGAAACCAGCCGCATTCCCAGCCTGATCGAGATGATAAAAGAATGGGATAGAGACGTAATAGGGATCGAACTCAGTACTGGTATTCTTTGTTCGTGGATCGGCGGGATCGCGGCCTACCGCAAACTCGGCTTCGCCCTGTGGGCTTAACACATCGTTATTCCACAGAATAAAATCGCGCCCCTTACGATTAAGGCGACCGGTCTTCTCACCCAGACCGAGAAATGCGTCATCGCGGGCACATACCCGATGAAACGCGAACGCATCGTTCAGCGTTGCATACGCCCATGGCCGCCCATCATGACCGGTTGCTGTGTTTAAGACGAGACTGTTGTCAGAACGACGGACGGTAAGCGTAAACGGATCACGGCCGATGATTATCTCCAGACGGGTACTGCGTAAGATCAGCGAAGTGTCCGTCTCGGTAAGGGTGAACGACGGCACTGGTACGGTTGTCAGGTCAATACAGACAGCGTAAGTGGGATGTTCATCAAAACGTCCACCGCGACTGATCTTGAAACGAACAATATCCTCACGGATCCATTCTACCCGTAACCACTCGTGATCAAGGGCAGCAAGTATCCCGCGTTCGATGGGCTGTACCGCCCCCAGGCGTGATAATGGCGTAAAGTAACGGGTATCGGTCAAGCCGATCCGGGCCGGGGCTTGCGTCATGGCAACCTCCTCAAGATGTCAAGGCAATATTGATGGATGATTGTAGCATAGGGTATGGATGGGATCATTCTGTTGCAGGGCACTGCTTGGCGCAGAAAGAGGGAGCAGTTCATCCTTCCCTCTCGTGGTCGGCGAGGAAAGGGGCTGCGGGGGCGGGCGTTGGTTTCTATCTCGACTACAATCGCTTATATAACCGCTGATGGTGAAATAACCGATCATGTTCCTGCAACCACGCTATAGTATATACAGAACGATCTTACGCGAAGGTCGCTCTGCACGATAGATTTGGCTGCATATCATAGGTATATCAACCATGGCACGTCGGCCTCGTCCACCGTTACCCCGTTTTCGTCGGCGGTCTCCGCCACCAACTCCATGGCTTATTCGCGGCCTGGCGTTTGTTTGGCGCTGGTTGAATCGGCTACTGTTTGCCGTGCTTGTTCTTGTATTGTGCGGCTTGATTGGTCTGATCGGACTATACTTCTATTACGGTCGTGATCTCCCCCCGCCAGAACTGATCGATCAGCACCGCAGCTTCGAGAACACGCGCATTTATGCCCGTGATGGGATTACGCTGCTCTACGAAGTTATCGGGCCGGGGGTGCGCGTTCCGGTGGCGCTTGACCGGATTCCGCAGATATTGCGCGATGCAACGGTAGCCGTTGAAGATGCGAATTTCTATACTAATCCTGGGGTTGATTTACCGAGTGTCATTCGCGCTTTCTGGCAAAATCTGACTGCCGGTGAGACGGTTTCAGGGGCGAGCACGATTACCATGCAGTTGGTGCGGACAATTTTGCTGACTCCTGAAGAAGCCCGACAACAAACAATTGAGCGTAAAATTCGTGAGGCGATTCTGGCTATTCGCGTTGGGCAAGAGTACAGTAAAGATCAGATTTTATCGCTCTACCTCAACGAGGTGTACTACGGTGCGCAGGCGTATGGGGTCGAGGCAGCAGCACGCCGTTATTTTGGGAAACATGTCTGGGAATTGAGTCGCGGTGAAGCAACCCTTCTCGCCGGTTTGCCGCAATCTCCTTCTGTCTACAATCCGTTTGAAAATTTGCCGCTGGCCCGTGCCCGCCAGCGTATCGTGTTGAACCAGATGGTCAAAGCTGGTTTCATCAGCGCTGCCGAAGCTGATGCGATCTTCGCCGAACCGATCCGGCTGGTGACACCAACGGTAACGATCAGTGCGCCACATTTTGTCTTCTACGTTTACGATTTGCTTGTCCAGCGTTTCGGCGAGGAGATGGTCAATCGTGGCGGGTTGCGGGTAATTACCACGCTTGACCCGGCGTGGCAGATGCAGGCCGAACAGGTGGCTGCCGAGAAGGTGGCTACTTTACGCGAACGGAAGGCAAGCAACGCGGGAGTGGTGATGCTGTCGCCTGACGGGCAGATTCTGGCGATGGTGGGGAGCGTTGATTACAACGCGCCTGACGGACAGGTGAACGTCACTCTTGCTTTGCGTCAACCCGGTTCGACCCTGAAACCGTTTATCTACGCTGCCGCGTTGCAGCGTGGTTGGACACCGGCAACCATATTGTGGGATATTCCTTCGCGCTGGCAAATCAACGGTGTTGTGTATGAGCCGCGCAATTATGATGGTCGTTTTCGAGGTCCGGTACGGTTACGGCTGGCGCTAGCCAATTCGCTCAATATTCCGGCGGTAAAGGCGCTGGAATTTGTTGGGGTTGAGGCATTTGTCGATCTGATGACCCAGTTCGGCGTAACGTCGTTTACCGATCCCGCTCGCTACGGATTGGCGATGGCACTCGGTAGTAACGAGGTGCGGTTGCTCGAATTGACCGGCGCCTATGCCGGTTTGCGGGCCGGTGGCCGTCAGGTGCGTCCGGTTGCTATCTTGCGAGTGACAAACAGTCGCGGCGAGGTTCTTGAAACGTGGCAGCCGACTCGTGGCAAGCCGTTGCTCGGCCCACAGAGTGAGCAAATTGCCTTTCTGATCAGTGATATTCTCAGCGACAATGCTGCACGCTGGCCGGTGTTTGGCCGCAATAATGTGATGGAATTGCCGGGTATTCCGGCAGCGGTCAAGACTGGAACCAGTAACGATTACCGCGATTCATGGGCGATTGGCTATACCGATGCCGTAATCATTGGGGTTTGGGTTGGGAATAATGATAATCAGCCAATGGCTGAAGTGGCCGGCGCCAACGGGGCTGGTCTGATCTGGCGTGAATTGATGTTACGGTATCACGCTAATCGGGTAGCCAGGCCATTTGTGCCACCGACAGGAATTGTCGAGCAGCCTGTGTGTGTTGAAACCGGTGGCCCACCTAACCCTGAGTGCCCGCAGGTGATTACCGAACGCTTTGTGGTTGGGAGCGGTCCGGTAAGTGCGCTCAGCTTTCAAACGGTGCGGGTGGGTGGTGATGGCTCGTGTCTGGCGACCACGTACACACCGCCAGAGGAGGTGCGCCTGGTTACTTTCCCAGTATATCCAACCGAAGTTGCCGAATGGGCACGTCGCAATGGGAAAGTTGCGCCGACTAGCTATTGCCCGCCGCCGCGTGAACCGGAGCGTGCAATAGCGTTGCTCGATCTCGCCGAGCAAAGTGTGATCACGAACACGTTGATCTTTATCAAAGGCACGGCCCGCGGCCCATTTATTCTCGATGTGGGCAGCGGCACCGATCCAACCGACTGGCAGGTACTGGGGCAGAGCAGCCAGCCGGTTGAACAGGGATTACTCGGTATGTGGAATGCTGGCTCCTGGTCGGCAGGCGATTACACCATTCGATTGCGCGTGACTCTGGCCGATGGTGTGGTGATCGAGGAGCGCCGACGCATTACCTATCGCCCGTGACTGGCAAGCAGGGCCTGCTGCCATGCCGCTTCGACCTGAGCACGAGTGTTGGCCTGCGAACCGCTATTGTCGATGATGACATCGGCCCGACTGAGCCGACTCTCTTGCGGGGGTTGAGCTGCAATACGTGCCTGGGCCTCAGCCAGCGACATGCCACGAGTCGTCATCAAACGCTCGATCTGCTGTTCGGGTGAGCAGGTAACGACCCACACCTGATCGCACTCGTCGGCCCATCCCGATTCGATGAGTTTAATCGCATCGATCACCACTACCGGTCGCTCAACCGGGCGCAGACGAGTCGCGTAGCCACCAGCGTTCGCTACTTCAGCCAGAAACCGCCTGATTTCGGCCCGTACCGCCGGATGGATGATTGCCTCCAGCCGCTTGAGCGCTGCCGGATCGTTGAAGACGATATTACCGAGCTTGCGACGATCAATAGCACCGCCAGGTGCGCTCAAGATGTGTGGTCCAAAAGCCTCGACAATCGCCTGGTAGACCGCTGTTCCCGGCTGTTGCAGGCGATGCGTTACCCGATCAGCGTCAATTGTGCGTGCACCCAGTGCGGCCAGCATTGCCAGCACCGTACTCTTACCGCAGGCAATACCTCCGGTCAGGCCGATCAAGAAGATGCCGGGATGTTTCATGACACAAGCTCCACATACTCTTGCAATATCAGTGCGTCATCGGTGATACCGGCCAATTCGAGCAATTCGCTGATCAACTGCGCCCGCTGCTCGGCATCGCGGCGGCTCCAGGTCCGACTCTTGATTTCGAGAAATTGCCCGCTATCAGCCTGACCAACCAGGGTGTCAAGGTTGATCGCGAAATCATGATCACGGTAGAGGATACGCCAGCGTCGTCGTCGCTTTTCCAACTCTTCAATTCGGTCGGGTTGAAAATACTCGCGGTAGAAGCGCACGGTGTGGTCTGCCGGTGCAGTATACCGTGCGCGTGAGAGCATCATTGCTTTGGGATGATCGAAGCGGCGTGCTTCGGCCATCAGCGTGAGCGTATATTTGGGCTGCGGTCGTGCTCCTGGATCGGTACGATGATCTTCACGAATCCGAATGCGCTCGCCATTGGCAAAAATAAAGTAGGTATCGTACTGCGTGCGCTCGCTGGTCTTGGTTACCGTGATAGCCGGATGGTTGAGAAGGGCTAGAACCCGTTCAACATCACCTGGATCAAGACGGGCTTTGACCTGAATCTCAAAGATTTCGGCCTGTTGGACACCACCCAGAGCCAGAATCTTGGCAAGCAGGTTCCGTTCGCGCGTGGCGAGAAACTCGTTGATGCGGGTCGCGATAGCCTGGGCGCGATCAATAATCTCATTCTCATCAATCGTCAGCAGATGGCGATTGCGGAGGAGTAATTTGCCATCGACCAACACATCACGGACATCGGCGGCCCGACTGCTGTACACGAGATGGGAATAGATGGCATCTGGGGCGTAGGTGTAGCGTGGTGCACTGTGTAGGCGATCCAGTTCAACTACGACAATATCGGCACGTTTACCCACTTCCAACGACCCGATCAGGTGATCGAGATGAATTGCCCGTGCTCCCCAGCAGGTGGCGAGAGCAAACGCCTCACGGGCCGGTACTGCCGTTGGATCGCCACTGAGACCCTTGGGGAGTAGCGCCGCCAACTGAATCTCGGTAAACATATCCTGATCGTCATTGCTTGCCGGTCCATCGGTACCGAGACCAACCCGCACACCCGTCTCGATCATACGGCGAAACGGAGCGACACCGCTGGCCAGTTTGAGATTACTGGTCGGGCAAGGCACGGCGCCGGCACGAGCTTCGCGCAAGAGTCGCAGATCGTCTTCGGTTGCGTGGACACAGTGGGCGGCGATACACGGAACATCAAACGCACCGACTCGTTTGGCGTAACGGATGGGCGTTACTTCGCGGTCGCGAATACTCTCTTCGACTTCTCGTGCTGTTTCAGACAGATGGGTAATCAGCGGAACGCCAAACTCGGCACAGAGAGCAGCCGCCTGCCGGTAGATGTCGTCGGTGCAGGTATAGGGGGCGTGCGGGGCAACCGTAGCGATAATGCGTGGATGGCCGCGCCACTCGGTCATGAAGCGTCGGGCACGCTCGATTCCAGCATCGAACGAATCGGCGTCGGGGGTTGGTAGTCGCATCACTGTTTGGCCGCAGATTGCCCGCATTCCGGCCTGATCGGCTGCTCGTGCTACTTCTTCCTCGAAGTAGTACATATCGACGAACGTCGTCGTTCCGCCACGGATCATCTCGGCACAGCTCAGCAGCGTACCGGTGAAGCTAAACTCAGCATCGACGAACTGACTCTCTACCGGAAACATATAACCGAAGAGCCAGACATCGAGTTGTTGATCGGCAACCAGACCGCGCAAAAGACTCATCGGAACATGCGCGTGGCCATTGATCAGGCCAGGAATAATCGCACAATTACGACAATCAATCGTCTCGGTCGCCGTGTAACGCTCGTTCAGATCGCTTGCCGGTCCCACAGCTACAATCACACCATCACGGATCGCGACGGCGCCGTTGGCAAAAATGTGCCACTCTGCATCCATCGTAACAACAGTGCCGCCGGTGAGGAGAGTGTCAACATGCTCCATTCTATCCTCCTTTACAACACGCTATCTTTATTCATTGTACGAGAAACCCTTCTTCCATGCGATCCACCCATGTGCTGATGTCGGGTATACTGAGAGATATGCAACCAGAAGCTGTTTCTATCGAACATCAAGCGACAACAACTCAGCAAACACCATCGCGATCCCAACTCGAAAAGCGAGTTTTGCGGCTGGCCTGGCCTGTTATCGGCGAAAACCTGCTTCAAACGATGCTCGGTGTGGTTGACACGATCCTGGTCGCCTCTTTAGGTGCCGTGGCCCTGGCCGGGGTTGGCGCAGCGTTGCAGGTGATTTATGTTACCACCGCAGCACTCAGTGCCTTGTCGGTTGGCGTGGCTGTGCTGGTAGCGCAGGCGTATGGTGCCGGGCGATTGGTTGAAGCTGGCGCCCTGGCGCGCCAGGGTCTGTTCTGGAGCGTTTTAATTGGGCTGCCAATCACGGTCATCGGTTTACTGCTCACGCCTACACTTATTGGACTGTTTGGCTTAGCACCCGATGTCAGTCAGGTCGGCATTGATTACCTGGCTGTCACGATGAGCACCATTACAACCCTGACGATGATGCTGTTGATCGGTGGTGTGTTGCGTGGCATTGGTGATTCGCGCACGCCAATGATCATTACTGCTGTTGCCAATGTGATCAATGTGATTGCCAGTGCTGCACTCATCTTCGGCTGGGCTGGCTTACCGGCCTTGGGAGCAGTTGGCAGTGCATGGGGGTCGGTGGTTGCGCGCCTGATAGGGGCAATACTATTGGCCGGTATCCTCTGGCGTGGTCGCAATGGTGTGCGGGCCGGCGGAGGCGGGTTATGGTGGCCGCAGCTCAGCGTCTTGCGTGATATTTTGCGGATCGGGATGCCAGCCGCCGTGGAAGAGGTGTTGATTATCGGCGCTATTGCCTCGCTGACACCAGTAGTAGCAACACTGGGTACGATACCGCTGGCAGCGCATCGGGTAGCGATCAATGTGCTCTCTCTTTCATTTTTACCCGGTATCGGCTTTGGATTGGCAGCAACAGCATTGGTAGGACAGGCCGTTGGTGCACAGCGTCTGGCCGAGGCCCGTGCTGTCGCGCAGATTGCTCTCCGTTGGGCGGTCATTTGGATGGGAGGACTCGGTGTTCTATTCATCGTATTTGCTGAAGGCCTGGTGCGCATATTCAACAACGACCCGCAATTGGTCGCCGAAGGTGCAGCAGCCGTGCGTGTCGTTGCCCTGACTCAACCGGCCTGGGCTGTGACATTTGCGCTTGGTGGAGCGTTGCGCGGTCTTGGTGATACCCTTTCGCCACTTGTGATTAGCGGCTCAGCAATTTGGATTTGTGTAGGGTTGGCCCTGGTCATTGTGCTGTGGTGGGTACCAGCCTTGTGGGGTATCTGGCTGGCCTTTCTGATTGTTGGTCCATTCGAGGCAGCCGTTTTCTGGCGGAAGTGGCAGCAGCGTATTTCCTCCTGGTCTCTGTAGGCGAGCAGTTATGCCGTTGCTCTGTTGTTGCCCTCACCCCCTGGCCCCCGCTCCCGCGCTGCGGGCGAGGGGGATGGCCCTCACCCCCTGGCCCCCGCTCCCGCGCTGCGGGCGAGGGGGGATGGCCCTCACCCCCTGGCCCCCGCTCCCGCGCTGCGGGCGAGGGGGGATGGCCCTCACCCCCTGGCCCCCGCTCCCGCGCTGCGGGCGAGGGGTGATCTGGTTCGTGGGATCGCTCCTGCTCCGATCATCCCCCCTTTTCTCGCCTCGTGTGGGAGCGGAAGGGTTCGGGGGGAAGGTGAGGGGGCGCCCGGCCTGTTCTGCGGCACCGGCGCTGAACCCAGTGCCAGCGTGGTTTCGGATCGTGGGAGATGAGGCTTCCCGACACGTACCGATCTGATGCGAGTGTGCCTTCCAAAACCTTCAACTGCAAATGACAGATGGAACTAACCCTGCGGCAAACACGTCTCTGGTATGCGACGTTCAAATGACCTTTGCCTAAAGGAGTTACCACAATGGAAAACCGTCTACTTTCAATCGTACTCGCACTAACAGCGCTTGTCGCTGTGCTGGCCCTGGCCGCAGTAAGTCTGTTGCGTCCAGATCAAACTGTCACCGCGCAAACCAGTGTCGCCAATATGCCGCAGATCGTAGTGATTGGCACCGGTGAAGTGAAGGTCGAACCTGATATGGCCTCGGTTTTGATAGGGGTTGAGACGACTGCACCGACAACTCAGCAGGCGTTAGCGCAGAACAGCAGCCAGGCTCAGGCGATTATTGATCAGATTCGACAGCTAGGCATTGAGGCCCGCGACATTCAGACCACCGGTATTAACATCTATCCGGTATACGATGAAAAAGGGCGTGAGATCACCGGATATACCGTCAATAACACGGTTCAGGTGACCATCCGCAATCTGGCGCAGGCCGGAAATCTCATCGATAGCGTGGTACAGGTTGGCGCCAACCGGATTTACGGCATCAGCTTCGGAGTCAGCGATCCAGAGCGTGTGCTGTCTCAGGCCAGGGAAGCGGCCATTGCGAATGCCCGTGCACGGGCTGAACAGATGGCCCGTGCCAGTGGCACATCGTTGGGTCGCGTCTTGTTTATTACCGAAAATCTGGGCGCCAGCCCTATCCCGATCTCAATGATGGCTGAAGCCCGTGCGGCTGTAGGGAACGCAGCCCCGCCTATCCAACCAGGTCAGCAAACCTACAGTGCGTCGGTGCAAGTGACCTTTGAACTCCGCTAGATCGCGCCTGATACCCTCTCCGCGCCAGATCATCGGCGCGGAGTACCCCAGGAGCGCGGGCCTCCGGCCCGCGTTGACGTACCAACGTACCCCAGTAGCGCGGGCCTCTGGCCCGCGTTGTGCAACGCACCCAGGAGCGCGGGCCTCCGGCCCGCGTTGACGTACCAACGTACCCAGGAGCGCGGGCCTCCGGCCCGCGTTAACGTACCAACGCACCCAGGAGCGCGGGCCTCCGGCCCGCGTTGACGTACCAACGTACCCAGGAGCGCGGGCCTCCGGCCCGCGTTCACGTACCAGCGTACCCCAGTAACGCGGGCCTCCGGCCCGCGTTCACGTACCAACGTACCCAGTAGCGCGGGCCTCTGGCTCGCGTTGTGCAACGCACCCCAGGAGCGCGGGCCTCTGGCCCGCGTTGTGCAACGCACCCTGGGTGCGCGGGCCTCCGGCCCGCGTTCACGTACCAGCGTACCCCAGTAGCGCGGGCCTCCGGCCCGCATTCACGTACCAACGCACCCTGGGCGCACGGGGCTCCGGCCCGCGTTAACGTACCAACGTACCCTGGACGCACGGGCCTCTGGCCCGCGTTGTGCAACGCACCCCAGTAGCGCGGGCCTCTGGCCCGCATTCACGTACCAGCGTACCCCGGTAGCGCGGGCCTCTGGCCCGCGTTCACGTACCAACGCACCCCAGGAG
>Ga0308408_1001424_pt1 | contig 11140 bp, 4 predicted proteins | sample HotsprSampleMSe3_FD_203466 | JGI IMG/M metagenome (GOLD analysis project Ga0308408, IMG submission 203466) | Hot spring phototrophic mat microbial communities from Mushroom Spring, Yellowstone National Park, Wyoming, United States - 20060912_MSe3 ... | reverse complement strand
GCAATACCTTCGGCCAAGCCGGTCGCCCCGCACCAGCTTTTCTCCCATCCCCCGCTCAGGTGCCGGGCATGGAGCGCGACGTCCAAGCGCTCGCCGCCGGCGATGACTTCACCTGCGCCCTCAAAGGCGCGCAAGTCTGGTGTTGGGGCAACAACATGCTCGGTTCGGTCGGCGACGGCAGCAACATCCATCGCTATACGCCGACGCTCGCCCTGCAAGGACCGGTTGGCCAGCTGATCGCAGCTGGCGCCTCCGCCTGCGCCATTGCCGCCGGCGATACGCTGTGCTGGGGCGAGATGGCGCGCTCAAACGTCCCGCGCGACCTGACCCCAGCCGCGCTCACCGTCCAGCGCGCCGAGGTCAGCGCCGGCCAGATCGCCTTGATTACCCCCAATCGCTGCCGCTTGCTCCTTCGCGACGGGGGAATCCAAGATACTTGCGCAAGGTAGCCTATGTTGAAATATGCGCTGTTCTTTATCATCAACCTGTTCGCCGCGCTGCGCATTGCCCACGCCAGCAGCGTCGCCCCAGACGTCGCGCTTGGCTCAGTACATGGTTGCGCCATCCTCAACGGCCGCGCCTATTGCTGGGGCAATGACGGAGGCTTTGGGCGGCTTGGCCGCGGGCCGGGGATTGACGTCGGCAGTTTCCAACTCGTCCCAGGCCTGCCAACTCCGATGACCCAGATCGCCAGCGGCATGGTTAACTCGTGCGCGATTCATAATAACAACGCGCTTTACTGCTGGGGAAATAATGATTACCGACAACTTCTCACCACGGGTGCTGGCTTTTATCCAACCCTCGTCCCAGGCTTCGAGAACGGCACGACCCGCGTCACGGTTGGCTGGGGATTCGTTTGCGCGATCCGAAACGGTGGGTTGTACTGTTGGGGCAACAACAGCTACGGACAAATCGGCAACGGCGAGGACGGTAATTACGTCACTACTCCATACCAGGTCTTTTCGGACAACGTCACCGCCGTCGCCGCCGGCCATGAACACGCGTGCGCCATCCGCAGCGGCGCGCTGTATTGCTGGGGGCGCAACACCGTCGGACAGCTCGGCCTCGGCGCTGGCCACCCCGGCCTCTATACCACCCCCCAACTCGTGCCGGGTTTCAACAGCGGGGTGAGCGCAGTCGTCGCTATGGAAGCCAACACTTGCGCCGTCCGCAGCGGAGATCTGCACTGTTGGGGCGAGAACTTGGCAAACCAAACCGGCGGCCCGCATGGACCACGGGTCTATACCCCCACCTTGACCTTCAATGCGCCAACCAGGATCGCAAACCGCTGCCTGATCAGCGGAACACTGGGCAGCGGAGACCTCTATTGCTGGAGCCTCTCCCAGCCAAACGCCGCTGGAACCGGCCTCACCACCTACGCTTCCCCAACAGCCATCCCTTTCTTCAACTCCCCCACGCGGCGCGCCCTCGCTACCGCTCATGGCTGGCTCTCCCACGCAGCCAAAGCAAGCGACGGCTGCATATATGTCTGGGGATTGAACTCACAGGGCGAGTTGGGCTTGCCTCCTGACACCTCAGAACACCCGCCAAGGATCCTCGCAGGCAGCTGCCTGCCAGGGGTCTCTGTGACTAAGACCGCCCCAGCGAATGGCAGCAACGGCCATGGGGGAACTGTCACCCTAAGATGGAACGTCACCGGATCGAGCAGCGTAGACCATTACCGCTATGCGATAACGACGTCGCTGTCAAGCACCACTTTCGTCAGCGCAGGCCGCGCCACTCACGCCACCGTCTCCGGCCTCAGCGGCGACACGACCTACTACTGGCAGGTCCGCGCCTGCGCCGACCCAGATTGCACCATTTACGTCGAGGCCGATGGCGGACGCTGGCACACCTTCACAACCGCGGTCTTCCCAACTGCATTTAACAAGACAGCGCCAAATGATAACCAGATTGTTACGACTACCTCGACGACGTTGGCCTGGACCCCAGCCGGCGGGACAGTCAACCACTACCGCTATTGCATCACGACGACCGCAAGCGCGTGCACGCCGACGAACACCGTCGGGATCACAACCAGCATCACCATCAGTGGCCTCTCATCAGGCACAACCTACTACTGGCAGGTCCGCGCCTGCGCCGACCTTGCCTGCAATGACTACACCGATGCGAATGGCGGACACTGGCGCTTCCACGTCTTCCTCCCGCCAGGACGCTTCGAAAAGTCCAGCCCCGCTTTTAACGCTATCGATCAGCCATTGGCTTTGAGCTTGACCTGGGACAGCGCAGCCGGCGCAGATCACTACCGCTATTGCATCGCGACGACCGCAAGCGCGTGTACGCTGCCGGGCAACATCGTGACATCAACCAGCGTCGCTGTCAGTGGCCTCTCGCCCGGCACAACCTACTACTGGCAGGTCCGCGCCTGCGCCGAGCCAAGCTGCACCTCATACCGTGATGCCGATGGCGGCAGTCTTTGGTCGTTCACGACCTTGCCGTCCCCGCCTGGGTCGTTCCACAAGGTATCTCCGTCCCACCGCAGCACAGGCCACGGCATAACCATGACGCTTGCTTGGAACCCGGCGAGCGGCGTTGACCACTATCGCCTTTGCCTCGTCCCAGCACATCTCGCCTGCACATTTTCTAGCGTCAACTCGGTCACCGGCTCGGTCAGCAGCACAATCATGATCAGCTTAAGCCACGGTGTGACTTATCGCTGGCAGGTCCGCGCCTGCGCAAACCCAAGTTGCAGTGTCTACAGCGACGCAGATGGAGGGGCGGAATGGGAGTTCGTCGTCGCTGCGCCGCCTGATCGACCCCTTCTGATCGCGCCGCCTAACGATGCGGGCAACTTGCCAGCCAACGTCGTGTTGCGCTGGAGCCACTCCGGCGCTGGCGTAGACCACTACCGTTACTGCCTTTCCACAACTCCCGGTTGCACCCCAAGCCTGTCCACCGGCGCGTTGACCGAAGCCGGGATTGGCCCGCTCAGCACCGCGACGACCTACCATTGGCAGGTCCGCGCTTGCGCCAATTCAACCTGTAGCGTGTATGTCGACAGCAACAGCGAATGGCGCTTCAGCACCGCTGCTTTGCCTGCGCCGTTCACCAAGACAATGCCGATCTCTGGCACCGCAGGCCTGCCGTCAGCGTTGAGCTTGCGCTGGGGCGCTGCCACGGGCGTAGACCACTACCGCGTGTGCTATGACCAGATCATCAACAACGCCTGTAACGGGGCATGGACGAGCCTGCTAAGCTCTACCCTGTCGTTTGCAATCAGCGGCCTTGCCCAGAACACCACCTACGAATGGCAGGTCATCGCCTGCGCCGTTCCCGATTGTTCAATCTCGCGCCCGGCGGATAACGGGAGGTTCCATCGATTCACAACAGCGCCCATCCCCGGCAGCTTCACAAAACAAGCCCCAATCTCAGGTGCGGTGATCCATACAACGGCCGTCGTCTTGTCTTGGACAACTGCAAACGGCGCACATCACTATCGCTACTGCATCACAACTGACAGCGCGTGCATACCGACGACCGATGTCGGGACATCAACCAGTGTCACCATCACCAGTCTCTCGCCAGGCATAACCTACCGCTGGCAGATCCGCGCCTGCGCCGAGCCAAGCTGCACGATCTTCCGCGACGCGGATGGTGTGCACTACCACTTCCACGTCGCCAGCCTCCCATTTGGCAAGCTCGCGCCATCGGCCCTCTCCGTCGTCGTCCCGCCCGCGGCCACCCTGCGCTGGTCGCCCTCTACCGGTGCCAGCGCCTATCGCTATTGCCTCTGGCGCGCCGATGAACCGCCATGTGCGACCAGCATCACCGTCCCAGTAACCCAGACGCAGGTCGCCGTCAGCGGATTGGCAAGCGGGGTAAGCTACCGCTGGCAGGTGTCCGCTTGCTTCTTGGCCGACTGTCTACATCCGGTGGAGGCGAACGGCGGGTCGCCATGGGAGTTCCGAACCATAAGCCCAGTCGAGGTCATCTCCTCGACTGCCTCCCTTGCTAAGGCGCTGCTCACGCCAGCTCCGCGCTTTGGCCAGCGCGTCCAGTACGCCATCATCATCTCCAACCCGCTCTCGACGACCCTCGCGCTCACGGTCAGCGAGGTCGTGCCATCACATAGCCAGTTCGTCGCTAGGGATGAAACAGGCAATGCCGTCTATCAAGGCATCGTCGCCGGCGCTCCAACCTGGCGCGTCACCTTGCCAGCCTTCGCGCGCGCGGTCATCACGCCAACGATCGTGTATGGCATCGCCAGCGTCGCCGATCTGCAAGGCGGCCGCCGTGTGACCACGACCACGCATTGCCGCGATGATTCCCACTTGATCACAAGGCCGCTTGGACACAACGTGCAGCCTAATCGACTGTTCTTACCGATAGCCTACAGCGAGTGCCTCCCATTCCCGCCTCCGGATATGTATGAGCCGGACGAGGACCAGCGCACTGCGAAGGCGCTCCTCCTTGCCCAGCAGCAGGCTCGCACCTTCCACAGCGCCAACGACGTCGACGTCATCAGCAGCACGCTGACCTTCACAGGCATACAGACTTTTACGTTCCGGATCAATGTCGAATCTTGGACGCCTGGCGTGCAGCTGGTTGTCGAATCGCCGTCAGGATCGTTCTCTCCTGTCACCACGACATTGACCATGAAATCCGGTAGCTATACCGTCCACATCGTGCGCCCCTCTGGTCATGACAGACAGGACGTCCAAGTCCTCCTCACGCTCAATCGCGCCGCTGCTGGAAATGCGCCGTGTGGGGGACGATATACCGTCTCGCTCAACGAATGGCGGCCGTTCAATGGGTTTGGTGCGTTCACCGCGACTGTTGAAGACGCCAAGGCCGATCAAGTGATACTGATTAGTGAATAGAGCCATGATGAAGCTTATCGTCGCCCTTTTTGCCTGTTTACTCGGCGCGCTTTTCACCAAAACTGCGCAAGCCTATAACTCATCGACAGGGCAAGTTTTTGCCTTCGTAGGTCGAAGTTGCGCAATTATTACTTCTACGATCCCAAGCAACGGCCATCGCCTCACGTGTTGGGGGGCGAATTATGGAAACCTCACGATGACTAACCTACCCGCGCCACGGCTTACTCGGCCAGAACCCATCGCCGATGGACACAGCGCGGTCATGGCAGGGGGACATGACACCAACTCGTGCTATTTGAAGAACAACAACCTCTATTGTCTAGGCGAAAACCGTGCCAATCAGCTCCTCAGGCCCGACCCGTTGTTCACGACGACAACCCCTATCCCTGTCATCAGCGATGTCGTGAGCTTCAGCTTTGGCGCAGGACACGCCTGCGCCATCCGCACCAGCGGGGCACTGCAATGTTGGGGGAGTAACTTCTACGGCCAGGTGGGGAACGGGGTCTATAGCTATGGCGTGTATCCACAATACACTGTGTTTGCAAGTGGCGTCACCGCTGTCGCCGCCGGGGACGACCATACCTGTGCAATTCGCAACGGCGCGCTGTACTGCTGGGGAGACAATACCTTCGGCCAGCTCGGCGTCCCCGCGCCGCCGATCATCAATACGCCAAACCCTGTCCCAGACATGGACAGCGGCGTCACCGCCGTGGTCGCCAGCGGCAGCACAACCTGTGCCATTCGGGACAACAGGCTCTACTGCTGGGGCGAGAACAAGCAGAACGCATACCTCGGCGTCGGCAACCTTGGCCACCGAACCGATCCGACATCCGTCGCGGCTCACGTCTCTGGCGTCGCAAAGAGCCCACTTGGCGGTTGCCTGATCGCCACACAGCCGAACATCCACCTGCGCTGTTGGGGTCTCAATACCCACGGCAACGTCGGCAACGGCAGCTTCGGAACTCCTGTGACCACCCCGGTTGACGTGGTAGGTTGGCCGGCTTGGGATACCCCCGTCGCGATTGCGCATGGTCACAACCATGCCCTCGCCCGCGGCAGCAGCGGCTGCCTCTACGCCTGGGGATATAACAACTATGGGCAATTGGGCGACGGAAACGTGGGTGATCTGCGCCAGTTGACTCCGACGCTCGTCAGTCGTAGCTGCGTTGGGAATTTCGCGAAGGTCTCGCCGGGGAATAACGCAACGAACCAACCCATCAACCTGGCCCTTTCGTGGGGGACACCGCTCACCGGGAGCGTCGATCACTATCGCCACACGATCACTAGCGCCGCTGACTTGTACGTCCCGTTCACCAACATCGGACTGGTTAACTCGTTCTCACTGAGCGGGCTTGCGCCGAACACGCTCCATCGCTGGCAGATTCGCGCCTGCGCCGACCCAGATTGCTATGTGTTCATGGGCGCTGACAACTTCACCCGCTGGGACTTCACAACTGCAAATGTCCCCGGCCTTTTCGACAAAATCACCCCAACTCATAACGCTGTCCTCACAGCTCCGCCCAGCGCCCTGATTTGGGGGGGCGCAAGCGGCGTTGACCACTACCGCATCTGCGTCGACTTCGCGCACAACCCGCCCTGCACGCCAAATACTCCGATCGGCCGTGTGACGTCCATCGCCTCATCCGACCTCCCGCTCGGCCTGGTGCATGGCAATGTTTACCGCTGGCAGGTCCGCGCCTGCGCCGAGCCAAGCTGCTCGGTCTTCCGCGACGCCGGGCCAATTGCCGACGGACCAAACCGGATCTTCAGCGTCGAGCCAATGCCCTTCACGAAGCAGTCGCCTGCAAATGGCGCGACCGATCAGCCGGCTGCGCTCACCCTGCGCTGGTCAAGCTCTGGCGGGACGCATCACTACCGCTATTGCATCGCGACAACGTCCGGCTGTACCCCAAACACAAGCGTCGGGCCATCAACTAGCGTCACCGTCAGCGGCCTCTTATCAGGCAGGACCTACTACTGGCAAGTCCGCGCCTGTGCCAACCCAGATTGCACGCTGTATCGAGATGCTGACGACGGGGCTGTGCATACCTTCCAGGTTATCAACCGCCCGGGCGACTTTAGAAAGGTCGAGCCGTACAACGGTGAAATGCATCAGCCGCTTGCGGTCACCCTGACGTGGGAAAGCACAGTTGCGCCGTTGGATCACTATAGGTACTGCATTGCCACAGCGGCCGGTTGCATTCCAACTATCACAGTTGGAAGCGCGACGCTCGTCACTGTCAGCGGGCTTGCGCCAAATACGACCTACTACTGGCAGGTCCGCGCCTGCGCCGACCAAGACTGCACCGTCTTCACAGACGCAAACGGCAGCGGCGGGCATTTCTCCTTCACCACCGCTCAACTGCCCGGTCCGTTCAGCAAGTTGTCGCCTATTCCTAACGCCCCCGCGCAGCCCCTCACCGTCACGCTGATCTGGCGGCCAGCCGCTTATGTCGATCACTACCGATATTGCGTCAGCACTGCCCCAGGCTGCACGCCGCTGACATCCGTCGGCACAGCCACGAGTACGATTTTCACCGGTATTCCTGACCAGTCTTATTACTGGCAGGTGCGCGCTTGCTCCGAAGCGGCGTGCTCGGTCTTCCGAGATGCCGATATAGGCGCTTGGCGATTTACCATCGCCACTACTCCAACTATGTTCACGAAGTTGTCGCCTGCCTCTGGCGCGACGAATCAGCCGCTTGCGCTCACCCTCGGCTGGTCTACCGGACAGCATACAGCCAACGTCCATCACTTCCGTTACTGTATATCGTCGACGCCAGGTTGTGTCCCAACTATCCCCGTGGGATTAGCTGATGCTGTCTTCGTGAGCGGCTTATCCCCGGCGACGACGTACCACTGGCAGGTTCGCGCTTGCGCAGATGCGCTGTGCTCGGTCTTTGTCGATGCGGATAATGGCGGGCATTGGCCATTCACAACGATCGATCTGCCTGCTGCGCCTGCTAAGCTCTCACCTCCTGACGCCAGCGGGGGCCACGGCAGAAACGTCACGCTGGCTTGGCACATCCCCGGATCGCCATCCGCCGTGTGGCTGTGCTATGACGACCAGATCAACGGGGACTGTGATGGGACGTGGATAGACGTGACCGGCAGCGCCAACTATGTCCTCACCTTGCTGGCAGAGAACACGACATATGAGTGGCAGGTTCGCGCCTGTGCCGATGCGCTTTGTAACGTCTTCAGCGATGCAGACGGCGGAAGTTACCACCGCTTCAGCACGGCGCCGACGCCGCCGGATTTCACCAAGCGCGCGCCGTTTGATGGCGACGTCGTCACCGATGTGCAAGCATGGTTGACATGGGAGATTACTGGTGGCGTGGTGAATCACTACCGCTATTGCTTCGCTGAAGCGCCTTCGTCATGCGACCCGAGCTTCATCCTCCGAAGCGACATGACCGCTACGCTGGGCGGTCCATTCCACCGCGGCGCTACCTACACTTGGCAAGTGCGGGCCTGCGCCGACCCGGAATGCACGATCTACGCGGACGCCGACAGCGGGAGGAGCTGGTCGTTCCTCGTCGCCGTGGATGGTTTTAGCAAGCTACGGCCACTGAACCACAGCGCCATCACCACGACTGTGGTCGAGCTTGCTTGGCAGTCGGCGGACGGCGCGGAGCGCTATGAGTACTGCGTCGTTCCGCGCGGTATACCATGCGAATCTTGGTCATCAACGACAGGCACGAGTGCAACCATTAGCCTTGCGCGCGGCATCACCTACACTTGGCAAGTGCGCGCTTGCACTGGCAGCGCATGCAACGACGCGAACGAGGGGGAAGCGTGGGAATTCATCATCCTCTCGCCGCTTGAAGTTATCGCCAGCGCACAGAAGATCCTGCTCTCTGCGACTCCACGCTATTACCAAGATGTCCTCTACGCCATACGCATTGCGACGATAGGCGAAGGGTTTGTCTTTACCTTGACCGAACAGGTCCCGCCCTCCGCGACGCTCAGCGTCAGCGCTGTTGAGGCGACGGCACCGATCACTTACATTGGGTTGATCGGCGGTGCGCCGAGCTGGTTAGTCGCGATCCCAGCGAACGCGCTCACGCAGATCACCGTCCCGGTTAGATATCAGCCTCAGAACGTTGGGCAAGTGGTCGCTGGACGGGTCGTGACAAACACGGTCCTCCTGAGCGATGGGTTGAAAACGACGGCTTGCGCGATCAGCCACGCCGTTCACCCGCATCGCGCGTTCATCCCAATGGTGAGCGCTTATTGCGACGGGCGTCCAATGCCGCCGGATGCCTATGAGGGTCAGGATGGCGCAGGGGAGTTGGACGGCGTTGCGCTCAACCGAGGGGCAGTCATCTCGCGGACGCTGCATGACGCAAGTGACGTAGATCGTTTCGTCTTCACGGCGACGCTTGCACCGAGTGAGTTCATGACGCTCAGCGTCCGGGTATCCTCGGCTGCTTACGACCAGCGGGTCACGATTTATCGTCGTCTTGTCGATGGGGCACCTGACTCGCGTGTTGAGCGCGAATTTCGGCTGGCGCATGGTCATGCGGAGGTTCAGGTCGTGATACGCAACGATGACGCGTATCGTAGGACGGTGGTCTATCAGCTTGTCGTCGATGGGAGGGATATCCGCCCGCAGTATTGTCGGACGACCTATACTGTAAGGTTAGACTGAGTGGCGATGGGTTGATATCAGGCTTGGCAGCGGTATAATTTGAGATATGGAGAAGGATATGATGTGTGCAGCGGAAGGTGATAATGCTGACCAAGAATTTGATACTTTGGAGCAATGGCTGCAGATCTTTCAGGACACTGCTAAAAAACTTGGTGTTTTGGAGCAATTGCCACAGATCGTTCAGAACGCTGCTGATAATCTAAATTTATATAAAAATCTTGAAGGAGTAATTGGAAATGCAATTAAAGATTTTGATGTTTTCCACTTCTTAGATGTGCAATGTAATTTTTTGATTACATTAATAAGACATAAATCTGAGTTGAGAGAAGGGTTGATTGACGATGATGTTATTAAACTTGCCATTGACATAGCTTATAAGGCATGTTTAGTCGCGGGATTCGAAGCTGGGATAATAATACAAGGACAGAAAGATTTATCTAAATTTAAAGAAATAGAGATGTATTTAAATATAATTAAAGAGGCTTTTTGTAGTTTAGATGAATATATTATTAAATCTTATAAAGACAATGAGCTATATGAAGCTATACAAAATTCTGTCGAAAAATTTAATTTAACAAATATTCTTGATCCAGGAAATCTTAAATATTATAATTTTTATCGTGATTTTCTGATGTTGTCAAAAACTACTAAGTCTGTTTTTCTTGCCACTCGAATAATATTTGCCATTGGTTTTATGGCTGGGTATGCACAGTCACAGGATAGGTCACAGTATTGGTTACAGGAATCGGCTCGTGGGCTGTAATCGAAATCGATTTATTTTGGTCATTAAATTTTGTGAGGCAGCTACGATGATTGTTTTTGAATTTTTGATGAATTGGATAAAATTTTAATTTAAAAATGTTAAATATATTAAAATTAAAGTGTGAATTAATTATTTTTAATAATATTTAAATATTTAGTATTTTAAGGCATGTATTAAATTTATAAAAAATTTTTATAATAATAAATTTGTTGACAATTAGCGCGAAATATCTTCCTTAAAATGTTTTATTTACTACAAAAAATACTTATAATCTAAATAAAATTATAAATATATTTAATTTAATCTTTTAAATTTTTAATCTGCCTCACTTGGCAGGCTTGCCCTGAGCACATCACGGCCAAGGTATGGTATAATGACCTAGGTCAAGCGAGTGCGCTCACTGGACAAGCGCGAGAAGCGAAGCTGACAAGCGTCCAGCTGCGCAACCAAGCGAGCATATCACGAACTACCGCTTAAACGGTCGCGATATAATCTAATCAGGAGGAAGGATGAACAACGAGGAGTTTCAGGAGACGCTGCAACACCTGCGCGCAGTCGTGCGGACCCTTTCCACGCGCAGCATCACCGAGCTGCACGCCCTCGCAAAGCACTTCAACGGCGAAGCGCTCTCAGACAAAGAGCTCGATGCCCTCCTCGACCTGCACATCGCATGCTGTTTCGAGCGCGACGTCGTCGACGAGCCCTAGTTTTTTAATTTAATTATATACCTAAATTATCAACAATAATATATTTTTAATTATATATTCTCTTCGATGGATAACATCAGCAACATTGAACGAACCCTCGTGGGGTATCTGTTCCACCACCCCGCGGTTATTCCCATCGTCCAGGCCAAGCTCCCCCCAGAGGACTTCGCTCACT
>Ga0308408_1001422_pt1 | contig 11147 bp, 8 predicted proteins | sample HotsprSampleMSe3_FD_203466 | JGI IMG/M metagenome (GOLD analysis project Ga0308408, IMG submission 203466) | Hot spring phototrophic mat microbial communities from Mushroom Spring, Yellowstone National Park, Wyoming, United States - 20060912_MSe3 ... | reverse complement strand
CCGCCGCGGTTGCCAAACAATACCGTCTCCCAAGCAGCATCCCTTGATAGAAGCGCAGAGCAGGTTCCCATACTTGCTAACTATCCCAGTGTACAGGTATTTGTGGATCGCGCCATGACCGTATTGCCCACCTTCGCGCTGACGAACGAGAATGGCTGGGCTGTAGGGAGAATCTGTCAACAACTAGGTGGCATCCCCCTTGCGCTGGAGCTGGCTGCAGCCTGGGTAAAAGTGCTATCGGCGCAACAGATTGCCGATCACTTGCAGGATGCGCTGAATCTCTTGACTCAGGGCTGTCCCGACGCGTTGCTGCGCCACCAGTCACTCCAAGCGACATTGGATTGGAGCTTCGCCCTGTTACCACCCCAGCAGCAGATATTATTTCGCCGACTGGCGGTTTTTGCCAGCAGTTTTTCACTCGAGGCAGCCGAATTTGTAGGCAGCGACGAAAATAGCGCGCACTTTACGGTACTGGAAGGGCTTGCTACGCTGGTGAATCATTCGCTTGTGAACGTTGAGCCATCGGGCGATATAATGCGTTTCCGTCTGCATGAGATCACGCGTCAGTACGGTTGCAGGCAATTAACCGAAGCCAACGAAGAGCAGTTGGTACGCAACCGCCATTTGGACTTTTTTTGTCGCCTGAGCGAGGGGTTGGAGGCAAATTTGCACGGCACTTTGCCACAAGGTGCCTATGAGCGACTGACCCAGGAATACGACAATTTACGGGCAGCGCTGGAGTGGAGCGCCCTTCGTGAGGGAGACGCTCTGCTCGGCCTACGACTGGCTGCAGCGCTGACCGATTATTGGGAAATGCGGGGACACTTAACGGCAGAGCGGGCTTGGCTAGAGGCCTTGCTGGTTAGAGCGGGTCAGATGGCCCAATTGCCCCTCCGCGCCAAAGCGCTGCGGAGCGCCGGCAAGATGGCTTATTATCAGTGTGATTTCAATGCGGCGCGCACCCGCTTTGAGCAAAGTTTGGCAATTGATCGACAGTTGAACAACCAGGCGCGCATGGCAGATACTTTGAGCCGGCTGGGATTTCTCTTCAGCATTCAACAAAACTATGCCTCTGCCGAGCCACTTTTACAGGAAAGCCTGGCTATCTTTCGGAGACTGGACGATCCAAGCGGCGTTGGGCGAGTACTGAGCGAATTGGGATACCTTGCCTTGCGACAGGGAGCATATGCTCAAGCGCGCTCGCTCTTGGAAGAAAGCCTGGCTTCTTTGCACAAGCCAGCGGATCAATATCTGGAGGCACGCGCCAGGCATTTCCTGGGATACACCGCCCGCCTAGCAGGAGATTATGCCCAGGCTCATAAGCATTACCGCCGCGCTGCGATCCTTCTTAAAGGAATGTGCAACACATGGGGTTTGATTTATTTGCTGGAGTCGTTTGCCTGCTTGGCAGCAGCCGAGGCACAGTGGAAGCGCGCCGCGCGTCTTTTTGGCGCTGTCGAACAACTCAGAAAGACAAGCGGGGTAAGCATTGTGCCGAGTGAAGGCGTTGAAATAGAAAAAGCTGTCGCCTCTACCCATCGTGAGTTGGGAGAAAGAGTCTTTGCAGAGGAATGGAGCGCAGGCAGGTCATTTACTTTAGACGAAGCGATTGACTACGCTTCGGAATAGTTTTTTCTGCTTTACTCCACTCTCGAAGAGCGGCGAGTATTTTAGCCTCGCCGCTCTTTTATTTGCGGTTCATCTCTCGCAACGCTCTGCGCAACGGGTCAGAAACGCTGCCTATGCTACATTTATCCTGCAGAGGCAGTTTGTCTTCAAGTTCTGCCTGTTTCCCTTGCCATGGTTGCAGAGAGTCAATGTCAGATTTGTCAAAGATTTCTCAATCTCCTCCGCTCCTATCGTATCTGTTCGCTGTCCGGGTGTGGCAGGAAGACCTCGGTGAGGAACAGAATGAGTGGCGCGGCTCGGTGGAACTAGTGGGTTCGGGTAAAAAGGTCTATTTTCGAGAGCTCTCCCAAATCGGAAAGATCATTGCCGTTGCTCTCGGCGGCAGCTTTCGTTTGACAAACTCTTCGGAAGGAGAAAACTTATGAACAGCAAAATCTTGTCTCTACTTCTCATCGCCTCCCTGGTGTTGACGCTGGCAAGAACACCCGTTTCACCTTCGCAGGCTGCTGTGGCTGATGTTACCTTCACCGTCACAACCAGTTTTGATTATAATCCTGGCGCCCCCAATGGCACCTGTTACAACAGTGTCGTGGAGGGCTGCGGGCTGCGTGAAGCGATTGTGGAAGCCAATGCAGCCGCGGGGAATAAGACGATCAATTTTTCTTCCTCCTTAGCTGGTCTGACATTCTACCTCAATTCCCCGAATTATGGTTTAGGGGGACTGGTCATCAGCGGCAACAACATTACGATTGATGGCTCAACCAGTGGTGGGACTATCTTGATTGATGCCGGAGGGTTGGGCCCGAACAATAACCTGTTCGAAATCCAGGGTAATAACAACCTCATTCGCCATTTGATGTTGCGCGGCTGGCGGCCGAATATCCGCTATCCTGGGAATGACTTTGGGCATGGTATCCGGATTTACGACCCGACCGCCAATGGGATGGCAAGTTATAACACCCTTGATTATCTGAGGATATTCGGCTTTGAACACAATGGAGTTCTCATATCCGGCGACTCTGGCGGCGGTGGTCACGACAATACGATATCGCATAGCCTGATTGGCGGCGCAAACTGGGGTCAGACTACCTGTCCCGGAGACGGCAACGGGTGGGACGGCATCATGGTTGCTAACGGCGCCGACAACACGATGATCAACGCCAGCCAGATTGTTTGCAACGATGGTTTTGGCATCGAATTGTTTTCAGCGGGTGGGCAGATTGTTGGCACCCAAATCCAGACCAACAAAATTGGTACCAATGGCTCCGTTGACATGGGTAATCATCTGTCTGGCATTATTGACTCCAGGGCTTACAATACCGTGATTTATAACAATCAAATTTCCGCTAATGACAACTTTGGTGTTTGGTTGGAAGGCTCTAAAGGCGCCCAACTCACGAACAACCGTATTGGATTAGACGTAACCGGGAACCTTGCCCTTCCGAATAGCTACGATGGCGTCCTGATCAGCGACCAAGCCGAGAACAACACCATCGGCTCTGCTACGTATCACAATTGGATTAGCGGCAATGCCAACTGCGGCATCCGCATTGACAGCGGGGCAAGTAACAACATTGTGGATAACAACTACATCGGACTGAACCTGGCTGGAACAGCCGCAGTGCCAAATGGGGCAGCGGGCGTTGGGATCTTCGACAGCAATAGCAATGACAATGTCATTGGCTCAGCTATTGAGGGTGTTCGCCAATTCATCTCCGGCAATGGCCGGGAGGGGATTTATATTGAAAATGCCCACGGAACCGTAATCGGACGCAATACTTATATCGGCGTGGCTGGCGATCGGGTCACTGCCCTTGGTAACGGACTCGAGGGGGTAATGTTGAACAACGCAATTAGGACGACTGTGTATCCCACTATTGTTGCTTATAACGGCGGGGCTGGCATTGCTATAATCGGCGCTGGAGCTGTGGGAAATGATGCTGGGCCACTAGAAATTGGGTACAACGGCGGTTTGCCCGTTGACTTAGGCAACGATGGGCATACCCCGAATGATGCGGGGGATATCGATACCGGTCCCAACGGTTTGCTAAATTACCCTATCATTACCTCTGCCAGTGGTAATCCGGTCGTCCTTTCCGGCACGGCTTGCTCCAACTGTTGGATTGCAATCTATCGTGCCATCGATGATCCGTCAGCACCTGGCGGAGGCGGAATCTTTATTGATGCCGTCATGGCGAATGGTTCGGGCAATTGGAGGGCGACCTTGCCTGCTGGAATAGGGCGCAACGATGTCACCCTTCAGACATATAATGACAGCGCTTACAATTCATCAGAGTTCAGCCCACGCAGGATATGGCGATTATTCCTGCCGTTGATTTTGAGATAGGTGCGATTGCGACAAAAGCGTTTTGTGAAGCTGAGCGATAGCTCCTGATTCTGCCCGACAAAAAGGCAATGCCTGCAAACACGGCATTGCCTTTTTTGATCAGTCGGGGCGGGCGGACTTGAACCGCCGACCCCCGCGTCCCAAACGCGGTGCGCTACCGTACTGCGCCACACCCCGCTGTCTTGATGACGAGTATAATGCGGTTACTGCCTAATCGTCAAGGATTTTTCGCTTGTGAATCTCTTTCCACCCTTATATCATGCCCATCATGCCAGTTACACCGATGACTTAGCCTTCTACCTTGAACTGGCGCGCCAGGTTGGTCATCCGATTGTGGAACTGGGTTGCGGCACCGGACGGGTTTTGCATGTCCTTCAGAACGCCGGCTATCAGATTGTCGGGTTGGATCATGAAATCGAGATGCTCCGCTTTCTGCGGCGGCGCGGCCTGGCTCGGGTCTTTTGCGCCGATATGACCAGCCTGGCTCTTGCGCCTGTCTTTCGTCTGGCTTTATTGCCATGTAACACCTATTCCACCTTTGCTTCACCACAACGGCTGGCTCTCTTAGACCGGGTCTGGCGGTGCTTACAAAGCGGGGGCGCTTTTGCGCTCAGTTTTCCCAACCCCGCTTTGCTGCAGTCGTTACCAGAGAAAGTCGAAGCCGAGCTGGAAGAGATTGTCCTTCACCCCGAGACCAACCATCCGGTGCAGGTCTTCACCTCCTGGCAACGCAACCAGGATTGGCTCTCGGTGACCTGGGCTTACGACCATCTTTTTCCAGATGGGCAAGTGGAACGGGTGGAATATCGGCAGACTTATTCGTTGGAAGCCGTTAGCCGGTTTTCTACCGAAATCGAGCAGAGTGGTTTTCTCATTCGGGCGACCTACGGCAGTTTTGACAAAAAACCCCTACAACGTTTTTCCCCAAGTGTGATTATCGTGGCAGAAAAGATCGGCGGTTAATTCGTACCAAGAGGCCGTTGATCACGTTCGATATGGCAGATCAACCGAGGTTTCCATTTTGAACGCGTTTAGGTTTCGGGTGGTATAATCTGGTTGAGGATGAAAATGGGCATATCGGTGAGTGATGTTCAGGAATTTCTTGAGAAGCTCCGCAGTGATCCGGCGCTACGCGAGCAGTTACGCCAATTGCTGCTTTCGGAGTTTGAACGCCAGGTACTGGAGAGCATTCATCGGCTTACCATCCAGGTGGAGATCCTGACCCGCCGAGTGGATGAGCTTGCCGAAGCTCAGAAGCAGACCATGCTGGCGGTGCAAGAACTGACCGAAGCGCAGCGGCGCACCGACGAGCGGGTTGGGCGACTGGAGACTGCGTTGGCCGAGCTTGCCGAAGCGCAGCGGCGCACCGACGAGCGGCTTGGGCGACTGGAGACTGCGTTGGCAGAGCTTGCCGAAGCGCAGCGGCGCACCGACGAGCGGGTTGGGCGACTGGAGACTGCCCTGGCCGAACTTGCCGAAGCGCAGCGGCGCACCGACGAGCGGGTTGGGCGACTGGAGACTGCGTTGGCAGAGCTTGCCGAAGCGCAGCGGCGCACCGACGAGCGGCTTGGGCGACTGGAGACTGCGTTGGCAGAGCTTGCCGAAGCGCAGCGGCGCACCGACGAGCGGGTTGGGCGACTGGAGACTGCCCTGGCAGAACTTGCCGAAGCGCAGCGGCGCACTGAGCAAAAGGTTGAAGAGCTTGCCGAAGCGCAGCGGCGCACCGACGAGCGGGTTGGGCGACTGGAGACTGCCCTGGCCGAGCTTGCCGAAGCGCAGCGGCGCACCGACGAGCGGGTTGGGCGACTGGAGACTGCCCTGGCAGAACTTGCCGAAGCGCAGCGGCGCACTGAGCAAAAGGTTGAAGAGCTTGCCGAAGCGCAGCGGCGTACCGACGAGCGGGTTGGGCGACTGGAGACTGCCCTGGCCGAGCTTGCCGAAGCGCAGCGGCGCACCGAACAAAAGGTCGATGAGCTGGCTGAAGCCCAAAAGCGCACTGCTTCTCAACTTGGCCGCCTCGAAGATCGGATTGGGGCAAGCACAGAACAAGAAGCCGCCGATACGCTCGGTTACGTCTTGCGCCAGAAGGGGTATCGCATCCTGAAGGGGCCTTTCAATCTCTATCTAAATGGAGAGATTGACGTCATTTATCAACTTGAGGATCAGGAGGGGAAGCAACTGACGGCAGTGCTGGAGGCGAAGGTGCGCCTCAGCCACAGTGTGGTGGAAGATTGGGCGCAACGGATGCGGGCGGATAACTTTCGGCAAAAGATCCGCCAGGCCGGCTTCGGCGGCCCATATCTCGTTTATGCCTATGGGATGCGGGCTGATCCGAGCGCTTATGAAGCCGTCAAGCGCTTTGGGATTGGTTTGATTACCGACCGCGGTGAGCAAGTTGAACCTCAAGGCACGCTGCCGTAGCCTGTGTCCAACCACTCAATTTTTAACCAGATTTGAGAGTTGTTCTCCCCCTGTTCAAAGCCTCAAAAGGGTGTGAAGTATAATACGTTTACCGTGTCCTTCTCAGGTGTAAGCGTAAACAATTGCCCCTCCTGATTCGAGGTTGAAGATGCTACCCATTCGTGATACCATTCATTCGCGTTCTTTCCCCATTGTCAATTACGCCATCATTGGTTTGAACACCGCCATCTTCCTGTTCGAGATTAGCATGCCGGATCGTATGCTTCAACAATTTATTTCAATTTTCGGTATGGTACCAGCCCGCCTGCCGCTCTTTGAACCGTGGCGTTTTTTGTTTTCCCCGTTGGCAATCATTTCCTTGTTTACGCACATGTTCTTACACGGCGGCTGGGTGCATTTTTTGAGCAATATGTGGATTTTGTTCATTTTTGGCGATAATGTCGAGGACCGCATGGGCTCTTTCCGCTATTTGCTCTTCTATATCCTTGGTGGATTGGCAGCCGCCTTCACGCAGGCGTTTGTCGATCCGACCAGCCGCGTGCCGGCCATCGGCGCCAGCGGAGCGATTGCGGCGGTAATGGGTGCCTACTTTCTACTTTTCCCCAACGCCAGGGTCATCACCCTGATTCCCTTATTCTTTATCCCATACTTTGTCGAAATCAGCGCTTTCTTCTTTTTGGGTTTATGGTTTGTGTCGCAATTCTTCTCAGGAGTAGCGGCCTTGCTCTCCCCGGCGCAGATGAGCATGGGCGGCATCGCCTGGTTTGCCCACATCGGCGGGTTCATTTTTGGACTGCTCACCGTCAAACTCTTTATCCCCCGCCGCCCGCTACTATATGAACGCTTTTATCCCGATGAATACTTCCCCTGGTAATCCCATCCGCGAGGTGAGACATGGACTTTACGATCTTATTCTTCCTCTTCCTGGTCATTTCCTCCTTACAGCCGGTGATCCGTCAGCGCATGTTGGAAGCCAGCCGGGCGCGTATGTTACGCCAGCTTGAGGTCAAGCGCAATTCCCGTGCCATTGCTCTGATTCACCGTCAGGAGCGCCTGTCCTTCCTGGGGTTTCCGCTTGCTCGTTACATCGACATCAACGACTCGGAAGAGATTTTGCGCGCCATCAAGCTGACCAATCCGAACGTGCCCATTGATATCATCCTGCACACTCCTGGCGGATTGGTGCTGGCAGCCGAGCAAATCGCCAAAGCCCTTTGTCGCCATCCTGCCAAAGTAACCGTCTTTGTGCCGCACTACGCCATGTCGGGTGGCACCATGATCGCTCTGGCAGCCGATGAAATCGTGATGGACGAGAACGCCGTGTTGGGCCCGGTCGATCCGCAAATTGGTCAACAACCGGCTGCCTCTATCCTGGCCGTTTTAGAGCAAAAGCCCCTCGAAAAAATCAACGATGAGACATTGATCTTAGCCGACGTTGCCCGTAAGGCAATGCGGCAGGTCAAAGACACCTTACGGGAAATCCTGATGAGTCACACTACTCCCGAACAAGCCGAAACGCTTGCTGAAGTCCTCTCCAGTGGACGCTGGACGCACGATTACCCCATCACCGTGGAAGAGGCGCGCGGGCTGGGGTTGCCCATTTCCACCGATGTCCCCAAAGAGGTCTATCAACTGATGAACATGTATCCGCAAGCCGGGATGGGTCGCCCGACGGTTGAATATATCCCCTTGCCGTATCCGTTGCCCCGGCCACGCGCCAAGGAGCGTGAATAAAATCCTTTGCGCCGGCGGGTTACGGACGGGTTGCGGCCAGGCAGCGAGGGGTTTCGGGGTTTATTGACTGGACCTTATTGATACAGGAAGGAGACAAGTTGCAGAATGAACGAAAATGAGGGCGAAGAAAAATTAGAAAGTCGGATGGAAAAGCCAACGGAACAACCGTCCGGAGATATATTCGTTCCTTCAGAGCTGCCGATTCAACCCGCAAAAGCTGAAAGCCGCCTGCGCCATTTTTTGCGCCAACTGGTGCGCTGGACATTAGGCGTTTTGATCCTCGTCGGCATTGGCTTTGTGGTTGCTTTGCTTCTCCTCTACGTGCCCCTGCGCCGTCAGGCAGACGCCCGCGCCGCGGAATTGAGCGCCGCCCAGGCACGCATGGAATCCTTAGAAGCTGAACTGGCTGAAAAAGCCCAACTCGAGAAGCGCTATCAGGAATCTCTCGAGCGGTTAAAGAGCGCCAACTTCCAAAACAACGTGCTTCGCCTGGAAATGGAAATCGCCTCTGCCCGCATCTACCTGTACGAAAATAACCTGGAACTTTCCAAAAAGGCGATGCAAAACGCTCAAGCGATTCTCAAAGCATTGCAAAGCGGCGCCAGCTCTGCCCAGCGTACGGCTTTAACCGAAATGGAAACCAGACTCACCTTAGCCCTAAACGGTTTGGAAAAGGACACCTACGCCGCCCAGTCCGATTTGGATGTCCTGGCACGCAGTTTGAGCGAGTTCTCAACTTCCTTGGCGGCCAGCGCGCCCTGAAGCATAAACAGCTAACGTGCGGGCTTTGTTGGGAACTACAATCGGTTGGGCTGGATAACCGGCAACCTGGATCCCTTTGAGCCACGGAGCGTGAATGGTATCATCGTCCAGGTGGCGCAGCTCTGGCACCCAACGGCGAATATAGGCTCCGTGGGGGTCGAATTTCCGACTTTGTAGAAGCGGGTTAAAGATGCGAAAATAGGGAGCCGCGTCAGTGCCGGTGCCAGCCGTCCACTGCCAGCCGCCGTTATTGGCAGCCAGGTCACCATCAATCAGGTTCTCCATAAACCAGGCTTCTCCCCAACGCCAATCGATCAGCATGTCCTTAACCAGATAGGAAGCCACAATCATGCGGGCGCGGTTGTGCATCCAGCCCATTTCACGCAACTGGCGCATGGCTGCATCCACGATGGGCATTCCGGTCAACCCCTCCTTCCAGCTTTGGAAAGCTGCTTCATCGTTCTGCCAGGGGAGGTTCGTAAATGCCCGGTTGAAGGCCTCCCGGCGAACATAAGGGAAATGGTACAGGATTTGGATGTAGAACTCGCGCCAGATCAATTCATTCAACCACGTTTCGGCGGATTTGCCCATCCCGGGCGGGGAGTTGCGCAGGGCGTGCAGCGCTGCAAAGACCGCCTGACGCATCCCAATCATGCCAAAACGCAAATAGGGCGAAAGCTGGGAAGTGCCATCCACATCCATGCGGTTGCGCAGTTCGGCATAGGTATAGATGCCGCCCAATCCTCTGTGCTGAGCGGGGAAGGATGGGGGTTGGGTAAACTCCTCCAGGCGCAACAGGGCTTCCTGTTCAGAGGCTGGGAAGTGCGGATCGGGTTGGAAAGACGGCAAGGGTTCACTGGAAAGACCTGGCGGCAGGCTGATCCGTTCGGGAGCCGGCAAAGGCTGCCAATCCATCAGATTCGCCTTCCAGGCTTTGGCGTAGGGGGTGTAAACGGTGTAGGGTTTTCCATCCGGCTTGCGCACCCTGTTTGGGTGATGAACGGTTTGCCAGGCGATGAGGCGCAGAGGAATTTCGGATTGGATTGTTTCATCGCGGCGGCGGGCGTAAGGGGTGTAGTCTTCTTCAGCATAAACGATCGAAGCCCCGCTCTCTGCCAGCACCTGACGCAAGACAGTTAGCGGCTCGCCGCGGCGCAAGATCAGCGCCGCGCCGCGCTGGCGCAGGCTTTCATCCAGAGCCTGCAAGCCGCCGAAGAGGAAATTGAGCCGTTTGGGGGCTGAATGGGCAAGCAAATGCGGATCGAGAATGAAAAGCGGGATAACCTCTCCCTCCTGAAGGGCAGCCTGCAAAGCGCCATTATCAGTTAGTCTTAAGTCGCGGCGGATCCACCAAATTGCCCGCATATACTACCTGTTTGGAGAGGGATTCTTCTGCTGATCCTATGCCGTAACTCTCTCAGCGGTGGTTCGTAACCAATCTATCAGCGGCGCCAGTTGAGAGGTGCCCATGCTTTGCAACGCCTGGGCATATCCAAGGAGAAACGGGACAAGGATGCTATCGGGGAGATGGTGTTGGTGAAGTAAGCCACGCAACCATTCCAGCTCTGGCTGGATGGCATCCAGGTCGCCGATTGCCAGGGCCGAGTGAAGCACATCGCTAAAATCTTCAATCGCTGTACGGAGGTATTCTTCGGGCAAGGCGTATTTACCCAACCCTTCAAACAGCCGCGCTTCAAGTTGAGGGCGGTGATGGCGAAAGACCTCCGCCGTCTGATGATAGGTTTGCAGTACTGCTGGAGGAGTCGGCAAAGGCGGTCGCTGGCTGACCAGACGCTCGATATTTCGCACCGCTTCGTCCAGGGTTTTGCCTAAGTAATGGGCAGGGATCAGCTCGACCAGGCGTGGCAAAAGGTTAAAGATGCGCCCTCCGTAGGCAATTTGGGTCTTCAAGGGATGCAGGGAGAGAATGACTTCCAGCATCGCAGCAACCGTGCTCAAGCGTTGAGAGCTGAGAATGACCAGATGGGGCTTAATTCGCCCTACCGTCTCATCGAACTTGGCAACCGGCACATTGGCGCCGAGGTCTACCACGCCAAAACCGCGTCGGCGCAAAAAGAGATTTAACATCAAAATCGGGATCAGATGTTGTTCATTGGGCGGATTGCCGATCAGGATCACTTCCGATCGGGTGGGCGCAGGACAGGCGGCAATTAGCGAATTTAATCGCCGTTGGACAAGCGCTGAAGCAAAATGTTCCTGTTGGACGGAGATGTCGTTTTGGTACCACTGATCA
>Ga0308408_1001420_pt1 | contig 11155 bp, 10 predicted proteins | sample HotsprSampleMSe3_FD_203466 | JGI IMG/M metagenome (GOLD analysis project Ga0308408, IMG submission 203466) | Hot spring phototrophic mat microbial communities from Mushroom Spring, Yellowstone National Park, Wyoming, United States - 20060912_MSe3 ... | reverse complement strand
CTGGCTGCACCAGCCGGCCAGCCAGGACATAGACGAGCTGCGCAGCCAGGTGCGCCGGGCGCTGTGGCTCGAGAAGCGCTACCTCAAACCCCCACCCTGACCCGGGTGGGGGGTCAAATCTTAATCTTTTTCTCTCATAATTGCCCTCTCTCATATTAGAGTCTCATGATATTTTGCGACTTTTTATGAGAGCGCTGTTGCACTGTGGCTTTGGTTACTTTTGCTCAACATGTTTCACGCTGGGATGCTTTTATTATCGCAAAAACAGCAACTTTTTGATGTTTCACCCACTCCGCCAATGTAGCATTACTCACTTTTGGCGGAGTGGAAAATTATGTTTCACGATTTTTATCTGTTACACACAGGTTTTTTAGCTTATTTTTGTATGTTTCACCCACTCCGTCATGGCGGAGTGGCGTTTTAAGTAAGACGGTTATAACTTTTTAGGCTGCTGGACGTTGTTTTTTCCACTCCGCCATTTGGTTTTATTTGACTTAGTCTATTTTGGCGGAGTGACTTTATGAGAGATTTTCTTGACTTAGTACAAAATGGCGGAGTGGTTAGCACTACATTATATACTTAGTACACGCAATGCTATTTTATCTATTTTTGCCTCACTTATCGCATTATTCTAGTGTGTCGGGCTGCTTCGTTGGATTTTTTATTTTTGTATTAGTGACTCTCATTTCTGTTTCTTGCTAAATTTATTGTACTCATTGCTTTCATAATCCCCACATAGTGAAAAATAGCGCGTTTCGTTTTGACATTTAGCGTGGCGCAAAATGGGCGTTAGTGACATTTAGCGTGGCGCGCCCCAGTTTTCAGGCGCTTCCACCTCGATATCACTTTTTTGCAGTCCCATACGGTATTTTTCCGCCTCATTCCGCCTCATTCCGCTTCTTCCACTGGTGACATTTAGCGTGGCGCATAACAGCGGGCAGAGGCGCCGCAACTTCCCCCAGGGACACAGAACCCGTGCCAAACCCAGGCCGAAGCGCCACCTCGAGCCGCTGCAGCCCCTGCGGCCACTCATCAGCTTTCTGGCCCGCCTAAAGCGCGGGCCGCAAGGGATCGAGAGACCCTCCTGCCTCGATCTCCCCTCAAACGAAACGCTTCTGGCGGGGTCCATACCTGGCTTCGTATTACCCGGGTTATGATGGTAAGGCTGTGCGCTATCTAATCGTCTCCGACATACACGGCAACTGGCCTGCCCTCGAGGCGGTCCTCAGGGAAGCCCGTGACTACGACCAGGTACTCTTCCTGGGCGATGCGGTGGGTTACTACCCCGACGCTGACCGGGTATTAGACTGGCTGCGCTCGGTAAATGCTACGGGGGTAATGGGCAACCACGACATCTGGCTACTGGACATCCAGTCTATGCAGATCGAGGGTCCGGTGTTAGAAATTCTCGCCTGGCAGGCCGAGCGCATCAGCCCTGAAAACCGTGAGTACCTATCCAGACTGCCCTGGACCACCGAAGTGGAGGGGGCCCTCCTGGTACACGGCAGCCCCCTAAACCCTCTAGCCTATCTGGAAGAGGTCGAGCAGGCCCGGGATGTTTTCGAGAAAGTCAGTTACCGCTGGATCTTTCACGGGCACACCCATCTGGCTGGAAGTTATTTGTCATTAGACGCCCCTGCAGGCCGCAACACCTCCGAGGGAGCGGCGGGGCGTTGGGTACGCTACAACCGCTACGCCCACGGAGGTGAGCTCATCGTCGCTCCTAAGGCCCGCGCCATTGTAAACCCAGGCTCTATCGGCCAACCTCGAGACGGCGTGGTTGGCGCCGCTTACGCCATCTGGGACCCCAAAGAAGACACTGTGGAGTTTTACCGTGCCAAGTACAATCTCGAGCGTGTGCTGGACCGGCTTCACCGCGAGCATTTTCCTATGTGGCTCTACGAGCGACTGGTGCTGGGCAAGTAACGGTAGAACGCCATGCAGATTCTTGGACACCAAGCCATCCTCGAGCTTTTGCCCAAGCTACAGGCGCAGACTCTTTTGTTCACCGGGCCGGAAGGCGTAGGGCGTCGGCAGGTAGCCCGCTGGTTCACGGCGGGCCTCAACTGCGAGCGGGGCTTCCCCCCCTGTGGCCGTTGCACTTCGTGCCGCCTAGAACCGCACCCCAACTACCTGGAAGTTGCTCCTGAACAGGAGACCAAATCAGGCCGCAAAGCCCGCCTGGCACAGATTCGTCTTGAACAGATCGTCCCGCGCGAGGGCAGCGAGGAGCAAAGTCTACTGGACTGGATTTCCACCTATCCCCGCTTCAACACCAAAGTGGCAGTGATAGACAGCGCCCACTTCCTGGGGGAAGCTGCTGCAAACGCGCTGCTGAAGGTTCTGGAAGAACCTCCCTCCTATGCCCGCATCATCCTGATCGCTCCCAGTCGAGAGCTGGTGCTGCCCACCCTGGTGAGCCGAAGCCTCGAGGTGGGCTTCACGCCAGTATCTGAGGCTCTTTTGCAAACCCTAACCACCGATCCCGAAGTACTGGCTTTCGCTCAGGGTGCCCCTGGCCGCGTTCGATGGGCTTTAGAGCACCCCGCCGAGTTCAACCGGATAGTCAGTCGCACCCAGGGCCTGCTGGAGGCGCTGCCCAAGGGCCCTGCCCAAACCCTCGAGGCCCTGCGGTTGCTCAGCGAAGTAGAGGAAGCCCTCCCCTACCTGGGGCGACGTCTGGGGCAGCTTTTCTCGGTCGAGGAACCCGCCTACCAAGCAGCCCTCGAGGTCCTCGCACGCGCGCAAGAGGCCCACGCAGCCTACGTAGGCGAAGACCTGATCCAAACCTGGTTGGCCCTTAGGCTCTCCCAGCTCTGGATTTCTCAGCGCATCCTGCCTTAGGCTAAAGGTGGATTGCTGGCGCTTTGCAATCCATAAGAACTGTGGTTTACGGGCCGTTTTTTGCTCCCAAGGCCCTTCTATGGAGGTTTGCTATGCAATGTGTAGGCGTGCGGTTTGCGCACGGCCCCAAAATTTACGATTACCGTTTTAGCAACCAAGCTCCACCCTTGAACAGCTGGGTGGTGGTGAAGACCGCACGCGGGCTCGAGTTGGCCAAAGTGCGCACCGAACCTCGCACGGGGCGCGCCGAGGGTGAGATTTTGCGCCTGGCCACCCCGGCAGACCTGGAACAGCACAGCAGGCTGAAACAGCGAGCCGATGAGGTCTTCTGGTGGCTCAAAGCGCGCCTGCGCCGGGAAGGGGTTAGGGCCAAGCTTCTGGGCTGCACCTTCACCCTAGACGGAAATCACATCTCGGTACAGTACGCGGCTGAGGAGCGCATTGACCTGCGGCGCTGGGTCGGTGAACTCAACAAATTGGCCAGGGCTCGAGTGGAGTTCGTAGCAACAGGGCCCCGCGACCAAACCGCCTATTTAGGCACCCTGGGGGCCTGCGGCATGGAATCGTGTTGCTCGAAATGGCTTCAGGATTTCGCCCAAGTCTCCATCAAAATGGCCCGTGACCAACAGCTGCCGCTATCGCCTGAAAAAATCTCAGGCCCCTGTGGTCGCCTGCTCTGCTGCTTACAATACGAACACGAGCAGTACCAGGAGCTACTGGCCGAACTGCCCCGCAAAAATAGTAAAGTCTGCAGCCTCCAGGGTATCTGTGGTAAGGTCACCAAGCTCAATCCCCTAGCCGGAACTGTAGAGCTAGTTACCGAGGAAGGCGGTACCGTAACGCTTCACAAAAGTGAGGTGCGGCAGGATTGACGACAGCCGTGCCCTGGAAGGTGCAGGCCAAGCCGCGCGCCTAGAATCTCTTTGTCGGGGCAAAGCAAAGCGAAAGATCGGCTATTGCAGGATCGGGCCTACTGCCTTTGAGGCAGCTCAACATCGCCATACTCCAGTGATCCCTGCGGGCCAGAGGTACCACGGAGCACACCTAGGGCATCTAATACCACGAAAACCCGCGCGAGGCAGTTACCTGCAGTGAAACGGGGCGCTGCCAACGGGTCGGGCTCAGGCTATTTGCCATTCCCGGTGGAAGACCAGGGACGGTTCGGGTTTAGGGTTGGTGGGCTGTGCAGGAGTCGAACCTGCAACCCACTGATTAAGAGTCAGTTGCTCTACCGATTGAGCTAACAGCCCAAGCAAAATACAAATATAGCCACAAAGACAGCTTCTGTCAATATAGCCAAAACCAAACCCTCATCACCTCGTAGGCGCTTCCCCCTCGCCTCGATGGCTGCTCTTCCCTGTAGCGTGAGACCCGCCAGAGGGGTCAAAGAAAATAGCATCGAACCGATTAGGGGCAGGATGATCTACAAGCCGGTTATGAGTTTGACCGGGTTTGCCTTGGCATGCTATCTTTATCCTTGCGACCTGGCAGTAAGGTCAGGCGCACACCCGGGGAGTAGCGCAGTCTGGTAGCGCATCTGCTTTGGGAGCAGAGGGTCGCTGGTTCGAATCCAGTCTCCCCGACCAGGCACCCACCAGGGCTTGCCGCATGCGGGAGTAGCTCAGTTGGCAGAGCGTCAGCCTTCCAAGCTGAATGTCGCGGGTTCGAATCCCGTCTCCCGCTCCAAAGATAACGTTAGGCGCTAAAACTAGCGTGATAAATCCCCGATGCCGATCTAAAGTAGGTCTACGTGCGCCCGTAGCTCAGTGGATAGAGCAGCCGCCTTCTAAGCGGTAGGTCGAGGGTTCGAATCCTTCCGGGCGCGCCAATATCCACCCTGGCAGCAGGGCCCGGACGGCCTTCTGGGTGATGTAGCAGTAACTTGGCCTTAGCTTACGCGCGCTGGCTGAAAGCCAACGGCTTTGGAGCGGAATAGCAAGGGCACAAGTTCCATCTTCCGCAAGCCAGTCTTAAACACACTCGACAGCTGAGCAACGGTCAAAACTATTGTGTGTGCAACAGCTCGAGCATGACACTTTTGGTCCTGCACTGCTTCGCAACGTGGTTCCTGGTGGGCCTGATATGGATGGTGCAGGTGGTTCACTATCCTCTTTTCGCCAAGGTTGGACAGACCGAGTTCGTGGGTTACGTAGCAGCCCACGCCAACCTAATCACCCTGGTGGTGGGCCCTCTGATGCTGCTGGAACTGCTGACCGCCATAGCACTGCTGGCACTATGGCCCCCTAGTCTGCCAATCTGGGTGGGTTGGCTGGGACTGGCCCTTCTTTGTGTAGTCTGGATCAAAACTGCCTTTGTATCGGTGCCGCTCCACGCAAAGCTAGCAGCAGGGTTCGACCCACAGGCCCATGCGCTGTTGGTTGGCACCAACTGGGTACGCACCCTGGCCTGGAGCGCCCGCGGTCTGCTGCTGGCCTGGGCGCTCCTTAAGGCAGCTTAGCGCCGGATTGCCAACTAAGCCAAAAAATCCAGCACTGTGCAAGCGATGAGTTCTACCCCCAGCGGCAGTGCGCGCGCATCGTCTATCCAGAAGGCGGGATGATGGTGGGGGCGGTTTTTAGCGTGACCTGGGTGCCTGCCCCAAGCCAAAAGTACACACCCGGACGGCGGCATAAAAACTCAGCGATATCGTCGCCGCCCATCACCGGCGGCACTTCCAGCACTGCGTCCTCCCCCAACACCTGGCAGGCCACCCGCCGGAAGCGCTCCACCATCTTTGGGTCGTTGACCACTGCTAGTGAGCCGGGCAGCCAGGCCACTGAAGCACGCCCCCCCATGGCCGCTGCTATCCCCTCTGATAGCTCGCTTATACGCCGCATGAGCCGTTCCCGCAAGACAGCATCAAAGGTACGCAGGGTACCTTTGAGCGTGGCCGTTTCGGGAATGATGTTGTGGGCTCCTTCACCTGCGGTAACGGTAGCGATGGTAATTACGGCACTTTGGAGAGGGTCCGTCTCACGGCTAACCAGGCTTTGCAGCGCCACGATGAGTTGCGCGGCCATCAGCACGGTATCTACACCCTCGTGGGGCATAGCCGCATGGGCCCCTTTACCGGTCAGCTTAATGGTGAAGGCGTCGGCAGCAGCCATGGAGGGCCCCGCCCGCACCCCCACCCTGCCTGCCGGCATCAGGCTATAGAGGTGCAACCCCACCACCGCGTCCACCCCCTCCAGCACGCCTGCCTCCACCATAGGTTTAGCCCCAGAAACGATTTCCTCAGCCGGTGGAAGACAAAACGCACCTCACCTGCGATCTGATCTCTAAAGGGGAGCAGCACGGCTGCCACGTGGGCGGCAATTGCGGCATGGCCGTCGTGGCCGCAGGCGTGCATCACCCCGGGTATCTGAGAGCTATACTCCAGCCCAGAGGCCTCCTGTATTGGCAGAGCATCCATGTCGGCCCTTACGAGAATGGTTTTACCCGCTCTCGCACCCCTAAGCCGTGCCACCACGCCAGTCTTTGCTACCCCTCGAGTAACCTCGAGGCCCAGCCCCTGCAAAAAATCAGCCAGCTTTGCGCTGGTTTGCACCTCTTGAAAAGCAAGCTCGGGATGGCGGTGGAAGTCCCGGCGCATCTCAAGCAGGCTAGGGGTGATTTCAGCGATGGCTTTTCGAAGATCCATGCCATACAGTCAAGCATCATCAGAACAACCCGTCAACAATACAAGGCGGTCGCAAAGACCACTGGCCCCAACCCAACAAAACCTCGCCCAAACAGACCGAGAACTATTGTGCATGGCCTACGCATCAGCTATCCAGAGCAAAGTTTGGCTGGAACGGCATTTTTTAGTTACATCTTGAACTAAGTATAGGTTTTGCTAGACTTGAACAAAACAAGATCGCAAGGCTGGAGTGTGACTTTGATGAAACCCTGGCTAAAACACTACGATAAAGGTGTCCCGGCGGATGTTCAGTTCCCCGAGGTGCCGCTTTGGAAGCTGCTGGCCGACAGTGCGCAAAAGTACCCCGACAACGTAGCCCTCGAGTTCATGGGTAAAGTTATCGGCTACCGTCAGCTCTGGGAGTCGGCGCTGAAGTTTGCTGGGGCCCTAAGGGCCCAGGGCGTGCAGCCGGGCGACAGGGTCGCCATTATGCTGCCCAACTGCCCCCAGTTTGTGATTGCTTTTTACGAAACGCTAGCGGCTGGAGGGATTTGTGTAAACGTCAACCCCCTGTATACGCCCCGCGAGCTACGCTACCAGCTTTCTGATGCTGGGGCCGAGACCCTGATCATCCTGGACTTGCTCTGGCCCCGCTACGCTGAAATTGAGGAGGAGGTACCGGTCAAGCGGGTCTTTACTACCGGTATCCAGGACTACCTGCCCTTCCCAAAAAACCTCCTCTTCCCCCTCAAAGCCCGGCGGGAAAAACGCTGGGTAAACCTTCCCCAGCATCCAAAGCGCTTGGACTTCAGCAAAGCCCTGCGCAGCGCAGCCCCGGTTGCCGAGCCCTACCCTGCCAAGCCCGACGAGGTAGCCCTGCTGCAGTACACCGGGGGAACTACCGGCCTTTCCAAGGGAGCCATGCTCACCCACCGCAACCTGGTGGCCAACACCTACCAAAGCCTGGCCTGGGGTGGCGACGAGGTAAAGGAATTAGAAGGCAAGGGGGTCATGCTGGGGGCCATTCCCTTCTTCCACGTCTACGGCATGACCGTGGCCATGAACTACGGCCTGGCCGCGGGGTACAAAATCGTGCTGCTGCCCCGTCCCGAGGTCAAACCCTGCATCGAGGCCATCGAGAAGCATGGGGTTACGCACTTTCCTGGGGTGCCCACGCTGTACATCGGCTTTATCAACTTCCCCGGCATAGAGAAGCGCAAGGTGGGCACGGTGAGGGTCTGCATCTCTGGTTCGGCGGCTTTGCCGGTGGAGGTGGCCAAAAAGTTTGAAACCCTCACCGGAGGCAAACTGGTAGAGGGTTACGGCCTTACCGAGGCAGCACCCTGCACCCACTGCAACCCCCTTTCGGGCCTGCGCAAGATGGGTAGCATTGGTATTCCCATGCCGGGCATCGATGCCAAGATTCTGGACGAGAACCTGCACGAGCTGCTGCCGGGCAAGGTGGGCGAGCTGGCCGTGCGGGGGCCCAACATCATGCTGGGCTACTGGCAGCGCCCCGATGAGACCGACAAAACCCTCAAAATTGACTGGCTCCTCACCGGCGACATGGCCCGCATGGATGAGGATGGCTATTTTTACATCGTGGATCGCAAAAAGGACATGATCATCGCCGGGGGCTACAACATCTACCCGCGTGAGGTGGAGGAGGTGCTGTTTGCCCATCCCGGCGTGGCAGAGGCCGCGGTGGTAGGGCTTCCCGATGAGTACCGGGGTGAAACGGTGGCGGCTTTTGTGGTGCCCAAGCCGGGCGTAACCCTGACCGCCGAAGAGCTGGACAAATACTGCCGTGAAAACCTGGCCGCCTACAAGGTGCCGCGTATCTACGAGTTTCGTAGCGAGCTGCCCAAGAGCGCTGTGGGCAAGGTCTTGCGGCGTGAGCTGCGCGAAGCCGCCCTCAAGCGGCAAAAAGTAGAGGGTTAGGTGTAGACCCTCGAGCGCCCCACGGCCTCGGCAAAGGCCTGAGCCGCCTGATCCACCTCGGCCTCGGTGGTAAAGCGCCCCAGGCTAAAGCGCACCGAGGCCCTGGCCTCTTCCTTGCTGCGTCCAATGGCCAGCAGCACATGGGAGGGCTCGAAGCTCCCGCTGCTACAAGCTGAGCCCGAGGAAGCGGCCACACCCAATAGGTCGAGGTTGAGCAAAAGCCCTTCACCGTCGGCCTCTTTGACCGTGACGTTCACGTGCCGGGGGCTGCGTAGCGTGGGGTGGCCGTTGAGCTCCACCCCGGGCAGAGCCAGCAGCCGGGCCTCGAGCCGCTCCCGTAAGGCCAAGAGCCTCTGGGATTCCTCGGCCAAAAGCGCCACCGCCTTTTCGGCAGCCAGGCCCATCCCATACACCGCCGGTAGGTTCTCGGTACCGCCCCGGTAGCCCTGCTCCTGCTTGCCCGGCACAATCGGGAAAAGCTCCACGCCCTTACGCACATAAAGGGCCCCAGCGCCTTTGGGGCCGTAAAACTTGTGGGCCGCCAGCGAGAGCAGGTCGGCTCCCAGATCCTCAAGGCGGCAGGGTACGCTCCCCAGCGCCTGCACCGCATCGGTATGAAAAAGCACGCCCCGGGCCTGGCAGACCTGGGCAATCTCTTGGATTGGGTACAGGGTGCCTATTTCGTTGTTCACCGCCATAACCGAGACCAGCACGGTATCGGCACGGATGGCCTCGGCTACCTGGTCGGGATAGACCAGACCGTAGCGGTCGGGCTGAAGCAGGGTAACCGCAAACCCTAGGCGCTCGAGGTTCTTTAGGGCCAGCAGTACCGCAAAATGCTCTACCGCAGTGCTCATCAGATGCCCCCGCCCCCGGGCCAGGGCCACGCCATACAGGGCCAGGGCATCGGCCTCGGTACCCCCACTGGTCAGCACGAGTTCTCGCGGCCTAGCACCAATAGCTCGGGCCAGACGCTCGCGCCCCTCCTCAAGCAGGCTCCGGGCCTCCCGCCCCAGATAATGGACCGAGCTGGGGTTGCCGTATACCCCCAGCACCTCCTCTACCTTCGCTTTCACCTCCGGATCGAGGGGAGTAGTTGCGGCGTAGTCTAGGTAGATCATGGCCGGAGTGGTGCATCCTCCTGCGCTGTGGGCATGGTGGGCTCGAGCTGCACCAGCTTGCGGGACTCGATGAGCCGCCGCTCTTCGATTAGGTCCTTCAGGGTGGTGCTGCGCAAAACCCCCCGCATAGCCTCGTCTACCCGCCTCCAGAGGTTCTCGGTAGAGCAGTGCCCGGTCTGCCAGCACAGTTCGGGGTCATCCAGGCAGATCACCGGTGCCAGGCTTCCCTCCAGCGCTTCCACCACCTCCAGGGCGCTGATCTTGTTACCAGGGCGACCCAGCTTGTAGCCGCCACGGGCCCCTCGCACGCTACGGATAAACCCCGCCCGGCGAAGTTGGGCCGCGATCTGCTCGAGGTAATGCTGGCTAATTCCCTGGGCCTCGGCCACATCCTTGAGGGGCACAGCCTGCGGCTGGCGCAGGCCAATTTCCACCAGCGCCCTAAGACCATACTGCGCCTTGGTAGAAACCCACATGGCTACAGTATAATGCCCTAAAAGCCGTATGAAATAGAGGGATTTTTCACCTTTACCCCTACCGCCGCAAGAATAGGGCAAGCCCAAAGAGCAGGGACTGGGTCAACACAATGGCACTGCCAGCAGGCACATCGAACAGGTAGGCCGCCGCCAGGCCCGGCAGCACCGATAGCGCGCCAATCAGAACAGAAACCAGGGTCATGGCCGCAAAGGTTTGGCTGAGCAGGCGGGCAGTGGCTGCTGGAATCACCACAAAAGCCGCAATGAGCACGATTCCCACAACTTTCACCGAGACCACCACCACCAGCGCGATCAAAGCCGAGAGCAGGTAGTCGTGCCGGAGCACCGGCAGCCGGTCAGCTAGGGCCAGCTCCCGATCGAAGGTGGCATAGGCCCAGTAGCGCCACCAGGGGGCCAAGAGCAGCACCCCCAGGGCAATCAGAGCCATCACCCCTATGTCGGTGGGGGTGACGGTCAGGATAGAGCCGAACAAATAGGCCACCGCGTCGGGGGCAAAGCCCTGCCGCAAGGACATGAAAAGCACCCCCAGCGCGACCGAAACTGCAAAAAATATCCCGATAGCGGTGTCGTCGCCCAGGCTGCTCTTTTCCCGTACCCAGGTGATGAGCAGCGAGACCCCCACCGCAAAGGGAATGGCTACCCACAGGGGCTCTTGCTGCAGCAGAAGGCCCAGGGCCACCCCCGCAAAGGCTGCGTGGGCCAGCCCATCCCCCAGAAAGGAAAGGCGGCGCTGCACCACCAGCGCCCCCAGGTAGCTGGCCAAAGCCCCCACCAGCAAGCCCGCCAGCAGGGCCCGCTGCATGAAAGGAAGCTGCAGGGCCTCGAGCACTAGCGACCTCCCAAAATCACCTGGTGTGCATGGCCCACGTGGCCGAAAGCCTGGCTCAGGCACTCATGGCACAGCACCTTTTCGGGCGGACCATAGCCAATCACCCGCCGGTTGAGCACCAGCACCGCCGAGGCGTGGTGCTGGGCTGCCTCCCAGTCGTGGGTAATCATCAGGATGGTAGCCCTGCTCTCGGCCTGGTAAGCCTCGAGGTAGCCGTACAGGTCGGCCTCCCCTACCACGTCCACACCGGTGGCAGGCTCGTCCAGGAGCAAAAGCCGTGGGCGGCGAATCAGGCTGCGGGCCA